>Ga0181344_1000361_pt1 | contig 18366 bp, 2 predicted proteins | sample Su13VDMLBDD_FD_130098 | JGI IMG/M metagenome (GOLD analysis project Ga0181344, IMG submission 130098) | Freshwater viral communities from Lake Michigan, USA - Su13.VD.MLB.D.D | ecosystem: Environmental > Aquatic > Freshwater > Lake | place: USA: Michigan | collected 2013-07-15
AATTTAGAAATGGTTGACTTACCTGTTCCAGCATATCCTCTAAGAACAAACTTTGTCTGATTTTTCTTAATTGCATTTACAGCAAGTTGCAAAGCTTCTTTCTGCTGATCATTAAGAGTGATGTTTCCTGTATTGATTACAGTGCCATCCTCAAACTTGAATGAGTTTCCACTAACTACCTCTGGTGCTTCTTCTTCAATAATTTGATCTTCTATAGAGAAAGGTTTGTTGCTCTGTGGATCAACAGTTGGATTTGCTGTATATGCATCAAGAAGCTTTTGTTTAGCATCATTCTTTCCCTTGTAACCTTCTACATCAATTGCTTTACCATTCTGGTCAATAACAATCTCATAGAATCTTCCAAAGTATTTGAATGGTCTTGTTGTAGTGAATTCAGCTTCTTCTGTTATTGCAGGAGTTAATGATTTTGTCCAAGTTCCAATAACTTGACCATCTTCAGTGATTTCAGAATAGTTGTAGCCTTTTTCTAAAAGAGTTTTATACAATCTTTTCTCTCCATCATTGTAATCTGAAGAGCCTATGTAAGATTTGTTATCAGTAAGAATAGTAGCACCAGCTTCTAAAGCTTTGATTGCTTCATTGATTGTTTTATCCTGTTGGACTTTCCTAACTGACTCAGCTCCTCTTTTTCCAGGAATAGAAACAAAGATTACATCGTTTGCAGAATAATTTCCTGTGTTAGCATATTGTCCAGCCTGTTCTCTATAAATTTCAGTAGAACTTCTTTGACCCTGTGATCCTCGAATGCCTTCTCCAAAACCTATGTATTGTGTAGCAATACTAGCTTTTGTTGAAGCTTTCTTATCTGCAACTCCCTGTTGAGGAACCACTGAAAATATATTCTTCTTATTGAATTTGTTAGCAGAAGTTGACACAACTTCTAGAACAGGAGTGGCTTCTTTTGAAGAAGTCATTGTAACTCTTCCTACCTCTTTATATTTTCCTTGTTCAATAGCATCATAAGATAATCCTACTTCTCCAACACCTCTATCTGTAAAATCAGCTTCTTCAATAGGTATTAAATATGCATATACAGTAGGATTAGCCTCACCATAAGTTACAGCATATCTAAGCGCACTCCTAACTGCTGTTTCATAAGTTTGAAGATCATCTCCCTCTTCTTCTGTAAAGAATAACATCTGACCTTCATATCTAGCTCCCATTGACTCAGCAATTCTTTTAGCTTCAGCATCTCTAAATTCACCAGTATATTGTTTTGATCTATCAGGTTTTTGAAATTGTTGACCTCCGTGAAATCCTAAAATAAATTTAACTCCATTAGCATTTGCTTTTTGTAAAGCATCTAATCCATCTTTTAATAATTGATTAATGTCAGCCTTATTAGAGGTTACATCTATTTTAGCACTAGTGGCTTGAGCAATAACTTCTGGAACAGGAGCTAGCTCAGCTGCGACATCAATCTTCTCATCAGTTTCAGGGGTATTGATGACTTCATTGTTCACCAATGCAATTATGTTATTATCTGCAAGCTCATTAGCAACCTTGTAAGTGTTGTTGTTTATTGGAGAAGGTAATCCATTTGTTTTGTAAATCTTAACAATGTCACCATCTCCATACAAGTTCACCATCTTGAAGTAGACATCTCCTCTTTCATTTTGCAATGGTGTTCCAGCCAAGTCTTTCACCTTTTGGTATCCAACAATTTCTGATTTTGATACCTCACCATTTAGAGCAAGTTGTTTGAAATTCTCATATGAAGTTGGGTTTCTTTCTCCAGTGATATCAATGATGTATCCTCTTGCATACTGGTATCTTGGCACCTTTAGGAAGTCCATGTTAGAATGATTAAACTTTTCATACTTCTTAGAAAGTCTTAACACTCTACCATTACCAGGCTTAGCTCCAATTTCTTTCATTGCAATAAATCCTGAAGATTTATAATCAATAACTCCATCACTCACATTGTATCTTGGATTGAAAACAGGAACTGTCTTATCGTCAGAGAAATTGGTTCTGAAGAAAACACCATTTCTAGCAAAGTCTTTGATGTTCTCAAATGAATAATTTGAATTAATCACTGGAGCAATAATCTCAGCTCTATCTTCTAGAGGGACAATCTTATTGATGTTAATTTTTGTTTCATAGGTTCCTTGTAACAAGTTAACCAATAACAAGTTGTTGTAAAACTCAGGTTCGAAAGCCTTAAGTTCTCTCATCAATCCAATATATCTATTTACAGAAGCAGCATCTTTTGGTTTAACCTTCAATGAAACAGTCACTGCACCACCCTCATGATTAGAGAATCTAGGTTCAAGGTTTGATAATAGCTCACTACTTGCATACTTATCTTGCAACTTTGCAAGCTGTACTGCAATGTTATTCTTACCAATCACTAGATCATCTATGATTTGCTTAGAGAATCTAGTAGACTTGTTTTGTGTAAGGTAATCAATAAATGAAGTTTTAATCTTTCTTGCCACTCTATCAAAGTCATCCATTGACATATATTCATCATTGACGAAAGGTCTCATCACCTCATCTATCACACTGTAGAATACATCCGCATCTAGTTTGAATATTGCGCTTAATGATTTCACTTCCTCAATGATCAATCTTTTTTGATCACCAATGAATGTTTGTTTGAACACATCATTGATTGAAGAAATAATATTCTTTTCTTCAGCAGCTTCTGTTCTAGCAACCTTTCTAAGTACGCTCTCAGTCGTTCTTACACGAGTGGTGTCATAGTTATATGCCTGAGTGAATTTAAAGCTAAACTGACCCATCTTAGAGAGTCTGAGGAACTCTTCAAGTATAGCTCTCTGCTTAAGATTAAATTCATTATTTCTTTCAGCTGTTATATCAATAGACGCTAATAAGTTTGCTTTTGATTTTTCAAAGTTTACCAACCCTGTTTTCTCATCTACAACAAAGTCTTGCTTCAAGTTGTAGCTGTTACCAGCTTCTATAGGATACATAGCAGCTGCCTCTGAGATGTTATTTTTAGAAAACAGTGATCTACTTCCAATTCTATCAAGATACTTCAAGTAGTCAATGATGATAGGTTGGTTCAAGAAGTATGGTGTTAGTTCACCTACACCTATACGTTCCATGAACATTGCTGTACTAACAACCAAGTCGCTTCTCAAGATCTTCATGATGTATGGATCTTTTGCAACGTCCACAAACGCTGTAGCATATCCAGATAGTCTATCTGATATAAACTCGAATACGTTCTTACCTTCTTTATCTTTCTTAGAATATGCAGTGGTGGTACCACCAAGAGCAATCATCTTAGTACCATCCACCTCTACAGTGTTGTGAGGAACAGCAAGAGACATGTCTCCTAAGAAGCTAGCATCATACGGATCTATATCATCAATTCTTCTTGGATCTAGATAAGCATTGATCTTCTGTGCAATGGAATGTCCTGTGATGTTAACAGCAGCAATACCCACCCACTTTTTACCAAGCAAGAATGCATGTCTAAGAGATGTTAAGAATGTCTTTGATAGAAGCTTATTCTTAAATGTAGCTTCTTCATCTTGTCTAGCTGCATCAAGTTCTTTGGCAACCTCTGGTAAATTAGCATCGCCAACAGGAGTTAGTAGTCTTTCAAAGTTTTCAGGAAGAGTAACTATTTCTTGAAGTAGTTCAAAGTATCTATTCTCAAGAGACTTCTTGTACATCAAATCTACAAAGTCTTTTTTCATAGACTCACTTAACTGCTTCTCTGTTAACTTTGCATATTTATCAATCATTCTACCTATCTGATCACCAATGTAATCAGAAGGATTTTGCTTTTTAGAAATAGCAACATTGATGATGTTATTAATTGTCTGCTGTTTTCTATTATAAAATTTGAAAAGCTTATCACCAAGAAGAGGCTTCAATTCTTCAGTAGTCATTGAAGAAGAATCTTCTATAGATTCAAGAGCTTCGAGCACTTCGATTAAGTTGTTTCTAAACTCATCTCCAGATTCAATAGCTTCTAGTTCATTCTTGATTTGTTCATCATAAACTTTAGAATAGAAATCCATAGTGGCTTTCTTATTACCCTTGTATTCTACAAGCTTTACATCACCATTCTGATCGACATAAACTGCTTTCAGATACATGTTAAGCTTATCAATATCAAAGTCAGATCCTGCTTTCTGTACAATCTCAGAAGGGACAACAACTGTAGATCCCATAGATGGATGTAAGAATCCTTTAACTTTAAATACTTCTGTAGAAGAAGCTGCTTGGTGAGGAATACGGAATCCTATACCAAACAAAATCTTTTGGTTCTCTGGCTTATTAAGATATTCTAGAATTTGCTCATCAGACATTCCTTTAAAGTATTTCTTCCAGAAGTTTGGAATCATTACTTCAATATGTCTTTCACCTGGTTTATCCTCATAGAACTTAAGAGTGTCGCTAGAAAGTAGAATACCATCCTTGTCTTTATCAGATAGTTTTTCGTATTCATCTTTACTAATCTCTACATATCCATCCTTAGTCTTTCTTAGTATTCTTCTTCCCTTGTCTCGATTCTCCCAAAGTGTAGCTGCAACCTGTACGTGAGGTTTACCTTCCATTGGTGGAGATATCAATGACTTGTTTATTATTGAAAACAATACACTTCTAATATCTTCATATGCAGAAGAAGCCTCGAATGGAATTCCAAACTGACCATTCTCATTCAGACGAATTGTATCGATTACGTTTTCAGAAGCTTCTCTTCTTAGAAGTTCATACTCAAGAGTTTGAGAAACCTTTTTAGCATCTTTAATTCTATATCCATCACCCAAGTCTTCAATTCCAAGATTCTCTAAAAACTTCTCATACTGGAATTGGTGAAACTCGTTGTGAGTTTCTGTAATATCATCATACAATTCTTGTGCACCTTCCATAACAGCCTTACCATACTGGAACATATCCAAAGATGTGTTCTTCATTGGTTGGCTACCTCTAGTCTGTTGCTTGCCTTCTTCGTAACTGTTTTCAACTTGAATACCGTATGTACTCCATGCAACATTCTCAATAGTGTTATCACCAAAGTTTGAAGAGTTGAATGTACCATTACCTTTGTACACATTATGTGTATCTCTAGTGCCTTCTTTTCTACCAGACTTATACACAACATATCCTACACCCTCTTCTAACATTTGAGTGTATAGATCTTGTAAATGGGTTCCTTCAATTGCCTTGAAGAATAATGGCATTTGAGAGAACTTATCAATGGTTCCTTCAATTCTACCAAGTTCTGGTTTTGCTCCAGATACAATAGGCTTTAATACTTCTAGAACATAGTATGGTTCTGGTTTCTTAATTAAAGCTACATCGTGATTTTCAAGTGCTGAATTCTTCTTATCATAGTTGTATACAAACTTTCCATCAGCTTTCTTAATTTTAGAAAGCTTCTGTCTAGTGTATGCCATTTGCCACTGGTACCAATTCTCAGCTTCTTTTGGCCACTCAGCATTCTTCCATTTAACTTCTCTGAATGTTCCTATTCCAATAAGAGAGAAACCATCAGATTCTTTATAGTTACCAAATGAATTTAAATATCTAGACTGAGGAGTTGGATCAGTTAATGTTACTGTCTTTACAAAGGAGTTAAAGTTGTGTCTAGTAATATCATTTCCAGATAGAACAATATCATCAGTAACTTTATTGTATTTCTTATTCAAGAACTCGTTTGCTTCCTTGCTATCAAATGTTTTTCTTCTTGGAGAAAGCCAGGATTTAATACGCTTAGTTTCTTCAAGATTACCATTCTTAACTTCAAACTGATAAGGATCACCAAAGATGAACTTGTGAAGTTCAATGTTGGCAATCATTTGATTCATATTAAGGAATGACAAAAACTTATTGTAATCATCGTTGCTGATTTTATTCTTATCAATCTTATTTTTTTCAGCAAATTCTGAATCAAGATATAAGAAGTCAACGTTGTTTTCATCAACTTGAGAAACCTCACCAGTAGATCTTAGTGCCTTGTTAAGCTTATCATTTTGATATGCTATAGTTTCTCTAATAGAAGATTCCACCTCACTCTTGTTATCAGTGAGAATCTTAGAGATTTGTGCAAGTGCTTTTTCTTTAGAAAGCTTACCATTAGCAATTACACCTTCAATGCTTTCTACTAATGATGGATTTAGAATTTCTTTAAAGAAACGAAGCTCTTTAGCTCTTTTTCCTACAGCTGAAAGTTTGCTTCTGTTTCTCCAGTCTAGAGCAAGATTGATTTCATCATCTAGATAGGAACGCATTATTTCAAAGAACTCAGAGTCACCTATCTCAGTGTTTGTATTTTCAAACTTGATCTGATTACCAATGTTGTAAGTTCTTTCTGTAGCAGAGTCTGCTGGTATAAGAATGTAGTAGTTTCCTTTTACGTTTTGATTTATCTCTACGCTGAATCTTTCACCTTCTGTTAATCCAGAAATAGTTGTTCCACCATCTTCTTCAGAGATACCATCTACAACACCAATTGTTAGAGTCTTGCCCTTGATTTTATTACCATCTTTATCAAAGAATAATCCACCCTTTTTAATGATTAAACTATTCGCTGAGAAAGCATCTTTTAGTTCAGGACGTTTTTTAAATAACTCATCTAGCGTCTGTGCATCATTGAAGTCTTCTTCAAACACAGACACAGCATTACTATCTGAATAGTTTCCAGTTCGTTTATTCTCAACATTGAATCTTGTAGTATCTTGATCTGGGTTTAAAGAATCAACATACATTACAGCAAGCTTAGTGATTGAACTATCTGCACCTAAGAACTTCTTAAAGTTTGCTAAGTTCTTACTTCCGTATTCGTAAATTCTGTTGACAGCATCCACAAATTGATCTTCGTTTGCAATTGCTGTACCAGGAAATGTAATACCTATGTTTCCTAGAAACTCAAGTCTCTCAGTATTTGTAGAAGGTCTCTTCTTAGGGTATTTAGAATGTTCAGTATCAATGAAGAAGTTTTGTTTATTCTGTTCAATGATTGAACCACCTTGCCTACCAAGCACCTTGATATTAGAAAGCCAGTTGTACTTCTGTACATTGATTGCTGATGACTTATCTGCTGGCTTAGCAATTACACCTACACCTTCAGGAGTGATTGTTCTTTCTTCAACAGTTGCATCTGGTCTACTCTTATTGAATGCTTGAACAAATTGGATGTATAATCTCCAATCATTGTCTGTGAAGTTTCCAAAATCAAATAGTTCTTCAGCATCTTCAGCAGACATGTTGCCATTCAATGATCGAGCAACTCTATAGTAATTACCATCATTCTTATACAACTCCATCAACTTTGCTGGAATCTTTGAAATAGGAATGTTAGAAAGTTTAGAAAGTAATGTAGCAAATGTTCTATTGAAATTAGAAAGAACAGGAAGACCAACAGCACCAGTTTTCAAAGCAGGCAAACCTGTTTCTGGATCTATCTCATTTTTACTAGCAGAAGGTAATGTAGCTAGTATATACTTGATAGCAAAACTTGCGTTCTTCATCAAGTCTACTTCAAACGCTTCTGGGGAATATAATCTATTATTTCCTTGCTCATCATTCACTGATATTAGAGAATCCACATCAATGTTAACACCCATTGGTCTTAAATTATCAACGCTTCTTAAAAATAATTCATTGAATAGTTTATCACCAAGAGCTTGTAAGTTACCAGTCTCTTCATAAATATTTCTAGTGAAATTATAAACCTCAGTTCCAGTTACACCTTTCATATTAAATATGTTAGAAACAGTGTTATCATTACCTCTGTTTAATAAATATCCAGATGTACTAATAACCATATCCTGAACAATATTGTAAGCCTCATCTTCCGATAGAATAGCTCCATCAGGAAGTGTCATAATTGGTCTATACTCAGGTTGAGCTGTCTTTACATAATCAGGAAGTACTGATTCTTTAAATCTTCCTGCTTCAATCTCATCAAAGAGTTGTTGCTTCAAAGAAGGATTGTTAACAAAACTCTTGAAGAACTCAATGATGGCATTGAAGAATCTTTTAATCTTCTCAGACAAGTTTCTAGCTGGAAGTTTTCCTAATCTGTAATCAGCAAAGTCATCAGCAATACGTTCTTTAGCTTGTCTGTCTGTAGCTTCAGAGAAAGCAATCTGTTGACCAGACTCTCTATCTAAGAAGTAGCCAGGTTTGTTTTTAAACTCATTAATGAGTGCAGCTCTTTCTGACTCTGAAAGAAATCCTTTCCATATAGCTTCAAATATTTCATGATACTCTGTACCACGTAAACCACGTCTGAAGAACTTAGCAACTCCTCCTTCAAACACACCCCATGCAACAATACCATCAAGTGATTTGTAAATCTGCTCAAGAATTTCATAAGGTATAAATGGTACTTTCTCAGCATGCCATTTTTTAAATGCTTTAATATCTCTTTCAGAGATTCTCTCAGCAAATAATTCTCCTCTTGATACAGCTCTTGTATCACTGTATCCAGATTTGAATTTACCTTTGTTAGATTTTGGAGGTGCTTCAGTAGTTGGTTGTTGTGCAGGAGGTGCTGATAATTCTTTCTTTTCTCTAGTTTCAGCTTCTTGTTTTGCAAGACCTATATTCTTCATTCTTGTCTCACCCTCTAAATCAGCTAGTTCTTCATCATACCTAGCATTGATTTGTTCAATCTCTGAGTATGGTTTAGAATATAAATATTCTAAAGCAAAGCTATTTTCAGATGGACCAACTGTTTTTGGATTAATGCTACTATTTTCTTTATCGTTACGTTTATATTCTAAACTTCTACCATATCTATCTTTTTTAGACAATACTTCATACTTGGTACCATCTGCACTATATAATACATCTCCAACCTTTGCAAATCGAAGTTGTGTTACTTCACCAATTTCTTTTTCTCTTCTTTTTTGTATATTAAATTTCTCAGTTTCTATATCAGAAACAGGAGCTACTGGAGCAACAGGAGCTGGAGCTTCTTGCTGAGCCTTAAGAGCTTTGTTAATCTTAGCTGTTATTTGATGTCTGAAGAATTCAACAATGGTGTCTTCTTTAGAAGAACTTTCATTCAGCTGAGGAATAGCTGCTCTATATGTGTTTAATGTTTCTTCTGAAATTACAGCAGCAACATTCTCAAAAGATTTTTGATTTGCTTCTGTTCTGAAATCTAAATCCACTTTAATCTGCCCCTTCTCATTCACTGCTCCAATGAATTCAATAGGCTGCTTAGACACTTCTACAATATTTGTAGAGCCATCGTTAAGCGTGAAATCTCCCACCTTCAATGCTGGAAGAGTTTCTGCCACTTCTGAAGGTGAGTTACTTTCAGACTTGGTTTCTATAGGAGGAGCTACTGGAGCTTTTTCTTCTTGAGCTTCTGGAGCTGTAAAGTTTGTATTCTTCTCACCTACAGTGAAGTTTACTAGATATGAATACTTACCTCTAAAGTTGTAAGGAAGTGCTTCAGATTTCTTTCTAACATTAGTTACGAATGGCACCTCATCTACAGATCTATCTGTTCCAGATAGTAGGTATGATTGATAGTTTGGCCACTTGACAAAGTCTAGCTTATCATCTTTGAAAACAAACTCGTAATGAGGTTCAGTCTTATCTAGCAATCTTTTATTTGCAGAATGATACACTCCAGAGAAAGCTTTAGTGACATCTGCTTCATTCTTCAAGAAATCACTGAATGAATAGGTATTGTTTCCAAGCTTTACAGACATGGATTCGATATCAATCCACAACTGATTATTAAGCATGTCTTTTGTAGGACGTGCATAAATCATTACAGATCCTAGATATTTAAGTTTTTGTCTATCTAGCTGTATAGGCTTATCAGCAGCTGCTTGTTTTTCCATGTCATTGATGAGTGACTTAATCACTTCATACACTGACTTGGCTTTCTTAGCACCTAGCAAGTTATTATTAAGAACCTGTAGCATATCTCTATCTTGTAGATACACTGTTCCAGGTTTGGCATTCATGTTCTCACCACTATGTACAATAGGAGTTCCTGTTGAAATTTTCAAAAGTCCTGGTTGAGTTTCAATTTGAGACTCTGTAACAATAGATTCGCCTACTTTATTCTTAACATATTTTTTATCTATTTTTTCAGTGGTAATTGGAAAACCTTTAGAAATCATAAATGAATTAGTAGGAAGATCTTTTGCTGCCATTGGAGCAATTTGTTTGGCAGGATTGCCTAACAAGATTTCTCTTTGCTGCTTCCAAGTTTCCATGTTCTTCATGAACTCTTCTTTTTCAGGAGTTCTGAATCTATCACTATCATCGCTATTGTACTCCCTTGCTGTAGGACGTGTCTCAAATACAACTTTTCCTAGATCAACTTGTTGACCAACTTTTACATCTTTACCATCAGCACCTTTTATTCTATTACCATTCTGGTCAATAAAATATCTGTTCTTACCATCTACTTCTACATACACCTGTGCTACGAATCCATTAATGAGATCATTGACAGTTGCTTTTTGAGTTTCCCATTTAGCACCATAGGATAGTTCTGTAACTCCAGAAAGCCCAAGATCCTTCTCTTGGTTATATGTAAATGTTATAGCTCTAAACTTATCTCTGTTCTTGTTGCTCTTAGCATTGTTCAAAAACACTCTAGCACGAATAATGTGAGGAGCAGGATTAGGATCGTAATATTTATAGTTGGGATCGTCAGACGCACTACCACTTGCATTAAAATATCTAGCAGCACTTTTTAAAGCTCCAGTTTCACCTGTATCTATTCGTGTATCAAATGGAATCTCTTCAACCTTTGGATCAGTTGATGTTTGAGCCACTTCATCTTGTTGACTATTGATGTCAGAACTTTGTTCCTTTATTTTATCATTAATTTCTTTCTGTTTAGCTTTTGCTTCAAAAATATCTTTAGTGAGCCTGTTAAATCTATTTACAACAGCTTCGCTTAGTTTTTTATTATCAAGAGAGTTAATGTATGCAAGCTTATTTACCTTTTCTCCTGGCTTCTCAATAACGTCTCTGAAAGCAGGATACTGAAGCACCTCATCAATAGATTGATTCAATGCATTCTCAAGTTCTTGAGATGTATTGTCTTCTTCAGATATGTTGTAAGTTTTAAACTCTAGTGGTGAAAGAAATGCTTCTTTGCCATTAGGTAGTCTCACTTCAAACTCACCACCTAATGTTTCAGAAATTACTGTAAGCTTTGGGGCAAGTGTTATCCTACCATTCTCAAGTCGAATAGGCTCAGCCAAAGAATACTCTTGGCCCACCTTTAAAGTTTTTACTACAGACTTCCCACCTTCTTGTTGAGTGACATCTACAGGACCCTTCTCACGAAATCTTTCAGCTCTACTAAAAGCTTCAAAAACCTCTGGATTTTTCTTGATGTCATTGTAATCATCGATGAACACTTTTCTTCTAAGTGACATCTCAATTAAGTCTGATAGAGATCTTTTTAAGTTATCCTTAACATCGCTAACAACATCCATTGCATTGATTTGGTCAATGGATTCTTTTACAGCCTCGATGGTAGGTTTCTCTGATACTAGAACATCATTTAGGATTGTAGAAATATTAATACCTGCGCTAGACAACACTGATGTCAGTGCTGGAATTCTTGCAGAATAGTCATCAATTTTACTTGCTGCATAAACAAGCTTATCGACCACTACAGGATTGTATTTTCTTATAGGTCTTCCTTTTGCATCTTCAATAACTTTGCCCTCAGCATCTGTCTTGTAGACACCTGCATAAGTTTCATTAATGTTATCGTAATGCTTTTGTACAGCTTTAGCAGTGTTTTCTAGATTGCCAATTCTTTGTACAAATTGTGCAGATGATTCTTTTTCAAAAGCAACACCAGCAGTTTGAAGTTCTGCAAAACCTTGTGGAGTTGCAGCTTGTTCTTTATAATAACTAAGCTCATCAAAAACACTTTCCATCTTACCATACTTAGCACGAGGCATCAAGTATGAAAGAGAGTAGTCAGCTTCGTAATCTTTTTCTGAAAGAATATCATTGTTCTCTATTGCCTGTTGTCGCATTGCTTGAGAACCTATACCAACAGCTAAGAAGTTAGCTTGGTCTTTTAGAGCTGCCTCAATGTTTGTTTCATTAAGCTGCTTAAGAGCTATGTCAGTATTTCTTTTTCTTTGTGCGCCTCTACCAGTAAGACCTTCTCTATAAATGGACATAGGTGCTTGCTGAATACCACCAGCAAGAGAACCAATTAATATACTTTCAATACCTTCTTTTGTATTTAGAGTTTTTTCAATGCCTTCTCCAAACACATTTCCCATTGCTCCAGAAACAGTTTCTAGAAATGTTCCAAGATCTTCTCTATTAGTGTAAGCTCTGTTGAAATAATCATCAACACCTGAAGCAATAGCAAACTGCATTCCTTCTTCAAAAGCTTCTGATGGTTGAACAAAGAATCTACCCAAGCCTTTTGTTGTATCTACTATTTTTCCAAATCTTGTTTTTGGAAGTTGCTCAATAAATTCTTTACCAAGTCCTTTTTGTGTTAGATCATTGATAAATGCTTTCTCTACTTTTCTAGAAGAACCAAGAATTTTAGGAAGTTGAATGTAGTTAGTGGCTGATAGAAGAATAGTATTCATTCCCCATACATAATTACCTGCCTTCTCAGCAAATGCATTTATGTCATCAAGATCTTTTCCTGTTGGGTCTATACCATTTTGTCTTCTGAATTCAGCAATAGCATTATCTCTAAACTCATTTGATTTCTGTAAAGATTCAATAGAAGCTTCGCCAAACGTACCCATCACAGATGTTAATGTACGCTGTCCATTATTTGCAATTTGTGACTTTACACCCTGAGAAAGATTTCCTAACGCACCTTCAATAGCTGATATTTTTTGTGCTCTAGGAACAACCTGCATAGCTTTCTCAATAGTAGCAGCAGTCTCTGCACCTTTACCAAGTCTAACTAAAGCATTTGCTTTACCAATTAGTTTAAATGCCTTAGTCCAAGCAGCACCACCAGCAATAGAACCAATTCCATACCCAATGTTTTTTATAACCTTGTCAGCCCAGAAGTTGGGAGTTAGTAGATTATCTGCTTGCCACCATTCAGCATCTGTCTCAGCTTGTCTATAATAGTTAGGTGCAAAGTCTTCCATGCCACTCTGAATTCTATCCATCAACTGTGTTGTAGGATTTTCATAAAGTTTGGAAAACCTTTGATTAGCAATTGAAGAACCTACACCGTTTAAAAATCCAACCGTACCAGATATAAAAGATGTACCAGCAATACCCACTGCTTTACCAAGACCATTTGAATGGTCTAGTTTTTTCATATCTACTACCTCCAGAATAAAAAGAAGAAATAGGAATGTTCTGGGCTCCCTTAAATTTATTTTGCTCAGCCAATTGCATAAAAGATTCCCTTGCAGAAGGGAGTTCTCCAGGCACTTGATTTCCAGGATTGTTAGGAATTAATGGAAATGGAATTTCATTAGAAACTCCTTTAGGATCTACAACATTTTCTTCTTCCATTATTACTTTGTAGGTGTGTTGATAATTGACTGAATTTGGCTAGGCGCAATAGATCGCATAGTATTGTAGACGGTAGGGAAATCGTATCCATCAGTTGTAAACATGTATGGTTTACCAGTTATTAAATCTTGTACAAAAACCTTCCCATAATATCTACCATTCAAATTTACTATATTTCCCATAACATCATAGTCTGATAGTCCTTGTAACATTGGAAAATCTCCTCTTATTTTTTGAAATTCAGCATCTCTATTCATATATGTTTCTACATCATCTGCATCGCCATATGATGTTGAATTTAATCCTCTTGCAATCATAGCATTTTCCGCCATCAATTGACCTGGTGAAACATAAAGATTTGATGTGTCTACAAAATCATCTGCCTCATCTGGCTGAAGTGTAAGTCCACCTTTTCTTGAGCCACCTTCATAAGCAACCAACTCAACAACTTGTTCACCTCCTGAAAGATACTTAACATCAGCTTTAATAGTTAGATCTTTAGGATCTTCTATTCCTGACACATATTCTATAAAATCTTTATAGTCAGGAGAATAATTTCCAACATCCTTATAGCCAGCTGATATTCCTTTTAAATCAGATAGAATTAATTGATTAGTCTGATCTTTATCTGTAAAAATACTAGTAGACATATTTGGAGGAGTAACAAATCTTTTTGCTACCTCGCCCTTTTTCTCTAGACTTTCTGAGTATTCAGAAGTATTAATTGCATTATACACTTTAGTGACTTCATTAAACAATCCAGTAAAGTCACCAGTATCTCCTATAATGTTAGAATATATATCTGTTACTAATTCTACTGGAGATCCAAGTGTCCTAGCTAATTTAGTACCTATATCTAAACCACCTGCATATTGTGAACCTTCAGTCCTCATTACATAATCTAAAATACCCTTTAAGCCCTTTTGTCCAAGTCTTGCCTCAGCAGCTTTTGCAGCTTCTCTAGCACTATCATCAATGGCAAAACCATATACGTGTTTGTATCCACGTTGGTATACACCTATATCAATGATGTCTTGCTTTGATAAATTTATATCTTGTCCCCTAAACTTTAAAGTTTGTGGCTTTATTTCATTTCCTTCATATAGTTTACCAAGAGTTTGACTTAACACCCCATTGTCTACTTTATCCATTTCGTCCTTTACAATTTTTGCATTATTGAAAGTCTGTCTCGATTGACTATAAACAGCTATAGCATCTAATAATTCTTTTGGTACATTACCCTTTCGAGTTAATGTTGCAACAGATTCTTTTATTTTATTTGTTCTAAATGTAACAGCATCAACCCCAGATGCTTTTGCATCTTGATCAACCATTGCTGTAATAGCTTCTTCTCTAGTGCTACCACGATTGATTAAATTTTGTAGTCTAGTTCTTTGTTGTGGATCAGACGAATAATATGATCTATAAATTAATTCATTTCCTGAATTAGTATATTCTTGAGATGCAGCATCATAATTTGCATATTGTGTAGCTACAGCATCATAGGTTGCATCAAAGTTATTACGATTGAAATCATCCCCAAGAGCCTTCCTACCACGCTCCGCATCAGCCTTTCTCTGCGCAGCAGCTTGTTCAATTTCCCATTGTTTATCTTCTATTTGATCTCTTCTTTCTCTATACGAAAAGTCTGCTCCCCATTCTCTTCTTCTCTGAGCTTCATTCTCCATATCGAAATTAGCTTTCCACTGAGGATCTTGTACTCTATTCTGCTTAGTTTTCATATAACCAAACATGCTTGTATATCTACCTCTAACATCATTCTCATAGAGATATCCTCTTACAGCCTCAGTGTTAGAGTCAGCTGCTTGAAGAAGTGATGCATAATTACTTTTAACTTTAGGGATTATATCGTCCTTGAGATTGTTTATTTGAATATCAATTTTACCTTTCTCTTCTAGATTTTGAGTAGAATTTTTCTTTAATGTAAGATCTTGAATTTCATTATTGATTTCAGCGATTTTAAAATCCTGCTGACCTATAAGCATAGTCTTTAAACTATTAGCATCTTGTCCTTTATAGTTATACTCACCAGTAATTTGAAGTTGTTTTGCAACTCTTGGATCTGAGAATATTTGATCAATGGTTTGTCTTACTACCTCAGGGAATATACCTTCTTTCTCCATTTGTAACATTACAGGAGAATAAACAGTTTTACCATTTACATCTTTTGTAAACACCTCATCCCAAGATAGGTTGCTTGGCTTTACTGAATTGAAAGTTTCTCTTGCAAATTTTTCAACATCAAAGTGAGGTTCGTACTTAGCACCAAAAACTATAGGCTTTCCTCTTTCATCAACTAGTCCAGAGTTTTCGTATGCTGAAAGTTTTTTTGTATAGTATAATTCATTATCAGGAGTGAGCTCGCCTTTCTGTCTAGCCTCCTCCATGAGTTTCTCATTGTTTTTAATATTTTGTGTAGACTGAACAGCAGCAAGAATTGTTGGATCTTTCATGACAGTTCCAGCCATTCCTGCTACAGAGTTTACCAATTGGTAATTTGAGAAGTCACCAGCAGCAACAGTTTTTAACTTTGAGCCAAGTTCATTCAACTTAGACTTTAATTGCTGTTTATCACTATCTCTGTATAGAGACAATCCTGCAACTTGATCTATTTGTGATTGGATCTTTTGTAATCCTTGGTCTTAGCGTTGTTGCTTCTCCATACCAACCTTAACCATAGCCTCAACAGGAAGCTGTTGGATGTATGGGTTAAACTGTGGTATTGCATCTGTGAATGAAGCCATTGTATATTATTTTATCAAATTTAAGAAATTACGACTGATCTACGTTACATAGATTTGATTGCTTTCACAAGAGCTCCATTCTTACCACTAGATTTTTCTGTAGCATTTTTTTGCTTCTGTTGTTGCACTCTAAGTTGTTTAGCGTACAATTCAATCTCTTCAGGAGTCATTCCTGCAAAAGATGGAGATGTTGTTCCAGAACCCTCAAGATTAAATTGAGCAAGAGCGTTCATGTTCATTGCTCTGAAGCGTGGATCAAATCTGTAGTTGTAAAGGTTCTCGTATGTTTGTAGCTCTCTATTCTCAGCTTGGTTCTGTAGATACTTAGCAGAAATAGAATTAAGAGCAGCTTGTGCTGTAGCCTTTGTATTAGAAAGGGCTTGCTGCTGTCTACCATATTGCTGATCAAGAATACCAAGATTCTGTAGATTGGATTCGTTAAGCATTGCTCTATTCTCACCATATACTTTATCTCTCATACCTTGATTCAATCTAAACTGTTCACCAAGCACTTGTTGATTAGCTTCATACTTCTGAGCATTCAATGCTGCAAGAGCAGCTGGATTATATCCAATCATTCTTTGAGCAGATCTATAATCAGCTTCATTTTTATTAATAATATCCTGAAGAGATATATCGTAAGGCGTACCTAGCTCTGGCTGAAAAGTTTGTGCTTGTACAGGCTCTAATTGATTTTGAGCAAGGGCAAGCATCTCTCCAGACAATTGACGTGGATCGAGAGCTTCTGCATCAGTAGGTCTTAGATAAGGAAGAATCTGATTAGCTATATTCATCCAATTAAATTCTTCTTTACTAGGTTTAGGTATTTGTTTAATTCCTGCCTTCTTAACACTTTCAGGAAGTGCAGGTAATGAGAAGTCTGGTTTTCTTTCTTTAGCAAGTATAGTTGCTAATTTATCATCTGGTAAAGTGTCCAGTTGTTTTTCTAACATTAGTCTAACTCTAGGTTGTAAGTCTAAAGCATCTCTATATATCTTATCGCTAATGTCTTTACCATCTTGTGCTTTCTTAATAGAAGCACCCTTCTTAGCTTGTTTCACTTTACCCTTTGCCAAAGCATCAGCCTCAAAGCCATACTCTTCAGCTGTGTCATTAATAGCAGACTGTAGAGAAGCAAGATCTTGTTTCTTCTTAGCAATGTCTTTGAGCTTCATGTTAGCTCCAAGAATGTTTGCTTTTTGTGATTCAAAAGAAAGAAGATCTTGAGGAGTAATCACTTCTAAGTTATCAAGCTCGTCAGTGGATTTTTCTATAATCTTGTTTTGTTTCTTTTCAGTTTTGGAAAGGTCAGCAACATAGTTCTTGAACTTCTTACCTTTTGCTTTCTCATCACCAATTAGAGATGCGCCAAAGCTTGGTATTTCCAAGTTACCATATACAGTTAAGCTGTTATCACCATCTGAACCGTTACGAAGTTGTACAGCTGGTTCTCCTCTTTCCACTTCTACAGGACTATCACCATAAGTGATTCCAATACCTGTATTACCTCTTCCATCAGATTCGTCATGTGACTTTCCTCTGAACATAACAGTTTCTCCTCCTTCAGGAAGATATGGATTGTATGACATAGGTTCTGCATATCCACCCCAATGAGTTTCAAGATCACCGCCCATAGCAAATTGTTCTCTTCCTGTATACATTGCACGTTCGCTAGGAGGAGTATAGTTTTTCAAATGTCCACCTGCACGTAATGTATCCATTGTTGGATCAGGCTGCAATAACTGACTCAATTTATAATTACCAAACTGATTAATTATTTGTGGATTTGCAATACCTCCATCTCTCATATAAGATGCATTTTGTCCTTGCAATCCTTGAGCACCTTGACCAAGAGCCATTGCTGTTATATTTTGATCAGTTTGATCTTGAAATTTTTTTGTTTTTTCAGCTTTCTTATCTAGGACATTACCAATAGTTTGACCAGCAAACTTTCCAATCATACCTCCTACTGGACCACCAAGAACTGTACCTGCTACACTTCCAATACCACCTCCAATTTTTCCACCACCACTAATACCTTGTCCCTTTGGACTTCCTAGTCCAGCAGTGAGTTGAGAAATAGCATCTCCCCCTCCTTGTTTTGCAAATTTGAAAATATCAGTTTCCTGACCAGATG
>Ga0181344_1000362_pt1 | contig 18332 bp, 36 predicted proteins | sample Su13VDMLBDD_FD_130098 | JGI IMG/M metagenome (GOLD analysis project Ga0181344, IMG submission 130098) | Freshwater viral communities from Lake Michigan, USA - Su13.VD.MLB.D.D | ecosystem: Environmental > Aquatic > Freshwater > Lake | place: USA: Michigan | collected 2013-07-15
AAATTTCCTTTTTGAAAAAGTAATAAAGGAATTATATTTTTTATATTATCTATCATATTAAAAAAAAGTTAAGAGATAAGAAGATAGTTTATACCCCACAAAGGCACCTAGTGCTGAAGGATATGGAAACACAACTAATTTACCTAAATCTGTTACATACTTTGGTCTATTAATTATTCTACTTAAAAAAGTGTAATAGACAACATAAGACACCAAGACAGCAATATCAGATTTAGTAGAAACAAACACTATTATTATAGAGCCAAGAAAGCCCCAAAAAAAGTTGTCTCTAACTCCTTCCCATATTTCCTGTCTTGTAGCGTCTTTATATTCTTTTACAATCCTATTTAGTGGTTGTGGTTTTTTCATCTTTTGGAGCTTTTGGTTTAGCGGATTGTTTTTTCTTACAATTATCTAAAGCAACCTGAAGTTTATCTATTTGTTTCAAAGTGTCTTCTGAAAATTTAAGAGTGTCTACCCATAAGTCTCCATTTTCTTTTTCTAACTTTCTATTATCTTTAATAAGAATATAAAGAGGTAATAGCGTAAATAAGTTAGTAATTAATAATGTGCATTCAAGTGATGTCATAATAAATAATTTTAAATTTATGCAAAGATAATATAATTTTTTTAAACTATATGAATTTTTTTATAATTTATTATTTTTATTTGATATACAAATTTTGCATTCTGTTCTATATTGATTCCTATCATTTCTAAAATAAAAAGATTTTACATCTAACTCTTTAAAGCAAACACGACATATTTTTCTAACTAAAATACCATTATCAAATATATCAAATATCTCAGACCTTTTAATTCTAGAATTTCTTGAGTAAGTTCCTATTCCCCAGTCAATATTAACACCTTTATCATACGCTATTTTTCTACTTTCAGAAACTGTTGTAATTATTATATTTTCTAGTCTATTATCCTTTTTATTTTTATTTTTTCTACAATATTGATAACCATCTTTTTTTTCACCTAGAAAAGCCTCACCAACCAATGCTAAAACCCTTTTTGTTTTTTTGCCATACTCATTAGCAAATTTTAATGTTGGTTCGCCACATGACCCTATAGTTTGCTTTAATATTTTAGTTTTTATAATATAACCTTTAGTACAATACCTTTCTTCACTCCTTATTCTTCCATAATTAGAAACAGAGTAGTATCCGTCATACCCAATACAATCACGCCATTCCTCATGCGGTAAATTAACTAACGATAAATTAAGGTATGGCAAAGTTTCATTTTTAAATTGGTTCATTTTTTTTAATTTAATTTGTTAATAATTTATTTTTTAGTTGGCTTTTAATCCAATCTCCAAATATTTTATTTCCTTCTGTATTTAAATGTACATTATCACTCAAATGTTTAGGTAATAAATAAGGGCACATAGGCACAATTCTAGCTCCTTTAATTTCTGTAGCTATTTTGGTTTGTAAATCTCTCCATTCATTTGCTTTAGCTTTATTAGGTTGTATGAGAGGATTATACCCTATGATAACAATCATATTTCCTCCATACTTTCTAACAGTGTCAACAGCCCTTTGAATATTATTTAACGTAACTCTTTGATTAACACCACCATAAACATCATTGACACCTCCATAAAATATAACATGCTTATAACCTTTGATTTCTTTTTTATGTTCATTGATGACATTTAACATATACGAAGTGGATTTCCCAACTTTAGATAAGTTAGTTACATTTGAATTGATGTGTGTTTGGTATCCTCCTGGATATAAACTTAAACTGTCTCCCACTAATAAAACCTTTATTAGCATCATTATAAATAAACTCATATATTATCAATTAAAAATTCATCTAAAATATTCCTATTTAAAAACTCTGAAATATGTAATGTTGAAGATGTATCTCTATCCTCTCCAGGAATAGTGAAAGAAACCATTAAACCATCAGGTCCTATAAAATGATTGTCTATATAATCTTCGGCTAATAACCAAGCTAACAAAGTATCAAAACTAAAAGCAGTTTCTACTTCTAAATCTTCATTAAGCTCTTCTTTAAATATTGAATAGTTAATAAATATTTGTTCAGTGTTAAAATATAATTTATAATTCTCTATTTCGTAATTTTTCATGTTATTTAAAGTTTATTAGTTATACCCCCGTCGAGCCATAGCCTCCTGTTCCCCTTTCAGAATCTGATAATTCATCAACAACTTTCCACTCCACTTCAGGAAAAGGAAGGATAATAAGTTGCCCTATTCTTTCTCCTAACAAATATATTTGTTGATTCTTCACCTCATCAGTTTGTAAGAAGTATTGGTAATTAGGTTTAAATTTAAGCATAATCTCTCCTCTATAGCCTGAATCAATTACTCCCACTGAGTTTGTTAACATTAAAGATTTCTTAGCATTGGATGACCTTGGGAATATTAATCCCATAAATCCTTCAGGAATTTCTATAGCTAATCCTGTTTTATAAACATAACATCCTGAAGCATCTAATTCTACTTCTGTACAAGTTAGGTCCATTCCAGCGTCACCAGGCTTACTATAAACTGGTAATTCAGCAAATTCATTCAATTTTTTAATTTTTACTATCATATTGTTTTAATTTAAAGTGCAAATATAATTATTTTTTTACAAAAAACTTATTTAAAAATCTAAAAACTTCTTTTTTATTTAAAGTCCAATTTAAATCTCTTAATTCTTCAAAGTCTTTTCCATAATAAAAGAAATCTTTCTCGTCAATAATAGTGGCACCTCCAAGCATTTCTTCTGCTTGAAATATAAGAGAATAATTTGCTTCTGCTTCTGCAATAATAATTTTTAAAATACTTTCATCTCTATCTATTCTATGTATGAATAATCTTTCATTTTCTTCAAATTCATATTCTTTCCATTCTTCATTATATACATCAGGTTTAGAAAGATAGTTTATAATATATCCTAATTCTTTCTCTGCACACAACATCTGTGTTTGTGATTGTAGCCAATATTTTCTAGGAAGGGTTTCATTTTGTTTATGAAAGTTTAATATAGAAAACTGGCATTTAACATCAGCTACAAAATCATCTGCTAATATATCAGGTGTAGCCACTAAACATTCTCCATAAGGCATAGATGAATCCCACCATTCACAATCTCCTTTATATTTTCTAAATATCTCAAAGGCATCAAATTGATTGGCTATCCCATGCTTCATTTCTTTTGTGTTTAAGTCTCTTCTAAAACCTAAAGCTTCAGCTCCTAAATCATAGATGTATTTAAGTTTGCTTTTACCTTTACCCTTTGCTAATAATTCAGATATTCTTGATGCTGAAAATCTCCTCAACCTAATCTCATCCATGATTATAATTTGAAATATGTTTTTAAATTGTTAAATAGCTTTCCATCTGTTTCTGTTACAAAAGGAATAAGTTTTTTAAATCTTAGATATAGTATAATAATTGCAGAAGGAAATTCCTTTTTAAGTTTATCAAATTCCATCTCATCTAATAGCTTATCAAAACGAGTGTGCTCATCAAGTGTTAAATAGATGTAGTTATCAAAATGACCTTGCACAGATTTATAAGTTCTTTTAGGAAGTATGTGACATATATTAGTTCTATTGGGTTCATAAATAGGAACACCACTTTCTTCACTCTTTCTACACTTTGAAATATGATAGGTGAAATATACATCTCTTATATCAGACTGTTCCTTTTTTTCAATCCTTTTCTTTGGACTAATCTTAGGAATCTTATAATCTTTAGAAGCACATTGTTTACACCTTTTTTTAGAAAACCAGGGTTGGTCTTCCCTACCACAAGATATACACTTTTTGTTTTTAACAGGAATCATATTAAACTATATTTTTTTAATAGTGAGTCTATATCCTCTGCTTTTAAGTAAGTGAAAATAAAATAATTGGTATCTAAAGGTAATAAAGTTGCAGCAGAAACTTCTCCATAAAACGCATTCTCTAAATGATTAAATCTCTTACTTACAAAAAAATGCATCTTATTGTTTTGTAATAAAGTCATTATATCTGAAAAAGTTTTATCTGTCTGCATTCTTCTAGGAGACTTTTCTACCTCTAATTCATGTAAAACTACAGAAGTTGCTAAATCTTTAGCATCTAATAATAAAGCTAACTTGGTTTGCTTATCTAATTGGGATGTGTTAAAGTGCATAAGTTTCTATTTCTTGGTTAATTAATTCATTGACATCAACATCATTAAATTCTGTACAATCTTTCATCAGTTGTAAGAACTCTTCTAAGTCATCTTTATGGATTGCAAATCTCTTAGCACTAAATGAGGAATAAGGAGTGCAGGTTTCATCTAATGTTATCTCTGCTAACTCAAATGCCATTGTTTTAGAAGGTATGGAATAATACACCCATATAATTGTGTATTCCTCATTCTCCTTTATCCATTTTTCTACAGGAATTTCTTTTGGTCTTTCTTTATCATTTATACAAATAGCTCTACACATAATTATAATTTTTAAATACCAAAACCCATATCCACCATCTTCTTAAAAGCTAAAGATGTATCTCCATCACATTCCATTTCTATAAATATATCAGAAGCTGTATATCCTCTATTCACATCAAAAAAAGTAGATGTAGAAAAACAATTAAAGATTCTTGACTCTGTATCAAACAAAGCACTGCTTTTAGATTTTGGTGAACCTGCTCTTCTAAGTCTAACACTCTTACCTCCAATACTTCTAATTTCTTCCCAACCATTCTGTACAAGATAATGCACAACATCAAATCTTTTATTAAAGTCTTCAAAAGGATTAGAAGTCCAATCTTTATATTTCTCCACTCTAATATCTTTCTTAACTTCCACCACTTCATTAAACTCTCTTGCAGTTTCCATTATGGTGTCATATTCTTCTTCTGTGATTTTCTTTAAACTTCCATATATGAATTCATATCCAGGACTCGGTGCTATTACAACATATCCTCCTGAAGTATTTTCATCTCCGCCTCTTGTTTCAAATAACACTCTTGTCTTATCATGAGTGGCTATTTTTAAAGCCATATCTCTTTTTTTAGGATTGTTAAAGTTCTCCATATAAGTGATATGCTTTTCATCAGCAGTGGTGTATCGAGAAGCTAACTTTTGATTAGGTTCTATTTTATCACATGTGAATAAGAAATGAAATCCCTTATTCTTTGTTTTTTGGACATACATTTTTTTCAATAATTCTTGTGGTAGGCTTCTTTTAAATCTTTCAAATAAGTCCCCTGATAAGTCATATTTCATATCAGCGTCAAATCCTGTCACTTTCTTTTTACCTCCACATAATAAGGCAATACCCCAACAATTTTTAAAGTGGATTTCACACTCTTCATCTGTCATAGGTCTTTTTTGGAAACATGTCCAATCTTTTAGTGCAGGAGTTTTATCACTTGTTACTGGAATTACACTGAATCCCTCTCCTGAATATTCTTTTGCTAAATCTATGTAATTCATTTTCTTAAAATTAAAAAGGGTGTACATTATTATACACCCTCGTGCTAAACTAAAAACTAATTAAAAAGGTAAATTTTCATCAAAGTCATTTGCTTGAGGTAAAGGAATAGCATTTACAGGAGCATATATAAAATTCTCTTGTATTGGTGCTACATTACCATAGAAAGATGTATATTGAGAGTTTAGTGCCTCAATAATAGGATTAAGATTTTTAGACATAGAGTTTAAAAACATCTTATTATAAACAGCTGACTCTAAATAATTGTTTTGTGATAACACTCCAATATAAGCTTTCACTGTTCTGTCCTTACTGACAGCTCTTTCTATTTCAGAATAATCTTCTGCTAAAAGACTCATTATATTAATAAAGTTATCAGGATATTCTCCTGTTTTCATTTTTAATAAATCTACTTTCCAAGATAACAATTTAGATAAAAAATTTGCTAATATCTCCTCTCCTACAAATGATGGTCTGAAATTTTTTGAATAAATATGTTTTGGTAGTTTTTCTAAGTTATAAGAAGTGAGTCCTTGACCATTAATATATTTTTGCTTTCCTGATTTAGAAATATCTTTTCTATCCTCAATCCAAAAACTCACTTTTGTTTTAGCATTATTACCTTCAGGAAGTGTACCAAAAATGTCAAGTCTAATCTTATCTACTCCATCTTTCTCAAATACATATTTAGGGTCATACTTCAATTCTTTACCTAAAAAAGAACCTAACTCCTTTTTATTTGGATTCACAATCATTGGTTTGAAATCTGTGATTCCATAATACATTTTTACTTCTTTCATGTTTTTATTTTTTGTTTGTTAATGAATTTTTTTTCTTTGTGAACAATTCTTTTATCTCAGTGGTAAGATTTTCTTGGTCATCAAATAGTTTTTTTAACTCTGCTGTAGTTTTACATTTATCCACTTGTTGTTCTAATGTAAGAATTTCATCACTTTTATTAGATTTAGCTTCTTCTGTAGCACCAACAGGTAAATCCTCTCCTGCATAGATGTAGTGTCCTAAACCAAACATTGCTAAATTCTTTGTTAAACATCTCATAATTGCTGTATTGATGTCAAACATTGAAGCAGGTTCCACAGACTTCTCTCCAAATCTTGTAGTGATTTTATATCCTACATTTTTTTGTGCTTTGTTAGCTCCATCCATTACAGGCAAGTTCATTGGAATAGTTTCTCCATCAATAGTAACTTCTGTTGTTACCAAATAACCTAAATTCTCATCAAATAGATAAGGTCTTCCATCATAAGAGATAACTTTGTAATTAGCATCAGGATAAGTTTCTTTTAAGACTCCCCAAGCGTGAGCCCAAGATAGATAAGTTAATCCATTCTTTTTTTCTGTAAACTTGTTACAGTCTATGGCAGATAATACTTGCCAAGTTGATTTTTTTTCCATTTTAATTAATTTAATTAGTTAATAATTTAATGCAAAAATAATGCATTTTTTTTTATTTTAATATATTATTTTAAAAAATTACCCCATTGAGTTGCAAAAGCCTCTGCCATACCTGGAAATGTTTTACTTCTTAATGTTTGTCTTTCTTCTTTAGTTTTAGCATTTTTTAAAGCATCTGCATACCATTTTGGATGAGATTTACCTGAAGAAAAAACTGTTCTTTCTCCTTTTCCTACAATATTTGTAGGTTGTAAAAGAGGAAGATTTTTTAACCATAAACAAGTGGTTTTTGTAGCTTCATCTCCGAACATATATGGTTGTACAATTTGATTAGGTTTTTGCCATCTACTACTTAATAATCCAACAGGGTTTTCTATTGCAACATGTTCAATATCAGAATTATATAATGCTTTTACAAATTCAACACTATCTAACATATCTTGTCTTCTGTTCGGATATTTAGGATTAGGTCTTCTTTCATCAAAAGGTAAATGTTTATCTTCAGGATGAGAGAGCCATTGAACCCCACTACCTGTTAAATATGTACAAGGAGGATGAGCTACCATTAAATCAAATTTTGGTTCTCTTTTTATTACTTCAAATATATCCTCTTGAAAATGCCATTCTGGATGCCCCCCACTACAAGGTAGTAAATCACAAGAAAAAGCCTCATGTCCTAATTTTCTAAATGCTTTTGTGGTTGCTTGACTTTCTTCACAAGCTATTAATATTCTTGCCATAATTTAATTATTTATTTTAATATATTATTTTTTAATACTAAGTATTTATCTAATTCCACTGAATCAGGAGCAGGAAGTTTTTCAAATAAAAATCCTTTAGGATTAAAGAATAGAGGTTCTTTTGTTCCTGTTCTACCAAATCTATTTTTACAAATATTTAATGTTCTATAACAATCTTCCAATCCTTCATTTACACTATTAGAAAGAACTTGGTATCTTGAATCTGTAGATATGTTATGTTTCATAGGACTATACAATCCTATTATAACTTGATATGACCTTGCCACTTTAATATTATCTCCTAACTTTTGTGGCTCTGGCTCTAACTTCCCTGCTTTAAAGTGGTTCAAATCTCCTGCTGCCATTTGTTGTTGTTGCACACAGCATACATGCCAATTCCAATGCTTTGTCATTTGCTTTCTTGCGTAAGAGTTCACCATTTTATCTATACATCCTGATAAATCTAATACAGTTCCCAACTCAGTTTTTTCAGGCTCTAAAATGTTTACGTTATCTATAACCACTGCAACTATTTCATTTGGATTATGTGGCTCATAGTGGCTATATCTTTCTTCTGTTTTTCCGTTAGGTAATGTAATTTCTTTTGTTACATGTACACCTCTTTCTTGAGCAATTTTTCTACATTCTTTATATATTCCTGTAGGATTAGATGTCATCTCATCAAAGTGTACAAAACTTTTTACTAAATTATAAAAATCTTGTACTACATCTGACTCTATCAATCTAATAATTTGAGGGTCTAATGGGTCTATTCTTGACAACAAATCATCTTGTTTAAGATAGACTTGAAAGTATTTAGATAGAGCATATTGAATTACACTAATGTTAAACTCTTCTATAGATTCCTCTAAACCAAACCAAATACATTTATAATCTAATTTAATGTGTTCAGGAAGAGATAGCATATAATCTGCCACACTAAATATATATAAATATTTACTAATTGATGTTTTTCCCACAGAAGTTTCTGCAGTTACACAAACTAATTGTCCTGGACCTATACCACTATATGCAGTTCTTGAGCCTAAAAAAGGGAAAGGAATACAATTTATATTTCCTTTTACGAGATTGTCTCTCTTTGTTCTTATTGTTTCTAAAATTTCCATTATACTAATTTACTATAACTAATTGATTGTGAAGGGTTATTCATGTCTGAAATGATGTCTAATAATAAACTTGCACCATTCTTTTCTATAAAGTATTGAGCATCTGATGAATACATAATTCTATTCTCTAATGCACATTGTTTATGATAGTAGTCCACTGCCTCTAAAATTACATCCAAATTCACTTTATATTTCTGCATAAAAGTTTGCAGTTTAGATTTAACTTTTTGTTTTGGACTAAATGCCACTTTGTTAATACCTAAATAATTGGCAGTGAATTTATTATAATAACTTTCAAAATCTTCTTGTGACATTTCTTTTTTATATTCTTTGCCATTTAAGATTGCAATTGCTTTTTCTGTCAACTCAAAGTTGTCTAAAGATTCATCTGTAATATTTGTAGAGGAATACATAATAAGATTTTCATCTATTAAAGTTTTTGGAAACTTAAACTTTTTGCTTTTCAGAATAATCATTCCTAATTCTTCGTGTGTCATATTAATTTATTTTATAATTTTTCTATTTCTTTTTTTACTTTAATATAGTAACCATAATTAAATTCACTACTATCACAATTTATTTCTGTAGGATTAGATTTAAGTATCTCATCTACTGCTATTACAGCACATTTTTTTCCTTCTATAAAACTTTTAGATGCAATTGAAAATTTGTGATATAATTCCTTTGCTTTTTCTGTAGGTGACATATTATTTATTTTTATTTTGTTTATAATCTATAAAAAATCCTATTGCTACAATTATATTCATTCCACAAGATGCAAATATTTCATGTATGTCCTCGTAAATATTAGTCATAAGATGAATATGTCCCAATGTCCAAAATGGAATAGCTAAATTTTGTGAAATCCAAATAATTAAAAATCTTAAAAAATTCATATTTATTCTTTTTTACTTTTTCTTTCTGCTTGGGTTTTTCTATTATGACATGTGTCACATAAAATCTGAAGTCCATCCACCTCTATAAATAATCTCTCAACAAATCCTGGCAGGTCATTTGCACAAGATAATGCTCCACAAGGTATTATATGGTCAACAGCAATTTGCTTATCAGGAAACCATCCTTTACATTCAGCACATTGATACTCAAACTTCTGTCTTTTATTTGCACCTTTATAAGCTCTTTTACCATTTGCTTTACACAAAGATATTGGCTTCCACCATCTTGACTTCTGTCTTAATGCACTTCTAATAAATCCCCAAAACTGGCTCTCTGTCATAGTGGCATTATTCCTTGTCTTAATAACTTTTGTTTTTCTCTTTGCCATAATTAATTTTTTTGCAAATATACAAAGTTTATTTTGCCAAAGCCCAATTTTTTTCTGCATTAGCATCTGCTTTCATCTTTAATATAGGATTTGTTAAGAAAGCATTTCCACCCTTAATCATACTATTCTCTAATACTTTAAGATATTGTGGTACTAATTCTTCTTCCACTTCTAAAAATATTTCATCGTGGATAACATTAGCAATCCTTGCTTTCCAATAATGATTATTCTTTTCTATTTCTTCAAACAATAACACTGTAGCATATTTAGTTTGATGAGCCGCAGTTCCTTGTGTAGGAGCATTTAAACACAATCTAAAATATTCTGACTTTCTACTAAAATATTCTGATATTCTATTTTTATTTTCTGTATATAAATTATAAGAAGGGTAGTCCATTATTCTGTATATATCTCCTGCTTCTTTTGCCATTTTATTTGCTTGATATTCTCTCTTTCCAATTCTATATGCTTCCCAAAAATGACTTGGAAGATTTTTAATAAACTCATGTAATGGCTGAAACTTATCATAGAATGGCAATCTTAATTTAAACCCATAGGCATATTCAATATATCCTAATTCAATAGATTCCTCTAATTTGTTTTCTCCATAAGCATAAATTCCTGAATGTAATTGTTTAAACAATTTTTCTATTCTCATTCCTTCCTCTACAGACATTCCCTCATTCATTGCTAATGTATATCCAGTGCCACCAAATTGGAAACAAAATCTTGGGGCTTTAGATGCATTCCTTTTGCTCTTATGGTCTTTCTTAATTTCATCATCAGAAAGATTTTCTAATTCAGGAAATAACACTCTTGCAAAAGCACAATGTAAATCAAGTCCATCTACAATAGATTGTATCATAGCTTCATCTCCCGTAATATCTGCACCTACAACAGTTTCTTGTCCTTCATAATCTGCTACAATAGCTTTAAACCCTTCATTTGCCTCAAAACATTCTCTTGTTTCTTTTTGTGCAGGGAAGTTTAAGAAATTTATTTCTCCCTTTCTTGATGCAATTCTTGCCGTATCTAATATAGGTTTAAACTTTGTATAAATTCTACCATCTTCTATTTTATTTAAAATACCTTCTCCAAAAGTAGTTACATTATGCTCCGACTCTTTAAAACTAAACCAAAGTTTTACAAATGGATGCGAAGATTTAGATAAAACAGATTTATCAAGACTTTCTTTAACTTCATGTTTATCAACCACTTCTACATTTATTCCAAAATCTTTAAATACAGGTATCATTTGTTTAGATGAAGAAAGTAAACAAGTAACCTTTTTAGATGAATCAAACATATCTAACTGAGTGTGTCTATATTTAGGTAGGTTATCATAAATATATTCAATCACTATTCTTTCTGCTTCTTTATATTTTTTATAGTCATTATCCATTTTGTTTTGCCACTTTTCTTTTGAAAGAGGAAGTCCACAAAGTTCCATATAAGTTAATGCTCTAATATGTTTACAATGAAGTAGATATGTTTCAATTGCCTCATACTCTGTCAATAAATCTATATATTTATTGTGTAAGTCTAATAATCTATCAACGTCATTAAAACAATATTTAATTGTAGAAGGCTGAGATAGTTGCACTGTGGCTATATTTGCTTGTTCTGTCTTATCATAATAGATTTCCATTTCTCTCTCCATACATTCTTTAAATGAATGTCTTATGTAAGATGCTCCATTATAATAAATCATAGAGGCTAACATGGTATCAAATACATTTTTAATAAAATACCCCGAAGTGAAGAAAAAACTCAAATCAAATGCAGAGTTATGGAACACCATTTTTCTGTCTATAAAATAAGGCATCACTTCTTCTAATGTATATCTCAAAGATTCATCACTATGTCTTTGTAAATCAATTAGATAGTTGTCTTTCCCAGTGCCAATTTGAATAGCAAAAATATAACCATCTTTAGGGGATAGTGAAGTTGTCTCTGTATCCACTGCAATAACTTCAGGTAAAGTCATATTATCTAAGAAAGCATAGGTGTAATTTCCTATATTCTCAAAAAACTTTCTATTCTTTGTTATTATGTAATTTGCCATTTTATTATTTTTAGTTAAGATATTCCATTAATCTTTCATAGACATAATCTGTGTTATTATTAAGATGATATAGTTCTTCTTCTGTCATCTCTGCTCCATTATAGGTTGCTCTTATAACATAAGCATCACAATAGTCAGGGTGGTCTTTATAATCAATACCATCAAATTCAATGTCAGTAATTAATTTGTAATCTAATTTCATATTATTTATTTTTATATTTCTTTAAAGTCATTTAAAATTAGGGCATCTAATCTCGTCAATGCTTCATCTAACATTTTTCTTCCCTCTTCCATTTCTTGTGATGATATAGGATAAACTAAAGGAGTTTCAGGCTTTTGTGAGTTACACACCACCCAATAAAACTTATTAATACTATATTCACAAGACTTTTCTTTATCTCTATAATCCTCAATAGCCATTAAATATATAACTGCTTGTAAATGATATAGATATTTAGATATTGAGTCAGGGAAGTTGCCAGGAAAACTACTTGATTTTAAGTCTGTTACGGTTATAATTTTAAAGTCATCATCTATTTGTACATAATCTGCTTTAATAAAGATGTTAAATCCTCTATAATTAAATGTATGCTCGAATTGTGGGATACCTTGTGTCAATAATAGTTTAGACTCTGCATCTTCTAAAATAGATTTACCTATTGCCACTCCTAAATCATAGTTGGCTTTTAAGAATTTATCTCTTGGGTCTTTAGCGTATTCTATATATTCAGGATATTCTAAAATAGTGTCCAACATTTTTTGGTAATTCTTAGACTTTACATCAAGAGCAAAACACGCTTCCTCCACTGACTCTAAATTAATTTCTTTATTCTCTTGGAATATCCACTCAATTACAGACTTTGGCTGAGGTTTTGGTATTGCAATATCTAAAATAGTTTCTGTAAACTCTTCTCCAAAAACCACTTTATCAATAATAGTACCTTTTTCTAAATACTGATTTCTTTTGTAAACTGGATTTAAGAACCCCTCTACACCTTCTTTGATTAATCTTACTATGGAAGAGTAGCTTAATCTATTTGTTTCTTTGTTGAACATAATTATTTATTTACGAAATTTAAAAAATTCTCAAAGTCTTTTGTCTCTAAAATCTCGTCATAATGTAATGTACTATGCACAACATCATCTAAATATACTTCTTCAAAAGTAACATAAGGAATATTATAATTCACTATAAGGTGTGTGTCTTTCATAAACTCTAATACATCTTCTAAATCAAAGTCTCTCACTTCTAAAACATCATCAATATAATAACTTAATATTACTCTATAATCTTCATTATCTTGTATGTGTTGATAAGAATTTAACTCAATATATTTTTCTTTTTTCATAATTTTATATTTTAATTTTTGTATAAGACTGCCTAAAACCCTACAACTTGCTCTTTCTCTTAAAATGAACTAAAATTTAATTAATTGTTTAAGGTTTGTAAGGTTTAGGCATCATCTTTAATAAAATTCAACATACCCATCACTATAATGAATTCTAATAACTGCTGGAGTTGAATAAATTATTTGTAAATTAATAACTTGGTTAGTTACATAGTCTTTAAGTTTATAAAGATTATAAACATAGCCCCCCACTGTTCTATCTGTAACTATAGGACTCTCTGATGTTGGATAATAATATTCATTTGACCCATTAACATAACAAATCCTTAAAAACTTTTCACAAGTTTCATTATAATATAATTCTATATTACCATTTCTATATTCTTTTGGTCTGCCATCTGTGTAGTATGTCACATTTTGTGTACTTTGGTATTTCCATCCACAACCTTTATTGCTAAACTGGGAATAACTTACATTTGCTAATATAACTAATACTATTAATAATAACTTTTTCATAACTTTATTTTTTTTTGTATAAGACTGCATAAAACTCTGCAATATATAAATTGTTAACTTTGGACTATAAATTAATTTATTGTTTAAGTGTGTTTGCAAAGTTTTATACATCATCTTTTGGATTGCAAATATAAGTAATTTAATCTACATCCTGATAAATATCTATCAATCTAATTTTATCTTTAAATTTATCTAAACCATTGTAAACCCATTTTTCTTCAATAGTACCTCTGCCTACAAAGAAATATATGTGACTCACTTCTTCAACTGTTAGTCTGCAGAACCTTCCAATAAGCTGAATCTTAGAGGATTGTGAACTTTCTATACCCATAACCATTCCGTATTTTAGATTTGGTATACTTACGGATTCTTTTAGCATTCCTACGTTAGTTAGTTTACCACACGATGAGTCATAAAATTCTTTATAGTTTGCTTCTTTTTCTTTTTTAGGAAGTTTAGAGTTGTATTGTAGCACTGGTATATTCTTGGCTTGGTCAATAGAACCTGCATAAATTAATAATTTCTCATCTTTAAATTTTGTATTTATTAAATCATTTACCAATTTAACTTTACACTCTAAATTGTTTAAGAAAACTTTTAATTTACTCAATGCAGGGCTATATGCTGAATTTGAATCACACATTTGATATTTATTATACAAATAGGTGTACATTTTATGCTCTTGCAAACTCATACTATGTCTAACAATAGTGATACCAAAGTTATTTAAGAATTGATTATCTACTGCATCATTTAATAAATATGTGTAACTAATAGGAAGAATAGAATAAATCTCGTGGTCTTCTATTGGAGTACCCGTTAATCCTAATATTTCTACATCAGGGTTAATCTCGATAAGTTTTTGTAAAAAGTGGTACACTAAACTTGCTTCCTTGTGTGCTTCATCATAGATAATTAAATCATAATGCTCAATATAATTCAGAAGAGATTTATTACATATCATATCAATATTTGTTTCATCACAATCCCACTTCTTCAATTCATCTTTTAAGTTATTGATATAGACATTTCTTGCACCAGTAAATAAGACCTTTGCGTCAGGTTTTCTTTCTCTCAAAGCCTTAACTCTATCAATTGCTATTTTAGTCTTACCCATACCTACTGATAATCCTATAATACTTTTACAACCAATAGCAACGTGGGCATCAATGGCTTCTTGCTGAATTTTATTTTTATTCCTCATCTTAAATATAATAATTACAATCTTCTTTATCTACAATAGTTTGTCCTTCACTAAAATCTGAAACTGACATTGTTTGATTATTTTTTATTCCGTATAAATAACTTTGGAGTCTAAAACAATCATTAGCAGGACATTGCACAAAATTGCATCTCGAATACTCATTTGGTAATAAATATGGTGGCTTGATTGTAACTACAACTCCTTCGCCTCCCTCTGCACATTTTTCAATTTTCTTTGTCATTTTATGTTATTTTTAATTTGGTTTAATTCTTTTTTAAGTTTGTGTATATTATCTAAATAGATGTTTAATGTGTCTATCAATACAATTCTTTGATTTTCAGTTAAACATAAGCCATCTTTGATAGTTATTATTTCCTCTCCAACTTTAATATGGAAAGTTTGTGGCATCAACATTTTTCTAATAGGTATCATTGTTTACACTTTTTTGATTATCCGAAAAGTTAAATATCATAAAGTTATTTGAATGTAATTTTTCAAACAAATCACAAATAAAATCTATAGACTTATCGGTGTTTAATGCGTGGATAAATATATCATAATACGTTAATAATACATTTTCTTTACGGAATAGGTAACATTTGTTAGCAAAACAATGAGGGATTTTTAATCCAAAAACTACACATAGTTTGCCTGAAAGTAAATGTTCACACAATTTTTCTTCTGTTGAAAAGGAATATTCTTTATACTTAAATCCTTCTTCTATTTCTACTAATTTGTACATTCTGTTAAAATTATTTGTTTAGTTAATATATCTCTTATGTAATTTGAAACACTTATGTTTTTCTCTTTGGCTTGTTTTACCAATAGAGTATATAACTCCGTTTCTATTCTAAAATTAATTACTTTGTCTTTTGTCATAATTTGTTTTATTTAATGTAAGATAATTTTGGTACGTTGTATGTGATAACTCCACCACAATATTCATTATGTACACGTTCCCAATTTCCATATTTGTCATATAAGTAATTGAGATATATACACATAACTTCAACTTGTTGTGCTTCATTCATTCTTCCAGGAAGATTAAGTCCTCCTTTTTTACACATTGCTTTCCACGTTTCATCTATAAACTGAAACATACCTTTGGCTGATGAACTACTATTTTTTGCTGTGTGGTCTAATCTCGACTCTTTAAATGCTTTATACCATACTAAATTATGTGGCACTTTGTAGGCATTGATTAAGTCTCTATACTTAAAGTATAAATGTTTCAATTTACTTTCTTCTTTTGGTGTTGGGTCAATATAGTTTCCTAAACTCTCTCGAAAAGAAATATATTCTGCTTCTTTATCTTTTGGTTTATTTTGTAATACGTTTATAATTTTACTTTGTTTCTTTGTGTAATTTTCTAACTTATAAATGATATTACTTTTAGATATTGTTGAAGTTAAAATCATAAACAAAATTGCTAATAAAATTACGATTACAAATATAAGTCTTTTCCAAGTATTGTTTGGCTCAAATTGTAGCGTCTTTGGGTTATAAGAATACATAATTAAAAGTTTAATGTGTTATAAATATCTTGCAATTGATTTTTGATAAGATAGTTTTTAATTTCTTTTTCTATCTTTTGCTTGTCTTTAATTTCCTTTTCTTTGAAGTTAGATAGGTTAAATGTTGCTTGTGGATAATGAGAAGTTAATAATCTATTCTTAAATTCAAAGATAAAATTGTTAAGCAATACTGCTTGGCTATTATAAGATTGAAATAATTTCATAATGTTAAAAATTTGGGTGTGGGTTAAGGTCTATTGGGTTAAATACTTTGTTAATCTCGGACTCGTAGAAGTCAAAATAAGAGTTAAATCTTTCTTGGATTTCTTCTGTGTACTCATCTGTACCCTCTACAAACATTTCATCTTCATTCATACAAATATCTCCACTTTCATAAAATGTTCTATCGTGTGCTAAATTTTTTGCTAATGTTAAAATTTGTTGTTTTAAAGTTATCATATTAATTTATTTTAATTGTTAATAATAATATTGTTCACACAAGTTTTTGTAATGGTTAAAAATTCTATTGTATTTTATTTTAAATTTAGTGTTTAGTGTTGGATTATACTCTTTCTCTTCTATTTTTTTCTTCAACTCTAACATCTTTGCTAATGCTTTACTAACACTTTCTAATTTATTGGCTTGTAATTCTTTTTGTAATTGTTGTTTAAAAGTTTTATTTAACTTGGACACTTCAATCACTTCTTCATTTGACCTACAATCTTCCATTGCTTTTGTTTTATGTTTAAACATCATCACTTTATTGTCTCTACCAATTAACAATGATTTTGCTTCTTGATTATAAATAACAAATCTTTTCATTATATTAATTGAATACCTCTTAAATATTCTATTTCTATATCCATCAAGTCCGAAACTACATCTTGGTAGTGTAAACTATTCATAACTCTTCTTAAAAATTCATAAGCCATTTCATCGGAACATTCAAATCTCTTTTTTACTTCTTGTATATGTATGAGATTATCAACGTAAAATCCTGCTTCTTTTAATTCTGCTTTTGCTTTTTCTATATTATTCATAATCTTATTTTTGGTTGTTAATTGCTTCATCTATTGAATACCAAATTTGCTCCATTGTGGCTTCATTTGTCAATGCTTTTAGTAATATAGTTTGTGCAACATCATCATTGCAATTACAACTATCCTTTACATCTGAAACGTGCCAAAGGTTGTCTACAAAATATCCTGCTTCTTTTAATATTTGTTTTGCTTGTTCTATTGATATATTTGTCATAATGTTTAATTTTTTATTTTTTTTTATTTAACTAAATCTATAATTATATCTTCTATTTCGCCCTCTGTAATGTTATGTTCGGATAATAAATCTTCAAGGTTAACCAAAAGGGTGTCCATATCTTCTTGCATAGCCATTCTTAATGGAACTAAACCATTGCAATATTCCATAACGGCTTTTAATACTAAATCTCTTTTGTCTATTTCCATATTATTATCTATTTTTTTCAAATCCCATTTCTTTGGCTTCCATATCAATTACATCGAATATACTTTCCATTATGTAGTTATTTTCTAAAGCATTTTCAAGTATTTCAAATGCTTCTTCATCTGTGCAATTATAATTTTGTTTTAGATCGACTATGTGCCAAAGGTTTACTATTTGATAGCCGTGTTTTTCTAATACATTTAATGCTTGTTCT
>Ga0181344_1000363_pt1 | contig 18316 bp, 26 predicted proteins | sample Su13VDMLBDD_FD_130098 | JGI IMG/M metagenome (GOLD analysis project Ga0181344, IMG submission 130098) | Freshwater viral communities from Lake Michigan, USA - Su13.VD.MLB.D.D | ecosystem: Environmental > Aquatic > Freshwater > Lake | place: USA: Michigan | collected 2013-07-15
ACGACAGAGCTGTTAGGGCGTTTCCTTGCAGGACGCTTGGGCCGGAATGGCTCAACATCGCCACCAGATTGAAACTTAAAATCTTTTTTTTGGAGATTTGACTTTGCGTTTTTAGCCAGCACAAGCGGGCCAACTTGCAAAACCTCATCTGCATGAGTGATCGGCTCTTGAGTACGGCGATCATAGAAATAGGAATGACGCTCTGGGTCCATTCCAACCTGAGACCATTCAGGATGATCTAAATACTCTTGAGCCATCGCATGGATATCGTTTGGTTGCGTGGGGTTCCACGAACCATCAATCGTAGCAAATGGGGATTTGCTTGTGCCTTGGGCAACCTTAAGAGCCTTGCTCTCAGGCAATCTAAACTCAGCATTTGAGATATGCGCTACAGGCTCATGCGCGAGAACAGTTGATTTCTCGCCAGACCTATCATGGATTGTCGGAGCCCAAACGCCATAATCTTTATATGCAGGGATATCGAGACGGAGTCCGACTGGATGTCCTTCAGGGATCAGGTGGCCTTTGCCAACCGCCGGCCTTTGATTTTCACGAACCGCACCAGAAATTTCTTCATATGTTGCGGGCGCAGGAACATGATCCCACGGATGCACAGGCTTATGCTTGTTGACGAGTTCCTGATACATCTCATGTGTCATCTCGTCAGTGCCAAGCTTCTGCGCTGCCTCAGTAAGTTGAGGAATACGCTGCGTCACATCCTTATGCGACATCTTTAGGCGATCAACTTCACCGCCGTCAGCATACTCATCATCGCTGCTGCGCTGCGGTTTAACGCGCGGCAGGGCAGATGTCTCTGGCGTTACCTCTTCAGGACGCTGATATGAGCCAACCTTTGGCTGACCAAGGCCCTTGCCGGCCTGACCACTCCAGACAGGACGGTCAAAACCTTTATTCAGGTCAATGATCTTGTCCAGAGCCTGAGAATGCGTCAGTTCACCAACGGCATATTGCTTCCAGATATCACGAGCCGCACGTTGCATCGGCGCAGACTTGTTTTTAAACAGAGTTCGAACGGCCTCCCAAGTAACCGACTGCATTTCAGACGGATGCACACCACGCATCATCGCAGCCTGACGCACAGCCTCTGCATGCAACGGATAATCGCCCGTCGCGCCGGTTGATCCTGTTTTTTTGGACGGATCGACGCCCATGATCCACGGGTCGCCTTTTTTCTCTAGCTGTTTCTTAGCCAAACCAGTCGGTGTCGTGCCAAAGTTCTGATGCACAGCCTTTGCAGACGATCCATGCGGCAGCATTTGGCCTGCAGCAACGGCATGCGTATCAATCACGACGCCATTCGGGTCATTCGGATTGGTAATGACGTTATAAAATTCGCGAACCTTGTGATTGTTCCCAATCTTTTCGTTGATGTTCTCAATCGACGGGTCGCGATAGATGCCAATGGCCTTCTCAATCGGCAAATAGCTGTTCCACGATGCTGTATCGACAGCAGAGCCAGACTTATTCAACATCGGACCAAGGAATTCGCCTGTCGGGCTGACAGCTTGGTACTCGCGTGGGTTGTGCGCCTCGTCAAAAGCGCGAATCCACATCGATGCTTTTTTCTCGCCGTTCTCTTCGCCCAGAACATCGCGCAAAGTTTTGCCTTCGAGCTCGTCCCAAGTGACGCCCTTAATGTTTCGGGTCGATTTGATCTGCGGCAGGCCTGAAGCCTTGGGTCCGCTACCACGCGCAATCTCTGTCATGCCCTTGGTCCACGGCGTATCAAGGTGATGCGTCAGTGTATCCATGACACGTTCTGCAAGCGTGACGTTTTTATCCCACGGAGTCTGCGGAGAAAGCACAGCCATCATGCCATGCGCGGCTTCAGGCGGCAGACCATGCGCATCGGCGTATTGATTGCCAAGTGCATGCGCTGCGCGATACCAGAAACGGCTTGTCTTGCGCTGTTCAACGGGTGTGCGATCCCACAGGCCCAACAAATTCTTCACATGGAAGTCCGTCAGGCGGCGTTCTGCCTCATCAGGCGACGGTGTTTCACCTTCACCGGACGGGCTCCACATCGCGGGATGCTGTTCGTACATGCGCGTCGCAATTGCGCGACGGTTTTCGGGCGTATGAGAGCTAGGCGAGATGTCTGTGCGAGTTTCCCCCGCCTTTGGTGGACCTTTTTCAGCCTTTACAACCGTTGGCATTGACGCCGAAACGGTGCGCGGGTTTGGCTGGCCGGGACTTAGCGTGTCTCCGAACGAGACTTCACCTTCGTGGCCTGCGCCTTGACGGTGGGCTTCTTTGATGAGCTCGCGGAGGCGTGAGAATGACTCTGTCTGAAGATTATTTTTGGCGTCTTGTGCGGATGATCCGGGTGATTTGCCGGTCGAAGGCCCCTGAATGCCATATTCTGATCCTTTCGATGGAAATGCGACGTGTGTGGGATAGGCATCGACATCATACTTGCCGCCCAGCGCCGCATCGATAGCCTTAGCGATCTTTACGGTCTCTTTTCCACCGTCGCCGCCGGTGATGTCCATGTAGCCTTTGCCAACATCGGTCGAATGACCAAGTGCAAGGCCCTTTTCGTTCAGGTTTTTGTAAATTTCGTGCACTTCGTCAGGCGAAAGACCTTTTGGAAGGTTTACACGAATGACGCCGGTCTTCTCGCTGCCCTCAAATGGCTGCGCAGAAGCGCCCATCATGGAATCCTGATGGAACAATTCACCCAACCCGTTCATGGCAGGCACGATATGGTCAGGGTTATACGGCTGGAACGTGTAATTTGGGTTGGTGTAGCCTTCAAAACCGCCCAAACCCGGCCTGACTTCGCCCTGAATGCCTGTCTGGCGCTGCCAGCGGCTCATGAAGTCACCGATCATGCGGTTTGAAACAGCCGCCTTGGCTTGCGGATGCAGTGCTTCCCAATCCTGCTTGAGGCCGGCATCCCACTTTTCACCGGGCGCAACCTCAAAGTAGGCTGACGGCGGCTCCTGTGGTGGCTTAGACAGGCTCATCTTCTGCGGACGAGGCTGTGCCATGACAGATTTTGCCATGCCCACAGGATCGGCTTCAGGAGCCTGTGGGATGACGGAGAGCGCCTTGGAGACATCACCCCCGTCAGCAAAGCCCGGAGCGGCTGGAGGAGCCCCGCTGGTGGCCCCACGGGCCATCGTGGGAGCCTTGACGTACTTACCGGCCATGTTGGGTGCAATAGCCATAGCGCCGGCCTCTGCGGCCTGCTCTGGGGTTTCTGCGTTGGCCCCTTCTTGGATTTGATTGACGATCATCGCAGGAGCGGTGACCGGGTTCATGTAGCCCAAACCGGACCAGATGGCCTTGTTTCTGTTCATCGAGCTGCTGACAAGATCAGTGCCGCGCTGTGCTAACTGCGCAGCCTTCTCCGGGTCATCTGTATGCGAGAGGTACTGATCGTACATCTTGCCATACATCACATTCGGATCGGTGATGCTGCCAACTTCACGAGCAAAGCCGGCAAGCCTCGACCACCAGCTATCGTCAGAGCCTTGCGGTTTGTCGGCCATAATAACGTCCTTAGCGGTTCGACAGCATGTGATGGATGATTTCCAAGGCCTTCATGACTGCAGCGTCCTTGCCGCCCTTCCCAGAGCCTGCAGAGCCACCACGAGCCATGCCACCTTCAGACTTCTTCTCAAACATCTCAGGACGTTCTCTGCGAAGAGCTGCATCAGCGCGGAAATACATCGCAGGATCGTCAGGACGTTCAGACGCAAGTTGCATCAAACGAGATGAAGACATGCCTTCGTAAGGGTCCTTGAAAGAAAATAACCCACCGGCGGGGCGGCTCTCTGCGGACGTAGACGAAGCAGCACGAGGACCAGCAGCGCCAGTGCGCGCAGAAGATGGAGAAGATGCAGCCGGCGCAGACTCTGACGAAACGCGACCTTCTGCACCACGCATGCTGTAAGGCATCATCCTTTCGCGAGCGAGCATAAGGATCGATGGATCAATGACTGCAGTGTATTGACCTTCACCACCGCCACGACGAGCCATCATCGGCAGGCTGCCGGCAGGACCAACAGAGCCGAGGCTTTCGCGGAAAGCCGCCGCACGATCATCATCCGCATCCAAGTACGGAAGAGGTTCAGGCGGAGAGCGAACTTCATCAACCGCCGGCCCTGTATACACAGGCAGATTTTGCAAAATCCTCTGTTGAGAGGTTGCTGGATCATACGGCGCATTAAAAACATCACTATACTCGCCACCCGGAATAGGAACGCGAGTGCGTTCGTCCTGAGATGCCGCAACCTCAGACATTGGGCGTTGCCGTTTTTTTGCTTCCGCAAGAGCAAGAGCTCCTTTCGTACTTTCAGCACCCCGTTCGCTCAAATACGATTTCAAATCACTTGTCATCTTTTCCATCTGGCCGGGATAAGCCTGATCAAAAGCCTGACCGCCCGCCACTCCCGCCATAATGCCAAGCGGTAAACCATAATTAGCTTCGCGCGGTGTAGGTGCAGGGCGAGGACCAAAAGGCCCCATAGATGGTTGCGCTGCAGGCGGAACCGGACGGCTACCAGCAGAAGGCATTATTGTTGTTTTAGGAATATATGGACGAATTTCGTCAGGAAAAATTGCGCGCAAATCATCAGGGTTTTTATTCAAAACTTGCGCGTTTGGCGGAATAGCTCTGCCAGCCGGAATTTGTACAATAGCGCCATTTGGCATTTTTACGATTGTGTTTGGGCTTTTCAAAGCCGACTCAAAAAGAGCTTGAGCTTCGTCACGCATCAAAGCGCGTTGCTTTGGGGAAGTTTGGCTTTTAAAGATTTCCATCAATTCAGGAAACTCTTTGCCAAAGTTTTTAGGCGCAGCAGCACGAGCACCGCCCATTACGCCACGAGCAATTCCAACAGGGTCAGCCATCTTTATACTCCCGGCATATTAGGGGGCATGATACCGCCCATGCTTTGCTGTTCTTCCTCTGCAATGTTCCTCATCGCAGGCTCGATAAGCGGATTAATCAGACCGGCACTGTATGGATGCACAGCGACGTTCTGGGCCAAGTCAATGAGCTGAATACGCTCTCTCGACGCGCGATCTTCAGCCTTCTGATGCAGTTCAGCTTCAGCGAATTTCATGTCAGCCTGAGCCTTCATCATCTCGACCTGAGCCTTGATCATGTCAGCCTCGCCCTTCATCTGCGTAGATGTTGAGCGTGTCTGCGCATCCATCATAGATGCATCGGCCTTCTTCTGCTCCGACATCATCTTGGACTGCTGCGCCAACAGTTCAGGCGGCGGATTGGCCTGCGCATCCTGCGGTGCAAAGAACTGTTCAGGGTTCGACCAGCCAATAGCTTTCAAGGCTTCCGTATCGACCACAATAGGATCGAACATGCCGGGGTTTGACGATTGCAATTGCTTCAGAGCCATGATCTTCATCAGGCGCTGCGTGTGGCTTGCCGTATTCGGATCGGCCTGCGGAACCAGCTCGCAATCGTTCAGAGCTTGAACAAAGGTCTGCTCGTCCCAAGGATAGGCAAGCTTACCCTTCTGCTGCCAGAAGCTTTCAGGATGCTCCTTGAAGCAACGGCGCAAGAGCTGGAACTCTTCAGCCTGAGCGGCATGCATGCGCTTATGAACCGCGTTCAGGATTTTCGTTGCCTGCTCGATCATCGCCAGCGTTGTGCCCACAGGCGCATCCTGCCGGCCTTCGCCCACAGCCAGCTCTGCAGTGCCGCCAACACGCGATCCAGTCTGCACCATGTTATCGACAAGGCCCATTAGGGACGGCGCAGCGCCCGTGTTGTAGGGCAGGGGCATGATTGCCTGATTGATCGGGAGACCGCCCGTCTTGACCAGCGCACCGCCACCGGGAGGTATGCGGAAGATGTTCGTGTTCTGACGCGCACCCGTGTCAGCCATCAAGAAGCCGGGGAAGTTGGCGTACATGCCAGAGTCTAGCAGCTCACGCCATGCAGCCGTGACCGCATTTGTCGTGTTGCCAAGGATGTGCAAGAGGCCGATGTCATAAAAGCCCATGCCCGGCACGAACGTGTACTTCGTGAAGTTGATGCGAGCTGTCGGAAGCTCTTTGTCTTCCTCGTCGTAGTTGCGAACAATCGACAGGATTTCTTTTGTCGAAACGTCAATCGTTACGCGATACGGAATCTCAAGACCGGAAATCTTGCCTTTGTACTTGTGCTCAAAGCCGCCAACATCAAGCTCGCAATAGCACTCGTAGATTTCGCGATCACGGTCTTCAGGGTTAAAGCTCTCCTGAGCAATGCCCTGCTGATCGTTCTTCATACGCTTTACTTCATCGAGCTCTACAGGCTTTGGCGTTGAAAGCTCAACATCCTTGTACACGCCAAGGATTTGCAGCCGCTTCACTGTCGAAGGGCGCATCATTACCTTATGCGTAATACGCTTGGCATTACGCAGATCAGTAGCCGAGTTGTTGACGATTAAGTCATCAGCATCGACAGACTCGCTGACAGGACGATTGCGCAGCGGGCAGAAGTAAATCTTTTTGAAAGAAGTGCCACCAAAACCAAGCATCAACAGCATGCGGTCAGTGTCAGGATAATACTCGCTGGCAACCGCTGTCAGGTAATGGTTCAGGTCTTTTTCCAACGCATTTGCAAACGTATCCTGCTGGATCGTTGATGCATTGGCGTCGTTGCGCACCTTCACAGGGCCATCGGTCGGCAGCATCTCGCTTCGTGCATTGGCTTGAAAACGCAAAACCGCCTCAAGAAGAAGCGGATGGCGAACCTTGCTCATGCCTTCAACGGGAGCGCCGTCTGTAGCGCCTTGCAGGCCCGGTATCTCAACCTTCAAGCCAAGAAGCTTGATGCCTTGAGCGCGATCCTGAATCCAATCTTGGCGGCTTGTCAGATCGTCCTTGATGCCACGCATGAGCTCATCAGAAATCCTGACCAGCTCTCCCTCATCAATCTCATCGACAAGGTTGCGGAACCACTCCTGAGCACGTTCTGCAGTGTCATCCTTGTCGCCAAGGCCTTTGCCGTTTAGCGAGATCGTGACTGAGCCATCGGGATGCTCGATGCGAAGGATTTCGCCGTTGTCATCCTGCTCGATCTCAGGACCGCCTTCTTCAATGACAACACCAAAATCATCGTCAGCCGGCGCGAGCTCTTCCGCTGATGGAAAGAGCTGACGGAGGTTTGGCTTCAGGCCCGGCGTCATTGGCATGAGTTAATTCCCTTCGACGGGCATGGTTTCCATCTCATAGACGAAACGGCTTATGCCCTCTTGGGCAGCTATAGTATCGGATTTTGCCAAGATTTCATAGACGCGAACATAGTCATAAGGCTCCTTGCCCCAGACCTCGACGCGGAAATTGCCAATCCTCTGCGGCGTGGCGGGCTTAATAACGTCCACCACCGCGCTTGCTAAAACCTGTGCCATCTATTCCCCCGGCTCAACCGTGAGAGACACTATAGCACAACAAGCGAACTTGATTGAAGCCAACTACAATCGCCGCAGGGTCGATTATAGTTTTTGCCTCCAAACTACAATCCTAAACACTGTAGAGCGGTGCAGGCGGAGAGCCGGTGTGCTGCATCTGGGCTTCGATGTCAGCCGTCCACTCAGCGCCGCGCACAAGCAGGCCTGTCTCGCGCAGATGCTTCAGAACCATGCTGACAGTGTCCACCAAGTCATCGTTCTTGCCCTTGGGGAATATCTCGCACTGCTTGATGACGTTGTCTGCCCACGCACGATCAGGCGCGTAGATCAAACCTTCAGCAAACAGATGCGCAATTGAATGAACACGGGCAAGCTTGTCCTGCGATTTCGGATCAACCAGTTGAACTGCGAAGTCTACATGGTTGAAAAGCCTACGCAATTCCTGCGCAACGCTGATGCCTGCCGCCTTGTTTTCAACGAGCAGTTTGTCAACCTTGAACTTGCGCATGGTATCTTCCACCTTCACCACAAGCTCGTGCAGCTCAAGCCTTTCCTGCCACGCCCAGAGCATCACAACCTTTGGGTGCTCTTCCGTGTATGTGCGCCTTACCGCGCTGACTAGATCGCCGTCAGGTGTGATCTGTCGCGTAGCAACGGCCACCTGATCGCCGCCGCTGAAGATGCCCCAAACAGTCATGGCGCTGAAGTCGTTCTCTGTCTTGGTCGTGTAGGCCGTATCGAGAGACGCAATAACGTAGTCCAGAGGCGGAAACTTCTCGCGCTCCCATAGCACCCACCAGTCGCGCTTGATAACGCCGCCACCGCGAGGCGCAGGCTCTTGCTGATGCTGGCCGGCAGTCGCATACGGACCCATCGCACGTTCGTCGCGATCCACAACGTCCAGAGGAAACCGCTCAGGGAATAGCAGTTCGCCATCCTCCTCACGCGGGTCTTCATAGCCAAGCTTCGTGCATGACGCCCTGACAGGGTCATAGCGCATGGGCAGCATGATATGATCGTAGCCAAGCCCCTTGTCGAGGATGACGCCTGACACATCGTCCTGATGCAGCCTCTGCATGATCACGACAATGGCGCTCTTTACAGGGTTGTTGAGGCGTGTCGGGATCGCTTCAAGGAACGTGGTCACCTCAGTCTCGCGTTGCGTCTCAGAGGCCGCAGAATCCACGCTGTGAGGGTCATCGATGATCACCCGGTCACCACGGATACCCGTGAGGCTTGTGATGGCTGTAGCGATACGAAATCCGCCCACGCTGTTCTGGAAGTTCAGCTTTTCGTTCTGATCCTTCGCCAGAGCAAACCTGTCGCCCCACCGTTCCATATACCACTCGCTGGTAATCAACTGGCGCATGCGCCTACTATCACGCGCAGACAGGTTCTCCACCTTGTGCGCAGCGCAGACATAGCGCAGCCACGGCATGTTCTTTGGCCCCCACTCCCAAGCCGGCCAGAACACGTTGGTGATGAGCGACTTCATTGTGCCGGGCGGAACGTTGATCAGCAAACGATTGTAAGGCGAGCCATCAGGCAACTCATCGCCGTTGGTGATCGCCTCAAGATGCTCGCAGATGAAATCTATATGCCAGCCGTGAATGTAAGGCTGCCCCGGCTCGATCACATGCCAAGCCTGCCGGATGAACTCAGCAAGAGATGCCTCTGCATCAGCGCGATCTAGATCGAAGAGCTGCTGCTCTATCGAAATGCGCTTGCCATCCATCTGCAGCATTTTCATTTGCTGGCCCTTGCCCATCGCCTGATAGGAAGCCGCGTAAAGGCCACATAACGCTCGCCTGTCACTTCGTCCTCAAGACAGTCAAGGTAAAGCCTGACGGAGTGTCCTGCCTTCGTTGTGAAGATCAGATCGCCATCGGGAGCTTCGTAGCAATAGCCATTCGCATCGTCTAGCTCCGGGCGACGGAGCCAGCCAAACGTGTAATGCCAACCGCTCTTGATAAGCCTGTGTGTCATGGTGTCATCTTAACATTAAATCCAGCTTCGCACAAAACGTGTCATGCGCGCCGGCGTCCCATCGTAATGTTTTCATCTGCGCGGATGTCTTGGTTTCTCCAAGTCCAGCACTCTTTGTCTTCATGAAAGCAGACCCAGAGAAGATCATACTCAACACCGTAATCTATTAGGACATGAGCAAGAGCCTTGCCCTTTGGTGTATCAATCGGGATTGGCGGATTAAGCTGAAGCATCATCTTTCTTCCCCCCTAGTGCTTTCATAATAATCAAACGAATACGCTCCTTTGTGCCATAGCCAGAGTCTCGTATCCGCTCTAGAGCTAGCTTATAGCGACGAGCTTCTTCTTCATGCGCCATAGCTTCTTTGTAGTTCTCATGCCACATAGATGCTTGGGCTTCCCAATAATCAGCTCGGCTCATCTCAGATGATTGCTCACGGTCTGGCATTTTATGTCTATACATTCCCATCTTTTTTCTCCGCCGCTTGTTGATTTTCATAGACCTCAATGGCTTCGTAAAACGCAGCCATAAAATCCCCATTCTGCATTTTGGATTCTCCTAATGTCAGCGGAAGCTCCAGCGTTATCAGCAAGACAGGTTTAAAGTCTTCATTCATCTGAACAGTCTTATCTAAAACTCTCATTCTTTCTTCTCCCCTAGTGCGGCGCGGGGCCATAGAGCATCCCTAGCAGTACACGCAATAAACGATCTGTCGCTAGTGCGGCATTCATGGTCAAAGATTTCCAGCAGCGCCGCTTCCAGCTCTTCAATGCGCTTTTTAGCTGTCTCAAGTTCATCATACAGTTCGCCAATATCTCCAAAACCTTCAATCATTCTTCTTCTCCCCTGCAAGGACGGAGCGGGCGGTCTCTCCGCAGTCATTGAGAAGTTCTTCGGTGGGCTTCCATTCGGACAGATTGATCCCCATGCTCGTCCGCTTTACATGATACCGAAAGCCGTCTCTGTAAAACTGCAGCGCCGCTTCCAGTTCCTTGTTGCGCTTGTCCTGTGCCTCAATGCAGTCGGCGGCTTCATCGCGCTCTTTTTGACGGCGCTCATTCGCCTCATCATTGCTCTCGTTGCCGCGCCGATTGGGCCGTTCGCGCAGCCGCTTCACAAGATCGTCGGTCATTAGTTAATCTTCCTTCAAATGAGGAACGCCAATCTCTGGTGGGTATTCAGGCTGTGGACGATACGCAAGCCGACGCGCCATTTTGAGTTGCTGCTCTAACCTTTTAACTTCAGTTTGAAGTTGCTCAATGCGGTCGGCGGCTTCTTTTGTATCGCCAATAGAAGCAGACAGGCCTGAAGCAAGATCGGCTCGCAGCCGCTTCACAAGATCATCCATCTTTCTTCTCCCTGTAAATGATAGTGAACGTGTTATGCGTGATGCCATGCCCATCAAGGACATAAGCAATGTCGTCTTTAATCCGCCAAGCTTTCTCCAGCAGCTCTTTTTCTAGCGCCTCAATACGGTCAGCGGCACGGGCATGGAGGTTGTATTCGTTGTCAACGAAAGCACGCCCTGCATTGCGGAGATGCTTCACAAGATCGTCGGTCATGGCATCCTCACCAAAGTTACGAACACCCAACAAAACATTCCCACAAAGAATCCAATCGTTAGGTCTGTCATGGATTTTCTCCTTCTGGCGGTTCTGGCAAAGGCATCCAGTGGGTGGGCAGATCATCCGGGGTGTTAATCCAGCCCGGCCAAATGACGCCATGGGCGTAATGACAAACATGATATTTATCTTTGTAAGGGAAATTGCGGCTTGGCTCCCAATAAGCAAGGAACGGCGTTCCATCTTTTGGCGCTGTTTCAATCGGTTGCCACATCACAGCCCTTCCCCCTCTTCGCAGTCAATCTCAACCTTCACGCAAGCAAGGCGCTTGCTTACGCCATGCCATATAGATGTGTCAGAAGCCGATGTTGCCCCATCAAAAACATTCAGCCACACCGTGCGCTTGATGCGGGGCTTCACTTCTATAAGGGCATAATCATGTGCTTGGGAGCTTCCATACAATCCATAGATGCCATCTTTGGTCCAATGACCAAGATGCCATTCATGGCCTATTTTAATAGCGCCCTGAACGGGAGCGCCTATACAGCCATCAGTCGCATAGATACGCACTTCACGGCCATCGCGGGTGCGGTAGGTTTTGTCTTTGCTGATCATTTCCGCGCCTCCAGCATTGCGTCAGAAATGCCGTAAGCCCACGATGCAACATCCATCGGTTCAATGTCTTTCCGGCCATAGTTTGCAACGACCAAACCTGTCAGCGCCGCCATCGCGAACTTGTCGCGTAGCGTCACAGCCTCACTGAGGCCCACTGGCAATTGGCAGCCTTCAATGTTAACGATTGTCTTGCGCTCATACAGGATTTCCTTGTCGTTGCTCATTGTACTGCTCCCCCACTAACATAAACGACCTTGACATCTTCTCCGATTGTCGTGTCGACACCTCTAGTATTGTTGCGAAGGTTCTCAACCAACGACAACAAACCAAGCGAAACAGCATCGCGCAGATCGTCTCCACCTTCAGACCAGAGACCTTCATTGAAGCGGAATGCAAACCCGCCTACGTCATGGTCCCAATACAAAGCTAGCAACATCAATGGTTCTTCGATTTGCTTTGTCATTTTTATTTACCCTTTCTCTTCTTTGCAGGAGCGGTCTTCTTCACAAGGCGCGTTGTCTTCACAAAGGGTTGGCCGCGTGTTGCCTTCTCGAACTTCTGCCCATCTTGTTCTTCAGGGAATACCCATTCAAACCACGGCACTTCACCGTTGAGATGCTTCAACATCTGCGCAGCATTCATTGCATGACGCGCGTCTATGCTCGCAGGCGTTTGACCACCAGCAAGCTCTTCATGAGCAAGGATCAAACTCTCGATCACAGTCTGCATTGCGTTGACGCAAGCGAGCAGCGATTCACGTTCAGGCTGTTTCTTCTGTTGATGCAGGATAAGCGCAACCAAGTCGCGCGTTTGACCGACAGTGCGCTCTAGCTCATCGAAGCCAGTGATCTTAATATCAACCATGCAGACCTCCTCTGATCTGCATGGACTGTAAAGGTGCGCATTTACTCAAGCAATGGTCTGTCCACAGTCTTCACCATGTCAGCCTGTCGCGCTCTGATACCTGTGCGGCTCAGTCTTCGTCTGTAAACTTCACAGCTTCAGCAGCAAACCGCTTGGCAAGGTCGAGCGTGTCGATCTTATCACTTAGCGGCGTATCACCGGCCAAGATCAACAGAGCCACCCGCATGCGAGAATAGCCTGTGACATACTTGTGCACTGCGACGCCGATGTCTTTCATGTACTCGAGCTGATCCTCAAGATCATCGACATAGCGCGCAATATGCTTCAGCGAGTCGATCTCATGCTCATTGCCCAAACACTCCAGCAGATCAGGAACGTTCTCCGGTAAGTCCTTCCACACTCGTCTCATTGTCGGCCCTCACAATGCGCCAGAAGCCACGCTCTTCTGGATGGGGTTGCTCGATATAGCCATCAGGCGGGGATAGCTTGTAGGCCCTTAAAACGACCGTGGGGAGCCATAGGCCCTTTAGCCACCGTTTCTTCCAATGCCGGCGGGAAACCGGCTTACGCATCAGTTTAAACCCCGTATGACCGCCCTGTTGTCGCGCACCGGAATCCCGCAGTCCGTCAGGTAGGCCTGCGAGCCCTTGCTGAAGGCAATGAACTCTTCCTCCGTCAGATGCCCAGCCTTGAAGAGCCGCTCGACCAGAAGCACGTTCGCCATGACCATGCCGGCGAGCCTTGCAATGGTCTCCCGCTGGCCTTCGATCTCGCCCATAGCGTCAAGCACCACAGGATCGCGTGAGAGCCCGTACAGGTCGCCCAGAGCCTCCAGAACGTCATTCGTCTTCATCGGCTTCCTCCCGGCTCTGTGCGGCCAATAGAACCTGTCTGAGCATCTCCCGCTCGTCCTGCGTCAGGTTGCGGCTGTCGATGATGCTGTGCTGCTGTATCTGGATCGGATTGCCATTCACGCCGCTGATCTCAGTCTTGTTCTTCAGCCCGTACATGCGCGGCGCAATGCGCTCTGCGTTCCACTGCTCGAGCGAAAGCTTGTACTTCAGGAACTGCGGGTCTTTCGTCTTGTCATCCTCATACTCTTTGATCAAAGCACGAAGGTTGCTGATCCTCTTTTCCATCATCGCTTCCCGTGCGCGCGCGCAAAGAGACTCGAATTCTGGATTTGCATCCTTCCACCGATACACAGTGCCTCTATTCAAACCCAATGCATTGCAGGCCTCAGTCATATCCATTCCTTCGACCATGAGATCATAGATCGTGTCTGCTATGTCTGGGGAATAGGTTGTTACTCTTCCCGGCTTTTTCTTCACCGGCAGATTGCTGTCAGGCTTTGCATTTACATCATCAGGTTTCTTTTTAGGCATCGAAGTCTTCCAGATGTTCGAGGATCGAAGGAGGCTTTGCTGCTATTCCTGACAGTTCTTTTCTTTTGCGCTTTCTTTCAGCCTTCATCTCACGCATGCGCTTTTTTTTCTCATGCTCTGCGATTACAGGAGCGGCTCTGTGATATTCCATGCCTGTGGCGCTTGCGATCTCCGCGAAGGTTTTGTTTGCCTGACGCATGCGGATGATCCTGCTCTTGATAGGCGATGTCATCGGCTTTGGCGGCTCAGGCCTCTTTTCTAGCCCCATACTGTACAGCAATTCCCTGATCTGTTGCTGTCTCAGCCCATAAAGCAAACCAAGCTCTTCTACGCTTTTGCCTTCCGCGTGATGTTCCTTCAGCCGCTTGTTGCGGTACTGAATACCGGCCTGCAACGTGTAGTACCTTGCGACACGCCTGCAATACTCTTTCGCGGGCTCTCTCTCGCCACGCGGCACTTCCCTCACATGCAGATAGCCAAAGCGATCCACATATGAGGAGAACGGCTTCCAGAGGCCATCGGCCTTGGGTGTCTTACTCTTCGTCATCCTGAGCCTCGTTGCCCATGCTGTCCCAGCCCACGCGGCCCACGCGAGCGAATATCTCGATCTTGGGCGTTGTGGGATAGAGCGAAGCGATCATGTCCGCAAAGAACTCTGGCTTCTCGCTGTGTCTGCCCAATGGCAGCTCGATCACTGATGGAGGCTGCATGCCCATCGCTGGTGCAGGCACATTGCCCTTCGTAGCTATCAGCAGCAGCTCGTGCTTGTTGCGTGTCCAGTATCCCGTGCCAATGCGATCTTTCACCCATGCTATGTGGCTCTTGTAGGTGAAGCCCCAGTCCGTCAGGAGATCGATGGCTTCCGGCAGCATCGGTACAGTCGCCCACATGAACATGATGCAATCTTTGCCCGCAGGCATAACAAGCTCTGACAAGCTCTGTATTGACATCGTGGGATAGTGATTGTCCGCACTGCGATCCATTCCGTTCTCTGAGAACGTCTCGAACTTCCACGGTGGATCGATATAGATCACGCCGTAGACCTTTGTGGTCTGCAGTGACTGCTCGATGGTCTTTGCAGCCAGCGCTTGCTCTTTCTCTTCGCGCGCCACTCGCTTGATTGCCTGATCAGGGCGAGCATCCGCTACGATCCTGTCTTGCTGATCTGTGGGCAGCTCTGCGATCTTGGCAGCCACTGAAACCGCAACCTTGCCTTCCTCTACCGCCTGCTGCAGCTCTGCAGTGCCTTTATTGAGCACAATGCGAGCACGCTGCACTGAACTGCGAGCGACGCTCAATCGCTCTGCAGCCTTAGTCTGGGAGCCTGCTTCAATTGAAGCACCCTTGCTGTACTGGTTCGATCCCACCTTCATGTTGGCGATCTTGCCAGCGATCATAGCACGCTGTGATTCATCCAGATGCCTGCGGGCAAGGTTATGCGAGATGACGTAGGCCAGCGGATCGTCGCCTTCGTATTCTTCTACGTCAGCGTCAATGCCGAGATTTACACAAGCCTTGTAGCGATGCCGACCGTCGAGGATTTTACCCTCGAACAATATGATCGGTGACTGCAATCCGTTGTCACGGATGTCCTCGATCAATGCATCGAACTGCTCTCCCGACATGACAGGGAAAAGCTTACATAGCTCGTGAATATCATAATCCTGCATCATCTCGCTTTCCCCTCTTAGCGAATAACCGGGAAGTCTTCCGACCAATCCCACTTCATCAATTGCTTGCTGACGCGACCACCCTCGCGGAATGCGTTCCATGCCTGCACCAGCAATGCATTGCGAACCACCTCATGAATGCGGCCAGAGTTCGCGTCCATGCGATCCCTGATAGCTTTGATGTAAACGCGGCCATGACGCTGCATGTGCACCAGCTCGCCAACGAATTGCGATGCCTGCTTGCGGTTCTTCATCATGAAGAAATACAGGTAAGCAGCCATAGGGCCTGCCGGGCAATAGTTGCGACGCTGTCCTGCCGGCGACAATGCGCGCGTTGACGCTTCGATCTCGACAGCATGCGTCACGCACTCGTGGAACAATGCATTGTCGAGGTTCTGCTTGTAGTAGCTATACATCTCGTCGTTCGTGAACGTCAGATGCCTGAATGTCGGGTCTTGATCGTGGATCATGATCCAGCGTGTAGCAGCCGCAGCAACATTGCTGTTCGCGATCTTCGCAACGAAGAATGCATCAGTGTTCGTGCGCTTGCGACCGATGTCGATCATTGCAAATGCGCCATCAGGAATGTTGAACACAACGAATGTGGTCAACGGCATGTTCGCTTGAATGCATGCAAGCAAGCGATGCTGGCCGTCGAGCAGATATCCCGTCTTGCTGAACACGAGAGTCGCGCCAGTCACCGGCCATCGCTTTGTCTGCATCGCATGAACATACTCAGTGATCTTTGGCTTCGACGGTTTGCGGTTCGATCCGTTGAGATTGTTGATGATGTGCTCTGCGAGCGCAGGCGTGATCGTGTAAACGCGCGCAACGTCAGGCGTCGCACTTGCGATCAGATCGCGCAGGATTTCGATTTGATCTTGCAGTTCCATCGCCGGCGTAAAAAACCGTACTGGCTTGATCGCCGGGGCGGTTGCGGCTGGAACGATTCCCTGCCCCATCTTGCCCGTCGCGACCTCGCTGATCCGGCCCGGATTGACCCCAAAATGGGCGGCGATGTCGTGGTGTTTGTGCCCTTTGGCAAGCAGGGCCTTAGCCTCTGCGATCTGCATATTTGTCAGCATTTTAGTCTCCTAAAAACAGGGTTTAGACCGCCCCTGCGCACGGTTTTTGCTGTGTTTTCAGCTATTTCAGTATATCAGACGCTGCCCTGCCCGTCAGATGCTAGGTTGACATATCCACAGGCAGGCCAATCTTTTTGTAAATGCCGGGGTTGACAGGTTTTGGGTTGGGTTCTAAATTCGACTTACGCACTGAGGATTCGGTGCGGTTTAAGGAGACCAAAATGATCAAGATCACCAACGCCCTTCGCACTCAGTTCGCCCAAGCCGAAAAGCTTCTTTTGAACAGCGGCTGGACCAAAAGCCACAGTGTTTGCCATGACGGCGGCGCAACCGGCAATTTCGGCGTCTGCTTCATCAAAGATGGCAGCTCAATTTATCTGAACTACAAAACTGTCGGCACCATTCTCGAAATCATCGAAGCTTGATTAACGGGGGCTTCGGCCCCCACCCCCACCCATAGGAGACCTGACATGACCGAATTTCTCAAAAGCGCCGATACCCGCGAAACATCCACTGAGATCATCGAGGCGATCTGGACGGTTTCTGGTCGCAATGAGACCGTCGCGAACCGCATCTGGGACGCCCCTGAGAGCGGCGAGTTAGTTGCGATCTGGGAGATCGTCACAAAAAACGGCTTGATCGATGAATGCGCGTTCGTTTGGGGCGCATCCGGCAATCAATGGAATTACGCCCTTCAGAATTAATCCACAGGGGGCTCCGGCCCCCGCCTACCACCCCCACCCAAAGGAACTTACAATGACCCTCGCACACTACACCGCCCGCGCCAGAGCCCTCTCTATCGCAGAGCTGATCTATGCCCTGCGCGACCTGAAAGAGACTCTCCGCATCCACCGCGACCGGCCCCTGAGCGACCCCTATGTCGCCAAGCTATACGCGGAATTCGACGCCTACTCTGTCGAAGTTTATCGGCGAGAACGGCGCACCGCGTCCTGTGGATAACCCAGAAGGGGGCTTCGGCCCCCTTTTTCATGCCTGTTGACATGTCACCCTGACATGTCTAGAAATATGCCTATGCGCTGGATAGCGCACTGATTCAGGAGGCTCTTATGACCATTCGCACCGACATTCATCGCCCCTCGGCCATCAATCCCAGCGACTATGTTTTCGTCGCTATCAAATACGATGGCCCGTCCGATGCAGGCCGTGACGCTACGCTCGCCTCGCGCCAGATCATCCGCGAGCATCTTGCCTCCACCGGCGGTCGCTACAGCACCCACGAGCACGGTGGCACATGCCACATTTGCGGCGCGTCTGCTTTTTACCTCGCGGTGTTTTACCACCCTCAAACAAACACCTACATCTGCACCGGCGAGGACTGCGCGGAGAAAGTCGATTTCGCAACTGATGGTTTCAACATTTTCCGTCAAAAAGTGCGCGCGGCTGAAGGCTTCGCGACCGGCAAAGCACGGGCTCAAAAGATTCTGGATGAGCGCAACCTGTCCAACCTGTGGGCGCTTTACACGCAGCCGCACAGCGATGATTTTGGTTTTGAAGAGACCACACTGCGCGACATTGTCGGCAAGCTTGTCACCTACGGCTCGATCTCAGACAAGCAATGGGCATTCGCAGAGCGCCTCCTGACGGGCATTCCTGCAGCCCATGCAAAGCGCGCTGCAATCCTCGCAGAGCGGGCTGCAGACGCCGCACAGAGCCAGCATGTTGCTACTGTTGGCGAGCGGATCGAATTCACCGCAACTGTCACATTCGTTGCGACGTTCGAGAGCTCGTTTGGTTATG
>Ga0181344_1000364_pt1 | contig 18314 bp, 24 predicted proteins | sample Su13VDMLBDD_FD_130098 | JGI IMG/M metagenome (GOLD analysis project Ga0181344, IMG submission 130098) | Freshwater viral communities from Lake Michigan, USA - Su13.VD.MLB.D.D | ecosystem: Environmental > Aquatic > Freshwater > Lake | place: USA: Michigan | collected 2013-07-15
CAAACATTTAACAAAATGGAAAAGCAAACGGCATTAGACTTTTTATTAACAGAATTAGATATAGATAAATTAATAAGTAGGGAAAATTTAACAATTGCAGCAGAGGTTGTAAGACAAGCCAAAAAAATAGAGAAGCAGCAGATAAAAAATGCACACACACATAATCGGTGTATAAATAACCAAACATATGATTGTACAATAGAAGCGTTTTATAATGCAGAACAATACTACAACGAAACATTTAAAAATAATCTTTAAACAACAAACAAAATGGAAAAACAAACAGCAGTAGAGTGGTTAGCAATTCAACTATGGGAAGAAATGAATATGCAAGGAGATGGAGCAATCTTTAATAAATTACTTGAACAAGCCAAAGAAATGGAGAAGCAAGAAATAATAGATGCTTGGGATGATGGACACGATTCTTTTTCAACGAGGAATGCAGAACAATACTACAACGAAACATTTGGAAAGATATAATATGACAAACAAAAGCAAATAGTAAGCCTTTAGATTGACTAATAATGGAAAATAATTTCTAATTTTAGCCTTATGGTGGAAAAAATAGGCGCAAAGCAAGAAAAATAGGCGTAATGGTGGAATAAAAATCTATATTTGAAAATGTTCACAAAACTTGAACAAGGGAATAAAATGAACACCATATTGGTGGCATTAACGAAATGGTATAGGCGCAATAACTTCCATTTTTAATAGAACGCTAATAGTCAGGTGGCGGAATGGTAGACGAGGGCTTCCCGCAAGAACAGCTCGCCCAAAGAGGTTACAGGTTCGAGTCCTGTCCTGACTACAAATAGAGCTCAAAAGTGAGCCGTATTTATATGCATTTACACGTTAATGAGCTTTAAAAGGGATAATTATATGCAATTAAGGTTGTTTTATGACAAGTTAAGTGTCACAATATTTAAATTAATAGTGACTAATTCCCAAAATGGGAACTAATAAATAAAAATATGAGTTTAATCTTTGTAATATTAGCAGCAATTTGTAATTCGGTAATGGATGTTCTATCTACGAGGTACTATATTTCCATATTTGGAAACTTTAAGAATAGACAGTTTTGGGATTGGAATATGTCTTGGCGCAACAAATGGCAGTGGGGCGAGAAGGAAAATGGCGAGAAGTTTTTTCTATCTTCAACTATGCTTTCGTTTTTAACGGATGGGTGGCATTTATTTAAAGCCTTGATGTTACTTTTTATTTCTTTAGCAATAGTTTGTTATAAGCCTATGTTTGGGTATTTTGATATAATCCTATTTTCTATTATTTGGGGAGTAGTGTTCGAGATGTTTTACACTAAAATCCTATTGAAATGAGTACAACAGTCTTAAAAAAGAAGTTAGATACTATTTTTTCTATTTACATAAGACTTAAGTATGCTGATGAAGATTTAAATGTACAATGTTTTACTTGTGATAAAATCTATCCTTATAAAAAAATGCAGAATGCTCACTTTTGGAGTAGAACTCATTTGTCTACAAGATGGGATGAAGAAAACTGTTATCCTGGTTGCTACGGTTGTAATGTCGCTAAAAATGGTAATTACATTGTATATACATTAAGATTGCAAAAACATTTAGGAGATGAAGCCTTTGCAGCATTAGAGCATAGAAAGAATCAAACCTTTAAAACTACCAAAGATTGGTATTTAGATAAGATTGATGAATACACCAACAAAGTAGCTAACTTATGATAGATAAAATCAAAGCCGAGATAATAAAAGCCAATAAGACCAATGCGATAGAAGATTTAATAAACTCTAATCTTAAACTTGCTGGTTATTTATTTCTTTTAAATGAAATGGAAGCAGAGATACACAAAGGTTACATAGATGCTTACACTACCAGGAAGATAGAGGAAGCAAGGTTATTTGTAGAGGGCGAAGGAACGCAAGGAAATAAAGAGAAACAGGCTATAATAATGTCCGAGCCTTACAGAGTAATAGAAGGTAAGTTTGAAACAAGGTTAGCAGAGGTTAAGAATATTAGATTTAGCACCAATTCTTTTATAGATGTATTAACTCAAAAGATTAACTACTTAAGGAAGGAATACGAACTTTCTAAAAATGTAATAAAATAGCTACCTTTGTTGTAAATAACAAAAGATAACAAATGTTTGAAAAAGGCAAAAGCGGTAATCCGAATGGCAGACCACAAGGTGCAGTAAGCCAAAAAAGATTAGTATTAGACAACTTCGTTAACATAATTATAGAAGAAGGTACGGATAGATTTAATCAAGAACTTAACTCTTTAGAGGGTAAAGACTTTGTACAATCTTATCTAACCCTACTTGAATACGCAAGACCAAAACTTGCAAGAACAACTTTAGAAGGAGATGCAAACAATCCTATACAAGCCAAAATAGTATTTGAAGAAATAAGAACCTATGCACCTATCGGAAAAGCAGACTCAAGCGATTGAGTTAATCGAAGACAATAAGACTAAAGAGATTATCTATGGTGGCGGTGCTGGAAGTGGGAAGACTGCTTTAGGTGTTTATTCTATCTTAAAGAATGCTTTAAAATACGATGGTTCACGATGGTTAATTGGTAGAGCGGTATTAAAGACACTTAAGGAAACTACTCTTAATTCGTTTTACGATGTTACAAGGATGCAAGGATTAAAGGCAGGTACTCACTATCAGTTTAACGCTCAATCCAATATTATTACCTTTCAAAATGGTTCGACCATATTACTTAAAGATTTATTCCAATATCCTTCCGACCCACACTTTGATGAATTAGGTTCACTTGAGATTACAGGAGCGTTTGTAGATGAGTGCAATCAAATAACCGAGAAGGCCTGGAACATTGTTAAGTCTCGAATAAGATATAAGATAGATGAATTTGGTTTGATACCAAAGATGCTTGGAACTTGCAATCCTGCTAAAGGATGGGTTTATAATAACTTTTACAAGCCACACAAAGAAAGTAAGTTACAAGATGACAAAGCATTTATTCAAGCATTAGCTATTGACAATCCTTTTATTTCACCGCACTATATTGAATCCTTAAAGACTTTAGATAATCAAAGTAGAGAAAGATTACTTTATGGTAACTGGGAATACGATGACAACAATAACGCTTTAATTGAATACGATAAGATTATTGATATGTTTACGAATGAGCATATTCCAAATGGTAAAGGTTATATTTCTGCGGATATTGCACGCTTTGGTAAAGATAATACTTTGATAATGGTTTGGTCAGGCTTTAGAGTAATTGAGATACATAAGTTGTCTCATAAGGCAACAAGCGAAGTAGCAGCATTCATTAAACATTTAAGTAAAAAGCATTCAATCCCTTATTCTCAAATCATTTGTGATGAAGATGGTGTTGGCGGTGGTGTGGTCGATTACGGATTTAAAGGATTCGTAAACAATAGCAAAGCCTTAACAGGTAATTACATAAACTTAAAATCGGAATGCTACTACAAACTTGCAGAGTTAATTAATGAAGCTGGAGTGTGGGTTATAACCGAAGATGTAACAATCAAAAAAGAATTAACCGAAGAACTTGAATGGGTGCAAAGGCATAACGCTGATAAGGATGGTAAACTTGCGGTGCTACCTAAAGACAAAGTTAAAGAACATTTAGGCAGGTCTCCCGATATAAGTGATGCCTTAATGATGCGGATGTGGTTTGAACTCAAGAAGTTTGACTTTGTTGTAATGTAAAAGTTATCTAAATTTATCGTAAATTTGTAAAAATAATTGCTTATGAACTTCTTTCAACGAATTAAAGCTGCTATACTACCTACTCAAGGTTCGGATGCGGGCAACAAATACAATCAATCTTTATTCTCTTATTTCAATGGAATATTCTTTAATATTCCTAACAACCCAAGAGCGTATGTAAGAAATGGCTATCAAGGCAACCCCGATGTATTTGCAATTATAAATATGATTGCTAAAAAGGCTGCTTCAGTTCCTTTCTATGTTTACGAGGTAGAGAACAAAAAGAGTTTTAATAGAATTAAGAATAACCCTGTTAACCTAATTAAAAAGGGATTAACCGAAGTAGAAGGAACAGACCTAAATAAGCTAATTGCAAGACCTAACGAGATGCAAAGCCAGCAAGAGTATATCGAATCTTTAGTTTCTTTTTTAGAGATTACTGGAAACGCTTACTCTTATAAGTTTATGCCTGAAGTAGGTCGAAACAAAGGCGTGCCTACTAAACTTTATCCTTTACCATCACAATTTACACAAATCATAGGTAGTGGTACATTCGACCCTATTAGTGCTTATAAGCTACAAATAGGAAACCAAGAGATTGAGTTTAAAGTAAACGAAGTAAACCACATTAAATTCTTTAACCCTGATTATAATGTAAGTGGTAACCAGCTTTATGGAATGTCACCGCTTATGGCTGCTTGGGAAACTGTATCAAGTTCTAACGAAGGAACAAGGGCAAAAGCTAAAGCATTTATTAACGGTGGTGCAGCAGGTCTTTTATTTAGTGGCGATAAGGACGCAATGTTAGATGGCGAACAGATTAGTAAGATTAACCAACAGATAGACACAAAATTAACAGGTGCAGATAATTATAAAAGAATTGTAGCTACTAACGGTATTGTAGATTATAAGCAAATCGGAATGAGTCCTGCAGATTTAGAAATAATTAAATCAATAGGAGCGGATAGAGATACTTTATGCAGAGTGTTTGGTGTAGACCCTATCTTAATGGCTACTGATTCGGCTTCTTACAATAATAAGGAAATGGCTTACAAAGGTTTAGTAACTAATACAGTTATTCCTATTCTAAATATGATTAGAGGTATGTTTAACGAGGTTGCTTTATATTACTCTTTGAGAGATGGTGTAGAATACTACATAGATTACGATGTTCAAGCGTTTCCTGAAATGCAAAAGGATATGGAGAAGATAGTTGCACAGATGAAAGAATCTTGGTGGGTTACTCCTAACGAAAAAAGAACTGCTATGAATTACGATAGAATAGATGAAGCTGATATGGACAGAATTTTAGTTCCTATAAGTTTAGTTTATCTTGATGAATTAGGAATGGCGGATAAAGCGTTATAATGACACAAGAAGAATTTGACACTAAACTACAAAAGTATTTAGAGATTTACGGATACCGTTTGTTCTCTAAAGCCTTAAAACAATCTATACAACCTATCTTAGATGCTTTAAAACAATCTGAGTCGGTTGCTTTTAGTTATTCTATTTCTGCAATGCTTTATACTGAAGTTCCTATTGCTAATGCTATGCAAATATTTTATAGTAAGGCTTGGAGTAAACAATTAAGAGGTTTTATAACATATTTAAAAGAAACATTACCAGCAAGTGCAACAATAGGAGTAGGGTTTGAGAATCCTATTATGGATGCAGCACTAAAAGAATACTTTGCTACCATAGGCGGTCAGCACATAAGAGATATTAACGCAACGAGTTTAAAGAAGATTCAATCAGCATTTCAAACGGCTTTACAAAACAATGAAGGCTTTAGAGGTGCAGAAAGAAGATTAATAAAGGAAGTTGAAATGTCAAAAACAAGAGCAAGAATGATTGCCCGAACTGAATCTTTAATGGTAACTAATGCTTGTAAATTTACACAAGCTGAATTAATGGATATTGAAATGCAAAAGACTTGGTTACACGACCATCCTAAAATGCCGAGAGACTGGCACATAGAATTAAGTGGTAAAACAATAGACTTAAATGAGAAGTTTAATGCAGATGGTACACTAATGAAACATCCAGGAGACCCAGCAGGTGGTGCAAAGAATAACATAAATTGTAAATGCACAACTATTATAAAAGCAAAGTTAGATAAGGAAAATAACATCATATATAAATAATTGCTAAAAAAGTTAGTATCTTTGTACTATCATAGTTTGGTGTTTTGGTTTTAGGGTGGGTGGTAAAACATCCACTCTTTTTTAAACACTATAAAATTAATCGCTTATGAAGAATATAAGTTTCAAAAATTACGATGCTACTATTAAAGACCTTGATGTAGCAACAGGTGTAGTTACAGGTTATTTCTCTCAATTCAATTCTATTGATTTAGATGGAGATGTTATAATGCCAGGTGCATTTACAAAGACAATCGCAGAAAGAGGACCAGATTCATCAAAGCCTGAAATAGCTTACCTGTGGCAACACGATACTTATAAGCCTTTGGGAAAACTAATGGTTTTAAGAGAAGATAATTTTGGTTTATACTTTGAAGCTAAAATGACCGATACAACTTGGGGTGCAGATGCTTTAAAACTTTATAGAGATGGTGTAATTACTCAACATTCTATCGGTTACCAAGTAATAAAATCACAAGAAAACACAGATATGGGAGAAGAAATTGATGCAATCTACGAAGTTAAACTTTGGGAAGGTTCAGCAGTTACTTTTGGTGCAAATCCTAATACACCTTTTACTGGCTTTAAATCAGTAGAAGAAAGAGAAGACCGAATTAAGACTTTGGTAAAGGCTATTAAAAATGGTACTTACACAGATGAAACATTTGGTCTTATTGAATTTGAATTATTAAAACTTATTTCACTTGTTAAATCCGAAGAGCCGACTATTGTTACTCCTGAAGAAACCGAGCCGAAAGAGGACAATAAGATACAAGAAATAAAATTATTTAGAAACCTTTTAAATCTATAACAAGATGGAAGAAATTAAAAATTTAGCAAATGACATCAACACAAAGTTTGATGCAAATGCAAACGCTTTATTAAGCGTAAAAAGTGAATTATCTACGATGGTAGAAAAAAGTATTGATTCAGTTAAAGCTGAAATCAAAGCAGTAAAAGATGAAATGGATAGACAAGCTGAAGAAGTATCTCGCAAGAGTGCTGCTAAAATTGCGTCTACTAAATCTATCGGTGAGCAAATCGCTGAAAACTTGGATTCTAATATGGCTATTGCTGAAAAAGAATTAAAGTCTTCAGGTGGTTCATTCACTATGAATTTAAAAGCGGTTGGTAATATGTTATTGTCATCTAACTTAACAGGTGATTCAGTAGCTACTTACAACCAACAACAAGCAATTTTGCCTTCGCAAAAATTGAACTTTAGAGATTTAATCCCTACTGTACAATCAGCGACTGGTACTTTTGTTACTTACAAAGAGTCTGGTTCAGAAGGTGCTATCGCAGCGCAAACTGAAGGTGCTTCTAAAGGACAAATTGATTACGACTTGACTGAAGTTAAAACTGTTAATGCTTATATCGCAGGTTTCGCAACCTTCTCTAAGCAAATGATGAGGTCTTTACCTTTTATCGAGCAGACTTTAACTCGTATGTTAATTCGTGATTTCTTTAAAGCAGAAAACGCTTCTTTCTTTGGTACTGTTTCAGGTGCTGCTACTGGTTCAACAACCGTAACTGCTACTGATGATGTTGAAGAAATTATCCAATTAATCGGAAACCAAAAGACTGCTAACTTTAATGCTTCTTACGCATTAGTTAGTCCTGCTCAAATGGCAAGATTAATTATCTCTACTTACAACAAAGGTTACTATGCAGGTGCAGGTGCGGTTATTCTTAACGGTGCAGGTGGTTTGACTATCTTTGGTACTCCAGTATTCGAGGCAGCTTGGGTAACTGATGACAAAGTGTTAATCTTTGACCGTGATTACTTAGAGCGTGTTGAAGTTGAAGGATTGAATGTAACTTTCTCTTATGAGAACGGCTCAAATTTTGTGCAAAATCTCGTAACTGCGAGGATTGAGTGCTATGAGGCAATAAATCTTATGCTTCCTACTGCAGCAATTTATGCAGATTTTTCAAATGTTTAGTACATATTTGCTACAAGCAATTAACTAATTAAAGAGGCTGGTACTTAATTGTATCAGCCTTTTTTTTGTTATATTTGAATTATGATAGGAATATACAAAATCACTTCTCCAAGTGGTAAAATCTATATTGGGCAAACAACTAATTATTCTAAAAGGCATAATGCCTATAAAAATCACAAATGTAAAGGTCAGCCTAAACTATTTGCTTCTATTGAAAAATATGGTTTTATAAATCATACAATAGAAATCGTTAAGGAGTGCGAGGTTAAAGATTTAAACTATTATGAACGATATTACCAAGAGTATTATAAAAGTGTGTTAGATGGTCTTAATTTGCGTTATACGGCTACTACTGATAAGAGTGGTTTTATGAGTGAAGAAAGTAAAAAAAGAATGTCGGATTCGGGTAAAGGAAAGATAATAACTGAAGAATGGAGAAAAAATTTATCTATTGCAGGAACTAATAGAAAACATACTGAAGAAGAAAAACAAAAGATAAGCCAGTCACATAAAGGCAAAAAGAAAACTGCTGAACATATTGCTAAATTACCACAAAATCAAAAAGGATTTAAGAAAAAACCACACTCCGCAGAAACAAGGGCAAAGATGTCCGAATCCCAAAAAAAGCGTTTCGCCAAAAAATAGAAAATTGCTAAAAATATTAGTAACTTTGTATTATGTATAAATGCACAGTCAACATATCACATAACGGTAGAAAGTATAATAAAGATAACTACTACGACCTTGTTTTAAGCGATAAGATGAAAGAATTTATAAAGGTTGGCTACTTTACCGAAATAATCAAAGATGGCGTTACAAAAGAGTTTAAGGGCAAAATAAAGAAGAAATAATATGGCTAATATTAAAATATCAGAATTAAATCCATTATTAACGGTAGAAGATGCGGATGTATTACCGATAGTGGATAATGCGGTTACTAAAAAAGTTACTGCTGCAATTCTACGAACTTACACACAAGGTAATTCAGTTTTATTAACAGGCGCACAAACTGTTGCTGGTATTAAGACTTTTACTTCTCAATTAGCATCTTCGGTTGCTACTGGTACTGCTCCTTTTTCGGTTGCCTCTACTACGAAAGTAACTAACTTAAACGCTGATTTATTAGATGGTTTATCTTCGGCTGCATTTCAAGGTGCTTTAACTTTAACTACAACAGGTTCTTCAGGTGCTTCGACTTTAAATACAAATACTTTAAATGTTCCTAACTATACTATTGGTGGTTTGGGTGGTGTTCCTTATACAGGTGCTACGCAAGATGTTAATTTAGGTACTCACGATATTTACGCTTCTAAATATTGGATGTATGATGAGCCTAATGATAATTACGGAAGTATGCATTTTACGGATGGTAACTACCATATTGAAGATGCTGATGGACATAAATTATTAGTTATTGAGGATGAATTTATGCAAATCCACAAAACTGATTTAATTCAATCTAATTTATTTACAAGTGGTTTAACTCAAACTCGCGACCATTATTTGCCTAACGCTTCGGGAACTTTAGCTTTAACAAGTGATTTAACTGCTTATGTGCCTACAACAAGAACGGTAAGTACAACAAGTCCTTTGACAGGTGGTGGGGCTTTGAGTTCTAATTTGACTTTATCAATTCCACAATCAAGCGGTTCGGTTAATGGTTATTTAAGTTCTACTGATTTTGCAACTTTTAACGCTAAACAAAACGCAATAACTTTAACAACAACGGGTACTTCGGGTGCTGCTACTTTAGTAGGTTCGACTTTAAACATTCCTAACTACGCTGATACGGACACAGGAATAACTTCTTTAAACGGATTAACGGCTTTAACACAAACTTTTGCAACAGGAACAAGTGGAACTGACTTTGGTATTTCTTCTGCTACTTCTACGCATACTTTTAACTTACCAACGGCTTCTGCTTCTAATAGAGGTGCTTTAAGTAGTGCTGACTGGACAACATTTAATAACAAGCAAAACGCTTTAACAAATCCTATTACAGGCACAGGAACTACTAATTACTTACCAAAGTTTACAGGAGCAAGTGCTTTAGGAAATTCTTTATTATATGAAGAATATTCTGTTATTTCTATTGGTACTACTACATACGAAGATTCTTTACCGAAACTAAATGTTAGTGGTACTATTATGTCAAGTAACGCAAGTATAACTGCTGCTCCTACTATTGCTTCAGTTGTTTTAGATTATCACTCTCCTTCAAATGGTGGAAGATTAATGGCTGGAAGTGGTGGTAATTGGAATAAAAATATTTGTATTAATCCTTATGGTGGTAATACTTTAATCGGCACAACCACAGATGCAGGCTACAAGTTAGATGTAAATGGTACTGCAAGAGTGAGTGGGGTTTTGACTGCAAATGCAGCACTATCTAATACAGCAGGGGTATTTGCTTTAACAATGCAAGGGGGTTATACAGGTTTAAGAACAGGTGTTGATGGAAGTTTTAATGTTGATGTATATAAAAGTGGAACAGGATATATTAATCCATTTAAAATTGGTTCAACAGGTGCAGCAAGTTTTAGTGCAGGTGTAGGAATAAGCGGTGCAACTGCTCCTGCAAGTGGTATTGAATTCCCAGCTACACAAGTAGCAAGTGCTTCAGCTAATAATTTAGATGACTACGAAGAAGGAACTTGGACTATGGGAATAGCTTTTGGTGGTGGTTCAACTGGTGTTACTTATTCAAATAATAGTGGAACTTACACTAAAATAGGAAGACAAGTAACTGTAAATGGAGTTTTTCTATTATCAAACAAAGGTACTTCTATTGGTTCTGTTAGAATAACAGGTTTACCATTTACAATAGGTAATACAAATTCTAATTATTCAAGTGCATCATTATGGTATAATAATGTTTCAATTATAAATGAACAAATAAATATAGGGGTAACAAATACAACAACAATAGCTATTGAGCAAATATCAAGTTTAGGAGTAATTACTGGCGTAACAGATACTAATTTTGCAAACAATAGTGAGGTTGTTATATCTTTTACTTACTTTGTATAACTAAATAAATAAAAAAATGATAGAAGAAATAACATACATTAGCGAGTTTAATGTAAACGAAAACGGAACAATTTCAATTCGTAAAACTACGGATATTGTTAAAGATGAAGTAGTAATTGCTTCAAGCTATTGGAGATGTGTTTTAGAAGTAAACGACCCTACGGCTGATGAGGTTTTAGGTGTTGATACTTACTTTAGAAATCTTGCTCAATTTGCTTGGGATTCTTTGTAAAAATACTAACTTTACAAAATGACAAACGAACAAATATTTGGAATATTAGGTCAAGGACTTGATATTGCTACACAAAAAGGAGTATTTAATTTAGGTGATGCAAAATTAGTAGCTGATGCTTTATTAGAACTTAAAAGAGTTTTAGACATTCAAGAACCTATAAAAGAAGATGATAAATAGTGAGTTCCAATTGGAAATTGTTACAGACCTTGCAGTAGAGCCAGTTACCTTGCAAGAGGCTAAAGACTATATGCGTATTTCTTCGGAATCGGAGAATGACTTAATAGAAGAACTAATAACTTCAGCAAGGGAGCGAATAGAAAAATTTACAGGACTATCTTTAGGGGAAAAAACCTTAAGGGCGTATTGGTTTTACTTTCACATTCCACAGGAGATTCCTTACGGGCCAGTTACCTTTATAGATTCGGTTGTGAATGATGAGGATGTAGCTTTGGAATATACTGCTCGTGGATTGCAATATAAGATGCTTGAGGCTTATTCTACCGTTGGTTTGACAATAGAGTACGAGGCAGGCTTTGCAGTGTGTCCTAAGGGCTTAAAATTAGCCATTTTAAAACAAGTGTCTACTGACTACGAGAATAGGGAAAATTACTCTATTTATGACCAGGCTTACGAGTTAAGTTCGGATGCTAAAAGACAAGCACAACCATATTGTAGAAACACTTTATTTGGTATCTAATGAAGGCAGGTAATTTAAGAAATCAAATCGCAATTCAAACTTTACAGACTGGCGCAGATGGTACAGGTGGTTACTTCGGTACATTTGTAGACCAAAAGGTAGTTTGGGCAAAGATAAGAGCAAAACAAGGCTTTAGAAATTTAGAAGATGGTAAAATATCTTTAGACAATATCTACGAGTTTACTATTCGTTATGATGACTATCCTAATTTATCTCAAATCAATAAGATTGTTTACAATAGTGGCGAGTACATTATTAAAGCATTTCAAGTAACTGATGAAAGAAAAAAAGAAATAGTTATAATGACTACTTTAGGAAGATTAATTGACCCTACTTTCTTCTTAATTACCGAGTTCTACGAAAACTTAATGACTGAAGATAACAAGTTTATTGTAGTATAATGAAAATTAGAGGTACATCTCAAGTATTAAATCGTTTAAAATCTATTTCTAAAGAAGCAGAATTATCGGTTAAATCTTCAGTGGTTAGAAATACTGACCAAATATACGCTGAAGCAGTAGCAAATGTTCCTGTTTTAGATGGGTATTTAAGAGGTTCAGGCAATACAAGTTATTTAAATAATCAATTAACAGGTACAGTTGCATTTGGTGGTAATGCTGCTCCTTACGCTCCTTATGTCGAGTTTGGTACAGGTAGTGGTGTAAATGTTCCTCAAGGCTTTGAAGCGTATGCTATGCAGTTTTATGTAAACGGCAAAGGAACTATGAGGGCGCAACCATTTCTTATTCCAGCATTTATTAAATACAAAAAAGTATTTTTAAACGATATAAGAAAAATTGCTAAAAAGATTAGTAAATAAATCGTAAATTTGTGGAATGAAAGATGTCGGAGAACTTATTAGACAAAAACTTTACGAAAGGCTAAGCGGTGCAATCGTTATAGACCTACAAGAAGTTCCAGTATTTGATTCGGCAAGTGTATTAGCAGCAGCGACTGAACCATATATTTTACTTTCTACTTTTAATTCTACGGAATTAAGCGAAGGTAGTAAACAAAGTTATGGTCAAGAAGTGAGCGTTTTAATTGAGGTGGGTACAAGGTTTGACAACTCTTTTGGTGGTAAATTACTATCGGATAGAATATCAAACGAAGTAATAGAGTTGGTTAGAACAAGGCAGGATGGGTATTTGGATTTATTACCTGATTGGTATGTAATCAGAACGCTAATGGAAAGTACGAATACAATAGAGCAACTAATAGATACAGGGCTTTTAGTGAGAAGATTAATAAGATTTACATTTAAATTACAACAAGGAATATGAGTGTTTTAAACGGTTCGGACATTTTACTTTACGATGCAGATTCAAATTTCCCTTTGATGTGTCAAACGAATGTAACTATTACATTAAACGATGCTATGATAGATGCTACTTGCAAACAATCAGCAGGTTATTCGGTATCATTACCAGGCTTAAGAGATTTTGCTTTTACGGCTGATGCTTTAGTAAACTTTGATGAAGGTGCAACGGATTTAGGAATAACTACTTTGTTTGCTGCTTACGATGCAAGAACACCAATTAACATACTAATATCTAATCCTGTTTTAGCTACTGCTTATTATACAGGTTTAGCTTATGTAGAAAGTATAGAAGTAAACGCTCCTATGGAAGATGTGGTATCTTATACGGTATCTTTTAGCGGAACTTACACAATAACAGATTAATTAACTTTTAAAATAAAATAATATGGCAGTTTACAACGGCACGGCGCAAATCTTAAAAATGGATGGTACGCAATTAGCAGAATTAACAAATGTTACGATGTCAATGAATCAGGATGTATTCGAAACAACTTCTAAAGAATCAGCAGGTTGGAAAGAGATTATGCCAGGTTTAAGAGATATTACTTATTCAGCAGAAGGTCTTGCAGACTTTGTTTCAGCGAATAAAGATTTAGCAGATATTTTCACTGCATACAATTCAAGAGCATTAGTTGCTATCATTTGGACTGACTTGGTTACAGGCGATAAATCGGTTTCTCAAAGTGCTTACATTACTTCTTGCGAAGTTTCAGCACCTATGGAAGATGTAACTACTTACTCTATTGAATTTGCAGGAACAGGCGCACCAACATTTGCTACAATAGCATAATTAAAACAAACAAACTATGAACGGACTTATTGAAATTACAATGGGTGGCGAGGTTAGGACTTTAAAGTTCGGTAACTACGCCTTAATGAGTTATAATGTTCTTACGGCAACTAATGCTGGAGAAACTAAACAGTTAGATATTGACTATCAAATGATTGATTTCGTTAGAGATGTTACCTACTGCGGTTTAAAGAACTATTATAAAATAAGTAAAAGAACATTTGATGTTTCTTTAGATGATGTTACTAATTGGATTGATGATATGGATTTATCTAACATTCAAACAATTATTGATGCTTGGACACATTCCTTACAAAGTAGCGAGTACATCCAAAATGGATTTAAAGCTATGTCAAGTGGCGAAGAAGGTTCAAAAAAAAAGTAACTTGGGATGATATAATTGACTTTGCGATTGGCGAAGTTGGTTTAATGCCTGATGAGTTTGAAGATATGACTTGGGCAAATTATCAAAGGTTACTATTTAATTTCTTTAAAAGACAGGCTAACGAGTGGGAACACACCAGAGCAACTTTAAGTTATATTAACAATGTTAATGTATCTAAAAAGAGTGATATGAAGAAGCCAAAAGAAATAATGCCACTATGGACTGATAAGTTTGCTATAATGAATAGAGTGCCAAAAAAGTTAACATCAAATGAAGAAAAACAAGAAATCTTAAAGAAGTTAAAAGATGGCAAACGAGAAATTAATAGTTGAGTTATCAGCACAAATACAAGGTCTTAAATCAGGTTTAGATAATGCTTCTAAAGAGATAGGTAAATTTAATACCAATACAAATAACGCTGCTAAAAATACCGAAAAAGACTTTAATCAAATTGGTGCTGCTGCTGGAAAAATTGGTGGTGTTTTAGCTGGTGTCTTTGCTGCTGGTTCTCTTTTAAGTTTTGGTAAATCTATTGTAGAAACTACTGCTAAATTTGAAACATTTGGTGCAGTATTAACTAATACTTTAGGTAGTGCATCTCAAGCACAATTAGCAATGCAAATGATTACTGATTTTGCTGCTAAAACTCCATTTTCAGTTGAAGAACTTACAGGTGCTTTTGTTAAGTTAGCAAATCAAGGCTTTAAACCTTCTTACGATGAAATGCGTAAATTAGGCGATTTAGCGAGTTCAACAGGTAAATCTTTTGGTCAGTTAGCTGAAGCAATTTTAGATGCGCAGACAGGCGAATTTGAGCGTTTAAAGGAATTTGGTGTTAAGGCAGCAGTTGCAGGAGACCAGGTAACATTTACTTTTAGAGAAGTAGCTACAACCGTAGATAATACTGCTTCATCAATACAAAAATATTTATTAGGATTAGGAGATGTAGAAGGCGTATCGGGTGCAGCAGCAGCTATATCAGATACATTACAAGGTAAGTTATCAAATTTAGGAGACTCTTGGACAACCCTTATGAAAAATATGGGCGATTCTAATAAGGGAGTTTTAAAAGAAACTGTTGATTTACTTGGTCAATTAATTTCTTCTATAAACATTATCGGTCACGCTGATAATATGGCTGAAAAATTAGGTATTGACCAAAGGGGAAAAACTTGGATGGATGATATTCCGTTTGCAGAATTACAAAATCTTTGGGGCGGTGTAACTTATGGTCAGCAAGCAAATATAGACCTTATAGCTACTTACGATAAGTTAAATAAATCAATATCTAATATTACCACATCAGGTGGTTTTAAAAACTATATTGCAGCTTTAGAAAAATCAAAAGCATTAGTATCGGAAACATCTCCAAAATATAAGATTTATTCAGAAACTATTAATAATGCAAAAGATGCTTTAGCAGCATTAACAAAAGAAGAAGCCAAAGCAGCAGCCAAAGCCAAAGCAGCAGCAGATTTAGCAGCAAAAGCAAGAAAAGTTGAAAAAGATATGACTTATGTAGCGCCTACATTAGGTATAAGTCAAATTCCAAATGCGCCTATTTCTTTAGGAGGTTTAAAAGAATCAAATATTGAAGCAAACTTATTAGCTTATGATAAAGAACAAAAAGCTATTGCAGCAATCAATGCAGAAATAGAAAAACAAAATACTTTATTAGGGTATTCAAATATGATAGTTGGAACTTTACAAAGTGGTTTTGAGCAGATGTTTACCACAATAATTGATGGTGGACAGAATGCCTTTCAAGGTTTTATAGATGGGTTAAAAAGATTAATGATAAAGTTAGCAGCAGCAATTGCAGCAGCAGCGATATTATTTGTTTTATCAGGCGGTTTAAGTTCGGGTGGTAATGCTTTACAAAAAATTGGAGAAATTGCTAAAACTATGGGTGGTTTAGGATTTAATCCATTTACTTTAGGAAGTGGTGGAGGTGGTAAAACTGCTATGATAGCAATGCCAAGTTCATCAACAGGACAAGGCGGTTACCAAGTAGATATAATGGGCGACAAAATGAGATTATTATTAGATAACCAAGCAATAAAAAATTCGAGGGTGGTATAATGTTTTACAATCATATTTATAATTTACAATTTAAAGGTAATGACCAAGTAGGTACAAATTTTTTTTATATAGTTAAATTTGAAAAACAAGAAGCTACTGAAGAATTTCCTGATGTAATTGAATTAATTCCTGCGCAAGATTCGCCTTTTGTTTTAAATTACAAAGCAAATAAAGACAATATCTTTGCTCCTATTCGTTCTTCTTATGCGGATATTAAATGTTTTATACCTCTCAATTCTACCGTTCAACCTTCTGATTTTTTCTTTGATAGTGATGAATATACTTGGAAGATTAGCTTTTACGAAAGTGATGGAACTACTGAAGTTTTAAAATGGCGAGGGTTTCTTTTGCCTGATGTTATTCAATACGAATGGCAAGAACAATATTATCTTCAGCTTACGGCTACGGATAACCTTGCAGTCTTAAAAGATGTTAAATATTATAGAGAAGATTATTACGCTTTATATAATGATACAAATGTAGACACAGGTATAACAATAAGTAATTTTGTTTGTAGATTATTAAAGAAGACTGGAAGTGAATTAAATGTTGCTTTTTTTACTCAATTTAAAATTGATGGTACTCTTATAAATACTGTAAACTTAAAACTATCTGAATATTCGGCAGTAGATTGGAATACATTTGAACCAAAGGATTGCTATTATCTTTTAACATCTTTAATGGAATCTTTAGGTTGTATGTTATATCAATCTAATAAAGATGCTACCTGGTATGTTATAGCAGTTAATGATGTTGCGGTAAATGATTTAGTAAAAGATGGTAGCTTTACTATTAATGGTACTATGCCTTATATTTACGAATATTGGGATATAGTAGGCGATGTAGTTAATAGTCCAACAGGAGGCTTAAACGGAAGCCAATGCCCTAAAATATTTGGGGATAATAGTGCTAATATAAATCAAGCATTAAGCTTTAATGCTGCTGAATATATTGTTTCTTTTTGGGCAAAGAATTTTGGTGGTGTTTCTCCAAGAGCAACTGTTAGAATAGAAATAGATGGTGCTGAAGTATTTAGTGTAGTTACTACCGATGATTGGGTTTATTATGAATTTCCTTATTCAGCAACCGCAGGTACATTTAGTATTAATTTCTTTAACAATAACGATGATTCAACAGGTTATCTTTTGATAGATAATGTATCGGTTAAACAAGAGTTTCAAAATGGGTTAATTTATGATAGTAATGGAGGTTATATAGATACTTATTCTTTTGACTTATATTCATCTATTGGAAAAACGGGTAATGTTATTTGGTCGGATGTAAATCAATTAGTTTCATTAAATAAAAGATTAACAAGCATTCAGTTTAAATATCCTTACTACGAAAGAAACTTACTTAATAACTACGGATTCTTTAAGGATTATGATAATGTAAATGCAGACCCTACTAACTGGACTTCTTTTGGTGGTTATAATTTCTTAAATGCAACAGGTCAAAATAGACCGTTTGATAATAGAATTTTAGCGGTTACTGAAAATGAACATTCACAAGTTCCAGTAAATCCAAACGAAGATAGAGGTTTATATAATGTATTTAGGATTTCAAACGATGCTACTTTTATAAATTATTTTGCAGTTAAAATAGAGTGTTCGGTTTTCTTTGATGGTTCACACAATCCTACTGATTCGGTTATAGTTGCTTTTGCTAAATCTCTTGATGGTACACCTAATCCAGGTGGAACTTCTAAAATTAGATACTTGGAAAGTAATGGTAATTTTACAAATCTTATACAAAGTCCTGATTGGGATGGTAGTAAATTTATTCAAATTAAAATGACTGATGAAGATAATTGGTCAAAGTTTAAACTATTATCTACTTACGATAGAAACTCTTTAGATACTGGTTATGTAATGAATAACTATGGTACTTTTGTTTTAAGAAGTCAATATAGCACAAACATTGATGTAGTACATACTACTTATTTTGATGACATTAAGATAAGTATTATTCCACAAAACTATCAAAATACA
>Ga0181344_1000365_pt1 | contig 18255 bp, 19 predicted proteins | sample Su13VDMLBDD_FD_130098 | JGI IMG/M metagenome (GOLD analysis project Ga0181344, IMG submission 130098) | Freshwater viral communities from Lake Michigan, USA - Su13.VD.MLB.D.D | ecosystem: Environmental > Aquatic > Freshwater > Lake | place: USA: Michigan | collected 2013-07-15
AGCTCTAACAACTTTGTCCATATATCAGCTGGCGTTTGAATATCTTGATATGTGCAACTTTCCATTCTATAATATACTAACAAAAAAAAGAGAATACTCTCTATATTATTAATTTACAAGTTACATTACAAACTACAATCTATACTTCTTCTTCTTCTTCTTCTTCTGGTGGGATACAATCAGGACACATCAATCTACCGTTGTATTCGGTGATTGCCCCTGAGTTAAACATTCCATCAAATCTTGAGTCATTTCCTTTTACTCCACATTCTTCACATTGTTCTTCTTTATCGCAGTTCTCTTCAACATATTCAAGAAGCCACTTATTAATAAGCGATCTTTTTTTATAATTAATAACAACTAGATGATATAAAACATGCTCCTTGAGTTTACGTATGAATAACTGAGTGTTTTTCTTTTCTTCTTCAGACAAGCTTTCACGAAAGTGTCTATCTTCTTCTCTGTAGTATTGCTCGAACACAATGTTAGTAGAATTCTTAACGGATGGCATTTTGATTAACGGTATACACACGGATAAACTATGCTGAAGGTTTACAAGGAATAAAAACTTTCAATTATTTGCAAATACCATATAAAACTGGCCGAACTAAAAATGAGCCCAAGGATATACTGAGTATAATAAAAAAACCCAAAAGGGCTATATTATTATAGTTACAAGTTACATTACAAAGCTACATTCTATACTAATACCAATATGTTGTATGAGTTGGATTTGTTAATCCTTTTCTAATTCCTTTATCACATCTTATAGTTGAAGTTTTTGTGTTTTCCTTATCCCAGTCCCAAGTATAATAAGTCTCATATGGATTTGTATCATCATCTATTCGTTTATTACAATAACAATATTCCTTGATTTTATATGATTCACGGTTATTTGCTATGCTGATAATAATTCCTGCTCTTTGACTTCTATCACCATAGTGTCCTGTATAAAACTGAATTTCATCTCCAACCTGAAATTCCTCAGGCAAAGTCCAAACACCGACAGCATCAAACAATCGCTCTAATATATGTTTTTTATTAAACTTTTCAATACCAGTATTACTTGTATAAGCACTATAAACGTCTTTAAACTCAGCTTTATTGACTTTTTGCCAGAATTGTTTTATAACAACATCTTCGCTTTTCTTGAAGTGACTTGTAGGTAGTTCCTTATTGCTGTCATTGGTAAAACGTATAAAGACTTGTAAAAGATGAGACTGATTCTTCAATAGGACCTTGTCCCATTTAATATTAAATCTATAAATACCTGCGAATTCCTTGATAATACTCCATAAATCATCACAGAATTCCCATTCGTTATCTTCAAGAATGACTGTCTTGCCATTCTTCAAAAACCCTTTAATTACTTTAGTAGTCACGACTGCCATTTTGCTTAACGGTATACACACTGATAAACTATGCTTAATGTTTAGAAGCAATAAAAACTTTCAATTTTTTTTCAATGCTATATAAAACTGGCCGAACTAAAAATGAGCCCAGGGGCGACACTGAATATAATAAAAAAACCCAAAAGGGCTGTATTATTATAGTTACATTATACTTCACTTTTAAAATCATTTATAAAATTAACAACACCAGGAGTTTTGATACCTTCAACTTGTCTCAATACACTCACTAATATTTCTTCAGGAGTATTATTTTTAAATTTTGTATAACCACCATATTTTATATTGTGTTTTTTACTCAATCTACCTATCAGAGAAACTAATTCCGCACTTGTTTTTGTCGTATTTAGTCCTATATTTTTTTTTGCTGTTTCCATTTTCTTTTCTTCTAATGCCTGTCTGGATTTAAAATTATCCTCAAGAACTTTTTCTGCTCTCAACCATCTTTGAACATCATTCACTACAGGTAATATTTTTTCCTTATATAAACTATCCCATAATTGTTGTTGTCCTTTTGTTCCTTTTTTTCCAACCCAATACACATTAAATTTTAACGCTTTCTTGCGAGCGAATCCACCACCGTAATAAACATCAATACTAAAATTATCCGTTTTCACTATTTCTTTAATAGCATTTTTCATATTATTCACATCATCTATAATTTTTTTAGCCCTCATCTTATATTTTTTACCATCAACCCACTTTTCAGACCAGGTATCACTTGATGTAAATTCTTTAACAAAGTATACACCACTACCAATTTTATATTCACCTAATCTCATCATTATCTCTCTTAAAATGACTAATGAATCAAACCTATCCACTAATTCTAAGGGGTCTTTTACTAACAGAAAAGAAGCAGCGTATCTTGCTAAATCTGTCGGTAATCGTTTTGCGAATTCCGCTACATCTTCAGGTTTTAGTCTTTGTTTTCCTTTTGGAGTAACATTTCTATCTTCCATTTCCATCATTTCTAATTCTTTTCTTTCTTTCTTTCTTTCTTTCTCTGTTTCTTCAAGTTTTTTCATTTCTTCTTTAATTTGTTTCTTTTCTTCATCAATTTTTTTCATTTCTTCATCAAGTTTTTTCATTAATTCTCTGTTAAATAATTTTGACTTTTTACTTGCTATTGCGTATTGTAACATTTTTGGCTCTTTAAAAATTCCTATTTTTGGTCTTTCTCTTGTTTGATAAGATAATTCATCTTCCATAGCCATTGTTTCTCTTTCTTTTGCTTGTAACTTTTTTGTGCTTTTTCTCTTTTTTTTAGTTGGTTCAACTATTAACACTTCTTCTTCGAGAGCATCTCGGTCTTCCATGCCCATTGTTTCTCTTTCACTAGTTTCTCTCTCTTTTTGTTGCTGTTTTGATGGATGAGCTTTTCTATAATCTATTTTTAATTGAGGATCACTCAATGCACAGCCATAAGACTTGTTGTGTTTTTTAGCCCAGCTCTTGATGAATTCAACCCACTTGTTAGCCATTCTTATATAGTGATGATATTTTAATTTTAAACTTGTCAAATTAGTTAATCTTCTACTAAACTTATATACTAAAAAACTTTCAATTATTTTTGAATGCGACATAAAACTGTGGAACTAAAAATGCGTGAAATTTGATTCTAATTTTTCGGTAAATTTGGAATAATTTTAACTTAAAAATAAAAAGCACCCATTGTTTTCTTAATATTTAATGGACACAGCAGAAAGCAGAGCAGAGCAGCAGAAAAGCAGAATAAAGCAGAATAAAGCAGAATAACTTCTGCTCAAAGGTTAAACGCTAATAAAACATAGCATCAGATTTCTGCTCTACAGCATAAGGGGAGCAGAAAAAGCAGAATAAAGCAGAATAAAGCAGCAGAAAAGCAGAATAAAGCAGCAGAAAAGCAGAATGTTTTCTTAAATTATTATGATTTATCCTTAATAATGTATAAAAACACCATTAAAACATTAAAAACACTATTCTTAAGGGGTAGTTTTGAGCAATATTAGGGGAACCAACAACTAAACAGGTAAAAAAAATCAATCAAAAGTTCAAAAGGGAAATAGAAAATTCACTCCCCTTTTTTAAAAAACAGGGTGAATTCTTTAAAAAGGGGGGGAGGGGTCTCCATCTTTTTTTTCTGGCTGTTTAGTTGTTGGTTCCTTTCTCTTTAATATTAAGAAAAGCAATTGAATTACAGAGATAATAATTTAATATTTTTGTATCAAATTATTTATTCTTCATCACTATCAATATTATTAGTGCAACTCATTTTTGATAAGTGTATTTTTAATAGTTTAAGCACCAATGCTTCATTAGCAATTTCTTGATCACTTTTAAATCTGCATGATGCATTTTCTCCAAATAGTGTTATAACATTAAGAATCTCTGAGCGATGACCATTAATCCAATCATCATAATTCATGTCGTATATTGATTTAAACGTTGTTTTTTTTTGGTTGAATAATAAATAAATCGAACAAATAGCTCTTTGAATTGAATTGAATGCCTCCTTAATTAGGCTTAATATTGTTTTATCAAATTTTGTTTTATTTTCTTTTGTTTCTTTTATCCATCCATTTTCAGTTTTTATGTATAATGTATTTTTTCTTTTATTGCTGCAGTAAAATGGGTATTGATTTTCAGGCATTGATTCAAAGAATTTAATAATAATCTCTATTGCATTATCAATTCCTCTATCTTTGTATTCAGTATATTTTAGTTTTGATGGATTTAATATTATATAATCTTTTCCATCAAGTGGATTTGTAGCTGTATATATGTATTCATTATAAGTGCTATCATATAATAATTTTTTACATTCCTCTATTGTAGGTGCATCAGGTCTTGTATTTTGAAGGTCATCAGTGATATGTGTTTTTGTTGGCTTAATGTTATTTGACTGAACATTGATTGGCTGGATATTATTTTGTTGTCTGAGAATTGTAATAATTTCATCTTTTTGTTTGAGTCTTAATTCATATTCATCAATGATTTTTTTCATTTCTAAATCTTTTATACGTAATAATTCTTGAAGCTCTTTTATTTTAGTTTCGCTTTGCTCATCGGCACTGATTGTGCTGATTGTTGATGCGCATTCTAGTTTGGAGCAATTATTAATATGTTTTTTGCTTTTGAGATGGTCATTGTAAGTAGATTTCTTTTCAGTTTTGAAGTCGCAAGGTTGGCAAATGTATAGAGGCATTTCTATAATATATTAACAAAATTATTTTCTAAGTTGTTTAATTAATATAATAATATTCCTTAATATATTAATCCGTTGATTCGGCTTTTTGTGCTTTTTTATTCTTATAATATTCTCTTTTTTTGGCTCTGAATTCCTCATATTTTTCAGGGTCATCCTTTATTCTTTGATAGCGTGACTTCATCTTTTGTTTTATTTCATCTTTGTGTTCATTATTATATTTGCGGCAATAGTCAAGTTGATAACGGTAGAGTTTTAGTGCTTTTTCTTGTTCGTCCATATTCCTTAATATTATATGAGAAATTTATTTAAATAGTTTTATTAACAATTGTTTCGGCTTTTTCTAAATTATTTGTTTTGAGTTTTTGTGCTTGCTTTCTGCTGTTTTCAAGTATTTTAGTATAAACATCGACTGCTTTTTTGACTTGGTCTTCATGCGATAGGTCTTCGAACTTGGTGCGTTTAGGTTTGCCTTTATGTTGCTGAGCATATGATCGTTGCTTGGCTTTGTATTGGTCATACTTTTGAGGCTCATACATCCGCATATTATAATAATATTCCCTTTGTCTTAACTTATTCTTAACACAGTTTTTAGCACAATATTTCTTAATATTTTCCCGATGATTCACATAAAAGCTGAGTGCCTTTTCTTCAAAAGCGTCCATTAAATATAGAAAATATTTGTTTCTAAATAAGTATCACCACAAAATATTGGACGCATAAAAAGATGGAGATCCCTTAATGTTAGAATACTTTGAATGCCTTGCTTTATAAGAGGCCCTTTGTTTAGAATCCTTTGTTGTAGCATAGTCAGTATAATTAATGTCACCTATAGATGCAATCTTAGCACCTTGCTTGAACACATCTATTTTCTTCATCTTATTAGCAGATGGCTTAATTGTCACGCCGAGTTTTTTAGCTTGCTTGAATGAATAGTCAGTTATTGTATAATTACTCATATAATATAATTACAAAAAACAACTTAAAGAAAAAGTATTATAATATATTGTAACAAAGGCGATGAAACATACAAGCCCTTGATTGTGTATATTTTAGGTAAATTCATTGTGCCAACAGTTGATGAGTCCACCAACCTTATTAACATTTGATACAGATTATATCATCGACATTCGATGACATAATTCATAATAATAAAACAATTATCATCACTATAGTTTTATCAACTCCAACGTGAGTTAATATTATTTCTGCACCTTGTCCAATCAACCAACTGGCTAAATAACTCAATCCTTTTTTAAAAAGAATGAGCCAATCGTAAACGCCAACTTTTGAACAATAGAAACCTTTTTAATACGTTTACTGGAGTGTAGGTCTTCTATAATAGAAACAACTATAGCTTTATCAGCATCATTCAACGGACTTCCCAAAAATCTGTTAACGTGCTCAATAACTTCCTCCCTTTTGTTGATTTTAACTTGATGAATGCTGCGTTTACTATAACACTCCTCAACAACACAGCAAACAAAGAGAATAAATGAAGGCAAAAACTTGAGAGCTTTTTTGTCAGCGATCCCTTCATAAACAGATGAGATATATCCATCTATTTCAGACTTGTCGGTGACTGCAAGAGCTTGAAGCTTAGGTTTAACAAGTTTCATGGACTTTTTCCCCATTATATAAAATACAATTAGAAAATAATATTTGTTAATATATATGGCTAGAAAAACAGAATTAAAACAAAAGCAGAGTCAAAAAGTTGTTGTCAATATAAACACTGAGAAAAGAAAGAAACGCTCTAAACCAAGGCAAAAACAAGAAGCCAAACCGGCCCAAACAATAAGTCAAGCATTTCCTTATTTAGGATTACAATCAGCTAACAATGCTCAATTACTTAGTTCATTACAGAATAGTTTGAATATGCTTTATGCTAAAACTAAAACAGCAACTGTAGCTCCTCCACCTAGTTTCGCAACAGCATTAGCCACTCCACCAGTAGCAGCACCGGCACCGGCACCGGCACCGGCTCCAACACTAACAAGACCACCACCAGCACCAACACCAACACCAACACCAGCACCACCTCCATCAGCAGCACCCGTTTATCCAAGACCAAGACCACCTCAAAGAATTCAGCTTGATGAAGAACCAGCCATAGCAAGACCAGTTAGAGAACCGGTTGCCCAAGTTACTGGAGCTGTGAGGGGGTCATATGACTTAGATACTAACAAAGATGGAACAGTTAAAAAAAGAGGTGATAAGTGGAAGGCTTTACCACAAGAAGTGCGTGATTTAATTATTCAAGAAGAATTATCGGCAAGACCAGTCAAGGCTAAACTTATCAAAGATGAAGACACCAATATTAAGGAGGCGCCAAAACCAAAGTTTAACGAAGAAGCCAATAAGGTTGAAAAAGCAATACTTAGCCATGCATTACACACAAAGACAGAAATCAAACCGGAGCCTCCACCCAAAACATTACTTAGTTTGTTACCTGGTAGTAAATCAAGCAAAGTAGCTGTTGCAACAGCAGATGAAACAGATTATGGAGAATTAGCTTCTGAAACATAGCTTTTAAGTTTAAAATAATTTCACAGTATAATATATGAAATTATTAGATGAATGCGCAAATGTTATTTTAACAGGTTCACAAGGAGGACCTGCTGGTTCTTCATTACCATTTCAATACACATTTGATTTAGATTTAAGAAATGTTATAGGCAATCAAATGTATGATAATTATGACTATTTTGGAATATGTTTAAACAGTATTGGATTCTATAGTGTTATTTCAGGATACGTGGTTGATTTATTCGCAGGAGGGACACAACAATCGCCCGGGGGAGCCGCTTTAAAACTAAGAATTCAAGGATTGCCAGTTGTAGATGTAACAACAAATGGTAGAATGAACTCTATTTCATCAGGCACTTATTTTCCATATATATTTACTCCCGGAGGTGCACAAGGCACAGGATTTATTAACGCCGCTGTTAGAATTAATAACTTTCCAAATACAAGAAAAAATGTGATTATGTTTAGCAAGCCAAATTCAAGCTTTGTTACAATAACATTATCAGTGAGAAACACAGCAGATTTGAGAGGTGTTCTTCGCATGAATAACACAACAAATCCATTACAAAACACATCTAGATTTAGTTTCTCAATATTTCCAGCAATCAATGAAGAATAAAATATTTTGTTAGTATATGAGATTATCTTCAGAATCAGCGAATTTAGAATTTGACACGTTTAACCAGACAATCACTGCAGGACAATCAATCCCATTACAAATATCACAACAAGTTAACTGGAGAACTGTTTTAGGAGAGATGTATGATAAATATGATAATTTTTTAATTGTATTTAATTCTTATGGTGGATTTACAGGGACCAACGTAACTTATAATGGTTCGGCAGCATCAAACGCATTAGTTTGGACAGTTGGAATAACTAGTGATATACAATTTTTAGGTAACACTGTGAATGCCCAATTGTCCCCAATTGCCTATTTCCCGAGTAGATTCAATCTTCCGGCAGGTAACGGTTATAGTTTAGTAAATTCAACAGTCAATAACGGCATAGTATTTCAAAAACCATATAATAGCACAAGTCAATTGACAGTTTCTGTTTATCAAGTTAGAAATGGAGTTCAATGTTTGCTTGGTGTATCAACAGGTTCATCAACATATGATTATAACTTTAGCTTTTCAATTTATGGATTGAGTGAATAATAAAATATATAATTATTATATGAGGTTATCAGCAGAGTCGGCTAATTTAGAATTTGATACATTTCCGGTGAATTTTACAACACCGACAACATATAATGTAGCATTTAATGGTGATGTTAATTGGAGAACTGTTCTCGGAGATATGTATAATAAATATGATTATTTTTATATTGTATTTAATTCTTTTGGAGGTTTTTCAAGCACAAATAATATGAGTTATTCAGCTGGTTCAATAACAGGTATAACTAGTGGTGCATGGTCAATGACAATAACTGGAGACTTGCAATTTCTTAGTAACTCTGTCAACGGACAACCAACAAATGTCGGGATATTTCCGGATTTAATAACATTGCCTATAAATGGGAGTATTTTTTTAAATTCTACAATTAATAATGGTATCATTTTTAGAAAGCCATCAAATAGCACAAGCAGAATCACAATAGCACCTTATTTTTTAATAAACAATCAACCAGCAGTAGCAGTAGTGAGCACAGGCTCAGCACAAGTAGATTTTAATTATAGCTTAGTTATTTATGGCATGATAAAGGAATAATATTTTACTTAAAACAATATGTAAAATATTATTAATTGCCATTCACGTCTGCTGATAAAGGCAAATACCTTATTTCTTGATATGATGATGAATTCGTAGGTCTATAAAAAACTTTGATAGAACTCACTCGATTCGCAGTCCCAGAAACTTGGAATAATTCAGTATAGTCATATGTATTTTCGATCGTATCTATTAATGTTGCATAAAAAACTCCATCATAAAGCTCAAATTTAAAACCAGGCATAACAAAAAAATAGTCAGCGGCATTATTTGGGACTATACCATTTAAACTGCAAAAGATAGGAACAAGCTCCCAACTTGTTGTAGAACCGTTAACTAGATAACCGGCAACAAATGTTTTACATCTTAAATTATTTGTTACATATCCTGCTGATAACGCTAAATTAGAAATACCTGCATTTGTTATGGTCGAATTAACTACATTTTCATTTTGAGTTGAAAAGTTAACACATTGTAATTCTTTTTTTGAACTTGTGTCCATTCCAAAACGCATAACGTTGTAATTAATAGAATAATTGGTAGCAGAATAAGATGGAGGTGAATAAGTAATTATATTAAATGTTGGTGATGATGTGCTTGTCAATGATATATTTTGTTGGTTATACGTATATGGGACATTTGAATAAACAGCAGTATTGAAAGCAGTAAATGAACCAGTAAATGTCCCGAGTGTTTCAGTTGTCAAATCATAATTTTGAAGTGTATAAGTATAAGTGAATGCACATCTTATAGTATAACTATCAACTGTAGGAGTTGTTTGTATGTCAGGCTCGAACTTAATTAAAATAGTATCTAAATAATAATTCATGTAAACATTGGTTTGTGTGTAACTAAATCTAAATGTATATTCTGAAAATAATTCTGCTGCATTATATATTGTAACATTATTTTGCCAAAGCACTCCATTTTTCCAAATAGATAATCTAAAATCTTCTATTTTTGTTGTATATTGCATTAAATTAGAAGGACTGATATATCCATTTCTCCAAAGAAGACCTCCAGATAAAGATAAATTTAAATTTATTTCTTTTGTAAATGGTTCTGAAATAACAATAGTTGCTAAATCAGCCGTAGGAGTAGATGTATAAGGAGTTGTTAGCGAAGCATTTTCACTGAAATTAGTAGAAGCAACTGTATTAGGATATGTTTGACAAGAATTAGTTACAATAAATGTATCATTCACAATTAGATCATTATTTACTGTTGCATTATTTGTTACTGTTAGATTTGAAGCAGTTGTGTTTGTTAATGTTGTAGTTCCATCAACATTTAAATTCGTATCTATATCTACATTTGTATTTTTAACATTAAATGAAGTAGGATTGACACGCAAATATTCTGTCACAACTCCTGAATTATTTTTAGCATAATAAGATAGCGAACCATTATTTTGTTGATTTACTATAGACATAGTTGTGCCCGTTTGATAAAATTGAGTAAATTCCGATTCTGATTTATTTACAACATTACAAAATCGCATATCATTTTTGACCAATGTTGAACCACCAACTTGACCAAACTTAGCAGTATTATTAACATACAAATTAGTTGTTGTTAAATCTGTTGAATTAATAGTTCCGGTTGTAAAACTGATGTCCAATGCATCTATTTCAGCTTTCACATTCATACCTTCAACAATAAGTGTTTTGTTTATTGTTACATTATTATCTATTGTTGTAGTATCAGTTCCAGATGTATAAGTTATTCCTGTTATATTTGTTATTGCCGTAGACACGTTTATATTATTAACAACTAGATTTTTACCTGGTGCTAAAGTCACATTATTATCAATATAGTCTAAATCTTGAGATGCATCATAAGTAAATCCTGATAGTGTGAATTGTAATGAAGTAATTTCAGTGGTGACATTAGTTGTTCCAACTAACAAGTTCTTTCCGCTTGATATGGTAACATTATTGTCTATTAAAGTAGTATCTGTAGCTGATACATAGCTTATTCCAGTTAATGCGGTTGTGTTTCCTGATGATGTGCTTTGAAGCGAAGCTATTTGACTGTCTAGTGAATTAAACTTTACTTGTATATTAACAGAACAATTATCAAGACAATTAATTTCTGTTTGAGAAATATTTCCAAGGGTTGCCGATGAGCAACTGATTGAACCACCGGGTATACTAACATCTTTGTTAATTGTGATGCTATCATCAATGGTTAATGGCTCATCAACATACACACCAGCAACATATCGCTGAAACCGAAACCCACCATTGCCTCCAGTGCCTCTGTTATTCATCACAAAAGAATATTGACTTGAGTTATCTCTATTGAACTGAAGCTGAAGCCCATTATTATTTTGAACATTTTGTGTGTTAGTAAAAGTTGTGTTATTGCGTCCTCCAACAATTCCATATCCTGCACATCTAAAGTTATTCAATATATTCTGCGAGGTATTCAATGGCTGACTAATGATACCATTGCCATTAAAAGTTAAGTTACTATTGTTTGTTAGTTCGATCGCTTTCAAGGTATTGTTGCCTGTTCCTGATTGTGTGATGTATCCGGTTCCTGATTGAGTTATATTCTGGTCAACATTAAGAGTGATATTATTGCAGCTGATTGTTTTTAATACTGTAGCTCCAGTTGTTTGAGTGATGTCACCCTGTATTTCAGCAGTGCCTTGAATGATTGTGTTTTTAAGTGTTGCTGTCGAACCAGCTTTTATCATATCTAAGTCTCCATCAACCTCCAAATCAAGCGTCTTTGTATTTCTGAATATGTTAGTTTTACCCGATGGCTCCACAGTCAAGTCTTGAATAATAACTGAGTCATCTTCCATTACTATATCATCGGTTGTTGTTGTCCCTGGCACTACCACACTAGACGGGAATACAACCGAATCCAAAATAATTAAATCCTTGATAGTAGACGTCCCTGCAAATGTATTACTAACACTTGTCCCTGATTGAGTGATGCTTTTGCCTGAACGCATTGTCAAGTTATCGCAAGTCACATCTTTCAATGATGTTGAACCACCCGATTGGGTTATATTCGAACCAACGACTAGAAACCCATTAATATTAGTATCCTTTAGGTCATTGGTTCCGGTTCCGGTTTGGTTTATCTCTCCAGTCTGTGTTTGAACAATGTTTTTATTAGTGACATTGATTGTGTTATTAAAGTTTGAAATACCATTAAAAGCAAGATTGTTAGTTGCTCCATTAAAATCCACCACAATGTTATTGGATGCATCCCTGACGTATAAACGGTCACAATCCACAGTTGTAGCATTGACAGTTTGTATAGATGTTGTATCAGCTGTTAGTGTGTCACAAATCACATTTACACTTGTGACTGTATCATTTGTTAGTATAGTGAGCTGGTCGCTCGATTGTAAAAAGTCTGTATAAGTAATAGTTGTATGGGTTGCATCTCCATCAGTTATGTAACTGATTCCATCACTGAGTGTTTTCACTCCATTCATGCTTCTTTCATAAACGGTATAGTCACCAATCATCTCTATAATACATTGAGATAATTAATTTAAATGCTAAATTAATAAAAATGTTTAGATAATATAATGGCTGGCACAATAGTTGATTCACAGAAAATATTTTTAACTCCATTGGGTGCTTCGTTAAAACGTAATGGATTTTTTAACAGTAATTTAGAATTCAATCTTCCAAACTTATACTCTGGCTCAGATGAAATATTATATACAACAATAAAATGTTTACACGCTGAGATACCGTGCAGTTTTTATGTTATCAATGAATACAATAACTTATTAAGTATAACTGACAAGCAGGGTCATGTTCAAGATATTTACATTACTTATGGCAATTATAATGCGAATAATTTTATCACATACATAACACCTTTATTGCCGTCAGGGATGCAAATAACTTTTAGCACAACAACAGGTAGATTCACAATATCCTACAATCATACATTTAGCATAAATGCGAGTTCAACGTGTGGGATATTATTGGGATTTAAAAATGGTCAAGCTTATCCGGGATCAGGCACTTTAGTGCTTCCCTATTTAGCAAACTTCTTGGGCTCAAAGAATATTTATTTAAAGATTCCGAATTTGATTTTAGACAATTATAATACACAAACAGGTGATAGGGCTACATTAAGCAATATTCCAGTAAATGTTCCTCCATTCGGTTTGATAATGTATGAAAACCGTTCAACAACATCAACAATAATTAAGAATGTTCAGTTTCCGGATGTGCTTTATATTCAACTAGCCGATGATACTAACAATTTGATAGATTTGAATAATGCCGAATTTAGTATAACTTTACAAATAGATTTTTATATTCAAAAAAGTATTTCCGCATAAAAATATTATCTCAAGTAATATTATATTATGTCTGTCGCACTTCCTTCAGAATTGGATTTTAGTTTACCGGCTTCTCTTCCAGATAACCGCTCTTATGAGCTCCGAACCCAACCGACCAATGGGGCTACTTTTGTTTCCACAACTGGTGGAGCTGTTATTCAACTTTCTTTGCCTTTACTTCAGCGTTCTTTTTATGAATCAAATACAATGTATTTAACTGGTCGCATTGCTATCACTTCTTCTTTAGCAGCCGGAGCTGCTGTTGATACTGGTATTTATTTAAACCCTGCTGGTATTTATGGTGCATTCTCTCGCTTGACTGTTCGCTCAGCAAATGGTAATACTCTTGATGATATTCAAAACCCTGGATATGTTGCTAATATGTTGCTCAAGGCAGGCTTGACTTTTGATGAAAAAACTAGTTGCGCAAATACATTGCTCATGAATGAAAGAGGTGATAACTCTAACTTGGGTCTCTCTGTTAATGTTGATGCTCTTCCAGGTCAAGAGCGTATTATTGATTTTGCCATGCCTATGATCGGTCTATTAAATATGACAAAATACTTGCCAGCATATGGCACTGAATTGATTATTGAATTAACTTTAGCATCAGTGACTTCATTCGCCCCAGTTGTTAACGGCAACGCTGCCACAATCACCGATATGACATTCACTAACTTGGAGTTGGTTTCACAAGTATTGGAGTTCAGTCCATCTGCTTTCCAAATGATTCAAGCTCAATATCCTGACAAGGTTGTATTGAAAAGTGAAACTTATTCTTTTGGTTCTTCTACTATTGCTGGTTCAACCGTTGGCACAGTTGATGTTCCTTTCAATATTCGTGTGAATTCTCTCAAGAGATTACTTATGGCAGTTTCTCCATCAACTGTTTTAGAAGGTGTCGGATATGGTTCAGTTTGTCCAAATGCTAACGGTATTCAATTCGTTTCTAACGGCATTCAGTATCCACAGCGTGCGGTTCAATGCGGTAGACCTGCTGAAGTCTATGCCCAATTTCAAAAGGCATTTGGTGGATTGTATTCTGCTGATAAATCGGGCTCTATTCCTATTTCTGGATTTAGACGTGCATCAACTGCTTTTGTTACCGATGTCTATGCTGCTTTCACTCCATTGGTTGCTGCTACTGTCAACAAGCTCACTGGTGCTGTTTCAGGTCCTAACTCTTGGTATTTTATGTTGGACTTGGAGGCTTTATCCAACCACAAGGATAGTATGTATAACGGAGTCAATACAACAGGCTCTTCTTCGAATTATATTCGTATTGATATTCAAACTGCGTTGGCTGCTACTCCTCACACCGTCTCTTATTTCTCAGCTCACGATGTGCTGTTGAATATTGATTTGGCTGCTGGTATTGTCAGCACTATTGTCTAAATTAACCGGATTAGATAACCGACAATTAATTAATTAACTGGAAATTATTTTCTAATTAATTATATATGAGTGAATTAAGAAAAGAATTATATGATGAATTGAAAGATAAGCGTCCTAACTTGAGTGTTTCTTCATTGAAAACTTATACATCTTTGTTAGTATCTATCTATAATAAGCTTGATGGCGAAGGTGGAATTGATTTCTTCAAGGAGCATGAAAAGATATTGGAACATATAGAAACTATGGAGAAGGCTCAAACAAAGAAAACTGCATTAAGCTCTTTATTCGTGTTAACTGGTATTAAAAAGTATCAAGAACATATGATGAATAATATAAAAGTGGTGAATGATGTTTATAAGACGCAGAAGCACACGCCTGAAAGAATGGAGAAGTTAAAAACTTATGAGGAGATTGTTAGTATTCACAATGAGATAAAGGATAGATACAAGAAGAATCAAACAGTAGACAATCTTGTTGAGCTGTTAATATCATACTTGTGTAGTGGTGTATTGGGAACTGAATTGCCTCCGAGACGTGTGCTTGATTATTCTGTGATGAAGATAAGGAATTATGATGCGAAGAGAGATAATTATATTAAGGGAAACAATATGATATTCAATCAGTATAAGACAAAGGATAGATATGGTGTCCAATCAATAGTGATACCAAAAGAATTAATGACACTTATTAACAAGTGGAAGAAGATTAATGAGAGTGATTATTTGTTATTGAATGAAAAGGCAGAGCCATTTACAAGCGGTTCATTATCTAAGAAGGTGGGTAGATTGTTTGACGGTAATACGATTGATATGTTGCGAAGTATTTTCTTGTCGAATTATTATAGTGCTTTGCCGCCAATAAAAGAGATGGAAAAGCTAGCAACCGATATGGGGCACAGCATTAACGCTCAGATGAGTTATTATGTGAAGAAATAATGGTGTTGTGGGTTTAATATATTATAGCTGAATATACTAGTTAATTAGTTAATGATAATTAATTAACCTAATTAAACACATAAAAGAGATTAAAACGTTTTAATAGCCTTTATATCATTAACTAAACTAATTAATTGCTCTTTTTTCATTAACTAATTATCTATTCTAGTTAATGAATTAACTAAATTATTTTGTTTATAAAAAAATACAATAAATAAAATATTTTATCACCATATATTAATGAACATAAGAATAGTTAAGTGCGATGCTCCAGACTTTAAAAAGGTGAACTTTAGTTGTGATTGCGAATTATCACCAAAGCTCAATACTTATCCTATGACGAGAGACCATCTCAATAAGTTTAATACAACTTTGTTTATCGGGACTCAGGGCAGCGGCAAGACCAGTTTGCTAGTGAACTTCGTTAAGAAGATTTACAAGAAGGTATTTCATAAGATATTCGTATTCATGCCTGAGAGCAGTCGCTCCAGTTTGAAACCGAATGTATTTGAGGTATTACCTGATGACCAGCTATTCGAGGAATTGAATGCAGAGAACATTCAAAATGTTTATGAACAGGCTAAGGCAATGAGTGCTGATGGGCAGCGTGTCCTGATTATATATGATGATGTCCAGAAGGCATTGAAGAATAAATTCGTATTAAATAGTTTGAAAAATATAATTGCGAATCAAAGACATTTACATATCACTAATTTAATTCTTTGCCAGAACTTTTTTGCTTTAGACAAATCGCTTCGTGAATTGGTGAACAATGTTGTTCTATTTAAGCTGGGCAAATCTCAAACAGAAAAAATATTCAATGAGTTGATCGAATTACACAAAGATAAATTCGATGAAATAAGAGATTTAGTATTTGATGAAAAATATAATTGGCTGTTTATGAATTTAGCTACACAACGCATTTATAAAAAGTTCGATGAGATTGTTTTTGATGAGCCTGATGGAGATGAAGCAAATAGCACTAACACTGAAAAATAAATTCTTTATAATAATATATAATGGGTTTCTTTAAAAAACTTACATCTCAAACTTCCAACTTCTTTAAGAAAGCTGGTTCTGAAGCTGGCAATGTGTTTAAGAAAACATCTGATTTTGTTACGAAGGCTGCTGACCAAACTGGTGCTGGTATCGTAAAGGGTGCTAATGTAGTTGGTGGTGAATTGAAAAGAACTGGCACTATTTTAGAAAAGGCTGCTCCTATAGCTGCTGAAGTCGGCGGAGGTTTAGCAATATTAGCCGGACAACCTGAATTGGCCGCTCCGCTCTTTGCTGCCGGTGCTGCTGCTCAAACTGCCGGTAGACAAATTAAGAACACTGGTAAGGATATAAGAGCTGGCGGACAGATGGTTCAAGGACAAGTCCAACAGAAGGCTGGTGCATTTCAATCCACATTGTCAACCGCTAACGCTCAACTCCAAGATGCCAACCGTTCACTAACAAACCGTTTAGATAGTGCTGCTTCTAGCAATCCTTCAATGACCACACCTGCTAATGCTCTCGCACAAATTCATGCGAATATGGTTTAAGCAATTAACTAGGCCAGAATTGATGTAGTTAAATATTTAACTAATTTGGCGATTCAGTTAATCCATTAACTAAATCGTCCTCCAAAAAAAAAATCTTTATATATATTATAATTAAGATGCCAAAAAATCAAAAAGTTAAAGAGATTTTAGAAGAATCGTCTGATGATGAGATACAATACAGCGCTGCTAAACAGATCACAAAAAAAAATATTCAAGAACCAGTTGCCGCACCATCCGAAATTATTCAGGCTACTCCAAAGCAAAAGCGAAATCTTAGTGAGGAGCAGCGAGAAGTGTTACGTGAACGTATGCGAATGGCTCACGCCCGAAAGATGGAATTAGCAGCACAACGCAAGGCTGTGAGAGAAGAGGAGGAGCAAAACTTATTAGCTCAAAAGCAGCTACGTATATTGGAGCAAGCTCGTCTTATCAAGCAGAACCATAAGAAACAACTCAAGGCTATTGATGATACACCTGTGGAACCTATTATGACCGTTAAGCCCATTGGAACTAAAAAGAAAGTCAAGTATGTTGTGGAGAGCGAAAGTGAGGAGAGTGAGGAGGAGGTTGTTGTTGTTAAGAAGAAATCAAAAGCTAAAGCTAAACCTGAGCCTGAGCCTGTGCCTGCTCCTATTGCTCCTGCACCTGTTGCGTTTGTTAAACCATCATTCGGTTTTAAGTTTGTATAATAATATAAACTAACAAAATATATTATTATTCTTTTATGTGTTTTTGCGTGAATGTCTTTTCTATGAAATCTATTTTCATTTCTTTGTTAGTTTGTTTTCGTTCAAAGACAACAAAGTAATACACTCCCCACCAGTAGTTTGTATTCAGCACAGTTAGAGACACCATCTTGAATCCCTTCTTCTCAAGCTTAGCCAGCCTGCTTGGTGTAAGTGCTGTGAATGACTTCGCATTAATTAGAAACCCTATACGGTTCAAGTTTGGATAAGAACTAACAAAATGATCTAAGAAATAGAACACTGCGTTTTTATAGACTTTCTCTCCTTTAGCATTATGAATAAAAGCCTTGAATGGTGGATTCGTATATATTGTATTAATTAATTCTTTTTTATCAAAGTCAAACACATCTTTACCCTTTGTGATTTCTGTCCAATGTTTGTTAGTTTGTATCTGGTCAAAGAGAGTATTATCTCCAGCAAAAGGTTCATAAAAGACTTCATCATTGCTTATTGGATTTAGCTCTAAC
>Ga0181344_1000366_pt1 | contig 18225 bp, 20 predicted proteins | sample Su13VDMLBDD_FD_130098 | JGI IMG/M metagenome (GOLD analysis project Ga0181344, IMG submission 130098) | Freshwater viral communities from Lake Michigan, USA - Su13.VD.MLB.D.D | ecosystem: Environmental > Aquatic > Freshwater > Lake | place: USA: Michigan | collected 2013-07-15
CTAACCGACGGGAAGGGGTGTTTGCCTGATGGTAAAACAGTCCCTATTTGCGCCGGACACATTCGTCTGTATGATAGAAAACCCAATGAAAGATCCAGACCATAAAGTTATCTACATGCCCGTCGCAGATTTGCAGGGCTACAAAGGCAACGCCCGCCAACACGGCGAGGAGCAGATTGCTGCGCTGATGAAATCCATCAAGAGCTTTGGGTTTACAGCTCCGGTGATGATCGACGATGAAGGCATCATTATCGCAGGCCACGGGCGCGTAGAAGCCGCCAAGAGGCTGCATTACACCACCGTTCCGTGCATTCGGCTGTCTAACCTCAGCAAAGCCCAGCAAAAGGCGTATGTGATCGCCGACAACCAGCTCGCGTCAATGGCGACATGGGATTGGGACATGCTGTCAGCCGAGATTGATAACTTGAAGGACGAGGACTTTGATATCGGACTGCTTGGGTTTACTAAAGAGCAGATTGACGAAATGATAGGATCGCCGGACGATCCTGTTGAAATACCTGACGAAAACGTCAAAAAGCCTGACAGCGATACGGCTATTTGTCCAAAGTGCCACCACGAATTTGTTTTGTAATAATAAGACGCTGAGATAGAATTAATCTCAGCGTTATGGCAAAACCAATTCTAGGGATGATTCCGCCTGGTGGGTGGCATTACTACCAAAGTGATGTCAAAATCACTGGTCATTCCCATGAAAACCTTATCCAAAATGTTGAGGCGTATCGCGCCGAAAACCACTTGGAAAGCAGTGACGCAGAAGGCGATGTAAATTCATACATTTGCTCCAACTGGCCCCACTTTTGTCACGGAGTGGATATGGTGTCGGTAACGTCCGTAAGCGTTCAAAATGCGTCTTCGGATCTGTTAAATGACATTCAGACTTGGGCTAAAAACATTCTTTATTCGCAAAAGCCGCATCCGCTTGTAACGGATGAACTTGCAGAAGAACGCGCTAAAACATGTGCGTCCTGTAAATTCAACACGACATGGCAGTCTGCGTGTGGCGCGTGCGTGAACGCCACGCAGCGCCTGTCGGCCTCTGTGCGCCAAGGCCGCGACGTGTTCCATTCGGCCAACCTTGGAGGCTGCTCGCTCATGCGGCACGACAACCGGACGGCTGTGTTCTTGGATCGCGACTGCCTGAATGCGTCGTCGGGCCTGCCGGATAACTGTTGGGTGAAGATTTAATATGGCAACCGACAATATCAAACCTCTCGATCCGCGCATTACCGACAAGTTTGCGCCCAAAGCGCCTCGCGTTGCCGACAACTACGACAAGCCGCGCATCATGGGTCTTGATGTTGTCGATCCTGACAACGGGACGCTTGAAACGATTAATCCTGACACGTTGCAGGTGCGCCGGACGTTCAAGGACGCCGCGCAGGCTCATAGTGCCTATCGGAGGCTCAAGCAGCAAAATGTTGAGCGTAATCGCAAGAATCAGCTCATCCAGAAGAAGTTAAACAACGAGCCGCCGTACAACGCTAAGAAGCTGGAATCAATGGGGCAGAATTGGAGGTCAAACAGGCCGACCGGATTTTTGTCTACGATGATTACCCGCATTCAGCCGCCTTTTAAACAGGTGGTTGAGACCGCGCCGACGCTCACGTTTGCTAAGTTTCCGATCGAGACGGTCGATGCGGAACACAAGACCAAGACCTTTCGGGACTGCATCACTAAATGCATCAGAGGCTGGGCTGGGTTCGATGACCTACTGTCGCAGACCGTGCATGAAAACGTGACTTTTGGCTTTTGCGGCTGGGTCTGGGATGACATCCGCGACTGGAAGCCTGAGTTTCTCCGGCAGGACTACACGTTCTTCTCTATCGAGACGCCGCAGGTGGCTGACAACACGCCGATCTGGGCAAGAAAACGACGCTATCAGATAGCCGAGTTGATGCCAATTCTGGAACACGTCGAGCTTTCGGCGGCTGCTGGATGGCACGTGAATAACCTCGTAAAGGCCATTAACAACGCTATTCCTGCTGGCCGCACGCTCGACTCGGACGACGATGCGCGACGATACGAAGACTGGATTCGTGAGGGAAGTTACGGTGCAAGCTACGAAAATGACGCGAAATACGTGGAGTTGGGTGAGATCTTTGTTCGCGAGCCGCATGGGAAAATCTCGCGTTACCTTTTTGACGACAAGAGCGGAGATGAAATTTGTACGCAGGTTGATCGCTACAACCGGATGGCAGAGACCATCGCGCTCTTCAGTGTCGAGGTCGGATCGGGTTCGCTAATGAGTTCTAGAGGCGCTGGCCGTGATCTTTACAACACGCACGTTGCCGTTGATAAGGCCCGCAACCTTGTCGTGGATAACTCGTACCTGAAGGGCATGCTGTTGCTCAAAAAGGGGCCGACATCGAAGCCAAATGTTCCGCCGCTTACAGTGCATCATCCGGTGGCCTTTGTTTCTGAAGGCTACGAGGTAATTCCGCAGCAGCTTCCGGCAGATGTGGACGATTTCCTGCGCTTAGATCAGTTCGTTTCGCAGCTTGCCGAGATTCAAGTCGGGACGTTCCTGCCAGGGTCTCCGGTCGAAACCCAACAGCGCAAAACCGCCTCTGAAGTCAACCGCGTTGCAGCCATCGAAAACCAGCTTCGGGCTGGAATCTTGGCGCGGTTTTCCAAGCAGTTCTCGCAAGGTGTCGAGCGCATGCAACGTGGTATTTGCCATCCTGAACATTTGAAGGCGGCGGCTGACCTAAAGGGTAAAATGGACTTGGTGCGGCAGTCAGAGCCAAATTGCGTATGGGCGCGGAAACAGGTTGTTGAGGCGTTCGAACAGTCGAATATGGATCTGCCACCGTTTATGGTGCCGTTCAACACGCCTGGCCACCTTGACGAAGACGCCATCGCGTGCTGCTTTGAGATGCTCGACAAGAATTTGCCGCCATCTGACATCCTTCTCCTCGCGTACAGTCCAGCGCAGGAACTGACGACCGACACAACGGCGCAGGACTCTGCGGTGTTGGACATCCTCATCCAACGCTACACGGGCAATCCGAACATCAATCAGGACGAACTGATGAAGCTCGATTGGTCTCGGAAGCTTGGGCAGACGATTGCAAATCAGGTGATCCTTCCGAAGGATCAGGTTGAAGCCCTTCAAATTGAGGCAACGCGGCAGCAGGTCATTGAGTTGCAGTCGATCATTGCAGGTCAGGATGTGCCTGTGTCACCACGCGACAACGACATTGTTCACATCGAGACGATGGCGCAGAAACTGATGCCAGTCATTGCGAACATTCCGCCTGGCGGCGTGCCACAGGAGGGGATTGCGCCTCTATTGCAGGCCATGAATCACTTCCAGCAGCACGTTGCGGCAGCCGAGGCAAAGGGGCTGGATGCGCAAAAAATTGCTGAGTACAAAAACCTGTACAAGCAGGCTGTTGCACAGCTTTTTGCCGGACAGCAGAATTCACCAATGCCATCAGGAATGCCTGCGGCAGCAATGCCACCAAGCGGTGGCGGTGGCAGAACAGGCGGAGGCGCTGGTGGACGCCCACCAAGTGTGGCGCAACAGAACATGACAGTGGAAGCCGTGCAGGACACTTTTCCATCGCAGCAATCAGTCATTAATCAAATTGCAAATCCGCCCAAGCCAGTCACGGCGGGATAATTTATGAATTGGGATCAATCAGATTCATCAAGACTTCGAGAATATCATCAACGAACAGACGGAAAACTCAGAGACTATTTGCGGTCGAGAGTTCCGGCGGCATTGCCGACATCCACAATTGAAGAAGTCGCGTTGGCGGCAAAGTTCAAAGAGGGATGCGAGTTCATGCTGCGTCAGTTAGACGACGTTTTGTCGCCGCCTGAACAGGCGGATGACGCTAGTGCAGGTCAGTTTACATCCATGTAATTATGTCAGAAGAAATAGATACAACAGAAGAGAACTACGTACCGGAACCAAACGCAGCCAATTCAGATGGCGGAGCGGAAAAGTTAAACGCTGATCCAATCACGCCGGATTTGGATTCCGAAATTGATTCGTTGCTTGACGAAGCTGGCGGTGATTCTTTGCCAGAACCGCAAAGAGAAGTGTCGAGAGAAATCAAAGAGGCATTACAGACAACGCCTCAAGAACCAGTTTTTCAACAACAGCCACAGGTTCCTGCTGTGCCTCAAATTCCGATCGATCCTGAAATTGCAGGCATCGAACAGCCTCGAAATCTTTCGGAGCGAAATCAAAATAACTGGAGAAAGCTTCAGGAGGCCGCGTCGATTTACAAGCAGCAGGCCGCTGAGGCTGAGATTCTCAGACAGCGGCTTGCGCAAACTGAACAAAACAGGACGCTGCCAGAAGATTACGAGGAGCTGCGCAGGTTTCGTCAGATTTTCGATGTAAAAAACGACCCAGAGTTTAAGTCAAAGTTTGAAGCTCCGATTTCTTCGGCAGAAGAAACGATCTACAAAATAATGACGCAAAACGGTGCGTCGGAAAAAGTGATCGAATCGATCAAGGCGGCTGGAGGCCCAGACAAAATTGACCAAAACTGGTGGCAACAGAACGCAATTTCAAAACTGCCATTCATTGACTCAGAGAAGCTTAAGAAAAATCTGATCGATGTCGTAGATTTAAGGCAAAAACAACAGGAAGAAATTGCCTATGCGGCAGAAAATGCCGAGCAGTTTATTGCTGAACGCGAAGAAAAACAAAAAACTTGGTACGTCGAAGAGACCAGCAACATCAACAATTACGTTGAAAATCTGACAAAAAACGTGCCTTGGGCTCGATATCAGCAGCCTACTACCACGACCACGCCGGAAGAGTGGCAGAAAATGCAGCAGCATAACTCCGCTGTCCGCGCATTGGAGGATAAGTTTTCGTCGGCACTGTGGCCTAAAAATGCCAATGACAGAGCAGCCGTCGCTGCCGCTGCCACATTCTCGCACGTGCTGACCGAACAGGTCAGAATCGAGCAGAGACTACGGGCGCAGCACGAATCTCAGATCCGACAGTTGTCGGCTGAGTTAAGCAAGTTGAAAGGCTTGGGGAAAGTGCCGCGTCAAAACGTGACAACTACCTCACCGAAGCAAAGCTCGATCTCCGATCGGATCAAAATGTCATCCTCAGACGCAATCGATATTGGCCTCGATGAGGCCGGAATTTAACGCATGAAAATTAGCTCAATGGAGCAAAGCACTCTTGCTGCGCTCGACTCATCCAATCCATTCGCCTCAACAATACCTGCGCCAATTCAAGGACTCGGCGTCAGGAAACAGCAACAGCCAGAGTCGCGGCCAGAGTCGCGGCCAGAGTCGCGGCCAGAGTCGCGGCCAGAGTCAGGGCCAGAGTCGGCACCGGAGCCTGAAAAAAAGCGCAGAGGACGACCAGCCAACACAAATGTCCGCAAAAGGACTCCAAAAGCTCTTGATGAGCTAGATGAGGTGCCGGAGGAGTCAATTGTGGAACAGCCAGAGCCTGAATTCAAAAATCCAATTATTGAAAGCAGATCTTCGGACGGCATGCCTTCGTATCGCTGTGAATTTGGCGGGCGCGACATCTTTGTTGGAAAGTGCTGGTACAAGACAACCAATCCAGTCACATCGGATGTGATTTCGGCGCTCATGCTCGACTTCGGAAAAGACAAAATCCGAACCGACACGGTTATGGGCGACGCGATGATCTATCACAGCCGAAATAAAATTGCGGACTTGTTTCTGCAAACAGACGCAAGGTGGCTGTTTATGATCGACGATGACATCATCCCGTCGATTGGACGCCCGTTGTGGCTCAAGAATTGGGTAACATCGGCCAGAAGCATACCAGATGCGCCGTTGCAGCGTCATGTGCTGCACCGCTTAGTTGGAGCCGGAAAATCGCTTGTTGCTGGTGCGTATTTTGGGCGTCAAGAAGGCGGTCAACTCATGTGCAGTGATCAGTCTTTGGCTGCCGATGCACGACTGTATAACGACAGGATCGCTCCCGTAGATTGGGTCGGAACAGGCTGCATGCTCATTCATCGGAAGGTGTTCGATGATATCCGCAGCAAAAATCCAGAACTGGCCTCAAAGAATCCACAAATCCCGTTCGATTACTTCCGGCCAAATGGGTTTACCGAAGGCGAGGACATCTCATTCTGCCGTCGAGCAAAAGCCGCCGGACACCAGCCACACGTAGACATTGGACTGCCTGTGTTCCATGTTGGATATAAGACATACTAATGAACATTTATGCATACTATCAAAGCTTGCCATTTAATGGTCAGGCTGAGGAATTTGCAAAAGCCAACCTGTGGAAGGCGAGCTGGGAAAAGCATGGCTGGACTCCGGTAATGCTGAATCGCTCGCACGCAGATGCTTCAACGCTTAAGAACAAGCTTGCGCAGTCAATCTCGTTAATGAGCAGCCACATATTGTCTGACTTTGCGTCGGAAATCCCAAGGCTCACCGCAAGAATTTATCGCTGGTGCGCACTTCATGCGGCAAACGGCGGATGGATGTGTGACTATGATGTTGTAAACAAGGGATTTACTCCTGAAATGGCGCGCGTTCAGGAGCAAAAAAACGGAACGCTTCAGACAAACCAAGACGGAAGAGCGTTTTTGTTTTACGCAAATTCTGAAATGACCGGAATGGCGATTAAACGGTTCAACACCGAGTCATTGGTTGCATTTGGGCATCCGGTTAACGAGCATTTAATACTTGGCTCAACGGATGTTATGAATGGAATCGAAGGCTTAATATTTCACGCAAACGGAGAAGGAAAACTTGCTCAAATGAAAGAGGCGGCTGAAAGTTAAAAAAGCTCTTTTAATTAATATTGGTTGTGATATAACGCCCAACAACTCGGCGTGCTGCCTCCGCATGGCAGTGGCAAGTGGGTGCCAAAATGCTCACAAATTCGGTCGCATTAACAGCTCTAGCGTGCCGAGGAGCGTACAACAACAACCCGATCCGCCTATTCAAGGCCGATCACCTTTCGTGTTGTCGCTAATGTGTAAAAAGCCCAACGCGGAAGAAACTCAAAATTCTACAGTATGGCAAACGAATGTATTCCAATTGCAACAGTTCAAAATTTTGCGTCCAAAGACGTAAACCGTATCATTGGCCAGATTGGCCGCGTCTTGGCGCGAAAGAGCCCCTACATTAACTCCATTGATGGCGGAACCATCCCTAACGTGTCGGACGTTGTCCGTAGCGTTGTCGAGGAAATGGCAGTGCCCGCTCATGCTGGCGTGTCCAGCTATGGCGCTCTCGCAGCTCCTCTTTTCGTTGACGACACAACCACCTGCGGCGTTGGCGCAAATCCTGACGTTGTTGGCTCGACCGAGTATTCGTTCAGCTTGCAGACTCTGCGCGGCGCTGGACCTCGCGTCTGCGTTAAGCAGGCTCGTACTGCCTTCAAGGGCTCGTACCTTCAGGCACAGGTTTCGCTCGAAAAGACGATCCTTCAGATCATCAACGCTGACATCCGTTATCAGTACCTCATTCAGTCTGGTGTGAAGTACACGGTTAATAGCACTCGTTCGTTCGACACCAACATCAGCGGTGACATGCAGGCTTTGAACACGAAATTCGTGTCCACGGGTTCTCCTGCAACGTACATCCTTCCTGATGCTCCGTTGAACTTCAAAACGCTTTACCGCATTGGAACCTTCCTCCGCGAAGAAATGCTGGCAGAACCATTCGCGTCACGCGACGGCGAATTCTTCCAAGTCATGGCTTCTTCTGACGCGATTGAAAACCTTCGCAACGATGCAGACGTTAAGGAAGACTTGCTGTATCTCTCCGCTGGTAGCTTCAAGCTCGGTGAAGAGTCCATCAGCGGTTACCAGTTCCAGGGCTACCGTGGCTTTGCATTCGGTATCGACCAGCAGCCGCTGCGTGCGACCGGATTTGATGCAAACGGCAACCTCGTACTGGTGAACCCAATCATCAGCACAGCAGTTACGAACGGCTTTGCGCAGCGCCGCAATCCAGCTTGGGTTGTTGCTCCTTACGAAGTCGCTTTCGTTGTGGCTGGCGATGCGTTCAAGCGTCTCGTGCCCGAACAGTACGCTGGTGAAGGCACATTCAAATTCGCTCCTCAGTTGTCGATGGGTGAACTGGAATGGACGTACTTCCGCGACAACGATTGCAATAAGTATGGTGACTTCGGTCAGCACATCTATCAGATCCAACGCGCAATCCAGCCCGTTCGTCCACAGAACGTGGTGCCGATCCTGTACAAGCGTTGCCCATTTGATGGCATGCCGCTGCCTTGCTCGACATCTGCAACTGGCCTGTAAGCGCAGTTGAAGTGATGTAACACGGAGGGGGGATGGACAGGCCATCCCCTCTCAAGTTGCGCCACATCGAACCGCACGCTTATGCCAATTCCAGATATTGTTAGTAATCTTTCTACCGCGCAATTTCGCCAGTACGTCCTTGAGACTCTGGAGAGCATCGCGGGCACGACCGGACAGGTCGCAGGACTCAGCAACCTCTCTACTGCCAAATTTCGGCAGTACATGCTCGGCCTGTTGGTCGAGATTGCGCAGAATGGCGGAGGCGGTGGTGGGGCTCCTAGCGGGCCTGCCGGAGGGGATTTATCATCCACCTACCCAAACCCAACCGTATCGAAGCTTCTCGGACGGGCGTTGGCTGTTGCGACACCTACAAACGGACAGGTGCTGGCGTGGAACGCTACATCGTCCTCGTGGACGCCAACAAGCGTCACTGGCACTGGAACTGTAACTTCAATCACGGCTGGCGCTGGTTTGTCTGGCGGCACAATCACTGGAAGCGGCACGATTGCGCTTACAACCACCGGAGTCTCTGCTCTCTCTTACGGATCTTCGACGCAAGTGGCCGCATTGACCGTAGACGCTTACGGACGCATTACAGCGGCCAGTAATCAATCCATAACGCCTGCTGGCATTGGGGCACAAGCCGCGCTTACAACGGCAGCTCCATTGGCTTTAAGCCTAGGCGGCACCGGATCAACCACCGCTGCATCTGCATTGAGTAATCTCGGCGGGATCACGTCCGCAGCCTTAAACGGATACGCTGTAACATCGCAGTTAGCTGCTTTTCAAAATAGCGCACAAGTACAGGCGCTCGCGTCAGCCCAAATTTCAGCCATTACACCAGCTTCTATTGGAGCTGTAGCAACAAGCAGCATTATCGGAATTAGCAAAGGAGGCACTGGGTCAACTGACGCTGTGTCTGCACTGTCTGCACTTGGCGGCATTACATCGGCGGCTATCTCCGGCCTTGCAAACACAAGTCAGTTGTCTGGATTTGCAACTACACAGCAGATTGTTGGAATTGCGTTTACTTCTCAGTTATCTGGTTTTGCTACTACAGATCAGATCAGTGGATTTACTAATACGGCACAAGTTAGTGCAATTGCATCTACTCAGATTGCTGCAATTACTCCAGCCTCAATTGGCGCTGTCTCTACGAGTGCGGTGATCGCAATTTCTAAAGGCGGCACTGGAGCTACAGACGCTCCGTCTGCTTTGTCTAATCTTGGAGGGATTACCTCTGCTGCGTTGTCTGGATACGCAACAACTTCCCAGACTGGTGGTCTTACGAGCGCACAGGTTGAGGCGCTGACATCCGCTCAGATTGCTGCACTTGGAAACGGCCTTGGAGCAGGGCAAAAGTACGTTGCATCAAAGACGTACATGATTGGCGATATAGTGTCTAACGAGAACACTTCAGGCGTTTACGTTTCTCTTATTGATAATAATGTTAATTTTCCTTTGTACGATCCAACTGCTTGGAAATTAGCAGATGCAAATGCGCTTTCGTTAAAAGGGTACGGCTTATCTTCAAATGTTCCGCAAAACGGACAGGTTTTAAAGTTCCAATCAGGATATGATATTTGGGTTCCAGGTGAAGTAAGCATTACATCAGCGCAGCTTCCATCAAATACACTTGAAGCGATTGGCGGCGCTCCGCTTTCAAATCCATATTTTACTGGCTATGGGCCACAAGGGCCGACTAGATCATTTGGATCGAGCGACAACTACTTAGCAACCACTGAGTTTGTTAAGCAAAACAGTTCTTTTTTTAAATGGAGTCCTGCTGGACAGATTCAAGAAATTTCCGTTGGAACAAAGTACTTTTTTGGTACTGGCCTTGATTTTATTCCAAGGCAAGCGGTCTTGCTTTACGCAGACAGTTCAAATTACATGACTGGTTCTGTTGTTTCGTACAGCGGAGGCTCGCTTCAAATAGATGTGACAGAGGCGGTTGGTAGTGGGAATTTTGACGTTACAATAACTGTTTCTCCAGTATCTAGTGGTGGCTCCGGCGGGTTAACTAGCACGCAGGTTAATGCTTTGGTAACGGAGCAGATTGCTGCTTTGGGAACCGGACTTGGTGCAGGGCAAAAGTGGAACTCTGCAAAATCATATTCAGCAGGTGATGTTGTAACTTTAAACGGAACCAGTAATGCTTACGTTTCATCAGTTAATAGCAACATTGGCAATCCGCCAGCCAGTGGATATCCTTGGTCGCCTATTACCGGAAGTGCAAATCAAATACAGGGAAGAAATGTAGTAATGAACGCTCCAGCCACTGGCGAGGCGCTGGTCTGGGATGGCACTGCATGGACACCTACAGCCACATCTGGCACCGGAACAGTCTCAAGTGTAGGGCTAGACACAACTGGAACTGGACTTACAACGAGCGGAACCAATCCAATTACGTCGTCTGGAACCATAACGATTGGCGGCACGTTAAACGTGGTTAGCGGCGGCACGGGAGCAACTGATGCGGTTTCTGCTCTTGCAAATCTCGGCGGCATTACAACTGTGGCGTTGTCAGGACTTGCCACTACCGGACAATTAGCGGCTATTACGCCTGCCTCTATTGGTGCTGTGGCCACTAGTGCTATCATTGCTATTAGCCACGGCGGCACAGGGTCAACGGACGCTATATCTGCATTGTCAGCACTTGGAGCAGCAGGATTGGAGTCTCCAGCGTTTACTGGCACGCCTACAGCACCAACGGCTGCTGCTCATACCAATACAACTCAGCTTGCTACAACGGAGTTTGTGATTAGCAACAGAGGTGATAGTTATCTTACTACATCCACAAGTCCACAGACCATCGGGAACGGCACAAAAACATTCACAGTCGAAGCTGGGCTTTCGTACACTCCAACGCAGGACGTTACGATTGTTTATGACGCCAGCAACCACATGCACGGACTTGTGGTCACTTACTCAGGCACAACGCTCGTTGTGGATGTGACACAACACACAGGATCTGGCTCATACAGCCTGTGGACACTTAATGTTGGCGGCCTAACCACCGCAGCAGGGGCGCTTCTTTCAGCCAACAACTTGTCTGATGTTGCCAATACGGAAACCGCATTGACCAACATTGGCGGCGTATCTACGGCACGCAGTGTATCTGCTGGCACAGGGTTGACTGGAGGCGGTGATCTTTCAGCCAGCAGGACGCTGTCTATTGCCGCGCTCTCACCAAATCCTGCTGGAACATTTGGATCTTCATCTCAACTTGCTTCCCTAACAGTAAATAGTCTTGGCCAAGTCACAGCAGCTTCAGCCGTAGAGTTTACTGGCGTAGCCATTCAGCCTTTTGCTGCTTCTGGAACATGGACAAAGCCAGCAAATGCAAAACGTGTAAAAGTTGAATTGCTTGGAGGTGGTGGCGGAGGTGGAAGCGGCGCAGCAACTTTTGGATCACTAATAACTTGCGGTGGCGGCGGTGGCGGATCTGGAGGGCATGGAGTATTTGAATTTCCTGCTAATTTATTGCCTGCAACTGTTTCAGTTACTGTTGGAGGCGGAGGCGGAGGCGGACTCGGCGTAAACTTTGTCAGCTCAAGTTCCAATGGAGGAGCTGGAGGTATTGGCACTTTTACTTCTTTTGGCACATTTGCTTATGCTCAAGGCGGTGGTAATGGCGGCGGTGGGTTAACTGCGGCAATTACACCTACCCCAACAGGAACTGGTGGCGCTGGAAGCAGTGGAGGAAACACAGGCGCGGCAGCAAGCACGCTAGGCGGTGCTGGAACCACTGGAGTTCCAGCGGTAGCGGCAGCAAGCAGCACAATTGGGCCAGGAGGTGGCGGATCTGGCGGCGGAGTGACGGCTGCAAATGCTGTTTCAAATGGAGGCGGTGGAGGAAGGATTAACATCTTAAACCAAGCGGGAGGCTCGGCTGGAACCGCAGGAGGTTCAGGTGGACTTGGCCCAAACACTACATCAAATGGCGCAACTGGCGGAATTGTTCGCGGAGCTGGCGGAGGTGGCGGAGCTAGTGTTTTTGCCACAGTCAGCGGAACTACATCGGGTGCAGGAGGTGCAGGAGGAGCTGGCGGAGGTGGCGGCGGCGGCAGTGGTGGAGTACAGTTTACTGGCTCGGTATTTGTTAGCACTGGCGCAGGAGGCGCAGGAGGCGCTGGATACGCAATTGTGACCACTTATTTTTACTAGTATGAATCAATACGCATTAGTGAACAAAACAACGTCTGTAGTTGAGGGTGTTATTATTTGGGATGGAGTCGCTGAGTGGACTCCTCCAGACGGCATGGAACCAGTTCAGTTGTCTGAATCGGACATTGTCTACGTTGGCGGAACTCGCAACCCAGACGGAACCTATAGCCAACCTCCTCAAGATGCCTAAATCCGTATCACTATCTGTTGGCGACGGCGAAAAGCTACCTGTGTCTAAAGGAGCAGGTCTGACAGCAAAAGGCCGCGCCGCATACAACCGAGCCACTGGCAGCAACCTTAAAGCTCCGGCACCAAATCCCAAAACAAAAGCAGACGCCGGACGCAAGAAGTCGTTCTGCGCTCGCATGAGCGGAATGAAGGGGCCAATGAAGGACGAGAAAGGTCGGCCTACTCGAAAGGCAGCAAGCCTCAAGCGGTGGAACTGCGGCAGCAAATACAAATAACCAATGAAACAAGGATTATACGCCAACATTCACGCCAAAAAAGCCCGTATCGCCGCCGGAAGCGGAGAGAAAATGCGCAAAGCTGGATCGGCTGGCGCTCCGACAGCAAAAGCATTCAAGCAGTCGGCAAAAACAGCAAAAAAGAAATAATATGAAGTACCTAATTGAACGACTGAACGAACCATCGAGCTGGAGAGGGATTTTTGCGCTACTTACAGCGGTTGGTCTTAAGCTGCATCCAGAGCTTCAGGAAGCGATTTTGTCCGTTGGGCTCAGTGCCATCGGACTCGTGAACTTCTTCCGAAAGGAAAAGAAGGAAAATGGTTCTGACACTCCTGCAAATCCTTAAATCTTGGCTTGAGATTAAAGCCAGACGCGCTTCTTGGGAACTGGAGCGTGACATTGCTCATTACTGCGATGACATCGAAAACCAAATCCTTAAAGCTCGGGCTGATGGCAATGATGCTGTTGCTGACCGCTTGCGCGAAAGATTCGCCCGTTCCAGCGCGGTACTTGTATCCGCCGAACGGAATTCTTGACCTTAAAAAAGGTCAACAATACACCGCTCAAAACGACGAAAAATGGCACTCCGAAGCTCGTTTTCAAAAGCTGGAGCTGGACTATCTGAATGCGATTGCTGCAAAGAAACAAAGCGACCACAGATGAACCTAAAGGAACTTGGGATTGACGTTTCTCTTGCCATTGCTGGCCTCTTCGGAAGTGTGCTTACCTCTACAAAGCGTTCAGGTGAGAACATTCCAAGAACTATCGCCAGCTTGGTTGGGGGAGCCGCTTCGGCCAACTACGTAACTCCACTGCTTCTAAAAATAGGTCACATTGACAATACAGAGCCAAGTTTTGGGTATGCGGCAGCATTCCTACTCGGATTCTGCGGACTCCGAGCTGTGGAGACTTTAAGCCAGAAGATAATGCCTCAACAAAATGAGCAACCAACTACTCGTAATATTAAACGTCGTCGTTAATACGATTCTTGCGGCGTCGGCTACTCACTTGTTGCTCAAGGTTTTTGGGCATGAAAATTCGGACATTTACAAACGTCCGTATGCTGCTGTGCTGTGCAAGCTGGCGACATGCGTTACGGTGTGCGGAAGTGTTGCCAATATTCTGGTGCATGAGGTTCCTCCGGTTACGGAGTGCTTCCTTAACGTAGGTGTAGCCATGAATTTTTTGTGGATTTCGTTTTTTTACGGAGCAAACAAGAAACCCAAGCGCCAAGCAGCCACAAAGGCTGTAGTGCCATCAAAGAAACCTTCAAATGGAAAGCCAAAACGTGTTTGACGACATTAAAGACATCGCAAGCGTTGTCGGAGTAAACTTCGTTGGGTTCGCGATCTCGCTTTCTCAGGCCGAGCAGATCGTCAGAATCTGTTCTGCGCTGGCTGTGTGTGTGTACACGGTAATCAAAATTGCAAAAATGCTCCGCAAATGAACGTCTCAGAAAAAGGTCTCAAGTTTATCATCGACGCCGAAACTGGTGGGGAGGCGTACTACAACAAGAAGCTGAAGCGCCCGTCGTGGCCTGGCGCGTCGTCCGGCGTAACCATCGGTGCCGGATACGACCTTGGCTACAATACGGTGAGCCAACTTTGCGAGGATTGGGATGGTCACCTCGACGGCGACAGCATCGAGGATCTTAAGGAGGTCTGTGGAATTAAGGGCACTGCGGCAAATGTACTGATTCCTAGCGTTTCCCACATTGAGGTGCCTTGGAGCGCCGCTGTGGCCGTTTTCAACAAGTCCACTGTACCTAGGTTCTACTCGCAGATGGTTAAGATCTACCCAGAGGCCGCTACGATCGATCCAGACGCCGCTTGTGCGCTGTTGTCGCTTGTTTTCAATCGAGGCAGCTCGATAACTGGCGAACGAAGAAAAGAGATGGCCAGCATTCAAGCTGCATTGAAAGAAAATGACTTGTCTGCTATTGTCGGCCTGCTTCGCGAGCAGAAACGACTCTGGCCGGACTCGAAAGGACTCAGAAACCGAAGGGACGCCGAAGCGAACTTTTTTGAATCAGCAATTGCTTAATTATGGACACGGAAAATTGCCACCTTTGCAACGCCGATACGCCTTACCCTAGCGTTTCGGCTGAGTCGGTTCCTTCACTCATCGACAACCTGACTTATGCGCTGTACGGCCTTATAACAAAGACTGTCGTCAGTGGCAGGGTTAACTGGACTATTCCATGCGATCCTAATTCCAATGCCTCGATATGGGGCTACACAAGGAATGCAGGCGAGGGTCTGATGTGTTATTTTTTGCGCGTATTTCAAAGCGCAAATCCAGCTATTATTCCATCTGGAACTGCTGGTCAGATATTGCAGTCTGCTGGAGGAAGTGCGTTTGCTTGGGCAAATTCTATAATTCCACAAGCAACTACGTCTGTGATTGGTGGATTTAAATTGGCGTCTTCAGGATCGGATGTATCGATATCGGGTGCGTCAATTCTTGCGCTTTCGACAACTGGAGTGACTGCTGGCACGTTTGGAAGTGCTACTCAATGGCCAGTAATAACTGTTGATTCAAAAGGCCGTATAACTGTAGTGACTACACAGCCAGTTGCGATCACATCAAATCAGATTAGCGGAATATCTGCATCTCAAGTTGGTTCTGGTATTACATCCGCGCAGATTACGGGCCTATCTGCGGCTCAAGTAAGACCTGGATTAACTTCTGCTCAAATTACTGGCATATCTGCTTCCCAAGTGGGTGTAGGATTAACATCAGCGCAGATTGCTGGTATTCCGGCGTCCGCTCTTCCTCTATCTGGAGTGTCGGCTGGAACCTACGGAGGTACTTCTTCGGTTCCTCAAGTCACAGTTGATGCAACTGGTCGAGTTACTGGAGTTTCAAACATCTCAATTGCCGGAGGTGGCGGCACTGTAACGTCCATTGGCGTTGCTTCGACGACATTGGCAATTACGAATAGTCCAGTAACTTCATCTGGGCAGGTCGGAGTAAATCTTCCGGCAAGTGGAGCAACTGCTGGAACGTATGGCTCGGCTAATACACATCCAACACTTGCCATTAACGCAAACGGAATTATTACTGGTGCTACAAACCAATTGATTTCAATTGGAGCAAGTCAAGTACTTCCAGGGTTAACGTCAGCTCAAATTTCTGGGATATCTGCGTCTGCATTGCCTCCATCTGGAGCTGTTGCTGGAACCTACGGAAATACCTCTTCGGTTCCTCAAGTTACAGTAGACACAACTGGCAGAATTACTGGCGTTTCGAGTATTTCTATTGTTGGTGGAGGTGGTACAGTCACGTCTATTGGCGTTGCATCCACAACTTTGGCGGTCACAAACAGCCCAGTAACTTCATCTGGACAAGTTGGCGTCAATCTACAAGCAAGCGGAGTTGCTGCTGCCACATATGGCTCTGCTAACGCAATTCCAGTGCTTGCAATTAATGCGAATGGCATTGTTACCGGAGCCACCAGTCAAATCATCTCGATTGGAGCAAGTCAGGTTCTAGCCGGATTAACGTCTGCACAGATTACGAGCCTATCCGCTGCTCAAATTGGCGCAGGATTAACATCTGCTCAAATCAATGGACTGTCAGCAACACAGGTTGGAACTGGCATTACTTCAGCACAGATTGTTGGGTTATCGGCTGCACAGGTCGGAACAGGACTAACATCTGCTCAGATTACTGGAATTAATGTAACTCAAGTTGGATCGCTTGGAGCTAATGTTTCGACGTTTCTTCAAACTCCCACAAGCGCAAATCTGCTTGCAACTGTTACTGACGAGACTGGAACAGGCACAATCGTATTTTCGACATCTCCAGCACTTGCAACGCCTACCATCAATGGTTACACAGAAGGCACTGTAAATGTAGGTTCTCCAGTTGGATCAACGGCAACATTAGCGATTACGGCTGGCACTGTTTTGACTGCCACGCTTTCATTAGGGTTGGCAACTACATTTACAATGCCTACTCCTGCTGCTGGGAAATCGTTTTCCTTGTATCTTAAGCAGCCATCAGGCGGAGTTGGAAGTGCCACATTTACTAACGTAAAATGGGCTTCAGCAAGTGCCCCAACAATAACAGCCCAACCTTTAGTGTTGGATATTTTGTCTTTTGTTTCAGATGGTGTTAACTGGTACGGATCGTTTTTGCAAAATTTTACGTATTAATATGTTTGCTGCAAAAAATATTTTTACATTAAAAAACACAAGCGGAGGTGGAAATGCCGGACAAATTTTCTACTCGCTTGTTGGTGGCGGTGGAAATGGCGGTGTAGGACCAACTGAAAGTTTTGGAAATATTTCTGGTGGTGGCGGCGGTGCTGGGCAGGTAATAAACGGAAGTTTTACCCCTTTAATAAACACAAATTATCCTATTGTGGTTTGTCCGAATGGATATTCTGGAACTAGAGCAGCAACGTCTGCGTTTTCTATAACAGCAGCAACTGGAGGAAATGGTGGAAAAATAGGCGCAAGCATAAACGGTGGTTCTGGAGCGCAAGGTGGAGGTGGATCTTTTACGTATGGAAGCGGAAGTCCGTACCCAATTAGTTATTATGGAGCCGGAGGTTCAAGCACGATTGGCTCTTTTATTGGAGGACAAGGAAACCCATATGCAAGTGGATCGGGAGGCGGTGGTGGAGCTGGCGGAGTTGGGGGCGCAGCAAACGGAGTTGTTTCTCCTTATATAGCTGGAGCTGGAGGAGTTGGGCTGGCTGTCACAATTGCTGGAAATAATGTCACATTAGCCGCTGGAGGAGGAGGTGGAACCCAAGGAGCAATAAGTCGAAGGGGAATTGGAGGATCTGGTATTGGAGGAGATGGTGGATATGTTTCAAGTTCTTCTCCGTATACTCCTGTTTTAGGATCTGATGGAGCTATTGACACTGGCAGTGGAGGTGGTGGATCTCCATATAATTCAGTGGTAGGAAAGGGCGCAAATGGAGTTGTTAATATTTGGTATTATGGCTCCGTTAGAGCTTCAGTAACGGGATCTGTAACTACCACATCCCAAAATGGGTTTACTCTTCACAGATTTACAGGCAACGGAGGAATTTATTTTACATCGTGAAAACTAAACCAAAAAACACAGCAGAGTACATCGACCTTGGCGAGAAGTGGGGCGAGCAGCCAATGCCGATCGAGATTAAATCCGAAGGTGTTCATTATCCGACGCTGTATTTCAGCGGTAAGAATGGCCTCAAAGAGCTGCCTGAAAGCGGCTACGCCAGAATTAAGTACAAAAAAGTCATGGAACGAACCGAAAAGGTTACTCGTGACGGAAAGACCGAGACACGTTACGTTGTTGAACTTGAAATCCACGGAATTCGTGAA
>Ga0181344_1000367_pt1 | contig 18222 bp, 33 predicted proteins | sample Su13VDMLBDD_FD_130098 | JGI IMG/M metagenome (GOLD analysis project Ga0181344, IMG submission 130098) | Freshwater viral communities from Lake Michigan, USA - Su13.VD.MLB.D.D | ecosystem: Environmental > Aquatic > Freshwater > Lake | place: USA: Michigan | collected 2013-07-15
AGAAAGACGCAGCCAGTGGCCCGGTAAAAAGATTCCTTACTATTTCCAGCCGAGTGGAAATCGTCGGGCAATCTCGTTGCGTTGTCGCGCGTTGGCATTGGTTGTTACGATTGCGAACTTGACAACAACTGTTATAGTTCCCGCTATCCCTCCGTTATGGGGTGAGCGCAGTCGCGTCCGTCGCGCGATCAGCCCGCATCCGTTCCGCCTTCGCCTGTCCGTCGCGCTGTACCTCGTACCCTGCCGCGTCGCTGGCGTGCATACCGGGATATTTAGGCAGGTCGGCCCCACCATCCAGCAGGGTAGCCAGTGGGGTTCCCTCGATGACCGCCGTGCCGCTCAACTGATGGGAGTCGATTGCCCCCGTGCGGTGCAGCTCCTCGATGAAGCGCAGCGTGGTCGCCTGCTCGTCCTTTGTCTCGCCCGGCATACCCACCGTAAACGTCCCATGCACCGTCATGCCGATGGAGCGCAGGAAGCGCGCGGTTTCGGCGGCTGCGGTGATGTCCAGCCGCTTGTTCACGATCTGATCCACCACGCGCTGAACTCCACTCTCGAAGCCGATCTTCACGCCGAAGCATCCGGCGTCCTTCATCATCTGCCATGTCTCGCGGTCGATGGTGTCGGCTCGGCACATGGCAGACCAAGGCAGGCCGATGCGGGCCATGACGCCACAAATGGCAACGGTGTGGCGCTGCGTCAGGTTGAACGTGTCGTCGTCGAGGTAAATGCACTTGTAGGGCGTGCCGGCCTGTTCCGCCTTGGTGATGCGGTCCATCAGCATTCCTTCGACCCATGCGGCTGAGTAGCTGCGCACCTTGCGCGATCCGGTGCCGTCCGGGTCGTTTCCAGTCATGGCGGCAGGCCACACGCAAAAGCAGCAGCGGTAGGGGCAACCGCGCGATGTCCAGACCTGGAGCTGCGGGAACTGCTGCCCGTTCGGGCATCCATCGTGGTAGTGCATGGCACACGCCTCATCGCACATCGGGAACGGCATCTCGTTCAGTTCCTCGACGGTGAGCAGTTCGTGGGGCACAATGCCCGAGGCGATGCCGCGGATGACCTTGACGACGCCCTTCTCATACTCGCCCTTGACGGCGGCATAGCACGAGTCGGGGAGCGTGAACTTGCAGTCCGAAACGACGGTGCCGGTCAGGATGATCTTGGTGGATGGCAGGCCGGCTTTGACCGCTTCGATCAGGCGCAAGTCATGCTCGCGGCATGGCGTGGCGGTTTCGATCACCAGCCAGTCAGGGGCGAAAGCGCGAACGTGGTTGAAAAACGCCTCGTAGCTCTCGCCGCGTGCGATGGAATCGCGGATCTGGACCTCGGCGCCCTCGATGCGTTGGGCGGCATAGGCGGCGGCGCTGACCATGAAGAACGGAACAGGGAGATAGCCGCCAAAGCGGAAGGCGTCGGGGGCGTGGACGGTGTGGCGGGTGAATGGCCAGCGCGAGCCGGCGCGAATGCCGATGCGGAGTTGCCCGTCGTCGCCGCCGGTAAACCACGGCGGATTACTGAAAAGGATCTTTGTCATTTCTGAAACTCCGCTGTGATGCTTTTGATTTTCACGATTTCCGATGACACGAGCGGGTAGTGGCTTTGAATAACAGACATGATTCGCTCCATCTCCTGCTGTTCGGCCTGCTTAGTTTTGCCGTGCGTCTTGCCTTGGTCGGAGTAGCTGCGTGTCACTTCGGACAAGTCACCCGACATGATGCGAAGCACGACCCAAAGCGCGGGCGGGTAAGCCTGCCAGACGCATACGAGCTTGGTCAGGAACGCCGTTGCCCTATACCCGCTATACCGATCCTGAAGTTCTAACAGCCGCGCCGCGATCTCACTCTGAATCGCCGTCTCCTCGGTGCGCTCGGCTGCTTCGGCGTCGTGAGCCGCCATGCGCGCCGATAATTGAACTGTGCGCATGGCGGCAGGAGATCAAGATTGCTTCGTCTGCGCGGCTTCGAGCTTGGCTTGTGCAACGGCTGAACGCGCCTCGGCGTCAAGCAACTGCGCAGCCAGGTTGTTGCGCTGGGCTTGCAGTGTTTTGGCGGCATACTGCTCGTCCTTCAGCGCGTTTTCGAGTTCTTGCACCCTGGCGTTGAGATCGGTGTCACTGCTCATATTATTCGAGTCCTGCGGTTGGGTTGCTGATGAAGCGCGAGAGGGCCGGCGTGAGGCAGGCGTCCGCGTCAAAAAGGTCGAGCTGCTGGGTGTCGGTGCGCTTCGTGAGAAGCGACCCGATGAAGTCCCGCAAGAGCCGGATGCGCTCGTCGTAGTCTGACACGCGCTGCTTTTTGGCGGCGCTGATTTGGGACACGGCGAAGATCGCCTGGCCCGCGAGATTGTTGATCGCGTTGAGTTTTTGCTCGGTGTCTTTCATGTGCTGGCTGATTCGGGATATATTCCGCCCGTTATGGTCGTGCTCGGCGGTGTCTTGGCCATCACACCGCACCCTGTTTTCGGTTTTCGCAATACGTACCAAATCGCCTCACGCGGACTTCCTGCGGTGGATCGCGTAGTCTCCCGCCGCAAACCCCGCCCATTGCGGGATCTGTTCCACTTTCGGTTCGGTTGTGTTCATGGTGTGTTTTTTGGTTAAAATTTCCCCGCCCGCTTATCCCGCCAAAGCAGATCCTGGGCGGACTTGTCGAGTTGCACCCATTCCGAAGCGCGTGATTCGCCGCCGTAAGAGAAACGGCTTCCGGCATATTCGTGATTGAGCCACGCCTTCCAGCCGGGCGCCTCGGCTGACGGCTTGCGCGGCGCATCTCCACCCTTCGGCGCCGGCCCTTCGCGCTCGCGGAGCCCCTGCCAGCCCTTTTCGATTGTGTGCCGGATGCAATCGAGGGCGCGCTGCTCTCCGATCCGTGCGAGCATTTCGAGGGACAGCTTGGAGGCAGTCGGGGTTAGCGGCTTGCGGATCTCGCGGCGGTGTTTCTCGAACAGCTCCCAGGTGGATCGGAACTCCGGCGAATCGAAAGGCAACGGCAACGGCGAAGCCGCCGCCTTCTCCTCTTTCTCTTCCTTCTCTTCTTTCCCTTCCCTTCCCTTCCCTTCCCTTCCCTTCGTTGACGGGTAAGTGACGTCGTGAACGTCACCCGACTGACGCCCAAGTGCCAGCTCCATGTCAGGCAACTGTTTGCGCGTCAGCCATCCAATTTTCTCCAGAAAAGGGAGCGCGTCACTGAACCACGCGGCAGGCGCGCGGGTTTTGAGCGCCAGGGACTCGGAATCGTGCGCTTCTCCGGTGGCCCTGACGAGTTGGCCGCGAGGGGTTGAGCGCGAAGCAACCTGAAGCAAAATGATCCACGCGGCGAAGATTTGGGCGGCCTTTTTGTGGGTTATGATGCGCGCGTATCCCTCGCCGTCGTGACTGTTAGGCACAGGCACCCAATCCAGCTTTTGAACGAGGCGCGAGCGGTTGTTCTCGTACAGAGCATTCCAGTTTGTGATTTCGTAAAGTGTCATTGAAAGGTTTCGGCGCGGTCTTCTGGCGGTGGGCAACGGGTTGGCAGCAGGCGGGCGGCGGAAGGGCAAATGCGCCCTTTCGTTCGGGTTAAACCTTGAGACCGCGGGTGATCTGAAACTGGAGCACCTCAAACTCCACTTCGCTCTCGAACTCATCGGCATATCCCATGACTCCATCTACCGTTCCGGCGAACTCGGTAGATTTGACGAGCTGCTTGCCGCACTTTGAGTAACCTATGCAGGTGATTGTCCAGTGATGGGCGTCGTTGGGTTTCATAGAGAAATTGGGTGAGCGTCACCGTCGAGAAGCACGCGGAGCGCGATGGACTGGTCTGCCTCGGGGTTAAGCCCAGGAACCGAGCAGAGGTTCCGCCCCCGCAGCACGCCCTCGTAGTCCTCCCCGTCGAGGGTGAAGGTCACGGTTTCGTAGCCCGCGACGATAGGGCCAAGGCTCACGCGGGAGATTCGGCAGCGCAGATCCGCGGCGGCCTCGTGCGGCACCGTAAGCAGGGCTTGGACTATGGGCGGGATAAACACGGGTTCGTTCGGGCGTTGCTTTTCAAAATCGCCAAGATCCACCTGCACGCCTCGCCAGAACGCATCTGCCCGGTCGAGCAGCGAAGCACGCGCCAGCCGAGGGCCATCGCGGCGGCGTCCTTGGCGTAATCGCCCTCGCGGGCCTTCCCGCGGGAGTGCCCGCCGTTGACGAACAGGCCCCCGTCGATCTCGACGGCGAGGTTCTGGTCGGCCCACGCCAGATCGAAACGCCATTTGCGCGTGTCGTGGAAGCGGTATTCCCGAACAGGCGCCGGGATGCCAAAGCGGGCTAGAATGCCCGTGGCGTCGAAAGAACGGCGCTTGCTAACGATCCTAGCCGGCGGGATCGCACCGGCATCGAGCCTGCAAGTCCTCGGATGCGGCACCTTCGCAAGCTCGGCGCGGTTAAGCGCGGCGAGGGCGGGAGGGAGCGAGGAGAGGGGGCGGGGTTTCATGAGAAAAGGTCGCCCACGTTGGCATCCTGGCTGACCGCGGCGGCGACGATGGCGCGCGCCAAGTGCCTCGGGACGGCATTGCCGATCTGCTTCGTGATCTCCGATCCGTTTCCGGTGAACTGGTAGTCGGAACGAAACCCTTGAGCTGCGGCCAATTCCTTCGCCTTGAGCATTCGGAAAAGCACTTCGCCGCCCCGAGACTGGATCAGCGCGAAGCGGTCGCGGCAGGTGACGGTCGGAAGCGGCTCGGTCACTGGCCGGGTGCCTCCCGTGCCGTAATACTCCACGATTAGGGCAATGGCGCCAGCGCAGGCTACCGTTGGCGCCGGCTCGGTAATAGGCCGAAGCGCGCCGCCGCCGTGCTGCGGCAGAAGATAGGCCAGACCAAAAGCCCCGCCCTTGGCGCAGGTGACGGTTGGCATTGGGTCGCGCAACGAAAGCCCGCGACCGCCGTGCTCCATCGCGATCAGCATCGCACCGCCGTGCTTTTCCAGCCCGTCGTTGATCCGCTTCATGGTCTTGGCGGCGAGTGGGCGCTTGCGGCTAGAAATAGCCTGCGCGGGCAGGGTCCAGTCGATGATCTCGGACGCCGAGACCCAAGGCTTACGGTCGAACAAGTCGGCGTGCTTTGCGTGCGTTGCTGTTGGCCACACGATGCGGCGCTTGCCGCGCACGGCTTGCACGAAGAGCCGGCGCCGAGTAGTCGGGTCGCCATAGTCGGCGGCGACAAGAATGCGATGATCGACACGGTAGCCGAAGGATTCCAGGCAGGCGACCCACGCGGCGAACGACGGCCAAGACCTGAACTCGGGCACGTTCTCGACCAGAACCGTGTCGGGCAGCAGCGCGTCGGCCCAGCGGGTGACGCACCACGCCGTCGCGCGGGACTGCTCGTTGATGTGCTTTCCGCGACGGGCGCGGCTGTGGTTCGTGCATTCAGGGGAAGCCCAAAGTAGCTTTAGCTCGCCCGGCTTGAACAGCTCGCGCGGGTTGAGCGTGTCTAGGCTGGCGCACAAGTGCCGGGCCTCGGGGTGGTTCTTGGCGTGCGTGGCGACCGCGACCGGCCAATGGTTGCAGGCGGTCAACTCGGGACGGTAGCCGAGCGCGGCAACGGCTTCGCACGCCCCGGTCGAAGTTCCGCCTGCGCCGCAGAAAAGGTCGGCTAACGGAAAAGCGATCATGAGAAAAGCGCCATCTGGCTAAAATCTTGAGTGCGGACGGTGGTAATGCTCGCGGCCTCTTTCGCCTGCGCCCGCATTTCCAGCGCGTAGGTGGAGCGCGCGGCCTCGTGCAGCTTCATCGCCTCAGCAGGCTGAACAGCCCGAAAAACGTGCTCGCCGTCCCTGCGCTCGCCAGTTGCTGCGGCATGGTACATCGCCTGCAACTCAACAACGCGAGGGCGCACGCTCAACACGGTCCAGCGCATATAGGCCGCGAGTTCGCTGCCGGTTGATGGGCCGCGATTGAGTAGCGCCTCCCAGACCGTCAGGCGATTCGCCGTGAGGCGTTCGCGGACTTCCGAGAAGCCGACGGAGCGGAGATCGGTGCTCACTCGCGGCCTCCTTTCTTTTTGTCTTCACGTTCATCCTCGTCGTCTTCCTCGCGCCCCGAAACGCCCGTGAAAACGCGCACCTGGCTCAACTCGCAGGCCGCGTGCTCGTCGGTGCAGCGACCGGACCAAGCGCAGCGGTAAGTGACGTGGTGCTCGTGGAAAATGACCGCGATGCAGACGCCAGGATCTTCGTCCGCGACGTGATAAACGGTTTGTCCGACGTGGAATTTGACGGTGTGATTCATTGCGCGGTTTCCAGTTCCTTCTGCAACATCGCGAGCGCCCGCCACGCGACCTTCGCCGTGTGCCTGATGCCGTCGCTGTCGAGCTTGCCGCGATCCAGCAGGTGCCGGCCAAGCGCGTCCGCCTCGTCGCCGCTTTTCGAGCGGTCCCAATGGAGCGGCTTGCCAGGGTTGTGCTGGTCGTTGCCCGCCTTCGAGCACTTGGCGACCTCAAGCAGCGCGTCGGGGAAGTAGTCGAGCACTCCGGTTGTCAGCGGGAGGGCTTTGCGCTTGGCGGCTTCAAGCCCGAACGTGCTGTGATGTTCTTTCGCGCCGGCCAGCGGGTGCTCGTGGTTGAGTCCGCCCTGCCACGGGATTGCGATGCGGCGGTAAACGCGAAACCACGGCGAGACGCCTTCGGTGGTAGATCCCACGGCAACGGTTGGCCACGAGCGCTCTTGCGTTTCGACATCTACGAGCAGGTCGCCCTCTGCGACTTGACCGTGCTCGATCCACTGGAAGCCCTTGAGGTCGGCGGGGATGGTTTTTTCTCCTGATAGGAAGGGCATTTTGCTTTGATTGCTTTTAGAACTGAGTTTTCGCGTGACCGCATATCCGCGATGCTGCGGCGCCAGTCGTCGGCGGTGATGGTGGTGAACTTAGTAGGGCACATCTTCTGACGCTTCGCCCGATGCGGGCACCTGGTTAGCAAGCTGCGCGTCGGTCGGCTGGGGCGTCGCGCCCTTCTTGAACGCGGGGCGGCAGTAATCCTTGACGCTGTTCTGCGGCGGATACTGGCCCGTCTTGTCCTCCTTGATTGCGACCTCAAGGAAACCCGACTTGCCCACGCAGTCATGGCTCGTGAGCGTCCCGGCGTCGTACTGCGTCGAGAGCCCGGTGTAAGCGCAGAAGTGAAACAGCTTGAAGCCTATCGCCGCCATGAGCCAGTCGCGCAGCATGCGCTCGGAGCCGTCGGGCATGAACACCCGATGTTCGACCTCGATCATGTCGTTGCCCTTCTTGGAACGCTTGGCTTCGGCCTTGGAGACCTCGAAGGGATAGACGCCCTTCGGGATCAGGTTTTCCTCGGCCAGTTGCTTTTCTGTTTTCGGTTGGAAGTTCATAGGTAGCGCGGCTTGGGATTCTTGGTGAGTTTAGCCGTCAGCTTTTGATGGCGGTGCCATGCGTGAGCGGAAATGAGCTTGGGCTTGTTGCGTCGGGTTTTCATGTGGAAATTTTTTGCTTCAGGAATTTCTGCCACACGGCGATTTGCTCGGTGGTCATTTCGGGCCAGTCGGCGACGCCGGCCTTGTCGAAACCCTTTTGGATGTCGGCGTCGGAAACCTTCACGATTTCCAAGAGCTTTTTGACTTCCGCGATCTGCTCGGGGAGCGCAAGCATCACCTGGCCGACCTCGCCTTCTACGATCTCCTTGCCGTGGCGCGCCGAAAATTCGGCGTAGTCGAGCGGGAAACTGTCGCCGTCGGGAAACGCCGTGATGCGGGATTTCTTAACGACGGCGAGGCGCTGCGGCCCGCGCTTCACAACCTGCACTGCGAGATCCAGCTCGTATATCAACTTATCCCAGACGTCGGCCACGCGGCCAACCTCGGCGCGCTGCCCGTTGACCATGCCCCACTCGGCGGATTCGTGGCAGATGAACCAGATGTTCATGTCGAGGCGGGAAGCCCACATCACAAGCCGGCGCATGGCGGCGACGGCGGGCTTCTTGCTCGCGCCAAAAGCGTCCTTGTCCCCGAGACGTTCCGCCTCCTGCGCCACCGTCGTTTGAAACAGCTTCGTGAGACTGTCCACGATCAGCGTCTTGTACGGGTGTTTCTCCGTGGCGAGCGCCTGGATCTGCTCAATCAGCGTATCGAAGGAGAGCGCGCCGTCTTCCGGCCCGAGATAAGCGCCGCCCGATTCCTTGAGCAGCTTGCGGTACTGCGGACCCTTGGCGCCGCCTTCTACGTCGAAGTAGTACGGGGCAGGGAAAGACAGCGCGAGAGTGGTTTTGCCGACGCCCGACGCGCCGTAGATCACGGCTTTGATTTTGCCCGGCTTCACAAGCTCGGGTGACTTTGCTTTCAGTTTGGTGGCCATGTTGTGTGGTGTTTTCGTTGGATGATTTTTGGGCGGGATTACTTCGCGGCCTTCTTCGCAAGCGGCTTCGGCTTGTCACGGTACGCCGAGACGCGGACGATTCGCTTCGTGAGCCGGTCCCATACCGGGAACACGTTACAGACGATTGATCCGTCCTTGAGTCCGGGCTTGAGTAGTTCCGGCACGCGCTCGGATGAGCACTCAAGCTGCTCTGCGATCTTATCTCGCGCCGTCCATCCTTCCGGCAGAACGTAGGTTTCGGCGTTCTTTTTCTCGACGAGGGCTTTCCAGTTCATGCGGGCATCGGGTTGGGTTGCGACTCAAAGAGTGAACAGCGACGCGAAGTTGGTTTTGCCGTCGATGATAGGGATATTCAGGTGCAGGAACGCGCCGGACGGGGAAACGAGTTGCACCCCGTAGCCATGCGTCCAGTCGGTCGGGCTGGTGTGCTGCCACAGCGGTTGAAGTGCGCACAGGCAGCCAGGATTCCAGCCGCCGATGACGCCGGCCCCGACGAGCCGGACCACTTCGGATTGCGCCCGGTGCGTGTGAGCAAAGACCACGTTTCCGCCGATCTTTGCGAGGGTCGCGGTGACGGCGTTCTTCGCCGTGCTCATGCCATGCATAAAGAAGCATTTTCCACGCTTGATGACGCCGGGAACGGGCAGGCTATCGTATTGGACGCTCTCGCGGAAGTAGGTGATGCCGCGCGCGGCGAGGGACAAGCGATGCTCGGGAGCGTAGAGCAAGCGCAGCCCCTCGGAATCGCGGGAGTGGCGCAGCGTCTGCGTCACAGCCCATGTCTCAACGCGCCGCTCGTGGTTGCCCTCTAGGTATTCGATCTTGGCGCGGGGTGCCGCTTTCTGCACGGCATCGAGGAAGGCGTTCGCGTGGGCAATATCGTCTTCGTAGCTGTATGCCGTTTCCGCGACATACCCCATGACGTGATGCTGCGCCAGGAAGCCGCCGCAATCGACGTGATCCCCGAGGAGGATAATCTCGTGCGGGTCGAGCGCCTTTAGGTCCGTCAGTAGCGCGGCGAGCGCCGCCTTGTCGATCTTCGCGCCGTGCGTGTCCGGGATGCACACGCGCACAATATCGCCGGACTTCCGCGCATCCGGCGCACGCGGCGCCGGCACGCGCACAGCCGGCACCTTCTTAATGCGTTCGAGCGCGTCCTTCGTGTGCTTTAATTCCAGCTCCAGAGAGGCGACCTGGCTTGCGTGCGCCTTCTGTGCCGTCTCGCGCTGTATCGCGCCCCAGTCTTTTTCCGATGCGGGTTTATTGCTCATAGTGATTTGTGGTGGGTTGCCGCTGCGTTACTTGCCGGTTTCGACGAGGCGCCCGAACGCGAGCGCTCCGGTGAATGTTTTGCAGGTCACGGTCTGCTCGGCCTCGGTCGGCAGTCGCCAGATGCAGAGGCCGGCGAAGACGCGCAGTTTGCAGTTGATGCCATCGCCAGCTTCGATGCCCCAGCCAGCTTCGATGCCCCGGCCAGCTTTGATGCCCCGGCCAGCTTCGATGCCCAAGCCAGCTTTGATGCCCAAGCCAGCTTTGATGCCAGAGCCAGCTTCGATGCCCTCGCCAGCTTCGATGCCCCAGCCAGCTTCGATGCCCCAGCCAGCTTTGATGCCCAAGCCAGCTTTGACGCCAACGCCAGCTTCGATGCCACAGCCAGCTTCGATGCCCGAGCCAGCTTGCGCGATGATCCAGCCAGACGCGCGCAGCGAACCGGCGAACGCAACCATTCCAAGCGAAGCGGAAATTTCTATGTTACCCGCGAAGTCGGATAGCGATTCCGACCCGACGTAGTTGTTGCCGGAATCAAGCTGGTCCGTGGTGATGATGTGTGTTTTCATGTGGTCTTAAAATTAAACCCGGTTCGCGCCGTCGCTCTGCCGGGGTGAAAATGATGCGAGCCTGACCGACTTCGGTTTTGCGCCGCGCTTGAGGCCTGGAACAACTCCGCGCAGCATCCGGCAGGTCACGTCCTTGCTTCGCCCAATCGCCAACGCGATCTGGTCGCGGCGCATCCCCTGTCTGGCAAGGCCGGCAGCGTGCGCGATTTCCTCGGGCGTCGGCGCGTGGTAGCCGGCGCGCTTGCGGACATTTCGCGGGCGGCAGTTGTCGTTGTCTTGAACCAGCGGCCCACCGCCCTTCTTCATGAAGACCGGCGCCCATCGCCACACGAGCGATAGCATACGCGCGGCCGTGGTTTCGGTTTCGTTGTAGGCGGAGAGCATGGAGGTCGGCGGAGTGTTTAGGCTGCGATCTGCTGCTTCACATGCTCCCGAATTTCGGAAACGTATCGCCTCCGCTTTCCAAGGAAGTAATCGATGCCTTGCGCCCCTTTCTTGATGCAAGACAGCCGATCACCTTGCAGTGCATTGTAGGCGGCATTAAGGAGTCCCTCGATCTTTGGTGCGTTATATCCGCCCTTGAGCCGAATGCCCCCGTTGGTCATCCACTGCCGGACCGCCCCGGCTGGATCACCCGACTTGATGTTGTGTCCGCTGCCGAGCTGTTCAATGAATGGCAGAACGCCCTTGTCGGCGCTCATGGCGAATGCCAGCGCCCCGACTACCCACACGCGATTGGCCGGCTTGAATGGTCGGATCGCAGGAATTACGGCGTCGATTTCCGCTGCGAACTCAGTGATAACGCCGCGCGTCAGCCCGACGCCGACGGCGAAATTTTGATTGTAGCAGCAGATGCTGACGATGGACTTCGCGGCGCCGGCAATAAGGTTTGAGTTGGCAAGCCCGTCGGCGAGTTGCAGTTGATGCGCGACGGACCGCTTGCGGCCTTGATCCATCGCCTCGATAACCTCGTCGGGAATATCCCACCAGACCGGAAGGGCGACGGTCACACCGGATTGGACTATGGCCAGGAGTGTGTGTTGCCCGTTGCCGAGCGTCTTGTCGGGGCGGAACGCAATCGGCGCCCCGGTATCCTTGAACCGCCCTGCCTCCATTTCGCACGCGAGATAATCGACGTGATGCTGCGATACGATGCGGTTGCGCGTGTTGTTTCGCAGGTATTCCCGTGCGATTTCCGGCGTGATCTGAATATGCTTTTTCATGTGGTGGTGTGTTGTGTCCACGCGAGGAACGCGGCGCGGTCGCGTTTGGTTGTTTTGTTCCAAATACTTTTGAGCTTCCAAAGCTGCTCGGAGTCGCCGTCGGCTTCATCGCCTGCGGCCTTGGCCTTCGGATGAAGCGACACGACGCGAGCGGTTGAGAGCTTCCCGCCGCTGGCCTTAGCCACGGCCACGCGCTCGGCGAACTCTTGGTCGGAGAACTCGGCGAGGGTCTGCGACCGGGCGGACTGCTTCTTGGTGATGCCGATCTCGGCGAGGGTTTCCCGGCGGTTCCCTTCCGTCACCACCGGCTTTCCAGTGGAATCGCCACCGTTCATCCGTGCACCCGTCGCCTTCGGCATCGCCTTGAGAAACGCCCCCATCTGGCGCTCGGCAAGTAGGCGGATCTCGGTGGCGCGGTTCACCGTCTCGGTGCTGGCATTGGTACGCTCAAGATAGACGCGGGCAGCTTCGGCAACGTCGGCAATGTGCTTCGCTTCCATCGCGGTGCGGCATTCAGCAAGGGCTGTTTGCGCTCGGTCGAGTTGGACTAGTGCCGTGTCGTTCATGAAGCGGTCTCCCCAAGTTTGTTCAGTTCGTGTTTCACTTTGTCCCAATATTTGAGCGTCGCGGCATTGCGCCGGATCTTCGGGCCTGAGTTCCAGCAGAGTGCGTAATCACTCAGCACTGGCTCGCGCCCCAACCGTTCCCGCGTGACGTAGTGCTCAACGTAGATCCTGAAGATCTCCCGCGCTCGCATCGGGTCGAACGTGTCGGCGCGGGTAAACTCAACCGTGCTTTGAATGCGGTTCACATCGGCCAGGCAGACCGCCGAGATTTGCAGCGGGCCGGTTTCGCCCGCCGCTCCGATGGCGTGCGCGTTGCCGCCTGACTCGACCTGCGAGATCGCGGCGATGAGCAGTGGCAAAAGCGCGTTCAAAGGTTGTCCTCCCGATGCTCGATCTGTTCATCGACCGTCTGGCCGAGCACCAGCGTGCGCCAGAACGCCAACCAGAACTCGCCAACGAGGACGCAGAGCAGGCAAATCGCCGTCATGATTTCCTCGGGCAGCTCGCGCAGATACTTCACGCGCGGGCCGGTGGGGGTGGTCTGGGTTTTCATGCGATAAGGTGGAGCTTGAACCGCGCGGCCCGCTCGACGGCCTCGCGCTGGATCACGCGCAATTCGGAGTCGGTTGGGTGAGCGTCGGAGCCGTCTTCAAGCACGACGGACGAAACCTCGGCCACGAGTTCACCCTGGAAGCGGCGGCGCATCTCATCCGGTGCGCCAATCGCGTCGGCGTAGGCTTGCACCCTTACCGTTGCGTATGCGTCAACGGTTTCTTCGCCGCGATCCAAGGTGGTCCAGAAGGTCATGGCGCGAATGGTCCGAAGATTTGCGCGAGCAGGTAACAGCCGGCCACCGTTGCGATGATCGCAGCCATCGCGCATCCGAACAGGTCGAGGTCGGGGTTGGGTTTCATGCGGCCCTTCCTCCGATAAACTTCACGGCCTCGGACTGCGGGATCAGGAACGGGCGCTTGGCCGTCACCTTGATCTTTCCGAGCCGGCATTGTTTGCGGACCCATTCCGGCTTCCGCTTTCCGTTGAGCACCTCGGCGGAAAATTCATCCGTCGAATAACAGTTGCGCAGGACGGTCATGGCTCAGGACTTTTTTTCCGCCAAGCGCCGCGCAACCTCGCGTCTCAATAGTTTTTCAACCAGCGCTGATAAGCTGGCCTGTTCATGGAATTGATATGCCACCTTCGCGGCCTCTTTTGCAACTGGAGCACTTAGCCACAGATTAAACGCCTTTGCGTTCGTTTTGGTAGCGGGCCTCGCCATGACTGCGCACTCTGCGCATTATGCGCATACACTCAAGAAAATTCTTGTCTGTGTGCGTTATATGCGCATACTCGACCTATGAAAACATGCCCAAAAAAGCCCGTCAGGGCGAGCAAGGCTACTAACCTTTATTTGCCTGCCGATTTATTGGCTGAACTAAAAACCGTCCGAAAGGCGGACGAATCGGTAAGCCAGATTGTAGCCAAGCTTCTGGCCGAAGAGGTCGCGTTGCGACAGGGTATATCAAAAGCTGGTAACATGCTAGCCAAGGAGATCAAGCGGAGGGGCTAGACTGGATGCGGTGATCGTCGGCAATAAGAGCCAATGACCCAAACGAGGTGCGCGTAATCCCCGGCTTTTGCCTCAATAATAACCTTGGCGACCTGCAACGACGTCCAGCCCTCCGCACGGGCTTGACGGTCGAACTCAGCCAAAAGGTTGGCGGGGCTGGGGTCAAGAGTAGTCAGCTCAAGATTGATCGGCCTAGGTCTCATGGCTCGTTCCAAAGGCGCATTTCAATTTTGCTCCTATTGGCGTTTTAACAATACAGGCGCTTTTGGATGACTGTGACTTTTTGGAAAACAGGTTTTTATACGCGTCGTCAGAAAGTCGGCATTCTTGAGCCCACTGGTTTGCAATTAGCTTGATTTCAGATTGAGTAAAACGCCGCAGAGCCCTGCGCTTTGAAAGCAATTTTGACGCCTTGCATTCCCATTCTTCGCGCAAAGAGAAAAGTTGTAAATCGCTCAGACGGCGCAGCGCTAATTCTAACATCAAATCCCGGGGCAAGGACTTTAATGGCATGCTAGCAAAGACGATGACGCCAAAATTTGGTGACCGTAATCTTCTGTAATTAGCTTGGTCAGTTATAGCTATAACGGTGCGGGTACTCGTTGCGGAGCCGCATTCCCATCTGCGCGAAAATCCTGATCCTCGTTTGCCTCAGTTTGTTTCTTTTTTCGATGATTGGGGTCCTACTGATGCCTTAAAAAGTGCGGAAAAGCACAAACGAATGCACAAACAGGGACGGCTTACCTATGAGAAGTTCGAACCCGCTAGGGTCCACCAGCGCGAGGCAAAACACGGGTTTACCTCTTGCAACGTGTGCGCATAGTGGTTCAATGTGTGTGCATATGAGCGCAAAACCGGAAACAAAGCGAAACGGGAAACCGCAAACAGCGCGAAACGGATCTAAGAGGTGGGAGCCGCCTCGCGGGATCAGGTTGATCGACTTCGCGCAGCGACCGGGCCGACCGTATGGAGTGCAGTGGCGCATCGACGGCCGGGCCAAGACAAAGACCTTCGCCACCGCTGAACAGCAGATCGAGTTTGCGAAGGATCTGGCGGGCGGCGTCAAGGCTTCAGGCACTGCGGCGTTCCATCTTGACCCTGACGAAGCGCGCACCTGGCGGGCCTTCCGCGCCGACATCGGCCCCGACGTTGACCTTGAAGCCGTCAAAGCCTGCTGGCGCCGGTATGGAGCCCAGCGCCAGGCACTGACGGTGCGTGATGCCGTGGCCCAATTCCTTGCCGCCAAGGATGCCTCCGGGCTTGAGCGCGCGGCGGCGAGCCACTACGCAGTCGCCCTTGCCCGCCTGACGGCTAAAATGGGGAACACTGACGTTGCGGCGGTTGACCGGGAGGAAGTGGCGGCGTGGGTTTCTGGCCTTGGCATGTCGGCATGGTCGGCGCGAACTCACTCGAAGCGCGCGCGCGAGTTGTTCGGCTGGCTAAAACGCTCAAGGCTAATCACCGACAACCCGTGCGACGGGCTGGAGCCGACGCGCGTGATCCAAAAGGAAGCCGAGATCCTGTCGGTCGATCAGGGTCGGGCGCTGTTTACCGAGAATCTGCATCAGCCGCCCGAGCTTTTGGGCCGGCTCGCCCTTGAAGCCTTCGCCGGCCTGCGCTTCGGATCAGCGGCGACCATCCAGCCTGCGGACATTGCGTGGGACCAGCGCGGAATCGCCCTGCCTGCCGATAGGATCAAGACGCGCAAGCGGGTTTTCATTACGCGCCTGCCAGACAACCTTTGGGCATGGCTTGGGCGGTCGTTTATCGCTGGCCCGTGGAAAATGACGCCGCGTCAGTACCTCGAAGCGAAGGGCGAGGCGTTTGCGGTCGCCAAGATACCGCATCCGCGCAACTGCCTGCGGCACTCGGCGGCGACGTACCTAGTCGCCCGCGATGGCGAGGTCGGCAAAGCCGCTACCATGCTGTGCAACTCCGAAAAGATGATCCGCCAGCATTACCTTGGCCGCGCCAGCGAAGCAGACGGCGCCGCGTGGTTCAGAATTTCGCCCTGAACCATTCCCAGGCTCCGGGGGCGAGCACCGCCAAGCCTGCTGTGACTCCGCGCACATGCCACTTATCGCGCTCAAGCTCGGTCACGCGCCCGTTCGTCTTCGCGGCCTGCGCCCGGATCTGGCCAAGCGTCTCCGTGTGGTGGTCTTGATTCGCCAGAATCTTGGCGAGCGTTGCGTCAAGACTTTGCGGGTTGAAGTCACTCATGGCAGACTTTTATTTCCGACAGTACCGACTCCCAAACCAAAACATCAGCGCCGTAAACGCGCCGAAGGTGATCTCAGGCGCGATCTGATCGCGCATGGATGGAGTCGCGGTTGAGTAAACGTAAACCAGGACGCCCATCAGTCCCCAAGTCAGGAGCGGGCGGGTGGCGTCTTTGAGGCAGGCGACGCAGGTATAGGCGGCGCTGGCCCACGCGGGCGCATTGGCCGGAACATCAAACGATGGCGTGCTGGTCTGCGCGGCACTAAACGCCTTCCACGCCTCAGACTGCTCGACCAGTTTCGACTGCGCCTCCATCAACGCGATCTGGTTTTTCCGATCCACGACGGACGTGACTAAGTGCAGCGCGCTCCCGAATACACCGCCGCCAGCTGCATGGAAAAGGATGTCAGTAATGCTCATTATTTTTTCCGGTTAATCAAATCAAACAACGCCTTCACTTTCTCCTCAATCACGGCCACGCGCAGGTCGAGCTTAGACAGCACGATGATGAGCGTAATCGCTCCAAGGGCGATGGGCCACATTTTCAAGGCTATGTCGAAAGCTGTCATTGGTATTGATAGCGGATCACGACCACGCCGTCGCCGCCGTTGCCGCCGGAGTAGATGCCGCCAGAGTATCCGCCACCACCACCACCGCCGCCCTTGTTCGTCGCGCCCGCGGTGCCCGCCTCGCCGTAGGGGGAGTTGCCGCCGCCGCCGTAGCCGTCAGAGCCACCAGAACCGCCGGGTGCTCCACCGCTAATGTCACCCGCGCCGCCGCCACCGCACGCATAGGTGACCGAACTCCCGGAGATGGAACTGGCCGCTCCGGAACCGCCGTAGCCGTCGCCGCCGTTATTCCCCACGCTGCCAGCACCGCCACCGCCACCGCCTTGATCGGGCGCTGGGGTGCCGCCGACATCACCGAGGTATCCACCACCGCCAGCGTAGCCCTGCCCGCCCGTCCCGCTACCACCGCTACCCGGTCCTTGGTCGCCGGATTCACCCGAGCCGCCGCCACCCCCGGAGCCGCCAGAAATGCCATTGGTTGCATAGGTGCCGCCGGGACCGCCTCCAATCGCGGTGAATCCGTCGAAAGTAGAGTTGCTGCCGCCTGAGCCTGTGCCATTTGATCCGGCCCCACCGCCGCCCACCACAACGGGGTACGTCCCAGCAGCGGAAAGAGCGTTTGAGTACCCGGCGTTATCAATCAAGCCGCCAGCACCGCCGCCACCACCGTCGTTCCCGCCACCTCCGCCACCACCGGCAACAATGAGATTCCACACGCTCTGGCCGCCTGTCGGAAGGCCCGTGATTACAAAGTTACCATTCGAGTTGAACGTGTGGATCTTGTAGTTGCCACTCGTGGTGACCGTGCCACCGGTCGCAACAATAAACGGCGGGGGTCCGCCCATCGCCGCCAGCATCTGCTGCATTATTGCGCTCATGCTTAGGTAAGGCCGGTGCCGCTGATAATCCACTCCGTCGAGGTAATCTTAAGCGCGGTGGCAATGCCGTTAGCCGCCAAGGTGCGCGAGCCGGTCGTGCCAGCACCAGCAAGGCGCATGGTGTCGGTCGTAATGGAAATGGTCATCACGCCCGCACTTGCTTGATTTACAAAGGTGATAGCCGTGCCGGTTACATAGGCCACCGAGCTATTGGCCGGGATGGTAAAGGTGCGGGCAGTTGTATCTGCGCTGGGGTGGAGCAGGTGTTTTCCGGCATCTGCAAGAACGGCAGTGTATGCAGTTGACTGCGAGTTCTGCGGAATTTGCCGCATTGTTCCGATGGAGTCGGACACGCTTCCGCTGAACGTCGCGCTGGTGCCGGTGAGTGTGTCCCCAATAACCAGCTTCTTCGCCACGCTCAACCCGCCTGTCAGGACCGTACCCGCCGTTCCAATCGCTGAGGCATCGGTAGCAGAAGATATTGATACTCTTCCCGAACTCGGCGCTGTGATGGTAAGCACCCCCGCCGTCGTATCCGCGCTCAATCCAATCGTCGCGTCGGCGGTGGCGCCGAATTTGAGCGTACTCGTGCTGCTCAGTAGAAGTTTTCCGACGCCCCCGCTACTAGTTTGAAACTTAAACAGCGCACTTCCTTGATAGTCCAAAAGGTCAAATGACCCTCCCGTCCCAATATGCTGAAACGCCCAGTCAAATCGGCTGTTTCCTACGCTGTAGAATCCGAACTTATTTGAGACGCTATCCGCCGTATTAAAGCGATAGTTGCCCTGATTAGCGTTAAAGATCAGGTCGGAATTTGCAGTATCCGCGCTCACCCCAATCGTCGCTGCGGCGGTAGCGCCAAACTTCAACGTGCTCGTCCCAGCAATCGTCTGAATCCCCGTGAACGTCTGCGCCGCGTCCGTGCGGGCGATGGTCGCGCTCGTCGTGGGGAAGGTTAGGGTTGTGGCGTCTGTGCCAGCGAGGGTGAGGCTGTTCGAGAA
>Ga0181344_1000368_pt1 | contig 18212 bp, 26 predicted proteins | sample Su13VDMLBDD_FD_130098 | JGI IMG/M metagenome (GOLD analysis project Ga0181344, IMG submission 130098) | Freshwater viral communities from Lake Michigan, USA - Su13.VD.MLB.D.D | ecosystem: Environmental > Aquatic > Freshwater > Lake | place: USA: Michigan | collected 2013-07-15
CACATCGTCCACCACTTGCGCAAACCCAAGGACGAGAACGAAGTGCCTGACAAGCACGACAACAAGGGTTCAGGCTCCATCACCGATCAGGTTGACAATGTGATGTTGGTCTGGAGAAACAAGCGCAAGGAAGACGACATGAAGCTCAAGGGAGCCAAGTCAAACCACAGCACCGAGCCTGATGCCCGACTGCTTTGCCGCAAGCAAAGGAACGGTGAGCATGAGCCAACTATTGCCCTTTGGTACAACGCTGATGCACAGCAGTTTGTTGGCAACGACGGTGATCAGGCAATGAAGTTTTACATGGAGTTTTAATTGACTTACCTTGAAGAGATGCTGGCTGAGACGGCTGACCACTACGCCAAGCTTGCACTGAGTCCCGGCTGGATTGACTATGTCAGGCACAGGGTTGCCGAGATGCAAAAAGAAAAGATATTTGCTGGTCTTGGGGCAATGGTTAAAAAACGAATGGAGGAGATAAAAAATGAAAATAACACTGGACTTCCCACCAGCCGACCTGTTCCCGAACCGATCCAAGGGCAAGCATTGGGCGGTGATGCACAAGTCAAAGACAACATACAGGGAGTCCAGCTACTGGGCGACAAAACAGCAGATGCAGGGGTGGAAACACAGCGGGGGCGACCTCCATCTCACCCTGACCTTTTTGATGCCCGATAAGCGCCACAGAGACGCTGACAACTGTCTTGCCGCCGCCAAGGCTGGACTGGACGGCATGGCTGACGCTTTGGGGGTGAATGACCGCCACTTCCAACCCATCACCATATTCCGTATTGCTGGCGCAACAGAAAAACTACTTATTGCCGAATTTGACTAAATCTTTAACACCGTGTTATAGTAAAGTCCCATCAACAGGAGAACGATATGAAATCCAAATACACCCGTGGCTCGTTAATTCATCAAGCGATTGAGTCCCTTGACCGCATGCCCAGATCCCCTGAGCAGTTGCGCACATCCCTTGACAACATTTCAATAAAGCGATTCAACGAGTATGTGACCGAGCCGTTGGTCAGAGATGGCTTTGCTCTGATCAAAGAAAACATGATGTATTTGACGGCTCTTGGTCGTGAAAAGTTCAGTGAGCTTGGCATGTGCAAGACACGCTTACCACCATCACACCGTGCTGAATTGATCAGGACTGTGTATGAAGGAAAAGAATTGCAGGCGGCGGCTGTGCGTGTAGGTGCTGACGATCACATGAGATTTCCAAGCCGTGTTGGTAACAGATTGCACTACCGTGACGGGCAGGTCGAGGTGCTGGCATGAGCAACTTCAACAGACCAACCGATGAAGACGACGAGTTCAACATTGTTGAACGCATTAGCAAGATAAAGCAAGAAGCCATTAGGAAGCAAATGGAACCCGTAAAGACTCAACAGCAGTTCTATGACGAATTGCGCAACGGTGTGATTGAAGAGGTTGCGCTGGCAATGCAACGCATGGATGGGTTTGGGCAGGACACATTGGACTCGATAACGATCTACATCAGGGAGATGAAGAAATGACTAATCCACCAGCATTTCCAATTCATTGGGAAAACCACGATAAAGGCATGAGTCTGCGTGATTACTTTGCGGCACGGGGCTTAGAAGTTCTTATGCACAAAGTCACTTCTGAATTGGAAAGCAAGCACTATTCAATTGAAAAAGCACAAAAAATTCAGGATGTTTATGCCTCAATGTGCTACTCAATGGCAGACGCAATGCTGAAAGCGAGGGAAGCATGAGCAAAAGAAAGCAAATGGTATTGTGGATATTCGGTCTGCCGTTTGTTATCTCAGCTTCGATAGAGTTCTTGCCGTTCTGGTTGTCAGCACCTATTGTGCTTTTGGGAGCGATGCAATGGCTTGGTGCTGGCATTACGCTGGCTGAATTAACAAAGGAAGAAGAATGATTCACACAACAGCATGGTGGCCTGACGGATCCCTCAAAGATTACACCGACGCACTGCAAGAACTGATTGAGAGGCTCAAATGATTTTCGACCAAGGCAAACTGGCAAACGGATTGATTGGTGAAATGCTCACACTCATTCACAAGTATGACGAGTCAATGTATATGTCCACAGTCATTGGTGTGTTGGAGTTGGTCAAGCAACAACTGATACAGGAAAGTTTGCACACGGAGGATGACGAATGAGCTTCAGAGAATCAACAATCAAGTACGTCAAAGAATTGATGAGAGCAAAGACCATACATGAGGTCATTGCCAAAGAGTTGCACGAAGCCCACTTACGCAAGCTAGAAGCTGAGACAGCGGCTGAGTATGCAGATGCGGCTATCAAATACAACGAGAGACGCATACAGCGGTTGACTGCACGACTGACGGAGCATACCGAAGAGGGTGACTACGCATGACACAAGATGAAATCATTGAGATTGCTAGAGAAGCTGGCTTGTATCAAGACATCAATGTTTCTTTTCATCAAGCGTTGAAAAATTTTTATGACCTTGCAACCGCCAAAGAGCGTGAAGCCTGTGCAAAGATGTTTGATGGTGCTGTGTGGGCTTATGACTATCGTGAAATTGCCGCCGCCATCAGGGCCAGAGGTGAGGCATGATTGAAGTATTGAAACAGGCGCTTACGGATGCAAAACGCAATGAGAGGCATAACAACGTTGCTGAGACACGCTATTGGTTAAACCAATACAAACTGATTGCAGAGCAAGCCATTGCAAAGTTGGAAAGCGAGAAGCCTGTGGGTAAGTTGCAGGAGCCTACGGTTGAACGTGCTTGGTTTACGATTGATGAGTTAAACGCATGGGCTGACAAGAAGTTATCCGAGAATCCAGATTGGGTAATGCCAAAAGATGAGCCTGAGCGCAATGAGCCCCCGCCACAGCGCACAGAACAAGAGCCTGTGGCGTATTTGTGCGAGAACGCAGTAGGGCATAAATATTTCCGATGGAAAAAGCCAACAAGCATATATAAGCCAATCGCTCTTTACACCCGCCCACTCCAGCGCACATGGGTAGGGCTGACGGGAAAGGAGCAAGCACATATCTGGGCGAATAGTAATCCGACAGCTTTTGAAGTTTATTCGTTTGCTAAAGCCATTGAAGCCAAACTCAAGGAGAAGAACACATGAAAGAAGAAACATTGGTCAATGGGTACGCTAAACCTATGCACATGATTCACATGAAATCATCTGATGAAAGCATTGAATTCAATGCGCCCATTGGGTTTGGTAATTTACTGACAAATCCATTGAAGACCGACAACGGGCAAACCATTGGGGAGCGCAATCGAGCCGCATTGCATAGACGCTTGGACGCATGGCTGGATGGCACATGGAAAGAGAGCCACGATGATTGATCGCCTGATCCTGAGCGCCGTGCTGGGAACCATTGGCTGGAATGGCTTGTTCCCAGACCCACCACCGCCCGTGACCTTGCAACAAAAAGCAAAGTACAGATCGGTGAGCAATGTATGTGCGAAAAAGAAAAAAACTGAAAATGTAAAAAAACTATGTGAAAGGTGGAAGAGACATGAATGAACGACTGACAGATCCAAACCAAGCAATTGACTACATCATTGCGAATTCAAAGCTGTACGCTAAGGCAAGGGCAGACAGAATCTACATGGAAGAGTTGCGCAAGACCATCAAGGCGGAGCTATGCAAGACAGCCCTGCACCATGGGTTTGAGGCGGTCAACGCACAAGAGCGGGAAGCCTACAGCGACCCCAACTACAGAGCGCACCTGCTGGCTATCAAACAGGCTGTGGAGGCTGAAGAACAGCTTCGGTGGATGCTGATAGCCGCTCAGGCTCGAATTGATGTGTGGCGGTCTATAGAGGCTTCCAACAGGGTTCAGGACAAGGTGACCATGTGACCACGCTGGCTGAAAAGAAGCACATGTCACGGGTGGCGGAGCTTGGCTGTGCTGTTTGCAGGCGCATGGGGTATGAGGGAACCCCTGCCGAACTCCACCACAAAAGGGCTGGCACAGGGGCAGGAAGGCGCTCCAGCCACTATGAGGTCATACCGCTATGCCCAGAGCATCACAGGGGAAAGACGGGGCTACACGGGCTTGGAACCAAAGGGTTTGTGGATCACTGGGGATATGACGAAGACGACCTGCTGACTGATGTGGAGATTTTGTTGAATTTAAATCAAGGGGATGCAAAGTGAGTCAACAAGTTTTGTTTGATTTACCTGAAGCACCAAAAAAAACATATCGAGCAATTAGGCATGATGTTGTGCGCCAACGCCAACGCAAAAATATTGCAAGCACCAACCACATCACGGAGAAGACACGGCAAGTTGAGCGTGTGCTTGCGGGTAAAAGCAATTTAAAAATTCTTGAACTGTTTGCTGGGGATGGCTTTTTGACCAAAGCATTGCAACCGTTCGGGGAGGTGACCAGTCTTGATAAGCGCCATGGAACTGGAGACTCGTTTCTTGAATACCACCGATACATTGCAGATAGGCGCAAGTTTGATGTAATTGACGCTGATCCATATGGGTTCCCTTCACGCCTACTACCAGACATTTTTTTGCTGATTGACGACGGTATTTTTTTTGTAACAGTTCCATCTTCTAGCGTGAACATCCCCAATGGGCTTGTGAAAACGCATTTGCAAAGTTATTACGGCGAAGAACAACCCAGCATTGATGCGGTGTCCCAAAAAATTGCGGAGTATGGCCTATGCCATTGGCGACAGGTGGTGGAGATTGATTGCATCAAGATTGGTCGTATGTGGCGTGTGGTCTATGAGGTCAAGCGGGTGTCAGCCACGGAATACGCAGGTGTTCGGAATCGGTAAATTCGGATATTAGGGAAAGTCCCTACAAAATAGTTGGATAACCCATTGCACTCCTTTAACAATGTGTTATAGTTCTCTCACTGCAACATCGCAGGAACGATACAAAGGAAATGAAATGAATAACGACCTCGGACTCAACAGCGTAGACACTCTCGGTTCACTCTTGGCTCAAATCGCTGACCTCACCAAGCAGGCAGACGCAATCAAAGACCAAATCAAAGACGGTGGCAAATCTGTCGAGGGTGTGCTGTTCAATGCCACCTATATCGAAGCAAACCGTTCAAGCACTGACTGGTTAGCTCTCGTCGCAACAAAACTCGGCGTTGAAGCTGACTGGAAAAAAGTCGCAGTCAAGATTGGCTACGAAGAAAAAGATGTGCCAAAGGCAATTGCCGACAACACCAAGACCACTGCGGTGTTCTCTGTCAAAGTCACCGCCCGTTAATCAAAGGGGCTTCTGCCCCATTGGAGTACACCATGAAAAAAATTACCAAATGGACAAAGTGTTACATCATCCAAGTCAAGGACGATGATGGATGGAGAACCGTATCAAAAGACCCATTGACTCAATTGCAGGCTGTGCGATTGATCGTCCAAACGCAATTCCTGCGCAATTATTTTGATGCAAACAATGTGCGCATTCAACAAGACTTGAGCTTGATTTAAGGGAGGGCAACATGAAACGCAAGTACATCAAAGCCTACAACGCACTCAAAAAGCTGGGTGTCCCCGTGTATGTCCGTGACGACATGGACGGACGGTTCCAGATCAGTGCTGAAGAGCCTGACTCGTTCAAGTGGCTGGACTACCACGATGGGTACAGAATCCCTGAATGGTCGTTCGGTGTACACCCCAAGATTGACAATATCCTGCACAACTGTGGCTTGCATTCAGAGTGGATTAATGCTGGCGAACTGGGTGTGTATGAAAATTGATACGGTTAGGGTAAATCCCTACCCATATCTTTAACAGTGTGTTATAGTTCTCTCACTGCAATAAGCAGGAACGATAAAAGGACAACATCATGCAAGCACTCGGAACAACTGGTTTTGACGACATGTCAGATGACTTGGATGCAATTTACGCATCTACACCTGTTGCAGGCGCAACGAAGGAAGTAACTTACTTTGAGCAGGCATGCCCCAAGTGCAACGGCAAAGGCCGTGTGACCTTTGGCTATGTCAATGTGCGCTCTGGCGAGTGCTTCGCCTGCAAGGGTGTGGGCAAGCTGTCATTCAAAACTTCCCCTGCAACCCGTGCCAAGGCCAAGGCTTCCGCCCAGCGCCGTGTTGCCGCCAAGGCTGACGCTATGGTTGCCAAAGCCAACGAGTGGAAAGCCGCCAACCCTGCCGAGACTGCATGGATGGAATCCAGCGCACCTCGTTTCGAGTTTGCCCAGTCCATGTTGGATGCCCTCAACAAGTACGGCACATTGACTGAAAAACAGATGGCGACCGTCCAGCGCCTGACCGTGCAAAGCGCCGAGCGCCAAGCTCAGTACCAAGCCGAGCGCCAAGCCAAGGCACAAACCGCCCCAGAAGTCTCTGTAGAGGCCATTGAGGTGGCTTTCCAGACCGCTAAGGGTGCAGGCATCAAGTTCCCCAAATTACGCCTTGCCGACTTTGTATTCAGCCCTGCCAGCGAGAAGAGCGCCAACTTCGGAGCCGTGTACATTAAATCCAAGGGTGAAGGCGTGTACTTGGGCAAGGTCATGGGTGGCAAGCTGTTCACATCCCGTGACTGCAACGCTGAGACCAAAGACCGCATCGTGGAGGTGGCGACCGACCCCAAGCAGGCCGCTATTGCTTACGGTCAGAAGTTTGGTGCTTGCTCCGTGTGTGGACGGGCGCTGACTGACGGTGACAGCATCAGCCGTGGCATTGGCCCGATCTGCGCTGAGAAATACGGCTGGTGATGCAAAAGCCCCACAAAAAAGTGGGGTATTGCTTTACATGATCCTTTAACATTGTGTTATAGTTACTTCACTGCAATTCGCAGGAACGAAAAAGGAAATCAAAATGCAAGTAGCTCAATTCACCGCTTACACCGACATCGTGATCATTGGTCAAAACGCCGAGATGGCTGATTACAGCAACCCCAAAGGTTATGTTTACGGTTTTTCTGCTTATGTTTGCGCAGTTTCTGAGTCTGGCGACACCCGTATCAAGCATGTTGTTTCTGCCCGTTGGGAAGCAGAGGCTATGGCAAAGGCAGAAGCTCAAGCCGCCGCCTTAAACGCTCGTTTGGCTTTGGGTAAGTTGCCAGTCGGTTTTGATTCTTGGGAAGCTGGTCGTGCTGTTTACGGTTCCGAAGCTTACGAGGCATATGGTCAAGCCGATGATGTGGAGTTGGAGCGTCGGGAAGAGTTCGCATATTGATTAACCAACGGGGGCTTCGGCTCCCTTTACTTGAAAGCACATCATGACATCGACAAAAGAGTACAGCAAGATTTTTGACAGCGGCATTGACTTTGCCGTTAACGCAATCAACGAGCATTGCGATACCAACTTCAAAACACTGGCGGAGGCCATCATGGCTATTCAGGCAATGAAAGATGCGCCACGGCCTAAAGCGGGGACTTGGGTTCCTTTGCATGCCGAACCGCCAGAGTGGAATGTTGGAGGACACCTCAATGACTGATCAAACCGAAGAATTGGAATTTGCCATCAAAACCCATGAAGGTAGCCATGCTATCCGTGTCAGTCCCTATGAGGGTGGCGTATGGCTGGGTCTGGCTATGTCAGGCTGTAACGCCTACACCCACATGACCAAGGACGAAGCCCAGCGTCTGATTGATGCATTGACAACCATCGTGGAGGCGGCATGATTAACTTCATTGTGGGCTTTATTTTTGGTGTCGCCGCCTGTACCATCGGGTTCACAGGTATGGCGCATATGGCTGACAAGGGAGTCACCGTGATTCAAGGAACCATAAAGAAGGCGGAGTAAAATGCTTGCTGACATCTTCACCCTAATAATTGTTTTATTGATTGGCGGGATGCTGGGTGTCAGCGCCTTGTTAATTTTCATTTATGCCCTGTGGGCATTTCAAGATAATGAATCAGATCGAAGTCATCAAGACGCACTACGGAAGAACAAGGGGGACTCACGGTGAGAAAAAGACAATTGTTGACTACGGGAAGGCATATCGGTGCAGAACCTGTGGACAACTTTGGACAATCCGCACAAAAGCCGACAACCACCTTTGTGGAGAACATCTGGAGCGTGGAATACTGCCGCCAACACCCCCAGAACGCCGCTGAAGCCATCAAAACACTGCAAAACATACTGATGGACAGGGAAGAGCAGGTGGCGGCTTTAAAGCATGCCATTGAAGACATAAGGAAGTTGCTGGAATGAACGCCTTTGACACATCAGGCAAAAGCTCGATAGCGGCAGAGCTTCAGGTACGCAAGAGAATCAGCCAAGGAGCCACACGCACGGTGGACACCAGACGCAAGCAGGGAACCGACCCCGGCAGGCTGTACGGCTTATCCAAAAGATGGGACGAGCGCCTTACCTCAGATCCCCAATACAACCGTATGACACAAAACAGAAAAACCAAGTAAACTACTGGTTAAAGGAGCCGTTGAAATCATTATGGCAACAACCAAACCAAACCCTGTAGGCGCACCTTCCAAGTACACGGAAGAGATTGGCATTGAAATATGTGCATTACTGGCGGCAGGCATGCCCGTTACGAAAATAGTTCAACTAAAGCACATGCCGAGTCAGCAGACCGTATATACATGGTTACGAAAGCATCCAGAATTCCTTGAGATGTACGAGATTGCACGACAAGATTTAGCGCACACCATGGCGAATCAGATCCAAGAGATCATTGATGAAAAGCCCCTGCAAGTGGTGGATGACGCAGGAAACATCAAGTACGACGCTGGGAGCATTGCTGACAAGCGCCTGCGCATGGATGGACGCAAGTGGTTAGCGGCAAAGTACTTGCCACGGGTATACGGTGAACGCACTGTGGTGGCTGGTGACGAAAACAATCCAGTAGCTCATAAGGTGAGCTTTGATGCGTTTGACACGCTGATTGATGCGCTGGAGACCCGCAGACAAGTGAAGGCACATGGCTGATGACCTCATCGAACTGCTCAGGGACGACTCAGTCAGGGAGCAATATGCCAAGCTTCCGCCAGAACTCAGAGCCGCCTTCGACTGGCGTACCAAATGGCTTGCCAAGGCTCATGACCATCAGATTGCCCCGCCCGGCGACTGGTGGAGTATCTGGCTCTTGCTGGCTGGTCGGGGGGCAGGTAAGACCCGAACCGCCGCAGAGCAAATAGGCTGGTGGGCGTGGACGGAGCCTGAGACCCGCTGGCTGGTAGCCGCCCCCACCTCTTCCGATGTCCGTGCCACTTGCTTTGAGGGTGACTCAGGGCTGATAGCTGTGATCCCGTCCATCCTGATAGCCGACTACAACAAGACCGCCCATGAACTCAGGCTGATCAACGGCTCCCTGATCAAGGGCATACCTGCCAGTGAGCCTGAACGCTTCCGTGGCCCACAGTTCCACGGTGGCTGGTGTGATGAGCTTGCCGCATGGGACTACCTGCAAGAATCATGGGATCAGATCCAGTTCGGTGTGCGTCTTGGCGCTCGTACCCGCCTGATCTGCTCCACCACCCCCAAGCCCAAAGACTTGATCGTTGAACTGGTCGGTCGGGAGGGTGACGATGTGGTGGTGACCAGAGCAAGCACTTACTCCAACATTGACAACCTTGCCCCGCAATTCAAGAAGCAGATCCTGCAATACGAAGGCACAAAGCTGGGTAGGCAGGAGATCCACGCTGAGATCCTTGACCCTGAAGACTCAGGCATCGTCAAGCGGGAGATGTTCAAGCTCTGGCCTAACGGCAAACCTTTCCCCAAGTTTGAGTACATCGTCCAGTCGTATGACTGCGCCAGCAGTGAGAAGACACAGAACGATCCGACCGCCTGCATTACCTTTGGTGTGTTCAAGCCGCTGGATGGCCCGATGTCAGCCATGGTGATCGACTGCTGGCAGGAACACCTGCAATACCCTGACCTGCGCCCCAAGGTGATTGAAGAGTACGCCACGGTGTACGGTGAGGGTAAGGATGCCAAGCGGGTTGACCTGATCCTGATTGAAGACAAGTCAGCGGGTATCTCGCTGATCCAAGACTTGCGCCGTGGTCACCTGCCCGTGGTTCCGTACAACCCCGGTCGTGCCGACAAGGTGCAACGCCTGAACATCGTGTCCAACATCATCGCCCGTGGTCGGGTGTGGATACCAGAGTCAGACATCCGCAAAGGCTTTGTCAAGACATGGGCTGAAGGTTTCGTCAGCCAGATCTGTAGCTTCCCTGATGCCAAGCACGATGACTTTGTGGACGCTTGTACACAGGCTCTGCGGTATTTGAGGGACGGTGGCTGGATTGATATTGACGGTGCGCCACCTGAGCTTTATGATGAGGATGACTATGCGGACAGCCAGAGGGGCAAACAAAAAGGGAACCCTTACTCCATGTAGTCACAACACGCATGGGGATTGGGAATAAGGCAAATACACACTTCTCTAGTGTATTTTCAGACACCTCACCAGAGGGATGTTTGCCGAGTATTCTGGTCTTGCAGTCCCCAGCCGTGTTGGTGAAAGTGAATTACACCGCTATGTGTGCCGAGGAATAGATTCGCCCTGTCCCTTGAAGAAATCGGTTTTTAGCCACCAACAACTTACACAGCAGGGTAGCTCAACGGTAAAGCACTCGGTTCATACCCGAAGGATTGGAAGTTCGACTCTTCCCCCTGCAACCATCATGTACAAAAAAACGAGAAATGTGTACACGACCACGGTGACATGTATAAATTTGGGGCAAATGTGTACATGACTCCTACCTGTAGACTTGACAGGCACGAGCAGGTATGATCCAGCAACTTCAATACCGAGGTCGCAATGCCCAATCCTCGCCTGTACCCCAAGCTGTCAAACCAAGCCATAGTTCAGTCTAAGGGCTTTGATCCAAGTATCCCTTCCCCACTGAGTCAAGCCTTCAGCCGTCGAATGGCTGAACAGCAAGTTGCCGATGCAAAGGCAAAGGACATGAAGCTGTCCCCACTGGACAGAGCCATCGCTGGTTTGGAAGCTGTAGCCATGGCAGGCTCGGCAATGTTTGAGGCCATCCAGCAAGCACCACAACTGTTAAAGGGCGAAGACGCATACGCCGAAGCCATTGGCAAACGCCTGTACACACCCCGCCAACAGCCTGAAAAGGCAGGCGAGTATCTTGGCAACGCCTTGGACTTTGTTGACAGCCTACAGACCGAATACAAGCTCCCACCCATCATGCCTGAACTGGCTGGCTTCCAACCGCTGGCTGAAGCCGCTAAGACTCAAGCCGTGCAGGGTGTCAAGCGTGGAGCCTTACAAGCGGGCATGGCGGCTGAACGGGCGCTGGACAAGCCCGTGACCGACATCATGAACCGTGGTGGCTTAGGCGCACAGATGCTGGGTTCCTTTAACACGCAACCTGCTCAGGTGATCAAACCCAAAGGTGGCAACTGGCGCACCAGCAATATGAATGGCGGTCTTGAGAAAAGCTTGGATTTACTGAAACCTTACACGGATCAAGTTGACAATATTGCAAGCACAAAAGAAAAAATAGCCACCATGGAAAAAATGGGGGACTTGAGTGAGCGCCAGCAAAACCTGCTGAACGCTCACAAACAAACTTTGTCTGAATTGGAATCACAGCAAGCTCTCAATAGGTGGGTTGAGAGCAATATGAGCAACTATCTCAAGAAGGACATGGCTACCCCAACCGATCCTGTACGCCTGATGATGGACAAACGTGCGCAAGAGATTGAATCTCAGTTTCAGGTGGATATGAACCGTGCGCAACGTATCCGTGCAAGGGCTGAAGCCGAGCTTGATCCAGACAGACAAGCCACTTTGATGCGCCGAGCCGCACAGGAAGAGGAGCAGGCGCAAGTTGATAAAGACTTTGCCATGCAACATGTTTCTCACATTCCGCCAACCGATTGGATAAATGATCCCAAGACAACCTCTTATTTGCTGAACAAGCGTAAAGAGCAAGGATTCTCACCAGAAGGTGAAGCTGTTTCAGCGCCAGCCAAGCTTTGGGAAAAGTTAAGTGATGAATCCATTGACATCATGAACGCTGGCGAGATAAATCGTCAAAAGCAATTGATGATTGATGCTCAAAATGCGGATAGAGCATTGGCTAATAAGAACGCAGAGATAAATAGTAAATTTGAAGAATATCTGAGCAAGAATGAAAAGTTAACGCCAGATCAAAAATACACATTAGCTTCAAGAACTCCGCCTAATGAAAAGGCGGCGCTTCTTGATGATCCTGAATATGAAGCTATAAAAAATGAAGCTGACGAAGCAATATCCAAAGTAAGCTCATCTCTCTGGAGTGCTGGTACTCAAAACCCATGGATTGAAAAGCTACCGCCAGAGACCAACATCTATTCTGCAAATGTCATGGATCTTGGGCTTGATCACGTTGTTGATGTGATCCGTCAAGATGTAGCCGCTGGTCGCATCCGTCCTGAGCAACTGAGCAAGTTGTCGATGGATCAAGCTATTCAGCGCACCGCCGAGTTCAATATGGAACAGGCAAAGAAGATGCGTGATACAGCCATCAAGCAGACTGAAGGCTTCCCTGTCCATAAGGAATATCCTGAAGGTTACAAGTGGATTGAGTTGACTAAACCCAAGATTACTGTTGATACGCCACTGCCTGAAGGTTTTAGGTGGCTTGAGCCAAAGAACGGCTATGAGCGTTTGGAAGGCCCCAGCATTCTTGATCCACAGCGCAGGCGCACATATCTTGGCGACACAAAAGAACAAGCACTTCAAGTCGCAGAAGAAAGGTCAATGCTTGGCTCTGAACAGCAGAAGATGCTTGAAGATGCCCTCAAATATGAAGGCGACACCATGGGTCACTGCGTTGGTGGCTACTGCCCTGATGTACTGGAAGGACGCTCACGCATCTATTCACTGCGTGACAAGCGTGGTGAACCGCATGTGACGATTGAGGTAAAGCCACAGAGAAATGCAAGCGTCAATGATTTCAAAGCCGCTGGTATTGATTACAAAGGCGTGATGGAAGAAGCCAAGCGCAGAATGGGATTGACCCCAGAAACAGAAGCAGAGCTTATAAGAAACTGGGACGGAACTCAAAGAGACAAAGCTCAAACCGAACTCTACAAACATGTAGACGACATTTACAAAGAACAGGTTGGAAGCCTTCCGCAATCAATCCGTCAAATCAAAGGCAAAGGCAACGCCCGTCCAGTAGAAAAATATGATCCGTTTACACAAGATTTTGTGCGCAGTGGTCAATGGACTGATGTGGGCGACTTAAAGAACACAGGACTTGTCAATTACGAAGGCAAGTACATGACGCAAGCCGAAGCTGATGATTTGCTGTACAAACAGTTGAACGCAGATAAGCCCGGCATCACCGATGAGCTTGGTTTGACAAACCCACCAGAAGAGCCGCCTATCGAGGGCATGAAGCGTGGTGGAGCCGTCCACATCTCTGACAACCCTGACACCATGGCTATGGAGTTGGAAGACCAGAAGTTTGCCGTTGGTGGAGCTGTAATTAAGCGAGTTCTGGCAATTTCTGATCCTGCTGAACGAGCCGCAAAAGCGACTCAGTTGTTGACACGCATGGCTACCACCAATGAAACATTAAATCCTGATGTACACCGTGCTTTGTTAAAAGCACAATCAGGCGCACGGTCACTGCCAACCGTATTACCACGAGCCGCACCCAAAACCAAAGATGAGATTAGGGCTTACGCACAACGCACGGCTGATCAACTGAATGCGGCACAGCAAGGACAGTTCCTTCGGGCTGATCCAACTGGCAAATCAGAGAATGCCGCAGGCAAGTCAAAGAAACAGTGGGAGATGGAGCAAGGCTTAATCCATGACATCAGGCCGCTTGGACTGCCGCTCGACCCAATTAAGACAGCGAACATCGAAGACCAGTTAGGTATGCTCAAAATGGGCATTTCAGGCGATACAAGCATCTCTGATCAAGAGTTGCATAAGGCTGGCAAATATGCCCTTAAAAGCTCATCTGAACAACAGGGCGGGGCGCTCTTCGGATTGCGGAAACGGTTTAACCCTGCCGCATGGGCATCCAATGTCCCCGTGCTTGAAAACCTGCAACGAGATGTAGGTGAGTTTTCCAGAGCCTATGGCGATGTGCCTGTGATCGGTCAGTACAACTCAATGGGTTCACAGGGAACCAACTTTGCTCAACACTTTGCCGATGCCAATCTGGAGGCTATTGCCAGTCACGGGCTGACACCAGACCAAGCGGAGCAAGTAAACAATTTGATCAAAATGGGAAATGCCAAGTCTGGTGTACATGCGGACTTCCCCGGCATTGAAGATCCTGCTGGCGCTTACTTCTACTTTTCGTTCTACCCTGAATTGCGCAAGCACTTTAACGACATCATGACCAAGCCTGATGTAACTACCAAGCTTGGACTGCCTGATGGGCGAGTTATCCTGCATGCCATTACAGACCCTGAGTTGCGTGACATGCCTGTGTTGACATCTGGTAGAGCGCAATACCAATTGGTTCCAGATCAAGACCCCAAGAGCTTGCCGCTATCTGAGCATTCAACTTACACGCACAACCTGCCACGAGATCCTAAAGCGCCTGTAACGCAGACACCCTTCCCTATCCCTGCCGAACTGGAATTCTCTGATGTGACCGAGTACATCAAGCCACGATACCAGCCAAGCGAGATGACCCGTGTTATGCAGACGGCATCTCCACGACAGATTGTTGATCCACAGCACATTGACGAGATCAAGCAGTACGAAGACTTTATGCGCCAATACACCCCTCAGTCCGAGAAGAAAAAGGATGGCGGGTTGATCAAGGTCAAGCGCAAGGCAGGCGGTGGCATCATCAAGAAGGCTATCCAGACCGCAGGCAAAGCCGCTACTGCGCCAGCCACCCGACGCTTGGAGATGAGCTTCAAGGATGTTGCCAAACCCGTGCCAGAGCTTACGGAAGCCTCTCAAAAGCTCAAGGCTGGTCAGCTATCCCGTGAAGAGTATGAAGCCCTTGTGAACAAGCACAAGCCTGTTACGCCATATAACTTTGTCCCGCAACCTGCCACCGCTGAAGATGCAACCCGTGCGCTGAATGTGACGCAACGCACAAAGTTTGGCAAGGTTCAAGACATTGCCGCTGGTACGCCTACAGGTTTGCGTCTGGACATCAATGCCTACAAAGACCACGGTGTGTGGGTGAACTCCATCCACCCCAAGGACATGCCAACGACATACAACAATGTGTCGTCCGTCACCAACGCAGAGATGGTCATGCCTGAAGACAAGGCTTTGGAGGTGGCAACCAGAGAGAAGAACAAGTCACCATTTGCTGTGATCCGTGGAGGCTGGAACCCCATCAATGAAGAAGAGGCTGTGGCAAAAGCCCAAGAGTACCTGAACCACCCTGATTGGGTGCAGGTGGGTATTGATCCTGAGAGACACGGCTACTACTACAACCGTGCCACTATGGAGCCGATTGTCAAAGCTGAAGAGGTGATTCAGATTGGCCCACTGGTGCTGGCAAAGAATCCAGTCACCGCACCCAAGGAAGCATTCAAGTATGCCCGTGGTGGTGCAATCAACGCCAATGATCTGATCCTGACGGAGAGACCCTTATGAGCTTGCTTGCAAACCTGATCAAGGAAGCAAAGCTGGGTGTGAAGACCACATCCAAGTCAAGACCATTCGTATCAGCCGTTGATAAGGCGGCAATGGCGCTACCAAGACCCAAAGGCACTGGCAAAGAGTTCATGACCGAACTCAAAAAGACTAAGGGTGTGAAGCCTATTGAGATTGAAGACCGCAAGCTGGCGCAGATTGAAGCACTACCCAAGATGACCAAGGAGCAATTCCTTGATGAACTGGATAAGCGTCCGCCTGTTGATGTGTCTGAAAGCGAATTGAAGTTCACGCCGCCAACACAAAGAGCTAAAAATGAAGCGGCATTTGATAGATACAGCTTGCCCTATGAATCTCTTAGACCGCATCAAAGAGAAGTTGTTGACGAGTTGCTGTCCTCAGAAGGCCCAAAGTACAGCAAATACCAGTTTCCTAAGGGTGAAAACTACCGTGAGATTTTGTTGCACTTGCCTTCATTTGGAGATGACTGGAGAATAATGGAGTTGGAGGCAAAACAACGCCATGGTTCATTGACACCTGAAATGGGTAAAGAGCTTGAGCAACTCAGGCAAGAAAAAGCATCTTACGGACAAGAGTATCAAAGCCCACACTGGGGAGACAAACCCAATGTATTGGCGCACATGCGTGTGTCTGACCGCCTTGATCCTGAAGGCAAAAAGATTCTTCATGTTGAAGAGATCCAGTCAGACTGGCATCAGCAGGGTCGCCAGAAAGGATACAAAGAACAATACTCACCCAAGATTAAAGAAGTTACTGGTCGAACAATGTCCGTTTCCGACTTAATCAATGAGTATGGAGATGAAGGTAGAAAATGGCTTGACACTCAAAACTCAATCAATCAAGACTTGAATTTACCGTTCTTTGACGAATCAACCAAAGTCAATGTTCTGTATCACAATGGTGAGCCTCAAATTGTTTCTGAGGCATCTAAAAAACCGCTTAGCGAAATGATTGAAAGCCAGCAACGGGCGGTTGAAAAGATGCAACGTGAATCAGCAATGATGCACAGCCACAATCAAAGAGACAAAGTTCCCGATGCCCCGTTCAAAAAGAACTGGCATGAGTTGGCAATGAAGCGACTGATCAACTATGCCGCAGAGAATGGCTACGATGAAATTGCCATCACGCCCGGTGCGGAGCAAGCCAAACGCTATGACCTCAGCAAGCACATTGAAACAGTAAGTTACATTCCAAGTGAAGGTCGCTTGATTGCAAAGGATCATCAGGGTAAAGTTGTTTTGGATAAGACATATACCAAACCAGAAGATTTGCCTGAATATATTGGCAAAGACCTTGCACAAAAGCTATTGGAAACCGAGCCAACAAACGCAATGCACAAGTCTTCTGATTTGAATGCGTTTGCAGAGCCAAAACAAATGCATGTGTTGACAGGCCAAGATATTCAAGTCGGTGGCGAAGGCATGCAGGGCTTCTACGACAAGATGCTCCCTGACTACCTGAACCAGTTCGGCAAGCCGTATGGCGCACAGGTTGAAATGGGTGGGCGCAAGTTACTTGGTGATCCATCACAACGAGCCGATGCATCAGAGCGCCTTGGCCTTGCAGGACAAAGATTTGATCAGATGACTCCAGAAGAGATAGAAGCGTTCAACGCCAATCTGGATGAAGCGAACGCTGTGCGTCTGCACAAGTTCCCCATTACGCCTCAGATGCGTGAATCAATCAGCACCGAAAGATTACCGCTGTATCAACAGATCGGCATTCCATTGGGCGCAGGGACTGCTGGCTCACAGGTGGAGATACCGCAACAGCAAACCGCTGAAGAGCCTGCATATGCCGCAGGTGGCTCTGTATATGACACCACGCCAGATATGAGCGATGGTGGTCAGATAATCCAAGGCGACGCATTCAAGCGTGGTGGTAAGGTGCATATCGCAGACAATCCAGACACTATGTTCATGGAACTGCACGACAGAATGTTTAAAAGGAAATAAACATGGCAACACAGATGCCTATTGACCAAGAGTTCGGACGCAACATCGACGGCATGGAGAGCATGACCGAAAACGAGGACGGTAGCGTTGAAGTTCCGTTGGAGATGGATGAATCACAAATTGAGGAACTGCCTGACGGTTCCGCTGTGGTCACCATGGAGGATTTCAAAGGCCCAAGCGAGGACGAAGACTTTTATTCCAACCTTGCTGATGGCGACATTGACTCATGGGACTTGGACAAGATTGCCCTGCGCTATATCGAACTGTTGGAGAAGGACAAAACCGCTCGTGAACAGCGTGACAAGCAGTACGAAGAGGGTATCCGCCGCACGGGTATGGGTCATGATGCACCCGGTGGTGCTAACTTCAACGGTGCATCCAAGGTAGTCCACCCTGTAATGGCTGAAGCCTGCGTTGACTTCGCCTCTCGTGCCATCAAAGAGCTATTTCCACCAGATGGCCCGACTCGCACCAAGATTTTGGGTGATGTGGACAAGGAAAAACTCGCTGTTGCCGAGCGCAAACGTGACTACATGAACTGGCAGTTAACGGAACAGATCGAAGAATTCCGTGACGAGCAGGAACAACTGCTGACCCAACTGCCTTTGGGTGGCTCTCAGTTCATGAAGCTCTGGTATGACGAGCAAAAACGCCGCCCATGTGCTGAATTTGTGCCGATTGACAACATCCTGTTGCCATTTGCCGCCGCAAACTTCTACACAGCACAGCGTGTGACTGAG
>Ga0181344_1000370_pt1 | contig 18182 bp, 23 predicted proteins | sample Su13VDMLBDD_FD_130098 | JGI IMG/M metagenome (GOLD analysis project Ga0181344, IMG submission 130098) | Freshwater viral communities from Lake Michigan, USA - Su13.VD.MLB.D.D | ecosystem: Environmental > Aquatic > Freshwater > Lake | place: USA: Michigan | collected 2013-07-15
AGGATGGCGGACGAACCACGCGGTCGCTCTGTGGCGCTGTGGCCAGTGTGATGCACCACGATAACGGTGCAATTAAACTCGGCGCGGATCTCGGCGTTAATTGAGCGCAGATAGGCGCTGATATCTGAAGCACTGTTCTCGTCTCCGCTAAAACTAGCGGCCAGCGTATCCACCACCACGAGGCTAGGCGCGATGGGCATACGCGCAATGGAGCGCTTAAGCCGTGCAATCTGGTCCTTGGCAGTCAGCAGCAGAGGAATCGAACAGACCCTGAAATTGTCAACTAAATTGACTAATCCGTTCTGTTCATGCCATGCACGAACGCGGCGGTAGATACCTAAGCCGCCTTCGGATGCGACATAGACCACCGGCCCCGGCTTGGTCTTACGCAGACACCAATCAGCGCCTGAAGCTATGTGCATGGCCGCATCAATGGCTATGAAGGATTTGAACGTACCAGACGCACCAAATATCATGCCCATGCTGTCAGCCGGCACTAGATCGTCAACCACCCAGCGGATGTCCTGGGCGCGGTCGCGCAGCTCTGCCAAGCTCTCCAAGCAATCGTCATCTTCTTCGTTGATCGGCAGCTCAGGCTCTGGCGCGAACTTCTCAGCGCTGCCAACCATCCGAATCAGATCAGCACCGAATCGTTCTCTCCACCGCTCTTGCTCTGGTCCGGGCGGTGGCTTGATAGCCTCGCCAATCTCGCGCAGGTGGTTAACCACCGCACCAGGATGAGCGCCGGCAGCGATCAGACTGCTTGAAATACGCAGCAATGGGTCGTGATAGCTGCGGTCTGCCGGCTCTGGATTAATCAGAGCGGCATAGTTGTTTATACCCGCGCTCTGGGTCGTTTTAAGCCGCTCTGGGGCCGGTCTAATGGCCTGCTGACGTATGGTGTTCAGGTCTAATCCAAACGCGCCTACAGCCTCGCCTAGCGAGTATACGACAGACAGATCAGAGTGTTCTAAACGACCGGCAAACGGTGCGTCCAAGCGCTTCTTTGTGTTGGTGCCGACCGGCAAGCGAGCATAGCGAACAGGGTTGTTGCCGCTAGCATCTGCATTGACGATGCCTTCAGCCCGCAGCGATTGCAGCACGGCATCGACTAGGTTGCGGTCGTGGGTGTCTGGGTCATCCTGGTCTAAAACTAGCCCGACCTGGAAGTTTCCGGGCGATGTTTCTATGGCGTAGCTGTAATAGCCAACATCCACCGGATCGACATCATCGGCCAGCAAAACAGCCAGGCGCTCAAACAAATCCTTGGATCGGCGCGGGTCTGCCGGCGACCGCATAACCCCGACGCAATAGAAGTTATTGTGGCTAGGCTCATTATCTATGAGCGTTGAGCCAGACCACGGCGCACCGGACCACGCAGAAGGACCAGCCTCATTCGGGTCAGCCCGAAACGAAGCGGTCCAGCCATAACCTCCCTGCATCGCGCCATACACTGCGCGAAGGAATTCACTGTTTTGCATTGTTGCCTCGACTGCCGGCGTCAGCCGAGCAGATCGTCAAGGGTGAGAGCAATTTTATGTGCAACGGCAAAGTCTAGGATCGTCTCCCAATGTCGCTGCGGAACACGGCCATCAGTCCCGCCTTCTGGGCGGGTGACTAGCCATCTTGAAACTGCGCTTGGGGTTGCGTTTATGATTTTGGCTGTGGCTGTAACGCCGCCTAAGCGGCCAACAATGTTCCGTGCCGGTTCGCACCGGCCTTTAATCATAGCCATGCAAAGTGCCTTTCAGGTCCGACGCAAGGCAAACACCAAAGCCAGTGATTTGCAATACGCAATATTCTAAAAAAACATATTGCATGAATCTCACATCTGGGACTAGGGTCCGTCTCCCTACAAGGAGAAGCCAAAATGAAAAACACTGAAGCCCAATTAGAAGCCCTAAGCCTAGCCTGGATTGAAGCCAAAACGGAAGAACGCAATGCCAATGCCAAGCGCATAGGCGTTGAGGAAAAGATCATTGAGATCCTTGGCAGCAAGGAAGAAGGCCGCGAGACGGTCACGCTAGACAACGGCACCCAGATCGTTGTCATCGGCAAGATGGTCTACAAAGCTGACGATCTCGACAGCATCATAGAAGTTACCCACGGATTGCAGGACCAGTTCAAGCCCTACAAGACCGAGACGAAGCTGGACGAATCCAAGATCAAAAAGATTCGCACCTTTCAGCCTGCGCTGTGGCGTCAGCTAGCGCTCTACATTACCGCACGCCCCGCCAAGACCGGTGTGGTCGTCACCTTGCCAGGAGATGAATACGATGGCGTTTGACCTTAAAAGCATTCGCAAGAATGAAGCCATCTCTGCGCCACGGCTTATGCTTTACGGCGTCGAAGGTATCGGCAAGTCCACGTTTGCCGCTGGCGCACCTGATCCAATCTTCATCCTCACCGAGGACGGGCTTGGATCGTTGAAGTGCAAACACTTCCCGCTGGCTACATCGTTTGACGATGTGATCGAGGCAATCGGCACGCTTTATAGTGAGAAACACAGCTTTCAGACCGTAGTGATAGACAGCCTCGATTGGCTGGAAGCTATCATCTGGCGTGAGATTGAGGAAAAGTATGACGCCAAAGACCTTGCCTATGGCAAGGGCGCTATCATCGCGTCCGACCGCTGGCGGGAGATCCTAGAAGGTCTGAACGCCCTGCGTAACGACCGCAGCATGGCTGTCATCCTGCTTGCTCACACAACGATCAAGCGTTTCGACAGCCCAGAAGTCGAACCCTACGACCGGTATCAACCCAAGCTCCAAGAGCGCAGCAATGCGGTCATCAGGGAATGGGCGGATGCGGTGCTGTTCGCCAACTTTAAGACCATCGTCAAGAAGGACGACGTTGGGTTTAACAAGACCAGCAATCGCGGCATCTCTAATGGCGAACGGATGCTCTTTTGCAATGAGAGGCCAGCCTACATGGCCAAGAACCGCTACAGCCTACCCGACAGCATAGGGCTGTCGTGGAATGAATTTGCAGAAGCCATTAACTAAGGAACAAGACAATGCCCGCATGGGATTTTGACGCTACCAGCTACGACGAACCCGTTACCAAGAGCAGCTTTGATCCGTTGCCCCCAGGTGACTACACCGCCATCGTCGCGGAAAGCGATATGAAGGACACCAAGGCCGGTACGGGTAAGTACATTGAACTGTCCATCCACATCGTCGAGGGCCAATATGAAGGCCGTCGCCTTTGGGAACGACTGAATGTCTATAACCCGTCAGAGCAAGCCGAGCGCATTGCTCGCTCGCAGCTTAACAACCTGTCTAATGCGGTTGGAAAGCCTGGTGCGACCGACACGGAAAGCCTGCACGACATTCCGTTTATTATCTCGCTTGACATCGACCGGCGTGATCCCACCCGTAATAAGGTCATGGGCTATTCACCGGCTGGTAAGGCTCGCGCTGCGGTTCCTAAAGCGGCACCTGTAGCTGTTACCTCTGGCAAGAAAGCCTGGGAAAAGTGATGGCAACGATGCCCGATACAACCGCCGGGAAGATTACAGCTTGGCATGAGGCTAAGACAGAGACTCACCGTGAGCATCTGGGAGCCTCGCTGATCGGGCATCATTGCGACCGCTATCTATGGCTGACCTTCCGCTGGGCTAGTACGCCCCAGTTCAGCGGAAGGCTGCGCCGGCTGTTTGACACCGGCAAGCGCGAGGAGCCGCGCATTTATGAGGAGCTGCGTGCCATTGGCGTAGAGCTTCACATTGACGAAGACGGCAAGCAAATAGAGTGCCGCGACCAGACAGGTCATTTTGGCGGGTCCGTGGACGGCATTGGCAAGGGCTTTGTTGAAGGCCCTAACACCTGGGCTGTGCTGGAGATTAAGACTTCTAACGACAAGGCGTTTAACGACCTACGCAACCAAGGTGTCAAGAAGGGCAAGCCGCAGCACTATGCCCAGATGCAGACCTACATGGGCCTAATGAAGCTAGACCGCGCCATGTACATCTGCGTCAATAAGAACACGGATGACCTGCACTCTGAGTGGGTTGCCTACGACGAAAAAGAATTTATGGGCATTACGGTGCGGTCAAGCATGATCGTGCTGTCGTCCACGCCCAAGCCTCGCATCAGCGAAGACCCTGCAAACTGGCAGTGCAAGATGTGTGATATGCACGCTATATGCCACCAGGAGAAGGTGTCGGAGTTTAACTGCCGCACCTGCGTCAACGCTACGGCGGTAGAAGGCGGTAAGTGGGTATGCGAGATGCAGAAGAAGCAGCTAGGCCCAGAGGAGCAGCGCAGGGGCTGTGCCGCGCATATGTTTATCCCTGACCTAGTGCCGGCGGCTGAACCGATTGACGCCAGCGACACGCACATTGAGTACAAGGATAAACGTAGCGGCAAGACGTTTAAGAACGGCGGCTTTGCCGTAACCAGCCGCAACTTTGAAGCCGACAGAGCTAAAGCCCTTGGCGTAAGCGCTAAAGTGCCGTTTAGCGATGAGATTCCGTTTTGAAAATTAAGCTAGACCCCAGCGAAATGATGTTTGCCGTCATGGGTGGTGCCATGAGGCGCATTCAGGCGTTGCAGCGCGGTCGAGTTGATAAATACGGAACGGTTCAGTACCCGTGGCAAGCTGACATTGAAGGCGCGATGGCTGAAATGGCCGTGGCAAAAGCCTTTGGTATTTTTTGGTCAAGCGACGTTGGCAACATTTATGCGATTGACGTTGGCCCTTATCAAGTCAGATCCACGCCATACGAAAGCGGGCATTTGGTTATAAATAAGCCCGACAAGGACGAGCATATTTTCATTCTCGTTATAGGCCGGGATGGCGAATATGATTTACGCGGTTACGCTATGGCTGGTGATGTGAAGCGTGAAGAATTCTGGACATCAAAGAGCATAGGAAGATTCGCATATTTTGTTCCCCAAGAAGTTTTACGACCTGTCGAAGAATTAATGGAGAAGCCAGATGTCCCGCAATTACCTTAACAGCGAAGCTTTCCGCAATTACGACGCTAGCTTCAATGGCCGCGATTGGACTGAATCAGCCAATACGCATGAAGACAAAACCGAACTTGCGGCAGATCACACAACAAAAGAATTAATTAAAAAATTAAATCGAGCAAGAAAAAACGCAACAGAATTATACAAAACTATATCTGATAAAGATCAAGAAATACTGGATCTTAAAGACGAACTTCGCGTTTTAAGGGTTTTTTTGGAAAGGACTTAGCTTTATGACCGGACGCATGGCACGCAACAAAGGCGCACGCGGCGAGAACGAGCTTGCCGCAATGTTGAGCGATGAGCTGGGTACGGTGGTCAAGCGCAAGTTAGGCCAAGCCAGGGACGGCGCTGATGACATTGAGATTGGGAAGTTTCGTATTGAGGTTAAGCGCCGCGAGACGCTAGCCATTATGCAGTGGTGCCGGCAGATTGAAGCCTGCACGCCAAAGGATCAGATCCCGCTAGTTGTATTCCGCCAGAACGGCCAAGAGTGGCGCGTTGTGATGCGTATGAAGGATCTGATCCCCATGATTCGTGAAGAACTTGCAGGCTCTTAAAATTCTTGATCTCTTTAGCGGCATTGGTGGCTTTAGCCTTGGGCTAGAACGCACTGGTGGCTTTGAGACTGTAGCGTTCTGCGAGATTGAACCGTTCCCCCGCGCTGTGCTGAAGGAGCATTGGCCTGATGTCCCGTGTTACGAAGACGTTAGAACCCTCACCGCAGATCAACTCCGATCAGATGGCATTTCCGTGGATGTCATTTGCGGAGGATTCCCCTGCCAAGACATCTCATACGCAGGGGGGGGGGCAGGCTTGGAAGGCGCGAGATCAGGACTATGGAGCGAAATCGCCCGCCTGGTTAGCGAGCTACGACCGCAATACGTCATCGTGGAAAATGTCTCAGCACTCCTTAGTCGAGGGCTTGGACGAGTTCTTGGAGACTTGGCCCAGATCGGGTACGACGCGGAATGGCATTGCATACCAGCTTCCGCCGTTGGCGCTCCGCACAGACGGGATAGAATCTGGATCGTGGCCTACCCCGCGAGCAAGCAGTGCGATGGCAACAAATTTCACACAGAACACACTAATCAGGACACGAGGAAACTTAGAAGAAGCAGTAGCGCAACGGATGTGGCCGACGCCAAGAGCCTCACCAAACGAGAACAGACAGACGAAACTGACGCCAAGCCAGAAGGCGGGGAAGCACGGAATCAATTTGGCGGCGGCGGTTCACCTGTGGCCGACGCCGGTATCAAGGATGTGGAAGGATTCGGGCTGTCCAAGCGAATTCAACAGGAACGAAATACCGTTGGCAGCTTTGGTTGGTGGCGCACTGAACCCGACGTGGGTCGAGTGGCTAATGGGGTTCCCTTTAGGGTGGACCGTCTCAAAGGTCTGGGAAATGCGGTCGTCCCGCAAATCCCAGAAATCATTGGTAGAGCAATCTTAGCTAGTGCATACCGTTCCGAAGCGCCGCGCTCAGAATAGCCGGCACAACAAGCTGGGCAACCTGGAACGCATTCAGGTCGCCCAGAGCATAGCTAGCAAAAGCGCCAATGACCGTTAGCGCAGCGGCGACGTAAGTTTTCTTACCCTTAAGAATTCCAAACATAGCGTTCTCCTTACGAGAGGTTGACGAGTTTGTAATGTGTAACGCTGTAAAGCTGCATGAGGTCGTCAATCAGGTTTTCAATCATCGTGTTCTTTTTGCAAATCTGATCACGGTGTTTGGCAATCCAAGTTAGCTCCTCACGAACTTTGTCCGTGATGCCGCCCTTAGTTACGACCGTAATGCGGACCTCACCGATAAGGCCATAGTACCCTTGGTATGCCTCAACAATGGCGTCAATCTTATCAATCACGCCGTCATAGAACTTACCCAGCGCCTTGTGTTCGCTATAAGACTGCGAAGCCCAGTGAGCCAAATGCGCGGCATTGCGGATAGCAAAGACGCGAGAAATGAGTTCTTCAATCATGGATGCAGTCCCTGTTTATACGTCATTCTTCCATTAGACATCGTAGCCGTCAAAGATTGTTTGCGATTGCCAGACGGCAGGTAGCTAACATGAACCCAGCCAGAACTAGGAACGCCAGTTTTGTAGCATTCCAGAATCAACTGATCATAGTCGCAGTTCTTTTCAATCCATTTAGCCAAGTCGCTATTGGCAACGCCGGGGATTTCAATGTCAGCGGCTTGGCCCCGGCAATGCTGAGATGTAGCCGCTCCGCCCACAGCCTTGTTCAAGGCCACGCCACGGAAGCCGCTATTAACATGAACCGGCCCCAGGTTCTCCCGCACGACTTCTAGAACGTCGTTGCAAAGCAATTTGAGGCTTTCTAGCTGCTGCGGGTCAGGTGCGTTGTCTATGCCAAGCCGGTCGCCAGTTTGCGACTTGGTAAACTCTTCTAGGATAAAATGTTTGCTAAGATTCATTTTGCTTCATCGCTCTGCCACCAAGGACGCCCACAAAAGCGCCGACAATGGTCTGGAACGCCGGTCCAAGGATTTTGAAAATCTCGTCGTTGTTCACTTTGCTGTCAAACAGACCGGCGAGGAACACGAAGATGACGGCGGTCATGGTCATAGACAGCGTACCCATGACGATCATCAAGATGATGGTGTTGAGCTTCTCGTTCATTTGGCCGCAACGCCCCAGGCAATTGCCCCTAAAGCCACTATCAAAGACCCAGCGAACGTAAACAAGATTGCTTCAATGCGCTTAAGCTGGGCATTGATCCCGCTATAGCGTTCAGCGCAAACCGCTTCATGGACTGATAAGCGCTGGTCCACTTCATTAAGTTCCGACATTAAACACCGTTATTGGAATAGTTGGCTTAAACGACATTACAGATTACCCGTATTTGTTGAAGGGTAGGCTCGGTCCGGACCCCAGATAATCCGAACAGCGCCATTGCCGCCGGTGTTGGGCGCTCCGCTGTCACCTCCAGCACCAGCTCCGCCGCCGTAGAGTTTACCAACACCATCCGAACCTGCACCACCAGGGGAACCATTAACGCCGTTCCCACCCCCGCTTCCACCGGAACCCGAAGATGTCGGCCCCAAAAGTCCGACACCACCGCCAAGACCGCCGGCGGCACCATCCCCACCACCACCAGCGCCCCCACCAGAACCGCCAGAACCAGCACTGCCAGAGACACCCGAACCTCCGGAGTTGTTCCCCCCGTTTCCTCCAGCGCCCCCAGCACCAGAATAACCAGCAGTGCCGCCACCGCCACCACCACCACCACCAGATTCAACATAATTGCCGCCCGCGCCGCCATTAGCACCGCCCACGTCTCCGCCGATTGTTGTGCCTGTGCCGCCAGCGCCCCCTGTGTCGCCAACCCACTGACCGCCACCAGCTAACAGTATGCTTCCAAAGGAAGAATCGCCCCCACTGGTAGGTGAGCTTCCAATTGCACCGGCAGCCCCAACTACGACAGTATAGGTATTATTTGGAGCGACAGGATAATAAGTGTAGTAACGTAATCCGCCACCGCCCCCGCCGCCGCCGCCTGCGCCGCCGACGCCGGCACTAGCTCCCCCGCCACCGCCTACAGCCAATATTGAAATTGAGGTTATGCCCGAAGGAACGGTAAACGTATATGTACCAGGCGTGTCATAGAGTTGAGCGCCGCTGCCTCCACCCGCACCCACACCAAAACCACGAACCGATGCTGCTGAAAATGTGCTTTGAATAGGCATCAAACAAACTGCGACAAAGAAGCGATAACGGTAAAAGTTGCAGAACCCGTTTTAATGACGGTGTAGGTATACGAATTGATGCTGTTAACGCTACCCGCATTTGGCGCAGCCCCAAACCATTTTGTAGTCACACCGGTTGTTGTGCCGTCCACTTGAACCACATTGTTGTAATAAGCGGTGGACCCTTGGGTAACGAGGAATGCAACCGTAACACACTCACCCGTAGACATAGCTGTGTTGAGCGACGTACCAGAAGAAGCACGCAGATTGACCGTCCAGTTAGCCGTTGCATTAGACGTATAATAAATTACGCTCTGGGTGGTAATGTCGTAGTTGATCGTGCCGGTTGCGGCAGTGGCAGAAATCGTGACTTTCTCTAAGGCGTTGAGGAGCTTTGCAGCCATAACGCTGGTTGAGCCGTTAAAGGTCTGCTTGGCTGTAAAAGTGGTTGCAACGCTAGGCGAAACATAATCCGTGCCGGCAGTTCCTGCTGTAATTACAGAGCTAGAGCCGTTGCCAATTAGAACACCGCTTAAAGAGCCTACGATGAGTGTGGAGACAAGCGCTGGCTGGTTGTAGGTCAAGGCATCACCAGAAACCGTGGGAGCGCCTAAGCCCGTTACTTTAAAGCCGTTCAGCGGTATGTTGCCCGTGACGACCGTCTGGCCGTCCTTGGTGATCGCCGTGCTAAGGCCCGTGGCAAGGTCCGCCGTCAGCGCGTTAAACGCCGTGGACGTAATGGTCGTGCCAGTGACAACGGGCTGACCCGCTGTGTTGATTAAGAACGTGCCGGTTCCGTTGAAGCTCATTGCGTTTGACCTTGTTGGTTAGCTAAATATGCCGCCATTGCGCCCGCTTGTCCTGCTTTAGGATTAACGCGAGCGACAGGCGCTCCACGCCTAACTGTTTTTGACGCCTCAAGCGCCCTAGCAAGGGTAAGAGGCGTAGATACAACTTTAGCTGCTGTACCCACTGCTGGAACAGCTAAAGCAAGTTTTGGACCTAAGCCATAAACACCACCAGAAACGACAGCGTTGCCAATAATAGATGCTAAACTTGTAGGGGCAAATTTACCAATTATGGAAAGAGCATCCGGCACAAGACCACCCTTAGCAACTTTTTTAATTGCCGCTTGTTCCTCTGGAGTAAACTGACCCATTCTTTTTTCGTCGTTAGACAGTTTGTTAAACCTAGCTCTAAGAGCATCATCAAGCTTAACATTCATTGGTCCGGCGCTGGCTTTTGCCTTTTCAATTTCTTTCTCAATCATTCCTGATTTAGCTTGCTTAGCCCAAAGCCGCTGCCCTTCTTTTAACAAAGAAGCGGCTTTTCCAGTTGTTCCAGAATTTAGGGTTTGAACAAAATCATCAATAGATCTTACAAGATCACCAGCAACTTTTTTGTCGGTATCAGATGCGGTAGATTTAATTTGAAAAGGTCTTGATGCGGTTCTACGCAAAAGATCAAGTTCATCAAAATCAATTGTACCGTTTTTACCTAAAATTAAATCAAGAGCTTCTTTAGATTGATCTGCCAATTTGTATTCAGTGCCGCTTTTTCTAAATTTTTCTCTTAAATCATTTTTAAATTTATCAAATCTTTGTTGAGAAACAACAACACCTTCTTGTTTCATTTGCTCATAAAGATTTCCAGCAGCGCTTCTATCTTGTGCAGTGGTTTGCAATCCTCTGTTAGCCATCGCTTTAGCGGTAGCGTTTTTAAGCCCAGCAGCACCGCCGGCAGTTGCCATACCAGTTAACGCAGCTACAAGCGGTGGAACATATTTTTCAGCGGGCGTTCCCTTGGTGAACCTTTGCGCTGCATCAGTTGCTAAACCTGGAATGATAACCTGAGCGCCGCGTGAAAGAATACCGCCTGGGCCTGTAAGGGCAGCGGGAGCAAAAGAACCTACCGTTTCGGCGGTTGTTCCTTGTTCAGTTTTTGGATCGCCAAAAAACTGTTGGGTTGAAGCTTGAGCTTTTTGAACTGACGGCATTGTAGACAAACCCAAAGTCCTTGGGGCTTGTCCGATAGCGGTTAAGTCGTTTTGTGACAAACCACGGCTACCTAACATCTGAGCAAGCCTAGACCCTAACGTAGCTGCGGATTGCATCCCGCGCCCCATTACGTCTTGCTGAAAGCCGCCAAGATCAGCCGCACCCATAACGCCAGAAATGGCACCCTTAAGGCCCATTTTAGCTACGTCTTGAGCTACATCAGCTTTTGATACGGGTGGGGGAATAGAAACCGTAGATGGACCCATCAATTCTTCAGCGGTTGGCAACGCATTAGAAGATTGTTGATCGGAGTCTTTTTGAACGTAGATTTGCACCCCCTTATTGGGTGTTTCACCTATAAGTTCATCTCCTGACATTAATTCTTCAGCGGTAGGTAGCTTGTCTGAACCGCCCATGATTTTTTGAACGTAATTTTTTGTTTCTGGAAAATTAGGAATTCCACCAGCTTTTTGTACAGCCCCTGGGCCAGCATTGTACGCGGCAAGAGCCAATTCTGGGCTTCCAAATCTATCAATTTGTTGTTTGAAATAAGTGGCACCGCCACGCAAATTTTGTTCCGGATCATTAATGTCTACGCCTAACTCGCGAGCCGTATCGGGCATAAGCTGAGCAAGGCCAGTAGCGCCTCTTTTAGATTTTGCATTTGGATTGAAGCTGCTTTCATTTTGAACAAGGCGCGTAAAAACAACCGGATCTACCCCGACTTCAGTGGCAACTTTTGAAGCTAAAGCTCTAAAGTCCATTAAAAAGCCTCAAAAACGTCAGCGTTTTTATTGTTTGTTCCGTCAACATTGTACGGATTAACAATTCCATACATTTTGCCGTCCTTTTTTACCATCAAAACAGCCGGTTTTCCGTTAGAAAGTTTGAATGATTGAAACATTGGATCTTGAAAAATAGATCTTTTTGATTCTGGTGTTTTATTCCAAGCGACATCAATTTCACGCTTGCTGGGGCTGCCTGGATAATTTTGAGCAAAAGAGTTGTACGCGGCTTCTTTGTTTTTTGAAGCTGCTGTGGTTGAAAAATTAATAAGCGATACATCTTTAGGCGTAGTTACGCCTGGGAACCCGCGATCAACAATTTTAAAATCAGTATTAGACGGGTTTGTGCCAAGCTGTTTAACCATTGGCAAAACATACTGCGTTCTTAAGATTTTAAATCCTTCACCGCTTTGAACCAATTTTTCAATGTTTGGAGGATTAATTCCTAAGCTACGAAGAACGCCGGCAACTTGAATGGACGCTCCGGTAAATTTGTTCGGATCTAAATCTCTTACGAATCCAATTGCCTGTTTCATTTGATTAACAGTTTGATTGGCAGATTGAATGTTTGCGGCTGCATCGTTAATTAACTTAGCGCCAGCGGTATAATCAATCTTTTGCGCTTCAATTTGTCCTGGGTTTTGCCCAACACCGAAACCAGTGGGTGCGGTTCCAGCGCCTCCCTGTCCAGTAGGACCAGCGGGTTGACCTCCAAATTGCGCCACGGCTTGAGCGCGTGTCATTTGGGTTGGAACACCGTTTACGTTAATCGTAACAATTTCTTTTGCGGCTTTTGCTCCTTCAGTTGCAGTTGTTCTTGCGCTTTCAACGTCTGCAATAGATTGAACGCGACCAGCAAGATTTCTTACTCCCGCTATTTTTCCATTTTGATCGTAAAGGGGTTCTTGGCCTTCACCAAAATCTGGAACAAACATTCCAGCATTTGCTTGGTTTTCCGTATCAACCATCATGCCGTTGACATTAGTCAGTTTTGGTTTTGTAGCGGTGTAAGCGCTTACTAAATCAGTCGTATCAAGACCGGCACTTTGCGCTCCAACAATAGCCCGCAAAATATTTTCCCGATTAGAAGCCGGATTAACCACATCAGCGGGTTTTGGTCTTTGAGGTGAAAGATCGTTTAAGGGTGCTGGAGCGCCCATAGGGGATGGCGCGGCGACGGGGGGAGGCGCAACCATTGGATTTGGCGGGGGTGCGGCAACTGGAATGTCAGTTGGCGCTGGTGAAACTGTTGCAGCTAACGCCTTAGCAAGCGGAACTGAGGCTGCACCGTTTGTAGCAGTAGGTGCCGAAGGCTCACCGCCGCCCATAGAGGTAATAAGTTTATTCAATGCAGTGTTTTGTTCTGCTTTTTTTGCGCTTACATAAGATTGAGTAAGCTCATCAGCCTTCTTCCCCTGATACCCAGCCGCATATCCCTGCAAAGCTTTAGCCAGCACAGCCGTCCACGGGATAGCCGCTTGAATGCCCTTGTACGATTGAATGTCAATCGGGGCATCGGCTTGCTCTTGCAAGGATTCAGCCAGCTTTTGCCGGCGTTGGGCAGCAGCTAGTTGGGCATCGTAATTTGTAAGGCTGACGTTGGGCATCACAAAGCTCCGTAATCGACCATCAGATAACCGCTGGAATGTTGGGCAACGGCTTCAGGCTTAACCGTAAGAACTTCCTGCGCCATAACGCCATGTTCACGGCGGTCAAAAATGTCGTATTCATAAATGCCAATGCCAAGCGGGTGTTCACCAACCTTAACAATGTTTGACTTAAGACGAATGTCGCTCATTCCATACCCAGGAATAAACTTGGCACCAGTTGCCGCAACCTGACCCAAGGCCGCTGTCTGAGCATTTTTAGCAGCCATCTGTTGACCATATATATCCATAGCTTGCTGACCACCCGCTTGAGCGCCTTGGAACACAGGTGCAGCCGCCACGTTAGAGCCGGTATAGCCTTGGAACTGCGGGTTCTGAATCTGCGACCCAGACATAAGAGCCGAGATTTCATTAAGCGGCTGGTTACGCAATTGCAATTGCTGCGCCAAAGCTTGCTGTGCAGCCGTATTGCCGAATTGAGCGCCTTGTAGGTCTTGGTTGTAACCCTGGTTTTGCGCTTGGTTGTAAAGGCCAGCAGCAGCTTGGCCTTGGCCAAAGTTTTGCCCAATAGATTGATTTTGCATTCCTTGAGCCGCTTGCGCTTGAGCAAAATTCTGCCCAATGGCTGCATTTTGCAATTGTTGCGCTGCTTGCCCCTGACCAAAGTTTTGACCAATGGAGGCATTAGTCAATCCTCTGGCCGCAAGACCGCTGCTAAAATCTTGACCAAGCCCTTGATTGTAAAGCCCCGCTTGAGATAATTGCTGTCCAAAACCCTGTTGGTTAGCCGCTGTGTCTAGGTTAATGCCCTGCAAAGCCGCCTGGGTGTACAGGTCATTGGCTTGCTGCCCCTGAGTACGCATGGCGTTATTATAAGCTTCACTGCCTGGCGTAATGCCTTGGTTGGCAAGCTGTTGGTTTAGCGCCGCTTGTTCTTGCTGAATCTGCGGTTGAAGGCGAGACAAGATTGCCGCTTGACCTGTCATGCCAGCATTAACCGGCATTTTGGCTATGCCGGATAAGTCAAGCGATCTTTGGGCCACTCCATATTTAGCAGCGTCTATCCCCTCTGCTAAACCATACGCGTCAGCAGCGGGACCACCGCCGGCCAAGCCAAATGCATCACCAGCGGGACCACCACCCGCCATGCCGTACATTCCAGCGGAAGGACCATAATCAATGGCCCTTTGCGGACCCAATGACGTTTTAATGTCAGGGCCGCTATATTTAAATGGGGTGCTAAGGACATTAGACGCGGTTGTAGCGCCCTGTTGCCCAAGATTGGCTAGGGAAAGCTGAACTTGTTGCTGGGCTTCAAGAGCCTTTTGTGCCGCAGGTGTTAGGGTCTGCGTGACCGTTGCCTGTGGCATATCTGGATTAGTGGTCGTATCAAACGTAACGGTTTGATTGCCATACGGACTGATAACGTTTGGATTGCTAAGACCAGCACTTTGCAACCCAGACTTCAGGTTAGCAGCACCTTGGTCTGCCGCTGCCTGGGTGTAGTTAACTGGCGTTGGCGCTGACGGCGTACTTTTTCCCATAACGACCTTCCAAGAACCTGCAATCTGATTTCTTAAGCGTATACAACACTATATCACCGTCTGGATGACAATCTGTAAGTGTGGCTTCAGGAACAAAGCCCATCTTCGTGACGAGCCGCACACTTTTCAAATTACCAACTTGAACTGGTGCTATTGCCTTGTGGGCATTGCAGGTATTGAAGGGATAATCACACATCGCACCCATAAAAGCCGGGGTTAACCGGCCTATCGCTGCCATATGAACTACCCAGGATCTACCATTCCAGTTTTCATAAATTACACCAGCTATAATCTTATCGTCTTTTAACAGCCCTATTGCGACTGATTTCTCAGCAAAAAAAGAACTGCCTAGTTGATCTGCTACCCAATAGCCTATCTCAGGCCCGTTTTCTATATGCCAGCCCATCCGGTTTGATACACCAAATCTGTTGCCGCCCATTCAACCTGAAGCAATGAGCTAGCGGTTTTAACCTGAAGACCGATACAATATCCTATACCAGTTATGCCAAGGTAGTTGTTCGTAATGTCTAGGTCACTGCCCCACAAGGCCGTATCCCAAACTCCCGTATCCCAAACGCCATAAACCGAAGCTGTATAGGTCAACGGGGCGGAATTGTTTAGGATGTTAAAATCGATGTTAGCACCAACAAAAATGCCAGGTTGGCCGTTGGTAAAAATGTTGGGCCTGGCGCGGGTAAAGTACTTTTTGACGCCCCGCGATCCCATGTAATTAAACGCTTGGATCGTGTTGGTAACGATGTTGGCCCCGTCATCGGCGTAGGTACTGTCCCACGCCTTAGCCACATAGCCATTGCCGCCAAAATAAAGATTTTCGCCGTAGATGTCCCAGCAGTTAGCGTTCCAACCCGTAAAGTTGCACCACGACTTTGTAATGGTGTTCATAACGTATTGCTGCTGCTGACCAACAGCCACAGGCACGTTAACCATTATGGCATTGTTTTTAGCGGAATAAACCAATTGCCAGCCTACAGATGCGCTGCCGTAGGTTGATGTAGCAGCAGCAATTGCGCCCTGAATCTTATCAGACAAAGCCACGCGAGAATCTAAGCGGTCGCTTTGCATGGCTTGGGACATAGGCAGCAAGCCGTCATAGGTAAGCAAAAGAAGGTCGCCACCGTATTTAATCATGGAGCGGCTTCCAATAGGTGAGCCAAATTTCCAAATACCCGTCAGCGCCCATGTAGAGGCGCTAGCGGGGTCTGTGCCACGATAAACTATAACCTCGCCGTTGCTGGTGACGAACGCCAGCATATCATCAATGCCAAAACCACCGTCTATGGTCCATGTGCTAAAATCAACCAGCTTGCCGCCGTACCTACAGACAGAACTTAGATCTAGAAATTGAGCCGCACCGCCAACTGAGGATGTCGGCAGATACCAAGCCTTCAGTGTGTCTTTTTCAATGAACCAAATGCGGTTTTTAAACAGCAGCACATTGATTAGGTTAGTTGTTGTGACGCCTGTGATGGCCGGCGTAGATATGCCCGTAATTTCGGTCCAAGTGCTGCCGTCATAAAGCAAAGGCTCATTAACGCCGTTGGTGGCATATAAAAAACTGCCGCCAGAAGTCGTGATGTTGGTGTATTCCCATTTGCCGTTTCCAAGGCTTGATAGGACCGGAGCGCCAACAGCACCGCTAGCCGTTACGTTATAAAGCTTGCTTGTTTCGGTGACGGCAAACATTTTATCTGTAGTGCCGCTGGAATAAACAAACAGGCTTTGAACTTGGCCGTCTAGGCCCGTAGCCCATTTTGAATAGCCGCCGCGCAAAGTGACATTGGAAACAGTTGGAAACATATTTTCCAACGTGACCGCATCCATAGGGTCCATGTTGGCATAGCTATCCCTAGCGTTCCAACCACCAAGAGGTGCCGGTAGAGATTGAACCTGAGCAGTGTTTCCTTGAACCAAAGAGCGCGTATTAACTGCCATAGCCGCTATCCGGGATGTTGTCGTAGCCAATTAGGATGTTGCCTGGACGCGGGGCAAACGACAGGTTTGCCGCAGAGGTATCCTGCGCTACCGACGTATCAAATTCGGTCAGATAATCACGATACAAAGCCGTGGTATCAAAACCCTTGGCTTGGAAATATTTCAGCTTTGTCATAAGGACCATAACGCGGTCAGGGTAAATGCAGGTGTCAGTGTCAACAGTCATGCTGTTTTTCACTGCGTTAGCGGAGGATCTAGCCCACCCCTTGCTGCGGTATTCAAAGCCAAGATATTCAGCGCTGGAAAGGCCAGGCCAAATTTGGAAATAGCTGCCTAGCAAGCGCCAACGGATACGCGGGCCGGTGGATATGTAACCGCTGAGAAGCCATTCCCATTGCTGGGCATTCTCTGGGCCAAGCATTTCCCAGTGCTTGCTCTTGTCCCACTGGGTACGCGGCACAATGCTATCATAGTCGCTAGGCAGGTCGTATTTGACCTTCTGGAAATAGATTGTGCCGGCGGTCACGGCGCTGGCTGAATAGGTTGAGACTGTGACCTGCGTACTGGAATCTACGCTGGTGATAAACGTGGCATTGGGAAATCCTGTACCAACGACCATGTATGTAGTGTCCAAGCCGGCAGTGGACGGGATGCCGGTGATGGTAAGCGTGGTGGTCGTGTAAGTTCCCGTCGTGGTCGTATATTCCGTAAAGAAGCTGTACGGTATGGTAAGTTCTCGCCAATCAGCTTTCCGCAGCAATTCGTAACCGCTGGCGTTCATGAGCGCCAGGATCTGAATTACGTCTTGGTTGGCATTCCCAGCTACGAAAGTGGGAGTAGGAACGCCTAGCTCATTCGTGACTTGCGTCACTAATTGCAGCATCGTGCTGGACATCTATAACTTCTTTCCTTGGCCGTCCCGGCCTACGCTCATCCATAAGCTGAGACATTTTAGCTTTTAGCTCATCAAGCTCTTTTCGCGTATTGGAAAGTTCGTCCGAAAAAGCAGAACTGTTTTTGCGGTTAAGATATAACTTAGCCCGCTCACGGAGCGCTTGAGCGCCCATGCCAACCTTTTGAAGCTGCGAATCTGAAGCCGTTGCAACCTGTTCAACGGTGCGAAACTTCAGAATTTGCAGTTCAGCCATTTGGTAGTCGTTCAGTTCTTCAGAAGCGTCCTCATGCCAAGTTTCCAACGGGGTGCCGAGTTCCGGTCCCTCATTGTTACGCATTTGGTAGTAAAGCCATTGACGCGAAAAACGAGCCTTGTGGTGTTCCCTGACGGGCTGCTCGATTATGTTAGTCTTGTCTCCGGGTGCCATAATTCGCACAAACGGTTGTCCCTTGTAGGGGGCCTTATCAAATTCATAAAATTCAACATGAAGTTGTGCGTCTGCACCAGAAACATCACTATCAAGAGGCATGGGTGGTCCCTTTTTAGGCGGTCAAAACGGAAGCCCAGGTAGTCGCGCTGGGCGCAAAGAGGAGAACGGTTTTAGCAGTAGCAAGGCTAAGGGTGGATGCGCCGGCATTGATGGTTGAGCCGGACTTTGGGTAGATGGTGATGGTTTGACCGCTGTCATTGCGGATACCAACCATAGCGCCGGCTTC
>Ga0181344_1000371_pt1 | contig 18178 bp, 28 predicted proteins | sample Su13VDMLBDD_FD_130098 | JGI IMG/M metagenome (GOLD analysis project Ga0181344, IMG submission 130098) | Freshwater viral communities from Lake Michigan, USA - Su13.VD.MLB.D.D | ecosystem: Environmental > Aquatic > Freshwater > Lake | place: USA: Michigan | collected 2013-07-15
ATTGAAGCGCCAGACGGCACAATCGTTGAGTTCCCCGAAGGAACGCCGGTTGCCGAAATAGAAGCCGCTATGAGCGCTCAGTTTGGTGGGCCTCGCGGCAGTGCGGGTGCAGCGCCGGAACCGGTGCAAGCCATTGATGTACCGGAAAGCCAAGTGCCACAATTTGACTATGTGCCGGGCGTTACCGTTCCTCCGGGCGAAACCGATGCGGCTGGCGTTATGGGCGCTTTCACGCGCGGCACGGCTGCACCTTTGGCTGGCGCTGCGCTTGGGGCTGCTGTAGGCGCACCGATTGCCGGTGTTGGGGCTATCCCCGGCGCAATGGCTGGGCTTGGCGCGGGCGTTCTAACTGAAGTTGTTGGCGATCCGATTGTGGCTGGCGTCAATCGTCTGTTTGGCACCAAGTTCACAGAACCCACTGTGGCGCTGCAAAATCTACTGACGAGCATCGGTGTGCCGGAAGCGGATAGCGAAGCGGAGCGCATTGTTCAAAAGGTTGCCACCGGAGCGGCTGGCGGCATTGGCGGTGTTGGGATTGGCCGTGTCGTGCAATCTATGGCTGGGCCTGCACGCCCATTGGCTCAACGCATCGGCGCTGTGTTGGCCGAACAGCCAGCTGCTCAAGTTGCAGGCGGTGCGGGCGCTGGTTTGGCAGCGGGCTTGGTTCCTGAAGATGCCGGCCCATTGGCTGAAGCTGGTGCGGCGCTGGTTGGCGGGGTGGCAGGCGGTGCCACTGGTGCGCGCATAGCGGCAGGGCGTGCGGTTCAATCTGCGGCACCTGAAGCTATGGGTGGTGGCCGTGTAAGCGGCGGCGCGGCTGCCATGACAGAGGAGGCTTTACGCCGGCAACGCGCAGAGGAGTTTGGCGTTGATATATTGCCTCCGCAAGCTTCCCGTAATTTTGCCGATCAACAGCGTATGCGCGAACTGGCAAAGAATAACGAAGTCGGCGGCCCGATTCGTGAAGGCTTGGAAAGGCAGCAAGACCAGTTGCGCCAGCGTTTTGAACGGTTTGTTGAAGGCACCGAAAGCGAGCAGTGGAATAACCCATACGCGCAAGGTGGCGTTATTGCTGACGCATTGGGGACTTTGGCAAAGCGAGAGCGCACTAGGATCAAGGCGTTGTACACACGGGCTGAAAACGCAGGAGAATTGCGGGAGCCGGTAGTTTATCAACCAGTCTTGGATTTTATCGCGCAGCAAACGCCGACCACGCTTGATAGTGCCGCGCCGGTTCTCAAGTCTGTGCGCGAGCAATTGGCGCTCAACGATCCGCAAAACACCGGAACTATCACACTTAAGCAAATGGAGGACATTCGCCAACTGATTAACCGCGATACGTCACCCGGCACGCCAAACGAATTTTATGGTCGGCAAGCGAAAGAGATTATTGACGACGTAACGGAAAACTCTGGCGGCGATGTTTACAAACGGGCAAGAGCCGCCCGCAAGAAGTATGCGTCAGAGTTTGAAAACGTGTCTTTGATCAACGATTTAATTGGAATGAAGCCGGGCGGCGTTGATCGTCGTGTTGCGCTGGAGCGTGTCGTCAATCACATTACGCGCCCACAAACATCGCTTGATTCAGTTAATCATTTCAAAGGGCTGATTGATCGTGCCGGGCCTCGCGGTCAACGTGCTATGCGTGAATTGCAAGGTGCAGTTTTGGAGAATATTCGAGACGCAGCTTATAAAGGCATTACACGCGACCAAGGCGGCGGCGTTGTCATCCAGCCAGCCACGTTAAACAACACGTTGCGGCAGTTAGATCGGGGCGGAAAACTAGAAGCCATTTTTGATAAACCGACAGCGCAAATGCTGCGGGACATCAATTTGCTTGTGATGGATTTGGCCACTGCGCCTCCGGGTGCGCTTAATCCTTCCGGCTCGTCATCAGCTATTATCAATGCGCTTGATCTTATGGCAACGGTTCCGGGCATGGGTGGCCTCGTTGCTAAGGGCGTAAGCAAGGTTCGGGAAACGGCAGTGCGGCAAGAACTCAAGAAAGAGGTCAGCCGGCTTGTGAAAGGCACTAATTAATGACCGCCCTAGCAATTGAATCTCCGTTCCCGGTGTTCACCGGGCTGGACGGCAAGCCGTTGGACAATGGCCGCATCTATGTGGGCGTGGCCAACCTCAACCCGGTGACGAACCCGGTGGCGGTCTATTGGGATGACGCTTTGAGCATCCCGGCATCGCAGCCGGTGGCAACGTCTGGCGGATACGCGGTGTATCTCGGCAGTCCGGCACAGTTGTATGCCGATGCGGCTACGGTGTCGATCCGGGTGGAGGATGGCGCAGGCGCGTTGGTATTCAGCGCCAACAGCGTTGCAGCGTTCTCGGTGGGCCTGTCTGGCGGCACAACGGGCCTTACGGTTACAGGCTCCCCGGTGACGGGCAGCGGCACGATCACGCTGGGCGGCACGCTGGTCGTAGCCAATGGCGGCACGGGTGCGACTACGGCAGCGGGTGCGCGCACTAACCTTGGCGCAGCGGCAAGTGGGGTGAATACTGATATTACGGCGCTTGACCAAGACGTAACGGTTACGGCCACCGGCACCATTGCAGCGGGCAGCATTGGCTTTCGCGGCGTGCCGCAGAACGCACAGGGCGCAACTTACACGCTGGCCTTGGCTGATGCTGGCAGACACATTGCGATTAGCACTGGCGGCGTTGTCATCCCGGCAAACGGAACCACGGCGTTTCCGATTGGCACGACCATCGTTATCTACAACGACTCTAACGCTACGCAAACCATCTCGATCACGACCGACACGCTGCGGCAGGCAGGCACGACCAACACCGGCACTCGGACGCTTGCGGTTTACGGCGTGGCAAGCTGCGTCAAGGTTGCGGCCACGGTGTGGATCATCACGGGCAACGTGACATGAGCGGCGTTCTATCTGTTGTGATCGGGATCACCGGATCGGCTGGGGGTGGATCACCGTTGGTTGCCAGCATTGGCGGCGGTGAATATGCCTCCAACTTCGACGCGGATAGTTGGACTTGGAACACCGCAGTTTGCACGGCCAGCGGCGGCACACCGCCTTACGCTTACCAATGGTCGTGGACTGGCACTAGCGGTGGGACGTTTGGCTTTGCCAGCAGCAGCGCCTTGGCCAGCACGTTGCCTGCGGTAAGCGGTGTGGCACGCGGCAACACGGCGACGGGTAGCCTCCGGTGCCAAGTGACAGACAGCGCGGGCGTGCCGGTAGTGGTTTTCAGCGCGTCTGAACTCTATCAATACGAAAACGTGTTCTAAGGGCGGCGGTTATGAACGATAACGATTTTAACGCCATCGCCAAGACGGTCATGGACGCTGCCGCTGCCGGTGTGGGCCTTGTGTCATGGGTGAGCGTAGAGTTGTTCCCCGTGATCCTGCAAATCCTCTCGGCCATCTGGCTGCTGCTGCGCATCTATGAGATGGATACGATTAAGCGGCTGCTTAAGCGTGATGACTGACTGGCTACCGATGCTGCCCATTGCCGTCACCGTGTTAATCTATGTGGCTGTCCTGTGTTGGTTTGTCCGCAAGGTGATTGATGGGTAATCAACACGACATCGACCCCAAGCGTGATGCAGAGATTTACGAGGCGTTTGTTAAGGCGGGTAGCTTTCGTGCCTTAGCCAAGGCTGGCCAGTATGGGGGCAAGTGCGGCATTGCTGCCGCCGTTCGTCGTCACCGGCAGCGCACTGGCACGGAGTATGACAAGGGTGGCATCGGCGCTGGGCCTGAGCGTGACGGCATGGCTCCCTATGTCGTTAAAGGCGTTTCCACTTACTTTGATGCAGACGGCAACCAGAAGGCGCAATGGGTTAAGACCCGGCTGGATGACGAGCAGCGGCAGGAGGCCATCAGAGCGGCTGCTGAGGCGCTGGCAACGTCTATTCCGCCTGCCGATCCCGTTGCGCCTCCAGCGGTCACGTTGGCCGATCTGCTTAACTTGTATGTGTTCACGGATTACCACTTGGGGATGCTGGCATGGCGTAAAGAGGGCGGGCAAGATTGGGATTTGGAAATTGCCGAGGCGTTGCTTTTGCAGGCTTTCCGGCACATGATCGACCAAGCGCCTGCCGCCCATACAGCCATCATCGGCCAACTTGGCGACTTCCTGCATTATGATGGGTTCAAGGCTTTGACACCGGCAAGCGGGCATGTGCTGGACGCTGACAGCCGGTTTCCGAAAGTCGTGATGGTCGCGGTGCGGGTGCTGCGGGCAATCGTGGCAATGGCGCTACAGCGGCACGAAAAGATCATTGTATTGCTTGCCGAGGGCAATCACGACGAGGCGTCAAGCGTGTGGCTTCGGGCTATGTTCAAGGCGCTGTTTGACAATGATCCGCGCGTGTTTGTCGAAGATAGCCCGTTGCCGTTTTACGCCTATCGGCACGGTAACGTAATGCTGGCGTTTCACCATGGCCACAAGGTCAAGATGGACAGTTTGCCCGGTCTTTTTGCTGCCCAGTTCCGCGAAATGTGGGGGCAAACCACAATGGCTTATGGCCATAGCGGACACTGGCATCATGAGGTCGTCAAAGAATTTGGTGGGATTAAGTGGATGCAACATCCAACGCTTGCTGCACGTGATGCTTACGCATCGCGGGGCGGATACCATGCCGAGCGTGCAACAAATGTGATCACCTACCATTCGCGGTTCGGGCAAGTATCAACGCTGACAGTTAAACCGGAGATGTTTGAGTGATGGTCGCACGGATTCCTTGGACAATGCTGAAGCCCGGCGCGTTTCACGACCATGTAGAGGATGTGGCGTTGATCTATGCGGCCAAGTTCCGGGCCGAGGCAGAGGGCGAAGGGCAGTGGATGGCCAGTGTCATGGCTTTTCATGGCGAACCACCGAAAGATATGATAAGGGTTGCGCTTGTCCGGGCCTTGCGCTTGGCTGCAATGGAGATTGAGCGTGCGGTGGATGACGGAAGCGCACCGACTAATCGGAACCCGTGAGGTTCCAGACGGGGGCAATAACCCAGTCATCATGTCGTGGGGCAATCGCCTTGGTGCGAAAATGTTGGGCATTTCCTACGGGGCCGATTCAATCCCGTGGTGCGGTTTGTTCGCAGCGCATTGCGTTACGCAAGCTGGCCTGAAGCCGCCAGCAATTGCCATTCGTGCAAAGGCATGGGCAACGTGGGGCATGTTCATAGGCACGACTGCCACGCGCCCTCCGCTGGGCAGCATTGCGGTATTCTCTCGCGCGGGCGGTGGGCATGTCGGATTCGTTGACAGCGTCAACGCTGACGGCTCGTTAAACATCCTCGGCGGCAATCAGGGGGATGCGGTGAACGTGCGTAGGTTTGCACGCGATAGGCTGATTGCGTTAAGGTGGCCGAAGGGCGTGCCGGTATCCCCACCGGCACCGTGGGCAAGGTCGGCGGTGATAGACACCGATGGCGAAGCGTAAGGAGATTGGAATGAATAAGGATCAGATTTTCGGCATCGTCCGCACCATCGTTGCGGCGGTTGCAGGCTTCCTAGCGGGCAAAGGCTATCTGGATGCGTCGATGGTTGAAGGCGTGGCTGGTGCCGTCGCCACGATCACGGTGGCCGTGTGGTCGGTGGCCTCTAAGAAGTGAAGTTCTTTACGGCCCTTTTGTCTTTGCTCTCGCTGTTGGTGAGCGAGTGGGTGCGAAGCCGCGCAAAGCAGGAGGGCCGTAAGGATATGCAGGAGCAGCTAGATGCGAATGTTGCCAAGGCTGAGGCCGCTGTTGCTGTTGACGATCCTGAGCGCGACGAGCGGCTGCGTAACCGGTTCGACCGCGCTCGTCGGTGACTATTGCCGCATCGCCAAGCCGATCAGCTATGACAGCAAGGCGGACAGCGCAGAAACGGTGAAAGAGATTGAGGCACACAACAGCAAGTGGGCTTGCGTGTGCGATGGGGACTGCCCGCGTTAGTGAATGCGCCGGTCTTTGGGTAGCCTGACCGGCGAAGGCTTAGAAAGCGCAAGGAGTCACTCGCGCGCACCCGGCATAGGCTTCTCATCCAACGCCGAAAATGTTTTACACCATGCAACTGCGCTCGCGCAAGGACTGTCCGCGTTAGAACACCACCGTAAAATTCCACATGACAACGCCACCCTGCACGCCGATGGTAACAAGTTGAAACAGCTTGGCCGCTTCCTCGTCACGCTTGCGTAGTTCGCTTGCTATGATCTGGTGTAGGATGCTGCCGCCGATCTTTGCCGCAACGAGCGTGGCGCAATCAGGGTTGCGGCCAAAGATCGGGTTTGCCTCAAACCCCTTGCCGCTTTGCAGCACATGGCACGTTTGGATCGTGTCAATGGCGTTCAATGTGTGAAACGCAACTTGTCGCTTCTGCCATGCGTCTAGAGCATAGCTTGGCGTTGATAGCATCAGGCACGCTGTAAGGGCGGTGAGTTGCAGTTTGGTCATTTAAGATGCTCCCCGGCTTCGATGGCAACCGCCGGATAACCTGCGTAGCCGTATTTTTCGCGAGCGCGCAGCCACGCCACGATCATGGTGCGCTCCGCAATACGTCCGCGCTGATAGGCGTCCGTGGCTGATATGCGACTGGCAACATCGTCCAGCAGGGCCATTGCTCGTTCAAGATTGTCGGTCATGGCTTCGTCTCCTGTGCGAGGGCCTTCAGCGCCGGGTGTGCATACGGCTCACTGGCTTTGATCAGCGCCCTGTGCGTGTGATAATCGCCCATTTCGTCGGGGCCAACCGCGAGGTAGTGCCAGCCCTGCACAAGGGCTTTCAGCGTCGCAATCTCAGCCGCCTGCGCGTCGATGTAGTCGAGGATAGCGCACAATGACGCCTTTTTGAAACACCCGTGGCCGCCGTCGCCCAGAAGGTCTATCATAACCCGCAGCCGCTCTGCTGGGTTTGGCGCGGTAATCTGTTCGTCGGTCATATCAAATCCTCTCTAGGAAATGCCGCACGTCGGGCGGCAGGGTGGCTGGCAGCGTCGGCGCGTTCGGGGTGTACCTTACGCGCCACTGCGCCAGCGCGGCGTCCGTGGGCGGCTTAGACGGGCCTATGTGCGCGTCACGGGCGGGGTCGGTCATCAAAACACCCACCAAACGCCAACGCAGAACACCACCGTAAAGCCGATGATGAACGCCTCGACCAGCGGGGCTGGTTCCCAATCGTCGTTCATGCGGCACCTGTGGCTTTGGCGATGACCGCATTGACGTCGGTCAGCAGGCGCAGGGCAGCATTCGCCTCAGGCTGGCCGTCGTCGCCGTCGCGCACGTCGGCGTAGCGGTCGAGGTAATCGCCGACCTCTTCCAACATGGCCAGCATGTCGGTCGCGGCCTTGATGATCGGGCCGTTGTCCGCGCCGTCCGCGCCATAGAGCGCCGCAATCAATGTCCCACCGCCAACAATCTGGCGACGATCATTCACGGCCCAAGGCCCCGGTGTGTGCTGCGCGTTCACGTCACTTCCCCCAAAACATAGAAAGCGGTGCAATCACGGCCAGCGCCGCAACAATCACATAAGCACGGGCAAAGCGCGGGTGCGCTTCTACAGCAGCGCGCAGCGTGTCCCAGTAGCCCGGTTCCGGCGTGCGCGGTGCCAAGCGTGCCAACAAGTCGCCGGCTTCTTCATGCGTGTACACGTCCGGTTGCCATGCGCGGGTCTGCTGGCGTTCCCAATAGCGTTCACGGTCAACGCTTTCCTTCAACCAAGTCTCCATTGCATTCCTCCCTAGCGGCAAAAGCGCCGCCGTTCACAAGTGGTGCCATCATTTTTTGCGTATCGCAAGCACAAAAAGTCCTTGCATCCACTTTTTATGCGCGGCATTAGGGGAGCGCACAAAGGAGGTGCCAATGATTTTTCCACTAATGAATAGGGACTGGCTCGCTGACGCAATGGACGAACGCGACTGGACGATTGCCGAACTGGCCGAGGCTGCTGGCGTTAGCACGCGGGCCATCACCAACATGCGGGCTGGCAAGCTGCCCTCGCTGCGCATCCTTGAAAAGGTGCTGGATCAACTCGCTATGGACTTGATGATCTTTGAACAGGGTATCGACAAATGATGGACAAAACGCCGAAGCCGTGGCGCATTCATGAGGACGAGTATCTAACCGCTGCCTTTCGCGGCGGTGCCAACACCAAGCAGATTGCGCGCGATTTGAAACGCTGCGTTGACGGCGTGCGTAAGCGGATCGTCACGCTTGGCCTGCGCGGCGAACGCGGCATAGACGTGCAATCCCGTGACCGCACGCTGTCGCTATACGAATGGTCACAGCAGGGCCACCAATGCCCGGTGGCGGCCAGTAGGGCGATGGAGGCGCATTACACCGCCGTGGCTGCTAAACGCGGCTGGCGGGTTCATGATTATGCGAGGGCGGCATGATGCAAATGTGGACAGACGCAGAGACCAGCCAGCTACTAGCATGGATGGCAACCGGCATGACGCTAGAGCAAGTGGCAGAGCGTGCCGGGCGCAGCGCAGAAAGCGTTGGCCAGAAGTGGCGGCGCATGAAACCGAAAGTGCGTCATAGCCGGTGGACACCCGACATGGACGCCATGTTGATTAAACTCTGGCCGGAGCCTGTATCTATTAGCTACATCGCCGGTAAGGTCGGCATATCAACCACCGGCTGTAAGCGCCGGGCCAAGCGCCTTGGCCTTGGCGAACGCGGTTAAAGGTCAATGGATGGGCGGGCGAGATTCAATTCTCAAGCCCGCCCTACATTGCAGACAAGGGAGGGTGCAAGCAATGCATGGCAAGCATGACGCAAACGCATAGCTAACGCAATAGCTAAGTTATCGTGGTTTTAACGCTTGAAGCAATGCCGATTGCATAGCGGTCTTGTCAGACAAAACACCCATGACCCGCTCATCAATGCAATCATCCGCAATCAAATGCACAACGCGCACAGGCTTATCCTGTCCTTGCCGATGCAAGCGCGCATTGAATTGTTGATACAGTTCTAGCGACCAGTTCAAACCGAACCAGATAATGAGTGAGCCGCCACGCTGGAGGTTTAAACCGTGGCCAGCACTGGCGGGATGTGCCAGCAACAACTCAATTTCGCCATCGTTCCAAGCGCGCACCGTGTCGGGGTTTTTGTCCAACACCCGCGCCTGAGGAAACCGCTTTTGCAAGCGCACAAGATCGGTCTTGTAGTTGTAAGCCAGCAAGATGTTTTCGTTTGGATTCTGCTCGATCAGATCGGCCAGCGCCTCAAGTTTGGCGTCATGTATCTCTGACCAATTGCCCAGATCGTCCGTGTACATAGCCCCATTGCTAAACTGCAAAAGTTTGTTGGCTAGCACAGCCGCGCTCATGGCTTCGACTTCTTCGCCGTCTGGCAATTCCGCCAAAAGCGTTTTCTCAAAATCCCGATATGCCTGCAATGCCGCCGCTGGCAGCGTCACACGCTCGATCAGATCAATGCGGTCTGGCAATTGCAGATAGTCAGCGGCGCTCATGGATAGGACGTGTGGGCGCAGCAGCGCATGGATTTTTTCAGCCGATCCAGCGCGGGGCGTAAACTTGTAGCCCATGTAATCCTGTTCAAAAAACCGCTGTTTATAAGCGGTCATGGTGCGGCCTAGCGTGTTGCCAAAATCAATCAGATATATCTGCGACCATAGGTCAAGCAAACCGTTAGGGCTGGGCGTGCCGGTTAGCAGGATCATATATTCAGTGTCGGGCAGCGTCTTGCGAAGCGCCTTAAAGCGTTGGCTGGAGGCGTTCTTGAAGCTGGATGCCTCGTCAATCACCACGCAATCAAACGGCCACCGCTTGCCATACTGGGCGACAAGCCAAGGCACGTTTTCCCGGTTGATGACATAAACGTCAGCCTGCGATTGTAGCGCACTTAGCCGCGCCTTTTCAGTGCCAGTGCAAACTTGCACCTTCAGATGTCGCAGATGGTCCCACAACGCAGCCTCTTGCCTCCAGACGCTGTTAGCCACGCGCAATGGCGCAATGACCAGCACACGGCTAACAGCGAAGCCATCCAGCAAGTCTGCGGCTGCTGTTAGCGTTGTGACGCTCTTGCCAAGTCCCATGTCCAACCAGAGGGCGCACCGCTTGCGCTGTTGAATAAAATCAACAGCCCGTAGCTGGTAGCTGTGCAGATCAGAGCGCGAGCGCATCACAACCACCTTCAACGCTATCGCAAACATGCACCTCGCACCCTGCGCCCTGCAGGCGGTCAATCATGCGCCATTGCAATTTGGTCGGCATCGCGCCGGGTGCCTTGAACTCAATAAACACAATGCGCCCATCCTTGATAAATATCCGATCAGGCACACCGCGCTGGGCTGGCGACACAAACTTAAAGGCCAGCCATCCAGCGACTTTGGCCATCTCGCAAACCTTGCGCTCAATGTCGCGTTCAAGCATTATCTAAACCCCACATCGCACAGCAGCCGCTCGGCCTCGACTTCGTAAACGTGATAATCAACGTCTGCCGGAAACGCGCTGGGCAATTCCATCAGCGGCTTTGACCCCTCGCTGTTCGGCACCTTGTTATTGTTCTTGGCGTATCGGATGGTTTGCGCGCTTGGAACGCTGGTGCTGTAATAATACCGCACCGCCTTACCCAGATGCTCGCCGTTCCACACAGCCCCGCCAGTCACGCGCCGCACAACGATAAACCGGCGAATGTCCGTACACTCCCGAATCGTCTGCTCAATCGGCGTGCCGTTGGCTATGCGCGCTGCGGCTGCGTCATACACAATCTGGCAATCTGGATTCTTGGCCAAGCTGGGCGCAGCAAACACGCCTTTGCCTTTGACCGATCCATCAGGCTTGACCGCAACGTAATTGTTCACATCGCGACTGGCGAGGATGCGATAATCGGTGCGCTCCAACTCATAGCCGGTGGACAGCATCCAATCCCAAGCAACGCATTCCATAGCGCGATCAAGCGCAGCCTCGGCACGCAGAACAAGCCCGTCCGTGTTGGCGCTTACCGTGTGGACACCTGCCGCGCTCATCTGCTCAATCAACATCAGCATGGCAAGCTGGCCGGTGATCGTCGTTTGGATCAGCAGATCGGGCGAATAGAGAAAGCTGTATTTGCTGCCCAGCTTGCCGAACGTCCCGTTGATAACGATCTTGAGAACATCAGCCGTCACCTTGTCGCCAGCGCGCTTTGCCACAAGGCGGCGCTGCACAATCGACTCGAACACCGTCAGAAACGGCTGGCCAAGATGTTTTGGCGCAAGCCGCTGGCCAAGGATGATAGCCGGATAGAAGCTGGCAACGTCAAAGTCCGCCAGCACTTCATGCTTGGACACTTCAACATATTGCCGCTTTTCGCAGCTATGCAGGCCGCCGATACCCATCTGATATTCTGCGCCGTCAATCCGAATCCGCTGGTCTTTCAACCAAGCCGGCATTTCAACCGAACCATTCTCGGAAAGCTGGAAGTCTGTTTCTAACAGGCGCGCAAACATCGCCCGCAGATCGTCGCTCATAAACTGAACAAAACCCGGGTCTTTGTACTGAAACTGAACATTGCGCTTGGTTGATGGCTTGGACACATCACCGCCCAGACGCTCAATCTCCGTGCGAATAACCGCCTCAGCAATCTGCGCATCGCTTTTCGACCGTAGGTCAATGCCATACTGTGCGGACATCGCCTCACGCAAAGCGATCTGCGGGCGTAGGTGCCGATACAGAATGGCCGTTGTCTCAAGGTCGTTCACGCAATATCGGCGCAACGCCTCACGCTGCCCCGGCGCAATGCGGGCGCTTGGCTCAATCGGCAAGTCTTGCATCTTTGGCGCGTGCAGCCGTCCGCCATAAATCTTGAGTGACGATTGACCGATAGCCAATTCGATCAGATCAATATGATCCCAGTTTTTCGGGACTTTGACGCCAAGCTGCCAAGCCGGGGTTTTGGTGACGATGATGCTATCAGAGAGCATCTTAATTTCGCGGTTAGACATGCCTGAGAGCGCAGCCGCTATGATCGGCAGATCGTAACCAAGGCTGTTAAAGCCAACGGTCACATGGGCGCTCATCAACTGGCGGATGCCATCATCAAGCGGGTGGCCGGAATACATCTCAAAATGCCGCACCTTGCCGGTGTCAAGATCAAGCGCGGCCAGCAGGAAATAATCCTGATAAACTTCAGTATCAATTATCAACACGAGGGGTAGCCTCAAAAAACAACCGGGAGCCGTTAAGCCCCCGGTTGAAAAACACAATCAGAACGGCGAATCATCGTCGTCAAAGTCGCTTGACGAGATGTCGTCAAAGTCATTCAGATCGGCGCTGTTGCCGCTGGCAAACGAATCACCATCGCGGGAAAACTGAACGCCAAGCAACGTGGCATTGATGCGCTTGCCGTAATCGTTGTTCTGCGCCCAAAGTTCAACAATGGCGTTCACATAGCAACCGCCATAGATCACGTTGTCATCCTCGGTCAAAGGCGACTTGTCTTTCGCAATGACCATCGGGCGCTTTTTACCAGACGCCTTGAGCGACATGTGACCTGCGTAACCATCATACTCAACTTCATCACCATCGCGCAGGCACAGCTTGTCACTGCCCAGCTTGGCGTTCTTGAGGTTGTCGCGGATCATCGCCTTGATGCCCGTTTCAATCTGGGCAATGACGCTGGCGTGATCTTTCTTGTTGAGCAAGAAAGTCGCTTCGTATTTCGTTTCTGCCCCGTTGAACTGCGCCTTGCGGAACAGCGACGGAAAGCTGAGACGGACGTTTTCAAGTTTGATCTTCATTTTTTGTTCCTTTTGATTTGGTTTTGTTGTGTTGCACTTGACGTGCGGCATTAAACTAGACGCAACAATTACAACCGACAACCCCTAAAAGTCGTTGACACTGACGCCAATGGACGGACGCGGGTCATCGTATACAGCTAACGTCGGTGCGCCTTCAGGCTTGATAATCAAGTCGGCAATGTCTCGCACCCGCGCCTTGCCCAACGCCTTTTCAGCCTGTGCAGGCGATAGCACTTTAGCCGGTGCAAAGGCAGCATCGCCCAGCATCTCAAACAATGCCGTTGCGGCCTGTGCCTCGTCGATCCAGCGCCGGTTGGCCTTGCCTGCAACCAGTTTATAACCGGGGAAAACCTCACCGGCTTCTAGGCGATCAAAAACATAATCCTCAATCGACTCTAACCATGACGCAATCAGCGGCTTGGCACGCAGCACGCTGGCAAGCTGCTTATCCGTCAGCTTGGCCGCAGGCGTCAACACATCGGGGCTGTCTACATCGTCAAAATCAGCCAAGATCGTTTGCTCAGTCAATGCAGCCAGTGCTTTGCATGTCGGCTTGACCTTGCACCATTGGCATTGCTTGTCACCCGGCACAAACTCCGCGCCCGGCTCTAAGCAAGCCTCGGCACGCTGCCGCACCCATTCGCCCCATTTGAGCAGATCAGCAATGCTAATCTCCCACGTTTGCGGGTCGCCGTCGCCAATGCGCGGCTGGTGGATTGATATTTTAACCGTCTGAATGTCGGCAAAATCGCGCGATTCAGCATATGCCCCCAAGGCGTACAACATCCCTTGGCTGTTGTTGACGGGCGAAACCGGAACGCCTTTGCCAAACTTAAGGTCAATGACGTGCATCGTTTGACCGCTGACAATCAGCGCATCACACGTTCCAAAGCCGGCAGGCACCCAATCGCTAAAATCAACGCGCACCTCATACCCGGCGTAAGCGTCTTTTGGTTCGCTGGCCAAAACGAAATTGACGTAATGCTGCACCCAGTCGGCCATATCCTGATCGACCAGCCAGCCGCTTTGCGGCAGCGTCTTGCCAACCCAAGCGTTGCAATCATGGTTGGTGGTCAATGCTATCTCGGCCAGTTCATGCGCAGCCGTCCCTTCGTTTGCATGAAACGATGACTTGTCGGGCAAGCCTTCCTCGGCGCTAACCGAAGCTGGACAAGCCAGCCAGCGATGCGAACCACTGGCGCTCAGTTTTGCATGTGCAGTCATCACAGCGCCCCCAGTTCATCAGCAAACGCTTGCAGCGCGTCATCAGGAATGTCGGCAATCAAGCCGCCGTCAATGCCGCTATGCTTGGCGATCAACTCGACAATCTTGGCTTTGTGCGAGCGGTTGGCCTTAACCAAGGTAAGGCACTTGGATTGCAGCGCGGTGCGGTTAAGCGCATCAGAGGCTACAGGCGCGGGCGCTGGTTCGGGCGTTGGGCTTGGTTCAGGTGATGGTGCCGGGGCTGCAACGGCGGGCTGCACGGGTTTATCCAGTGCGGCAATCAGGCGCTCAATCGCAGCGGTGAGGGCTTCAATTTTTGTTTCTAACATTTTTTTCGCTTCCTTTCGTTGTTAAGCTGTGTTTAACATACGCAATCGGGCTTTGATGTAAAGAGGGAATGACGCAGTGTTCAAAAATATCTCCGAGGTGGTCGATTGGTACGGCTCGCAGGCCAACATGGCCCGCGCGCTAAGTGTTGATCGTGCTGCGGTGAGCGCATGGGTCAAGGTTGGGATGTTGCCGCCAGCGCGTGCGATACAGGTCGAACAGCAATCAGGCGGGCGTTTTAAGGCTGTTGATTTGACCGCAAAATAAAAAGTCAAAAGGAAATAACGTGAAATATAAAATCGCAATCGGCTCTGATCCGGGCCGGGTTCAAACAAAACTGCTTGAATGGGACACCATCGTTGACCGGCTGACAACGCACGAAGTGGCTTTGTCCAAGGGTGGCCGCTACTTTGTGGGCGGTGCATTCTCAGGGCAAGAGCGCACAGAAGCGAACTTGATCTGTAGGTCTATGATAACGCTCGATCTTGACGATGTTGACATGAACATTGCCGATCTTGAGTTCCAAATTACGATGGCCATTGATTGTGCGTTTGTGGCCTATTCGACATTCTCACACACAGCAGCCAAGCCCAAGGTGCGGATTGTTGTGCCGCTATCGCGGGATGTGACGCCAAGCGAATATCGCGAGGTGTCCCGGCGCTTTGGTGCGGCGCTTGGCGTTAAACTTGACCCGTGCAGCTTCATACCCAACCAGTTTATGTACCTACCCAGCGCCCCAGACATGTCGCAGGCATGGTCGGTCTTGCAGCATGGCCAGCCGTATGAAGTGCCAAGCGACATCGTGCCGGTGGTGACACACAGCGCAACTGATGATCTGGACGAGGTGCTATCCAGTCAGCCGCTTGACCTGTCAGACGATGAGATCGACGCTTACCTGTCGGCCTATGACCCGGAGGTGCTGGAATACGACCAGTGGCTCACTGTAGGCGCTGCGCTACATCATCAGTACATGGGCGGCGAGGACGACGGCTATCAGCGTTGGCTGGAGTGGTCAAAGCGCAGCCGTAAGCATGACGCACGGCTGATGCCGGCCAAATGGCGTTCGTTCGGCAAGAGCGTGCGCAAGGTCACGTTCGCCAGCGTCATCTATCATGTGCGCCAAGCTGGCGTCATCGTGGACGTAAGCGCCAAGCAAGGCTCAGACAACGCGGAGGACGAGCAAGGCGGCTCTACAGCCAACCCCGTCGAAGCTGCGGCGTTTGAGCGGCTGGCTGACGATGCGGCCAGCGTCGGCACCGTTGAACAATACGATGCGTTCAAGCGGCGCTTGCAAAAGATGTCGTTAAACGTGCTGCCGATGGATAAGCGGGCCATGCTGGCGCAAGAGATTTTCACGGCATGGGGACGCAGCGAGGGGCTGACAAAAACCGATATCAAGCGCGAACTGAAGCCGGTTAAGAAGGATGTTGGTATCGGGCGCGGCAAGGTTCCCGAATGGGTGCGCGGCTGGGTGTATGTCGAAAAAACCTGTGAATTTTACCACGGCGATCTGCACTACTCAATCAAGCGCGAAGCCTTCGACTCAAAGTATGGGCGCGAGGTCGAATGCGTTGTGGCCGAAATGCAGGCTTCAAAGCTGGTGCTGAATGAATACCAGATCGAGACGGTTGTTGATCTGATGTTCTGGCCGGGCGCAGGGCTTGTGTATGAGCATGAAGGTAAGCGAATGCTCAATAGCTACCGGGACAGCGGAATCGTGCCGTGTGACGTTCTGGACGCAGATGGGCAGGCCGTGGTTGATCTGTTTATGGATCATGTGCGCTTCACGCTTGAGGATGAAACCGAACAGCGCCTGTTAATCGACTTCATGGCATGGGTGGTGCAACACCCCGGCCAGAAGGTGAACTGGTCGCTGTTGCTGCAAGGCGCGCAAGGCGTCGGCAAAAGTTATTTTGGCGTGGTGATGATGCTGGTGTTGGGCGAGATGGCCCGCAACGTCGAACCAGCCGCATTGTCCGGGCGCTTCACATCGTGGGCGCATGGGGCAACGCTGGTCATCGTTGAGGAAATTCGCGTTGTGTCCGAAAACCGGTTCGAGATTATCGACCGCCTCAAGCCGTTCATCAGCAACGCCACGATCCAGATTGAGGAAAAGGGCCGCGATCATCGCACGGTGCCAAACTTTTCATCCTATCTGATGTTCACCAATCACAAGGACGCATTGCCGCTGGGCGCTGGGGATCGGCGCTATGCGCCGTTGTTTTCACGGGTGCAAAGCGAACAGCAGTTGTTCCGTGAACTGGGCGGTGAAGTCGCGGCTGGTGACTATTTCACGCGGCTGTTCGACGAAAGCGAACGGCGTGCCGATGCACTGTCACGCTTCCTGCGGGATTGGCCGATCAGCGGCAGCTTTAACGCCAAGGGGCGTGCGCCTCATACCAAGGCACGCGAAGCCATGATGGCGCTGGCCATATCGCCTGAACGGTCATCGGTTGAGGACTTTTTAGAAAAGCATCGCTGTGATGTGGTGAGCGATCTGGTGGTGGATGTGACGTGGCTCAATACGCTGTGTAGGGGCGAAGGCGACGAGTTGCCAAAGCCGCGAACCTTGAGCGCGATCCTGTTGGAGATGGGCTATGAGCAGATCAGCAACCGGCGCATCAAGATTCCAAAGACCGGAGCATCACATTATCTGTGGCGTCGAGGTTGTGACGATCAGGACGCCAAGCGCATCGCACTGGCGTTTTTCAAGGGCCAAGATGACGACGGCTCAATCCCCGAAGGCTGTCCATTTTAGTAGGGGCGCAATGCTTTTTCATTGCGCCCCTACTGCGCCCCTAAATCCTGATTTTCCACATTACAAAACGGTTAGGGGCGCAATAGGGGCGCAATAGGGGCGCAATGATTTTTGATTGCGCCCCTAAAATATCTCATTGAAAATTAAAGACAAAAAACCTATTTTTTCTTAGGGGATCAATAAAGTCTAAAAAAATCGAATGACAGAAATAAAAAAAATATTAGGGGTAAAATGGCCGTTTTTAGGGCTATCCGTGGAAATATTTTTTTTCTGGGGGAATGAGTAAGGAAAACGGCGTTTATCGCGCCCCTTGCGCCCCTAGCCAAAAACACGGCGGTTCTGGCATAGTCAGCACCCGCCAAAATCAGGGAGACTGGAATGATCAAGATCGGTTCAAAGGTAACAGTGCGTGACGCAGCCAACCTACCATGTGAGGTGGGCGATGTTGGCGAGGTCGTGGCGATCAGGAACGCTGCGAGGGACTTTCCGATTGGTGTGCGGATCGGTGACTCCGTCGAATGGTTTCGCCAGTCGGAGCTTGACCATGCGGGATGATCAGCAAATCGGCGGCGACCACTACGCCAGCAAGGCGGTGCAGCCTTGGGAGGCAATGGAGGCTTGGATGCCGCGCGAGGCGTTCATCGGGTTCCTCGAAGGAAACGTGATTAAGTATCTCGCCCGCTGGCGTGGCAAGGGCGGTCTGCAAGACCTCGCCAAGGCGGCGCACTATCTGGATAAGCTGCGGGAGGTGGTGGGTGAATAATTTTCACGCGGTGCATTTTTATGCTTGCAGGCAAGGGGGAATTGCCCCATAAGGGGGCATCAACAAGGAGCAAGCAAATGACCTTCATCGCACCGACCTACACCGCCGAACAGCTTCAGGCCAAAATTGATGCCGCTGTTGCCGTCATCATGACCGCCCCGATTGGTTCAATGCAAGCCACGCAAGCCGGTTACGCGGTGGTGACTTACCGGCACGAACTTAACAAGCTGGTCGCGGCGTAAGGGGGAAGCAGCCATGAACATCACCAAAGGCACCGCAATCCAACCGCTTTATGGCCGCCGCCTGCGCGATGCACGGGCAGACAGCAACCCATACATGGGGAAGCTGCCGGGCGATTACGAAGATCGGCTGTTGATCCGCTGGTCGCATCAGGCCAGCGACAACGA
>Ga0181344_1000372_pt1 | contig 18148 bp, 9 predicted proteins | sample Su13VDMLBDD_FD_130098 | JGI IMG/M metagenome (GOLD analysis project Ga0181344, IMG submission 130098) | Freshwater viral communities from Lake Michigan, USA - Su13.VD.MLB.D.D | ecosystem: Environmental > Aquatic > Freshwater > Lake | place: USA: Michigan | collected 2013-07-15
GCATCAAACTCTCCTTTAAAAATCGTTTTTAGATTGTTACAGATTTCTTCAATTTTTAATTTCATAGATTCTATCTTTTTAACCTCCTCTAACGTGGTTAATGCATTTACAAAATCTCTAAATTTACCTTCATCTAAGAAAATGTTTGAGTTACATACGTAGAATCGGTTCTCCTGTATTGTAATAAAATTACCGGTAAAAGGATCGTTTATAGTGTATTGTGTGGTATCAAATTTAGAAGGTTCTGTTATTAAAGTACCACTCATGAATGTATTTAACTTTGTTAAATAATCAGGTACTCTATCTAATAAAACATATTTTAAACTGTCTTGACTTGTTATGTCACCAAAGAAAGTATCACCACTCAAATCAAATGTTACTGTCCCATTTGAAGCGTCCATATACCCGTCCAATTTACTATCAACAACGTTCAATTTTCTAAACGTATATATCAATTCTTCTTGGGAGTCCACTAAATCAGCAAACCCATTATTAACAATATTTCTCAATTCAGTTTTTTGAGGTTCTACTAATGTTTTAAGTCTGTCTTTAACTTCTCTTAAAGCTTTATTTGGGAAATTTGCGGGGTCCGCCTTTAATCCCGCAGATATCGGATCCGTTTGATTATCAATATCAGTTATTATTTGATTAACCAAACCATCGATTAAATTTTCATAATCACTTGGTTTTCCATAAAGTTCAACTTCTTTAATCGGAGTACTAAATTCACCTAAAGATCCTTTCGAATACTTACGTTTGTTGTTCATTATTTGTAATATACCGTAATTACTTTGTTGTTGGACTTTTAATTCACCATTAAAATAAGTATCAAAATATCCTTTTAATTGATCTTGTAGTTCTGTTAGAACAGGTGTATAATCTAATACATCACCGACTTGCGTACCAATGGTTTGTTGTCCTCTTTTCGGATCAGTATTTTGAACCGCACTTGCTTGAGCAGAACTTACAGGTGTAATTCCACCTGTGATCTTTTCAACAACATATTTGTCAATTGCTGAAGTATCTTCAGTTGCTGTTGCTCTTTCGTCGTAAATCTCAGTGTTTGCGTAATAGTTGAATGATAATGCATTTTGTAATTCCTGTACTGGTCCTGCTAATCCATGTCCTCCGATAAAGTTAAATCCTAATGTGACATTTGCAACCATAGGTTGAATGCCGATTCCTTCAGGGTTCATATCAAGTTGTAATGGATCATAAGTAATACTTAAGTTTTGAGGTACAATTTTAGTATGGTAAAAATCCCCAACTCTTAATACTAATATTGGTGGAGCACCAAATGCGGTATTTAATGCATCATTATACTTTGGTTTACCATCTGTATCAATAACAGGTATTGTTTGACCTGGTCTCATACACTGATTTAGGAATGTCAATCTCGCATTTAAACCTTCAGGTGTCATTGAGTGGAAAGCGGGGTTGAAATATTTAACCTTGTCTTTAATACTATCAAAAATCATTGGGTTTGATTCTTTAATCACCTCAAAGTAATCGCACTCTGTAAATAAATTTCTTAAAATCTTTTTAGATATACCCTCTTTAATCTTAGTAATAACATCAACTCTACCTTGTGGTTTTATAGTTTGTGTTATACCTGTTTTGGGTACTGATTGTTCGGTTTGTTTGTTATCATCAATTACCGTTTCTTCAGGTGGTGTTTCTTGAGGTTTTCTAGTTACCGTTATTTTTTTAATCGCAACCCTTCTACAAGCCATAGCTGGAATACTGTATTTTTGAGATACAGAAGTGACAGGTCCATTAACCGCATTCTGTCTAATATCGACTGTACAATTTACCTCTTCATTTAAAACCTCTGTACCACCAGACGTAGTTACGGTAATACCTGAAGTATTTACGGCATCTGCTTTACTTTTTGGGATTACAAGATTTTCTCCTCTTGGGGTTGTAACATATTTAATTCTACCAATACTACCGGCAAAATCACCAATTTTATTACCCGTTGGTAATGGTTGGGCATTGATCCATTGAATTACAGAATCTATTCTTCTTTCAGATAGATTGGTATTATACTCGGGTGAGTTTGGGGCAGATGCTGATCCAACTAACTCTATTTCAACAGTACCATCGTTTGTTAATGTATCCGCAATCTCTTTTAATAAGTTTTTTTGGATGAAACTAAAGTTCCCTTCAATAACATCGGTATAGAAGTTTCCTATACCATCCCTTTTAAATTCTTTATTCCCAACAAATACTTTTGCCGGTGCTGTATTACCTTGGTAAGTTGTTTTAACTCCCGGTGCGGTGTACTGATCATACCACACATTATATGGTTGTGTTGCTGTTGTTCTTCTTGTTCTAGGGTCAGGATAATCATTGTCAAAATAAAACCCATAACCGACGTATTGATCTAATACTGTTGTAACTGGATCTTGAGTTGTTGTATTCGCTTCAGGACCAGTTTGATTAGGAATTGCATCCACACCTGTTGCGGATTTCGGAGTATTTCCTTCAGGATTAACAGGGATATCAACTAAGGTACTTGTTAATTCTTCAGGTGTTAATCTTGGGTTATTTAATATTTCTTGATATGTAAATAAATCACTTGGTGATATAGTATTAAACTTAATTGCCAACTCATAGATATCGTATTTAACACATCCTGCAAAGAACGAATCCATTATAGAGTCAATTCTTTCTTTAGGTGTATTAGCTAATTGTTTTTCTATGATTGTATTCATCATAGAAGGGTGGTCCACAATTATACTCCAAGAAATTGAACCCGATCTACTTGTATTTTTGTACGTATAAATTGGTTCAGGTCTACCGATAAAAGTTGTTTCGTTGAAGTTAGGTTTTGAATCGTCATTAAATTTTAAGTTATATGGTGGGAACCACATAATTCTACCTCCGTTTGGTCCTTTTTCACAAACAGGTAAATCATCATAGGTAAACCCTGGTCTATCCGATGTTCTCCACGCTAAATTCTCAATCGAGAACATATATTTTTTTACCTTACCATCCACAATATTTGTTGACCCTGGGTTTCTTAATGGAGCAATGTTTAAGTTGTAAGTATTGTCTAACACAGAGAACCCAAATCTCCTTCCGTTTTGAGTAATACCATCAGTTTTTTGTAAATCACCATAAAAGAAATAAGGTGTGTCTTTAGTGAACAATCGACAATATTCAATACCAGCCTCTTGTCCCGATGTTTGGTCTGTATATGAAAATACTTGAGAACCTTTAGTGATTTCTTTATACCCGTCGTTGAATACTTTAGATACTTGGTTAATCGCCGTACCTACGTGTTTTAATCTTGTTTGTCCTTGTACTTGGTCCGCAGATTCAACTAATCTTTGTGTGTTATCAAGAATAGATCCCGGTCTAAAATCAATATCCGTCGATTGATATTTGTTGTAATCACTTTGTAGAGTTGGGAACTCTTGATCGTAACTTTTAACTTCGCCGCCTTTGCCGACTTTAAATCCGGCGTTGTCTTTATATTTTGGTGAGGTCCAAACAAATTGTCCTGAAATACCCCCATCATTTGAATAAGATTTACCTGCTAGCCCGTTTTGGATTCTTCCAATATTTCCCTCATATAAAATAGCAAGTTCTTGTGGTCCATATACTATTGTTGCAACTTGTTCACCAAATTCATTCACAGGGACTTGATTAGCCGGCGAATCAATCATACTAGGTTCTGAGTTAGGACTACCAACATAGTACCCACCTTGAGAAGGTGTGTCTTGATCAATAAAATTATTAAGAAGTGCCGCACCACCTTGTATGATACCTCTATTGTATGAAGGCCTATATTTGTTGTAATCTAAACTAGCAAATAAAACCGATCTTTGTCCATTACCTGTGTTAGCAACAAATATTTCAGAAGGGTTCCTTGTTTTATTTAAAATTGGTGATAATAAACCACCAGTAAGATTATTCGCAATATTAAGAGCGTTACTCGTTTGGGTTGGGTTTGTATAAGGATTGACTTCATCAAAATAATCGCCAGGTATAAATGATGCCGGGAAATATGTTCCTGATATTCTATTTGCTAAAGATACTGTTGCAAGTATAATATTTTCGGGGACTGAAATTTTCCAATTTCTATCAAAAAATGGTTGTTGTCCTGTTGCTAATTGAGATGCGGTAAAAGGGTCCGTTATCGTATCTAAGTTAATAGATCCAACGGTTGCTTGTGCTATCTCGGCGGCAATTCTTTCTTCAAATAGTCCTTTTAATTGAGTGGCACCAATCTTAGCTAAATATGTATCCTGAGATAATAAACCATCAGATCCAAGTGGGTCGATTTGAAATACAATGTTGAATGTCGAATAAGATGAACTAACAAAATAAGAAGGGTCCCAATAAGGTTGGTAAATACTATTATTGTTTTGAATGTCGGTAATAATAACTAAGTCCTTATACCCTCCAGATGGCCCAAAAATGTTTTTAATATAAGCGGCGTCAATAAAGAATTCGTTTAATAAATCAATTTGTGCTGAATCTTGAGTGTAAGGTCCTTGATTGGACCCATTTGGTAATTGTGATGATGATAGTGGACCTATACCTATAGGTTCATTAAAACCCCCTTCAGGTCCAAATACGTTTAATGGATATTGAGCGTTAGCAAATGTATTAGTTGATACAAATGTGTTTGGGGAATCAATTACCGAATATACCGATAAGTTGGTTTCATAATTTACAGCAGGTTGTCTAGTGGATAATACCCCTTGAACCGAATACGGTTCTAAATTTTTAGTTAAAAGATTTTTTCTAAAAAACTCTGAGTTCCCAAATGAAAGTGTGCTTTCTGACATGTCTTAATATAAATACACTTTATTATGGTTTATTAGGATTCATACTTAATTGAGATGACCCTGCAGCTTCTTTTATTGTTTGTCTTATTACCGGATTGTTTTCCATTAATTCTAATATTTTTTTTGATAACTCAGTGTCAGACACCTGTACGTTTTGACCACCTTTAACATCAACACTCATATTAACATTAATATCATTTTTAGATTCTAATTTTTGAATGAGCGGTTCATATTGTTTTCCAGCACTCCCTATAGCGGATTCAAATTTAGTTGTCACGTTTGTTGCAACTTCACCTATATTTTTAGTGATATTATCTATAGCGCTTCCCATTTTTCCCACCGCTTCTTCAAAACCCTGAGCGTTGTTTTGTAATAAGGAAATTACAGCATCTTCAGCCACTCTAGCTGCAGGTGTAAATGTTTCACGAACTCTACTTGCAGTATATTCAGTTGTTGCCGCTCTAGCGGATCCTCTTGTTGTTTCCCTTGAGGTTTCTAATAATCTTTGTACGGGACCCAAAGACGCCATACCTAATTGACCTCCGAGTCTAATTGACTCAAGTTGACTATTCGTGAACGTCGCCTGATCTAATTGTTCAACCGCAATCTCCTCAATACTTTTATTATTCTGATCTTGTGATTGTTTTAATTTTTCAATATCCTCAGGTGTTAATTGGTCAGGTTGTTTCAATTCAACCTTACCAGTTTGGATATTTTTAATTGTTACAGTCGCAACCCCGTCTTTTATTTGGGACATTGATGCAATAAGTTCTTTTGTCTCTTTATCATCAGCAAAACTTGGTAATTTAATTTGGGATAACTTTCTGTCAAATTCAGCGGCTTGTATACCCATTTTAGCAAATTCACTAGCATCAATGTTTAATGCTGATGCAACTTCTCTCATTCTTCTTTGAGCACCAGGCATAATTTCAAATTTATTGTTCGCCTCACTAAACTTCACAAAGTCTTTAGTTAAGTTAACAATTTCATTTTGTAATGCTTCAGGATCATTTTGGGCCATATCCATCGCCTTTAATGGATCCAATAACCCATTTGCAGTAACACCTAATCTTTGTAAAGATGCAGCATAATCAATTGCTTTTTCAGGTGAGAATAATTCATCAGCAATTCTAAATACATCACTCATACTAACTCCAAGACGTGCGGCTTGAGTTGCCATTTTGGTAAGCCCTTGTACCCCTCCTTCAAAATTATATAAGTTAATTTTTCCAAGATTCTCAGTAACACCTTTAGCAACTGCTTGTACTGGTACCCCCACATTTCTTGCGTAATTTGTAACTTCCGCCATTCTGTCACCAACATCATACATTGATATACCAACCTCTCTAAAGTTAGCAGCTAAAGCCCCAACATCTTGTCCGGTCACTTTTGCTGCCGCAGCAATTTCAGTAACGGCTTCCGAACCTAAACTTGCAGCAGTCCCTAATTTATCTGTTATGTTTGTTATTGTGGACGCGAATTCACTTTCTGAAATACCCATTTGAGCTAATATAGGTCCAACATCCGCAATTAATGTCTTGAATTCTTCAATCCTATCTCTTGAGACACCGAATGATTGTTGTATTTTGGTTCCTTCAGCTTCTAATATACCAATACCTCTAGTTAAACCTCCTATGGATTCAATAACCGCCGAACCAAATTGTTTTGCAATTTCAGGAATATTATATAGAGAATCGGCAATTGCGGTATATTGATCGGCAGAAACTTTAACATCATCAACAGTTTTTTTAGATAACTGACCTTCTAAATCTTGATTTTTTGATACAGCATCGGCTAAACTTGATTCGAGTGTTTTTACTCTTTTTTCTAATTGTTCTATTGTTGCTGCCATTTAATCCTTTTGAAGATAAATATTTTAAGTATTGTTTTTAGAAGATTCTATGATCTTTTCTATGATATATCTTCTCACATAAGTTGGCATGCTTAAGAATTCAGAATATTGCATTCTCATTATTTTGGCGAGATAGTAAAACTCGTCGATTAGACTTACACTGTAACTAGAAGAAAGGCCGAAAAAATTCCACCCCAAAAGCAATGTTTACCACTGCTTTTTCTCCTGACGGGGCTATAATTTCTTTTGATAGATCTAATCTTGGTTCATTTTCAATAAGAAAATTTCTTACAAATTTGGAGTCTTTGATTGGCATCTGTTCAACAAAAGTCGAAATTTTAACTCTGTCTGTAGAACCATTTAATTCTACAATATTTTTAATGAGTCTTGTTGTTACAACGGGAGCATTTCTTTCTGAGGGATAGGAACTAATAATTCTTTCAATTTCTAACTTATCCCCCATAGTTAATAATTTAAGTTTAACCTTATGTTTTGACACAGGTAACTCAACCTCAAAATAACCTTCTTGATTTGGCTCTTGTTTTGGTTTAATAATATTTAATTCACTTAAATCAACAACAGCGGTAAAATATTCACCTGTCTGTGGGTCCACCGCGGAAACACTATATTCAGAACCAAAAGATGTGTTTCTCAAAAATATCAATATTGCCTCTGTGTCACCTTCTAATAATTCTTCAGGTCTCAAATCTCTTTCATACAATCTGTTTCGTAACAAAGGAAGAACTATTGATTCGTTAATTGTTTTTTTCCTATCGATAGATGAAATGATATTCTCATCAGCGGCAGTTAAATAACCAACTTTAACACTTCTTTTTTTACTCTTGTAAAATAGGCCATCAGACGGAAGTGATACTACGTCATGTGGTAAATTAAATTCTGCTTGTCCAGCGTTATAGATATCTTGTTCCATAGTATATAATGTTTCAACTTATATGATAAAAAAAAACCGTAAACTGTAAAGTCTACGGTTCCGATGATACGTTATTTTTTTATTAGTATACTAAGATACATCTGTCCATTTGCATTTGACAAGTGATACCCGCAATATTATCTGAGTTGTACGCTAATGAACCACCATCATATCCTAAAAGGAATGTACCCTCTAAAATCCATTTCTCAACAACTACTCCCGTTGGGTCCAACATTTCAAGGTCAACATTCTTTTTGTAACCCGCAGCATAACCCATACGTCCTGTTACTGATTCCGCACATAAACGAATCCATTCCATAACCGCTTGTGACGCTGAAGGTCCGATTGGGTCACGGAACTTAACTGAAAGTGGGTCCCACTTGAATCGTCCTGCAACAAAAGTAGACGTATTTAAGAATTCAATTTCTTTTGAAGTAATAGACAATTTTGGTCTTGCAGTACTCTCAACATACCACTCGTTAATACCAAGTGATGATGGGAATCTCAAGATCCAACGGTTTTCCCTTTTCGGTTCGTAAGGGATCGGCATTTTCATTAGTAAATCAGCCATATCTTATTTTTTAAATTTTGTTTTATTTTTATGATAAATATATCGTATTATTTTTTTTTCTATTTACTTCTACTTTTTTTCGAAATATATTGTACTAGGCCCTAGTTTAATTAAAATTTAGTTTTCTTTCCTCCTCCAGTATGATAAATATCTAAACCAGATTCATCATCAAAATGTCTCTTCATAGCCTGTACATTTCGTAGGTCGTCATCTGAAAAACCTATGTATGGGATAAAATAATTACTTATTTTGTTTTTCATAAACGCCTTTTCTTGTAACCTTCTTGATAAATTCTGAACATAAGTCATAAATTCTTTCATCGCATCTACTTTTAATTGTTCAGGATTGGCGGCAGATCCTTGTCCGAAACTTACTGGATGATATTTGTTCATATCTAAATAAGATCTAACTAACTCATCATCAGTTAAATCATCTTCATCTGCTAACTCTCTGTATTTTCTTAAATTTTTAACAAGTTCTTTTTCACTCAGACCATGCTTATTTCTTTTAATTAGATTGTAAATTGCACTTTTAAGAATAGATGGGGTGTGTCCTCTCGCTGTGACGATTGCAAATATGGATCCATTATTGACCGCCTCAACAAAGTCACTCCATGCAGGTCCTGTTGGGGCTTTCATTGCATCTCTTAAAAAACCTTTGTCTCCTAAAACGTTGAAGTCTCTGAAGGGGTTATCATCAAAACCAACAATAGTGTGTCCTTCATATTCGAAAGGTTCTTTACCTACCTCTGTTCTATATTCTGCAAAATCTTCAGTAGACATACCAACAACCTTATCATCTTCATCTTTTAAATAAATTTTTGTTGGCATATACATAAGATTGTCGTCCCAGTCAAAAGCATAATACTTCATCGTTGGTTTCATCTGATCATCAATAATCTCAGAAATAATTTCTCTAAAAACATTTTTGTAATTCATATATATAAATATTAGAATAAAAAAAAGGTGCCATTTCTGACACCTTTTATTTTTCGTTTTGTTTTAAGTTAATTAAACATCATCAAAAGACGCTCCTGTTGGAGTGATATAGAATGTAATGTCGATAAATTCTAATGAACGAGTTGGTTTGATATAAATCTTACCTGTCATTTGGTTTCTATCGATATCTTCAGGGTCACTTGAAACCGTTACTCTAAAGTCATACAAACCTCTATCTCTTCTGATCGCATCTAAGATTGGGTTAACCGCATTTAAGAAGTCTTGTCTTACTTGTGCGTCGTTTTGTTCAAACAATAATCTTACAGATACCGCTGAAATCAATTTACGAGCTTGTAATAGTAATCTTCTTACGTTGATTCTATCAAGAGCACTTTCTCTAATTTGAAGAGTCTTGTTACCCCAAATTACAGTTCCTACGTCTGCGAAAGTTGCGATTGGGTTGATTCTTCCAGTATAAAGAATATCTCTATCCTCTTGAGTTAACTTCTTACGTGCTTTAACCGCATTTACAATACCACGAGTGTAACCCGCCGCTGCGAACCAAGGATAAGCAATGTTATCTGTCAATGCTAAGTTTCTTGTTACTTCCGCAGTTGCTGGAATGTAAATTTGGGTATTGTTTTCAGTATCACGAGTTAATACCCAAGGATAGTAAGTTGCCGTATAGTTAGAGTCAAGTCCGGTTGCTTCTAATATATCAACCGCTTCAGTTGGGTAGATAAAGAAGTCGGCACCTGTTGTTGTTGGTGTATACAGATTGTAATCTGCTGTTGTAACAACGTAAAGTGAATCCGCTCTATCAAACTCGATGATGTTAACAACATCTTCAACAAGATCATCATTATTCATTGTGTCAATACCTGGTGATACAAATACATTGATGTTTACAGCTTCAGGGTTAGCGAAAGTTTGATAACCTAATAAGTAAGCGTAGTAGTCAGTATTTGCGAAGTCAGTAGTACCATCACTGATTGCGATTTGTTTAAATGCTCCCCATCCTGTTGCGTTAGGGTATCTTGTTGATGGACACGCTCCTCTTAAGAAACCTGTTCTACCGATCACATATTCATTTGTGTTAGTTCTCCACTCTCTGTAGATATCCCATCCGTCAAAACCTCCTTGTACCAAGAACGTAAATTTACGAGCAAATAATCTGTAATATACGTTAGTTGGATTATCAGGATCTGTAATGAATGGGTCAGAACCTACTACGAATCTTGGTTGACCTGCGGTTGAAAATTCATTACCGATAGTAATACCGCTGGCATTTTTATCCATGTGGAAACCAGGTGATCTGTAGTTAAATGGTGTTGACTCAATGTTACAACTATCGATTGGGTTTCTTTTACCAACATATTCATAGTATGCTGAGTCATAACCAATAGTGTTTGAAATACCAAGATAAGTTCTTCTAATGTTATCTCCAGGACTTGTATTCACATTATCATTACCAGTACTCAATCCAAATGGTGGGTTGTAAATAACTTCACCAGGGAAATCGTATCTTGCTTTAATGATTGGGAAAGGTGAACTTGCTCCTGCGTATAGTCTAAAATTAAATCCGTTGAACCCACAAGGTACGGCATCTACCGGTGCATCCTCATTGATCTCAACCATTACGAATTTAGAATTTAAAGTATATTCACCATCTAATGTACCAATTTTAACACCAATAAAGTTGTTTTGTGCCGGATTCATACTACAGTTAGTAAATTTCTCAAGAACCACAGGATTTGCATCTGTGTCAAAATAATCTCTAACTAATACCGTAAATGTTGAGTTTGCGAATGAAATATCAGCAATTGATATTTTAATTAATGTGTTCGCAGCATCTCCATCGGATACAGTGTAGAATCTAAATAGGTCAAATACTTTGTTACCTCTTAATTCTGAAACAACATAAGGTGAACTTGGTGTTTGCCATCTATCTAAATACCAACCGATTGAATTGACATCCCCACTTTGAGCTGAATCTAATTCGATCAATTCAGGATTTAATCCTCTAATATAACCTTTGTTATACGCGAAGTTTAAGAATGATTGGAAACTTTCTTCACAGAATAATGGTGTTTCTAATCTTGGTTTTTGGAAGTTAGTTATACCAAATACTTTTGTAACATAATTTGAGTTTGACAATTGGAATGACGTTTCAAACGTGAAGTTCTGACCATCTTTATTTGTTACATTTACTGCGAATGGTGAATAAGGGTTCTTCAAAGCATTTGCGTACTGACCTGTCATACTTAAAGAAACATTAGTTAAACCTGTAACTTCCCATGCCGGATTTCTAGTATTAGGTCCGTATGTTGATATACCTCTTGATCTTAATGTACCAATAACTACGTTGTCGTAATCAGAGTAAGAAGTACCAGTATAAAAATACATACCTAAATTTACCGAACCTGAATAACAAGTCGTGATACCACCCACATCCTGAGTTCCTGAATTACCTGAATAAACACAAAGATTACAAGGATCATATGTGTAAACGTTAACTGTGTAAGTTGTAGAAACTGTACCATCTTGTGATGTTAAAGCGTAAACAACACTACCTGATGTAAAGTTGTTAGCCGTAACACCACTTACTTGTGTAACGGAAGCAACTGTAATTCCTGTGGTACAAGCACTAAAGTTAGCTACTAAACCACTTAACGCACCTGTAAATCCTGAAGGTAAACAAACATCGATTGTTTGAGTTGTGTAGTTGATTGAACCTGGATTTCCGCTAATACTATAGTTGTAGAAAGATGCACATGTACTAGATGAAGATATCTGAGTTAAACCTGTTACAATTGATGTAAATGAAACACCTGAATATTCGTTATTTCCATTATTATCAAATAATGAATAATACCAAGGATCATTCTGAGCATCCGTTAAATCGTTAAAATCTAAAGATACTGAAGGTACGTTATATACGTTTGTTGATGCAGTATAACCTAAAGATTCTAAACTATAATAATCTGTTGTTGGGATTGAACCAAAATAGTAAATTGTTTCCGATTCTTCAGTTGCCGGTGAAGTTGCTGTGATCATATCGAAAACCAATGTTTGTAAGTTTTCTTGAATTGTACTTGTTGACCCGTTGAATAACTGATACTCTTCTGTAAGAATGCTTTGTAAGTTTGTTGGAAACGCACTTGTAAATCCTACACTTGTTATATCATCAGTACAACCTGTAAATGTAACAATGTAATCCTCTTCTTTAAATGTAACACAAGTAGTATCACAAGTTGCGGATGAGGTAACTGCACTTAAACAATATAGATCGATTGTTGTTGGATCTACGTTAGCTACAGTTCTTATTGACCAAGATGGTCCTGCATCATAACCTGACAATCCTAAGATTCTGGTTACAAATAATTGATTTGATTGTTGGAGATAAGCTTTTGCAATATATCCTGCCTCGTATTTAGGTATCTGAGTGTTAACAAACTTTTCAGGTGAAGTACCACCAAAATAAGTAGTAAACTCGTCATAGTTTCTAATAAAGATAGGTTCGAAGGCTGGACCTATCAGTGTCTCACCAGCAATACCCAATGTTGTTACACCCACGCTTTGTGCTACAAAGCTTAGGTCAACTTCAGAGGTGTACACACCTGGCGATACAAATACTTTACTGTTTGTTGCCATGTTAAAGTTTTACGGTTTTATTCATTTATTTTAATAATAAATATTACGTCAAACCACAAAAACTTTACATATTAAAAAGTATTTATATTTTGGTAAGATTTTATTCTGCCTTTTTTCTACCTTATGAATGACGATAGCAAGAAGATAAAAAATTTAAAGATTGATTCTGAAGTTCACTCAGTACTAAAGAAGTATTGTGATAAACGAGGTATTAAAATGTATAGGTTTTTAGAGAATTTGATTTTAGAAAAATGCAAGGAAAAGAAAGATGTCTACGGTGAAGACTAAAGTAGATCAACCGATAAGGTAATTGATGCTGCTGCCCCATCCCAATTTTTTGATGAAGTTATCCTTAAAGTGTCATTCGTGTTAATCTGAATGATATCAGAGTCGTAACCATAAAAATCACCGTTGATATAAATTTGCCATCCAGACATATTATCAGTATCTACCACTGAAAGGTTTGCTGTGTATTCGAAAGTTAGACTGTACTCATTCACATCTATTGGATATGAAAAGATAACTTCTTGTGGTGGATTTGGTATTGGTTTTCTCTGACGTTTTTTACTTGGACTTGCATCAACCTCATACATTTGGAATACCCTTGAGATTGCTGGTGCAACTTCAAAATCATCTTCATCTAATAAAAATCCCATCATTGTGAATTCATATTTTTGAATGTAGTATTTTCTTTTTTCCAAATCCATGACAGATTCATCACTTACTCCGTCGTTAATAATCGGAATGTAATGGCCCTTAATAACTTGATACGCTTGTCTTGAAGCAAAGGTCTGCATTACAATTTGATTGAACTTGTTGATCTCTCTCATTCTATTACAAACTATTGCTACGGTATATTTGATGTCAACAGGTACAGGTTGAGGTATTTTATAGATGTCCATACCATTTCTGTTTCCATCCCATGTAGGTACATTCATATAGTAAAACATCCTTCTGTTTGGTATGTTGTACATTACCGAAGGGTTATTACCATATTTTACTTCAGGCGTTCTAATCGTTGTAATGAAGGGGGGTTCTACGTTGTTGTCGATAGTTTGGAAATCCCAAGTCTCAACAAATTGTGACCAGTTCTGAGTCGTTAATAATATATCAACAGTCGGGACTTTTTTACCCTCAACAATACACTCCAATGTGTTCTTAACAAAATCCAAAAACCCACGATCCAAATCCGCATGGAGTAATGACTTAGGAAGATATGTACCGTCCTGAGTAATCATATCCTTAATTTGTTCTCTTCTTGGTAAAAGAGTTTTAGGATATTTTAATGGAAGTGTTTTTTTAATCTTTGGTAATGCCATATTATAGTCCCATAAATTCGTTAGGTGTTACGTATGCCGCCTTGACAGTTCTATAGAAAGGTTTGTATCCTTTGTATGTATGTTTAGTATCTGAAATTACACGACCATCATCAACTACTGTGTAGTATCTAACAAAATCCTCACTATCATAATAAGCGACGTAATCACCATAGTTAATTTGAATGTCCAAATCATCTAAAGTTTTATTATATACTGAAATCGTAATATTACCTGGTTCGGACTGCGATAACTTTGATGTCCCAACAGTTTTGTTTTCAGGCGTTGCAATTGTAATATAAGCTTGGAATTCCACAGGAGGTAAAAATTTAATACCGTTTTCTAAAGCCTCACCATAAACGTCATCAACTTTATTTTTACTTTTATCGATACGGTATAAAACACAAGTAAAATTGATATCACCAATTAACCATTCTTGACCCATGTCGACCTCTAATTCGAAATCTTCAGAACCAAAAAACTTACCTAATCTTGTTATCGGAACTCTACTTTGCATACGCTTTTATTGATAAATACCTTTTTATTTATTATTTTTAATTAAAAGTAGTTTTGGAAAATCCGCAACAACTAAAAGAACATAGAGCTTTAGACTTACTTGATAGTTATTCAGGGGCTAATAACTATATACTATATATCCAACAAAAAAAGTTATCAAATAAAAAATTCTACCCGACAAGATCTCAATCTGATTATATTATAGATTATTACGATGTTAAACCAAAGGTGGCAAGAAAGTGGGTTGATTTAGATACGTACTTCTCCAAAAAATTTGCGGAAGAAAGATACCTGTTAGAAACTCCTGAAAAAATTTATATTGAAAAACTTTTGGTGGAAAAAGAAAAATCTTACCACGTTTGGGGTAAGTTCTTCGATAAAGATCCTTTGTCTGAATTTTGGGTTCCTAAATCAGCGCTAATTAAAAGTCATAACGTAAGTGAAGTACAGGTTGATTACTCCAAGTATGGTCACAGACCTCCGTTAGAACACCAAAAAATCGCAATAGAAAAATTAACTGGATCGAAAAGATTTATACTTGCTGATGACATGGGTCTTGGTAAAACAACTTCAACAATCATTGCAGCGTTAGAAACAGGATCTAAAAAAATCCTAATTATTTGTCCGGCATCTTTAAAGATAAATTGGCAAAGAGAAATTGCAAATTATTCAGATAGACCTGTTTTTATTGCAGAAGGAAAGAAATTTTCAACCGAACATGATTTTGTTATTGTAAACTACGACATCCTAAAAAACTTTTATGATGTAAAAAACAAACCTGAGTCTTTATTAACCAAAGGAAATTTTGATTTGGTTATTTTAGATGAAGCACACATGGTATCAAATCCCCAAGCTCAGAGAACAAAAATAATAAATCATTTTGTTAAAAGTGTTAACAGAGCGTGGTTATTAACAGGAACACCGATGACATCAAGACCGATGAATTATTACAACCTGTTAAACCTAATCGAAAGTCCTGTTGCTCAAAATTGGATGGCTTACGCGATTAGATATTGTCAAGGTTATCAATTCACGGCAGGTAAACGTAAAGTTTGGAACGTAACAGGAGCATCTAACCTTGAGGAGTTAAGAGATAGAACATCAAAACAAATATTAAGAAGATTAAAAGAAGATGTGTTAGACTTACCTGATAAAATTATCACACCAGTATATCTAAGATTACAATCCAAAGAGTATGAAAATTTGATGGGAGAATATTATGATTGGTACGATAAAAATCCTGATGAATCAAAATCACTTACTGTTCAGTTCTCAAAACTAATGAAGGTTAGAAAAGTAATTGCAAATGAAAAAGTAAACCAAACGATTGAATTCGCTGAGAACATTTTGGAACAAGGTAAAAAGGTCATTATCTTCACCAACTTTACAGACACACTTCAAAGTATCTATCAACATTTCGGAAAACAAGCCGTTTATTTAGATGGAAGTTGTTCTAACTCGGTAAGACAACAAGCTGTTGACCAATTTCAAAATGACGAAAAAGTAAGAGTATTTGTTGGGAACCTTAAAGCTGCGGGTGTTGGTTTAACATTAACTTCGGCCGAAGTTGTAATTATGAATGACTTATCTTTTGTACCAGCAGAACACGCACAAGCCGAAGACAGGGCATATCGTTACGGACAAAAATCTAATGTATTAGTTTATTATCCAATATTTGATAACACCATAGAAGCCGCAATTTATGACATACTTAATGCTAAGAAAAAAGTTATTAGTACGGTAATGGGTGATGAAATCAACTTTAACTCTGCGGATGTTGTGGAAGACATTTTAACCTTAATTAACAAAAGAAACTAATCTTTCATAAATGCGAATATTTATGTTTAATGAAAGTCTCAATATCGTATGTTGATAAGGAATATAAGAAAAACAAAGAACTTGTAGATAAGTTCTGTAATTTCCTACAAAAAGAATTCCCCCTTAAAACTGAATTCAAAATTGCATTCTTACCCAAAAGAGTTGGTGGTATGACCACTGGAAGTAGAAATGATGAAAGCCTACTTAAGATCTTAACTAAAGGTAGAATGAATAGAGACATTCTTAGAACTTTGGCACATGAATGGGTTCACGAATATCAAAGAAAGGTATTGAAGAGGGAACACGGTCCAAACATCGGTGGTAAAAATGAAGATGAGGCAAATGCTGAAGCTGGAAAACTAATGAAGATGTTTGAAAAAGATAATCCTGATCTTGATGAAAAAATATATGAGTCAAAAGGTATTGATAAGAAAATAGGTTTAATTCAAGAACAATTATTATTAACCGAAGTTCACGGTCTCCGTAAAGAAATATTAACGGAGATGAAAAGAATTGGTATTGAAGATCTACCTTATTCTTATTCGGCATTGAGAAAGTTTGTTGATCCAAAAACTATGGATATACATTACAACAAACATTACAAAGGTTATGTTAAAAAACTTAACAACGCTCTTAAAAAGAAAGAGGGTGAAATGAGTTTAGAAGAAATTATTAAATCAATAAGTAAGTTTGATGATACGGTAAGAAATAATGGTGGTGGTGCTTTTAATCACGCATTGTTTTGGAAAATGTTATCCCCTAAGAAACAAATACCTAAAGGGGAAATCTCTAAAAAAATTAAGGAAGATTTTGGTAATATTAAAAAACTTAAGGATGAGTTTAACGAAACGGCTAAAACAAGATTTGGATCTGGTTGGGCTTGGTTAGTTTTAGATAAGAGTAATAAATTAAAAATTATGTCAACACCTAATCAAGACAATCCACTAATGGATGTTGTTAAAGGTGGTGGTTATCCGATTTTAGGTCTTGATGTTTGGGAACATGCTTATTATCTAAAATACCAAAACAAAAGAGATGAATACATTTCTAAATTTTGGGATCATGTAAATTGGGAGTTTGTCGAGGAACTTTACAAATCAAGAACAGAAAAGAAAAACATCAAAGAATCTGTTGATGTTAAAAAAATATTAAAGGAAGCGAGGTCAACAAATACATTCCCATTAACACCAAAACAAATCAGAGAGTTAATTCACTCACAATACGTTGGGTGCTACAATCAACAATATAAAAATGGTTGTATTGGTAGACTACAAACTAAAAAGTGCTCCACCGATCTTGGTATTTTAGGTGGTGATTTCTCAGAAAAAAAACATGGTGGTACAAGTCAGTGGTCCATTATCAATAGATTTGATACCAACAGTAGAGTAAAATCCCTTATCCAACAAATTTGGATGGAGGAAACTGAAGGTAAAGAAGACCTGAAGACTTGGGTTACAGAACATGCGTACGATTTATTCTCTAACGATGGTATGTATACCGAAAGATTAGTTGCACCAAATTTAGGTACGATAATTATTGGAAAGGAAAATGAAACCTTCGCTAAAAAAACAATACGTGAAGTGTACAACTTAAATCCTGATGAAGAAGGAATTACTTATCAACTATACGAACATTGTTCGGGTGATGTAAATGACAGAAAAAAAGGACAAGATATTGTTTTAACATTAAAAAATCAAGAACCAATTTTCTTTCAAGTGAAACCATTTATTGAGGGTGATATTCAATTCTA
>Ga0181344_1000373_pt1 | contig 18110 bp, 24 predicted proteins | sample Su13VDMLBDD_FD_130098 | JGI IMG/M metagenome (GOLD analysis project Ga0181344, IMG submission 130098) | Freshwater viral communities from Lake Michigan, USA - Su13.VD.MLB.D.D | ecosystem: Environmental > Aquatic > Freshwater > Lake | place: USA: Michigan | collected 2013-07-15
GACCCAACGGAAAACGGGACGGTAAAATACGCGGACAACCGAAAGACGATTATAAGAGACATTGACACCACTTTAGACAAGTGGGTTTTTAACGGCGCGAAGTCATGGTTAACATGGAACACGTATTCTTATTTTAACTACTTACTCGACAATCAGTACGCCTTGTTTTTGACGTCTTGCCCTTACCGTGAGATGACCATAACACCAAATCAGGAAATATGGTTTAATGGATTTACTAACGGGGTGACGGGTCGAATGGTATTTAACAATTCAAACGGGGACTCGTTTTATTACGACGTGACGAACACCGAAATAACTACTCAGTTATGCGTGGCAAGTCCGAACTTAAACTTGACGGTTATTAGTGGTACGTTGCCATTGATTAAGTCCGACACTACATATTACGAGTTTTATTTTATCGACTCAACGCTTCCAACGGACTCATTAAGATATCAATTTAATATAGACCAACGTTGCGCAATCAATGACTATTATTTAGTGTTTCTTGACCGCATGGGTTCTTGGGGTTCGTTTGCTTTTCAACTTAGAACTTACGAGACGGGGACAAGTACAAAGCAATCCTTTAACAAGACGGTTGAGGGCAAAGTTGGCGGTACTGAGTGGACCTATTCAAGTTACGAAAGGGGCATGACTACTTACTCAAGTACGGTTGAAAAGAACCTTCAACTAAATACTAATTGGATGAGCGAAGAAATGGCGGTGTACTTTCAGGAACTTATAACGTCGCCCGTGGTTTATCTTTGGGACGGTGGTCAGTACGTTGCGTGTGTGGTCCAAGAAACAGCGTTCGAAGTTGAGCGACAAAGAAATAAGAACTTGATTAAAAAGACGGTTAACGTAAAGTTAGCGAACCAAGACAAGGTAAACATATGAGTGTACAAATACAACTTGAGACGGGCTACCTTGACGTTAAAGAGGGTACTGCCTTCCCCCTTAATTTTGGAGTTGCTGATATTCGCGACGTAAGTAAACGTTCGGGGGCTTTTAGTAAGACCATCACGTTAACGGGCACGGCTAACAATCACAACTTACTTAACCACTATTACGACGTAAACATTCAAGCGGGTACGTTTAACATAAACACCTTAACACGTTGCTCAGTTATTCAGAATGGACTTCCAGTACTTGAGTCGGGTTACCTTCAACTTATTGCGGTGAACAAGGTACAAACGACTGCGGACTACGAAAATGAAGTTGAATATGAGGTTTTAGTAAAAGACGAAAGTTCGGACTTCTTTACTAAGCTTGGCAATAAGGAACTTACCGACTTAGATTTTACGGATTTAAATCATGAGTACCGGGCAATCAATGTAGTTAACTCATTCGTTAACACGCAGACTGACGGCTATAAATACCTTGTCCCGTTTAAGGACTCAAACGAATATCTTTTGCAGGATATGAAGCCTGCCATTTACGCGAAGACATACTTCGACCGTATCTTTTCACAAGCGGGGTTTAGTTACACTTGGTCAACGTTAACGGCTGCGCACTTCGACAAGTTAATCATTCCTTTCAATGGTGAAAAGTCATTGATTGATTATAGTACGTATTTAGTTGAAGCGGACAATGCCGTAACTTTAAGCGGACCAAACTCGACCTTTACGCAAATACTTGACGGGTGGACTGAGGTAACGGACGCGCAAACTTTATTTGACCCCACTACGGGAACTTATACGCCCCCTTTTAACTTGTTAGGCGGTGACAATGTTAGTCTACAAATCACGTTTAATGCGGATGTTAATTTGATAAACACTTCAGCAGGCACGGCGTACTATGTCGATATGGCTTCGTCTCTTATAAGTTACACAAGTACTTACAAGCCACGTTTTACGATTGAAAAAAACGGTAACTTTTTAAGCATTGTTTCAATATCAAATGCGCCAACATTTGTTAACGAAGGTGACACGCTCGCGGTGGGTACAAACACAATAGGAAACTTTGACGTAACAGCTACGGTTTTAATCGGCAATGCTATTTTAACGGATGCCATAAATATTTTAGGAGGTCTTAACGTCAACTTAAATAGTAACCTTCAATGGCTTGACGGACCTACGACGGCAGGAAACCCCGTAACGGTTACGAGTGAAATAGTATTTAATAGTATAAATATTAAGTTACTCCCGTCTTCGTCAATAGTTGGTTATGGTGCGGTGATTAACATGAATAACAGCGTTCCTAACAAAGTAAAGCAAGCCGATTTTATTAAGTCATTGTTTACGATGTACAACCTTTACACGGAACAAGACCCCGACGTAGCTAACAACTTGGTGCTTAAACACCGCGACGATTATTACGACCAAGGCGTAGAAGTGGATTGGACGTATAAGTTAGCCAAGGACAAAGACCAAGCACTTCAATTCCTTCCTGAGTTGAGCGCGAAGAAACTTATTCTCACTTATAAGAACGACAGCGACGACCCGAACAAAATATACTTTGAAGCTACCAAAGAAATTTACGGGCAGTTAGAATTTATATTTAATAGTGAATATGTTAAAGGAGTTGACACGAAAGAAATTACCTTTAGTCCTACGCCAATAGCACTAAGCACGTTTAACGCCTACTTGCCTACGCTTTCAGGACAGCCAAAAACAAACATTAGAATATTGCATGACTGCGGTGTTGGCACGTGTGACTCTTATAACATTTACAACTACGGGAACACGGGTGAAATCGGCGTGACTACCTACCCAATTTTACACCATTGGGACGACCCGATAAACCCGACATTCGATATACTTTTCGGACAGCCAGATTATATGTTTTATGGCGGTTACAACGTCACAAATAACAACTTATACAACTTATACTGGCGACGTACTGTTAATCAAATAAACGTAGGTAAGATGTTAACGGCGTACTTTGACCTACGCGAAGACGATATCCAAAAGCTAAAGCTAAACGACAAGATTAGAATAGACAATAGTTGGTGGACCATTAACAAAGTCATTGATTATAACTGCAACGCTCAAATGCTCACGAAGGTGGAGTTAATGAGTGTGGACACAGAAATAGATTTAGCACCATTTGCAAAGGGTTCGGTTACTCCAACGACTGTTGGCGACTTAGCAAGCCACACGGGCAGTATTCATTGGGACAATCAATTCACGGGTAACGTAATACCGGGCACTTCAACGAGTGCAATTTACGGACAAGGCAACGTAATACAACCGAACGTTAACGGAATAATTGTAGGTAACAATAAGATACTTGACCAAACGGGAATAGCTACCGAAAACTTGACGGCAGATGTTGCAAAAATTGCAAGTCTTGGGGTTACGGGTTCGATGGCTTTTAATGTCATTGACGCAAGTACTAACTACTATATGACAAACGACGACTATTGTGTTGTATGTACACCACCGAGCGCAATTAACGTTTACCTTCCACCCGCAGAAACAATAGGTAAGGTTGTAGTGATTAAGTCGACTGCTTACAATACGGTATTGATACCAACGTCCGCAACGATTGACGGCTCAGGGTCAAGTATAACAATTTTACCTTATGACAGTCTCACGTTAATTTGTCACGCTTCGGGCAAGTGGGTGATTATTGGTTTATAATTTAACCAACATAAACACGAATTACTTAAAAGGTTATGCAAGGCTCATTCAAAATAAAATACAAGACCCGTTATAAGCTACAAAAAGCTATACAACAAACAATTATGAGTATAGGTTTTAATGAGTCGGGTGAAGGCACTGGAACTATGCATGACTCAATCCGTATATCGGCTGCGACGGGTGACTTGAATAAACTTTACGTTACAATCAATGCAATATTTTATTATATGTTTATGGACAAAGGCGCAATCCTTACAAATGGTGGGGTTATTCGTCCGCAGTTCATAACACAAAAAGCTATTGAGTCTTCATTAGGTCAACAGTTTATTTCAGATGCCGTTGGTGAGTACCTTGTATGGATGCAGGAAAACTATCCTATCTTAGACGTTGCTACGATTAACGTAACGCCCGACAATATCAAGTTAGAAATTACTTATAATTTGTTTGGTGCGGACGGTGGCAAATGGAACGGAGAATTTGACTACGCTACTAATTGGAATAATTACTAATTAAGCCTTGTTGAGTTGTAACTCTTCAACCATTGAAAGCATATTAAACACGAACACTAACGGCAAGTCCGTGACTGCGTCGATTTTGGTAAGGTCTTCGTTGGCGATGTCGTAAAGTAGTTTTTCCCACGACCATTTTGTAAACACCTTTTCTTCTTGTTCGGCTTTCAAATCTTCCGCGTCAAGTTCGACTTCTTCGTCTTGTTCGATGACTGGATTAAATAGATTTTCGTATCGTTGCTTAAAGTCGTTTGAATAGTTAACGTAATTGTTTACCGCTCCAAAGACTTCGTTTATACTTACGTCTTGAAACGTATCTTTACGGCTCATTATACTATACACGTAAGGCTCAAAAACAAGGTTGCCCCATTCGTCACGCTTCCAACGTTTGTATAATATACTAAGCAAAAGTGTGAAATTTTGTACACTTTGACTAATATAATGTTCTAAATCTATAAACTCCCCCAACGTAAGCGCGTCCAACGGCTTCAACATAAAACCTTTCACGGCTTGTTTAGGCTTGTTAGACGGCTCACGTTTTATGAAAGACACTTCGCTAGCTATGTCAATCAACTGCTCGGGAGAAAGCTCTTCCAACTCTTCAGGGTCTGTATCTAAAAGTATGGAAACCGCTTCCAAGGTGTGAAGAAATACGCTGTTAAATTCGTTAGGGTCAATCGAATTAAGTTCGACCCACTGACTAACCGTTACCTCGTTCCAACTCTTCGGTAGCTTCATCTACTTTTTTCTCAGTTATTTTGGTAATCTTTTGTAGGATGTCTAAGATGTACGGAAATGCAATTTCTGCGTTTTGTTTCTTAAACAAATTAGTCTTTAGTTTAAGGTGCGCAGGTGCGTAGTGTTCAGTACGTGTTAAGTCAGTACGTTTGAATAGGATTGAAAGCGTTTGCGCGGTAAAATTGTCATCTTGACTGCGGTAAATCTTTTCAATCATTCCCAAGTCTTTAACACCTATTTGTTCATTGGCTTCGTAGGTGTACTTATCAATGACAATTTGCGTCACCTTTTCAGTGCTTGGTATGTCGGACTTGTTGAATTCTTTAATGTAGTTGGCGAACTCGTCTAACTCCATGCTATCGAAAGCCTTTTCTTCAACACCTAAATAAATAAATTTCTCAATCCACTTTTCAATCGTGTCAAGTTCGATGTTGTTCTCAATTTTGTTGAGGTGGTCGAACTGCTCAACAGTTAACTCGTTTAGTTGGTTGGGTATTTCAGTCCCGAAGATTTGTATCATAAATTATTTGTTAAAAATTTTAGTATATAGTTCTTCAAGACCATAAGGGCAACCCGAATACAAATGACCTGATTTAAAAAAATATTGTATTGCTTCCTTTTCCATTTGTTTAGCCTCATTATATAAAGCGTCAACGTGTTGGTAGTTATTCGTATAAAAAGCCGAGTAACCATTTACATTTTCAAGTTCCCTAAAGAACCATTCGACGGGTGTTAATTGTTTTTCCATTGCTTAGATTTTAACCAAAGGTATAAAAATTATGTTTAAAAATTAACCAAAACTTTTTTCGTGTACTTATTAAGTCAATGGAAGGTTTACCTACTTACAAAATTACAATCGACGAAGCATACAACGACGGCACCGAACCGCTTGGAGTTGATGCTATAGCTTTTACCGCAAACCCTGCAGTACTTGTTAAGGGTGTAGCGTTTAAGTCACAAGCTAAGAGCCATTTCGCGGACGAAAAAAAATACCGTATTACAGCGCCTGCTATGATACCTATGGACATTTACCGCCGCGACGACGAAATGGGTGAATACTACGTACAATTTACTGAGACTGAAATAGACACTATTTTCAAAGACTTCATGTTAAACTTGAACAACCGCAACTTGTTTAACCTTGAACACGAAGGCGACAAAATAGTCCCTGCGTATATTCTTGAAGCGTGGCTTGTTGACAACCCCGAAGCTGACAAGGCTAAAAGTACTTTCGGTATTTCAGTACCTGAAGGAACGCTAATGGTCACGGCTCAAATAACCGACACGGACTATTATAACAAGTTAGTCGAAGCGGGTCAAGTAGGCTTTTCAATCGAAGGATTTTTAGGTCTTAAATTAAGCAACCAAATAAAAACAAATAGTATGTTACCTGATGGCACACACACGCTCGAAGACGGTACGGTTATCGTTATCAAAGACGGTCAAATCGTAGAAGTTCAAGAGCCAATGGCTGAGGAACAAGTAATGGAAGTTGAAGCGTCTACGGAAGTGGAAATGGCAGACACAACCGAAGTAACCGAAGAGACCGTAAAGGAGGAAGAGGTTGTTGAAGTTGAAGCAGCTATTGACCCTGCTGCAGATGCAGAAGCTATTTTGGCAATCGTTAGCCCTTTGTTGGAGCAGCGTATTTCTGAGGTATTACAAGTTATCGCAGACCTAAAGAATGAATTAACTGAAACGGAGGAAGTCGCACCCGTTGAAGAAATTAAAATGACAGCGGCACAAAAGTTTAACCAAGTAATTGACTTCTTAAAAAAATAAAGATGGCTAAAAAGTACAAATTCGATTTGACAGTAGACGCGAGCGCGTTACTTCAAGCAAACCCAAGCGAGTATTACTCGTTACTTTACGGAATGGAAAATGCGGTAACTAACTACCGTGTACTTCCGGGTATTAAAAACAAAACTAAAGTTGCAACGGTTGTATTTGACAAAGTTCTTGCAGAAGCAGGGTGTGACTTTAACGCTCAAAATGCTGATGTTAGCGCAGTAGAAATTGACGTTTGTGCGTTGACTTCACAAGCGTCTGTTTGTCAGTACGACCTTGAGCAGTCTTGGTTAGCTTTGGAAATGGCTAAAGGTTCAAATTCTGACTTTTCGGTAGCTTCTTTCATGAACTTCTTTTGGGGTCAAATGGCAAAGAAAGGACACCAAGAATTGGCGAAATTGATGTGGCAAGGTGACACAACAGGAACAGGTGCATTGGCTTTGTGTGACGGTTGGATTCTACGTTTGTGTACTGCAGGTGATTATATTCCTTCAGGAACGGCTGCAATCAACTCTTCAAACGTACTTGCTACAATGGGAACTGTTTTGAATGACGCTACTGCTGAGATGTTGGTTAACCCTGCAAATATGCAGTTTAAAGTTTCTGCGGATGTTGCTGCTGCTTACCGTATCGCTACGGCTGCACAAAACAACGTAACAAACGTAACTGTTGGTTTGTCTCTTACATACTTGGACATTCCAGTTGTTGTTGAGTATGGACTTCCTGCTAACACAATCATTTTGTCAGACTACACTAACTTCATTTACGCTTTGGATATGGAAGGTGATGTTGACAACTTGCAAATCGTTGACTTCTCTAAAACTACTTTGGACCGTCGTATCGGTGCACGTGCTGACTTCAAAGCAGGCTTCTATGTTGTCAACACAAATCAGGTAGTTGTTTGGGGTGATATTTGCCCAGCATAACTCATTTATTTAGATAGTAGGGGGTTTAACCGCCCCCTTTTTTTTAACCTTAAACACTAAATAAAATGGCTTGTAGTACAATAGAAACAATTTTAAAGGGTTGTGACAACAATATCGGAGGTATTACTTCAATTTATATTAACGACATGGATAACATGACGGGAACTATAACTGAGGCTAACTGGATTATTTCTTCTTTCGGCACACTTGCAGACCCTTTCATTCCTTTCGAGTTCAGACGTAACACGGGAATGTTCACCGAAGAGGCGGCAATCGACCTTGTAAACGGTTCGTCTTTCATTACGCAAACAGTAACTTTGATGTTTCACCGACGTGAGGCGGCTAAGTCTAAAGCAATTAAAATCCTTGGTGAAGGTCAACGCGACCTTGCACTTGTTGTTGGTGACGCTAACGGGAAGTATTGGTATTTTCCTTATGCTCAATTAACTGCGGTTGCTGAAGGTTCAGGAACGGCTAAAGCGGACGGGTCTAAGTATTCAATTACGTTCGTAGCTGAAAACGAAAACTTGGCTTTTGAAGTTGCAGCAAGTGAAATTAATAACATTATTTAATAGGATTAACACAACACTAAAAACTAAGGGGGGTTCGCACTCCCCTTTTTTATTTAACCAACTTTTCAAATGGTTACTTATTAAAGTAGTATGATATACTTAGAAAAAAATTCACTCAATACTTTTGCCCTAACGCTAACGGAAAGTGCGACAATTACTGCACCTACTTGGTTGTTTAAGTTCGTGTGGGAAATGGACCAAACACTTGACCCTATTTATTGGGTTGGTGTGGATTATTCAAGTTACCCAAACCGTTATAATTTATTTTATTTAACGGAAGGCGTAGACGTGACTTTTCGCATTGGTCAGTACCGCTATTGGGTTTATGAAAGTCCAGTGCCAATTGTAGTTGACCCAAACACGAATGAGTTAGGATTAACTTTAGTTGAAGAGGGGCGTATGGTTGTTGAGGGTGTATCAAATTCAATATATGAATAATGGGATTATTTGGAAAGTTTAAGAGCGACGACACGCTCAAAGTAGTTGACACGGGTTATCAATCATTTAGTACACCGTTTCTCAAAGTTCCTGAGGGTAACTTGTCATTGCCGAAAATAGACGTACGCTACACTACACAAGGCTACGTTCGCATGGGTTTTGATAACCTATATCCGCAGTATTTAAATCAGATGTACTATATGAGTCCCCTTCACGGGTCTATTGTAGACTTTAAGACTAACGCTGCAATCGGTGGGGGTTATACTTTCGACGAGTCTAAACTTACGGACATGGAAAAGGTGGTACTTTATTCGTTCGGTAAGAAAATCGGATTGAAAGGAACTATTAAAGCCATTACTAAAGACATTATTCTACACGACCGTTGCTATTTTCACGTCGAATTAAAGGCGGGTAAGGTGTTTAACGTGTACCGAGTAGCACCTGAGAAGGTAAGAATTAACCAAACCAAAACAATTTACGCAGTTAACGAAGATTGGGAGTACGGACTTCAAATAAAGACTTATTTACCTTACCACCCCGAACATAAAGACGGTTGTTATTTGTTGGCTTACGAGGGTCAAAGCGTAGGACAAGACTATTACCCACTTCCGCAGTACACGAGTGCTTTAAATTTTGCGTTTCTTTCGGGCGAATTAAGCTACCTACAAAAGTCGAACATACAAAACTCAATCTTCCCGTCGTTTGCCATGATGTTTCCAAAGAAGCCGCAAGGACCTGAAGAAATGCAGTTGATTAAAGACACGGTTAACAAGTTGAAAGGTGCGGAAAACGCAGGTAAAGCGGTTGCATTCTTTGCTAATAACAAAGAGTCCCTTCCTGATTTAGTAAACGTACCTACAAACTCAAACGACGAATTGTTTAAGGGGGTTTCTGAGTTAAACACGGAGCAAATTTGTTTTGCACATACGATTGACCCAATACTTTTAGGAGTGCGCACTACGGGTTCTTTGGGTAGCGGTTCGGACATAAAACAAGCCTACGTTATTTTTGAGAAAAATACAATTATTCCATTGCGTGAAACGGTAGCCGATGTATTTAACCAACTTCTAAAAGTTGTAGGAATAAATACACACATTGAAATTACTAACTACCAAATTGTCAACGAAACAATCACAGCCGTTGAAGACGAAGGTAAGGCGGTAATTAACGCACTTAACGCAATGAACCCAACACTCGCTGCAAAGGTTCTTGAAACTATGACACCTAACGAAATACGAGCAATGGCTGCCTTACCTCCATTGAGCGAAAATAACACACCGACATTATGATTTATTTCGTAACTGAAAATTACCTAAAAGTAAACACACCAATAACCGCGAATGTTGACGTTACGGACGTTTTTCCGTACGTTAAACCTGCGAGTGATATGCGAGTACAAGCAATCCTTGGTTCGTATTTCTATGCTTATCTATTGGCAGCGTATAACGCTCAAACATTAAACAACGACGAAGAGGCTTTAGTTGAAAAGATACAGCCAGTTGTAGCATGGAGGGCAGCCGAACAAGCCGCCTTCGGACTAACATACCAACTTAAGAACAAAGGTATTCAAACGCAGTTCGGGGACTACTCAAGTAACGTTTCGCAAGGTGAAACGGCATTCGTTATGGACCACTACGGACAAATGGCAGCCTTCTACGAAAAGAGACTTACTAACTACCTACTTACTAATAAGGCTTTGTTTCCTGAGTTTACGAGTGACCTAAACACGGACTCAGATATCAAGCCAGTTGGTGGATGTGGGAATAGAGGTGACTACGATAACACAATGATGGTTATTTAATGGCAGACCAAGAAATAAATATAAAGCTAAACGGTATTTCACAAATCCGTGCGGAACTTAAAGCCTTAAAAGGGGAGTTAGCTAACGCGACAGACCCTAAACAAATGGCTGCACTTGCCGAACAAGCGGGTGAACTTTCCGATAAACTGAAAGACGCTAACGAACGGGCGGCAATATTCGCTTCGGGTTCGCGCTTCGAACAAACTTCAAACGCCTTCGGGTTAATGAAGTCTCAGTTAATGGACATGGACTTCGAAGGCGCTTCTGAAAGTGCTAAATTGTTCGCTGGAAACCTTGGGAAAATAGATAGTAAAACTATTTCGAGTTCACTCAAAGGTCTTGGTTCTACTTTGGCTACGGTTGGAGGTGCGTTTCTTAAGTTGGGAGCGCAGATTTTAATCAATCCTATTTTCTTAATTGCCGCGGCTGTTGCTGCTATTGTAGCAGGTCTTTATATGTTAGCGGATAGGCTCGGTTTTGTGACTAAGTTTATCGACTTTTTAACCCAAGCATTCAAACCATTGATTGACATGGTCAAGTGGTTTTTGGATTTAATGGGTTTAACGTCTTTTGCTGCGGATGAGGCACTTGCCAAAACGACAAAGGCACTTGAAGAAGAAAAAGAAAAGCGTCAAGAGGTGCTTGGTGTAATGGACCAAAAGATAGCCTTGTTAGATGCAGAAGGGAAAAGCACTTTAGCGTTAAGAATTGAACGTAATAAATACCTTCAGGAAGAGATTAACAACAACCTCAAATTATTGGAGGTTATGGATAACAACTTCCTAAACCAAACTTCACTATACAAAGAAACGGTTAAGGAAAACAAAGCCAAGGCACAAGAAATAAAAGTCGAAGAGGTTAAACTCAATCAAGAAGTAATTAACGAAGGGCAAAAGGCAGCGGACGCACAAAAGCAATTTTTAGCGGATAGGTTAGCAGCTACACGTTTAGTTCAAGACGTTACCCTTGGCTTAATGCAAGACGGTATTGAAAAGGAACTTAAGGCAAACGAATATAAATATCAAAGACTTCGTGAGGACCTTGCAAAGAACGAAAAGCTAAATAAAGACGAACGCGCAAAACTCAACGCCTTATACACTCAAGAAGCCGAACAAACAGCAAACGCAATAAACAAAAAATACGTTGACGCTGAAGCTAAGAAACAAGCCGAACTAAACAAGGTAATTAAAGACGCTCAACTATTAAGAGCGCAGGAAGAGGAAGATTTCTTCGCACTATACGACCAAAACACACGCAGCCAAGCACAACTTGAAGAGGACGCGGTTCGTGAAAAGTATTTCAATCTAATCGAACAAGCTAAACAATACGGCTTAGACGTTCAAGAACTTGAAAAGCAACAAGCGGAAGCAATAGACAAAATACAAGCGGACGCACGAGCGAAAAAAGAAGCCGAAGAAAAAGCAGAATTTGAGCGAAGAGTAAAGATAGCCGAAGATTATGCAGGCTCAGTAAATAACCTTGCGGAAACTGTTTTCACCGTAGCCAATAGGTTCGGAAAACAAGACGAAGCGAGTAAGGAAAAGCGGGCAAAAAGACAGTTTCAAGTCGCTAAAGCGTTACAATTAAGTATGGCAATCATGGACGGGTTTAAGGCTGTTACCACGTCCTTAGCTTCGTCGCCAGTTGCTATTGGTCCAGTACCCAATCCTGCGGGTATTGCTTCATTAGCTTTTGCAATTACCACTTCATTGGCTAACGTTGCTAAAATTGCTTCGACTCAGTACGGAAGCAAAGGCGGTGGAGGTGGCGGTGGCGGTACTCCACCCTCAACTGGTGGGACTCCCGATACTTCAGCGGGTGGGACTCCTTCTTTTGCCCTTTTCGGACAAGGTAATAACATGAATACAACAAGCGCACCAACGGACAAAGAAACAAGTCTAACGGTTAAAGCGGTGGTAGTTGAAAGTGACGTAACAAGTACACAAAATAAGGTTAAGAAAATGCAGGAAAACGCGACACTATGACAAGCTATATAACACTACTTTCAAAAATAGAGCAGTTTTGTAACGCTCACTTGCAAATCAAAAAGTACGGGGGTGAGTTTCGTGAACAGATGCCGAACTTCAGTACTAAAGATGAGAAGTACCCGGTTGTTTTCGTTGAGCCTTTGAGCGACTTGGAGGACTTAAACACGAACCAATTTTCGATTAACGTTTATTGCGTTGACATTATACAAAAAGACCGCGCCAATTTAAACACTATTCTAAGCGACTGCCAACTCATATTGAAAGATATGTATGTTTATTATATAAACGACATGGATGCGCAGTTAGATGTAGTGGGAACGGCTACAATGACACCGTTAAATAACTACGATTTAGATTACGTCGCTGGGTGGGTAATGGGTATTACTTTCGAGGTTTCTACTTATGGACCTTGTGAAATACCAATGAACCCAATAACGCCCGTTGAGGTTGAATGTTTACCAGCTAACTACTTGGTCGAATACGAAAACGGAACTGACATACAAAGCGGAACAATACCAAGCGGTGGAAGTTTAACAATTCAAGTACCCGACCCTGCGGTTTGTGAACCTGCAATTGCTCAACTTGTAAACACGAACGACTTACTTTTATTAACCGAGTCAATTGATTGCGGAACAACCGAACAAATAATTGCACCCGACGGTATAGTCCACCTGAAAAAAGAAAACGACGGTACAATAACAAACGTAACTACACCAAGCGGTGAAACAACTCTTTATGTAGTACAAAACAATGACATCACGGTTAACCAAGCGAACCCGTTTGAGATACACGCAACCGACCCGTTAAACATTCGCCTACATAACCAAAGCGGTAACGACATAACACCTCAATCGGTAGTTTACCAAGGCAACTCAAACCACGTTACAATCACGGTTGACACGGCTTCATTTGTTCCAGTGGGGGCTACCTTACAAAAAACGGGTCAATCAGTTGTAAATTCAACAGGTGACGATGGCGCAACCCAACGCGGACGGCTTACGAATTTCACGACTTTAGCGTCAAATAACCCCTTCGGGAATACTAACCGATTCACAAATAAAACGGGCGGACAAACCTATACAAATTCAGTTGCACTTGACTGGAGTACGTTTGACGGCAATACGGTACTTGCGTACTATTTTGGAGATTCGACTACACGAACTTGGAGCACTCAGTTAACACAGTATTCATTCAGCACTATTGACGGATTAAACGGTTGGAACTTGTTTAACATTTATGAAGCCATGAATATCATGAACTTTAGTTTTCCGGGTGGGTATTTATACAACTATGCACCTTTCAATTTAACTCGTCGTTATATGTTCGTTTCAACAAACCAAACGGGCACAACGGGAATAAGCACCGAGACCGCAGGACCAAACCCGTTTACAACGGTTGCAAAGTCTTCGTCTTTATGGGGTATATGGGTGCGAGTTTGCACAGTTTCAGGCACTACAATTTCTTAAATATGAACTATCAATTTCCTTTTTTTGAGAATACAATTAGCAACCCTGAAATAACGGTTGTATATATTACGGACGACTTAAGACTAAACGCTTGTCGCGTGGACGTGTTACTTTCAACTCCCGAACAGGATTACGGTGTAAACTTAGACGGGTTTACTTACGTTTCGACCTTCACAAAAGATGAGGTTATTGAGTGGACGTTTAACGAACTTACTAAGTACGAAATATGAAGTATTTAATTACGTTACTTGTCGCGGTTTATTCGTTCTTTGCGCCTATTCAGGTTATCTTATTAGTCATTGGGTTGGCTATTTTTTTAGATACGTTTGTAGCGGTCCGTTTGACTACTGAAAAGTTTAGCAGTCGTCGCCTTCGTCAGGGGTTAGTAGGTAAAATGATAACGTACCAAAGTGCGGTTATATTATTTTTCCTTATTGATTACGCAATGGTTAACGACATGGTTAAAACCGTCTTTTCGGTGGATTATACTTTGACTAAATTAGTCGGGTTATTCCTTGCCAGTATTGAAGTGGTAAGTATAGACGAGAAAATCAGAGTAAAATACGGAAACGACAAAGGTTTTATAGCACGTTTCAAGTCGTTTGTGAAAAAAGCTAAAGCAATTAAAGACTCGTTTTAATATGTTTTTGCGTATAATTCTCACAAAATAAACACTTATATATGTTTTTGCGTATAATTTTAATACTTTGCTTAACGTCTTGCTCGGTTAATTACCACCTCAACAAAGCAATTAAAAAGGGCTACCGATGCGACACAATTACGGACACAATCCGAGTAGTTAAAGTAGACAGTTTCTTAGTCAAAACTACCGACACGGTATATTGGGAGAAATTTTATAGCTCACATGATACTATTATAAAGCTCAAAGTTTCCTACATACCAAAAACACGCTACGAAATTAGATTTGATTATAGGCGTTTTAACGACTCTTTACGCACGGTTCGACAAATGTATAAGGACAGCCTGAGAAATGTGCTTAAAACGCGTGAAAATGACTTAAAAAAGGAACGTATAAGGGAAAAACGTTCGCCACTAAACCAAGTAAAGAACTATTTACTCATTTCGTCGTTTATTCTCTTCCTTATTTTAATGTTTATTCTCTTACGCAAATTCTTATTTTAGCAAAAAAACGATATGAATATAGAAACCTACATTAAATTTATTAAGAAATGGGAAGGCGGTCTTTCAGGTGACCCGTCCGACTCCTGCTCTTCGATGTACTGCCCGACTTTATTTAAGGGTAAAATGTACCACACTAACATGGGTATTTGTTACTCAACTTGGGTAGGTATGTTTGGCACTACTAACGACGAGCGGTTCTTAAATATGAACTCAGAAGACTGGTTTAAGATATTTAAAAAAGGCTATTGGGACAAGTGCAAAGGTGACGAGTTTAGGTGCTTTTCCATTGGCGTAATTGTTACGGGTATGGCTTGGGGTTCGGGTCAACGACAAGCTATTAAAACATTACAACAAGCTTTAAATAATTTAGGTAAAAACGTAGCCATTGACGGTAAAATCGGACCAATGACTTTGAAGGCTGCCAATGAACTTCATGACCGTATATTATTCGACGAGTTAATTAGACTTCGTGAGGCTTTCTTTATTGCCATTAGCAAACCCGGAAGTAAAAACTACAAATTTCGCAAAGGTTGGTTAAATAGACTTAGTGATTATTACGATACCTTTCGACCATGACACGCAAAAGACTATTTTTCGACATTGAAACCTCGCCAAATATAGTTACAAGTTGGAGGATAGGGTATAACCTTAATATAAGCCATGACAATATAGTAAAGGAACGTGCTATTATTTGCGTTTGTTGGAAGTGGGAAGGTGAAGACGAAGTTCACGCTTTGACGTGGGACAAAAAACAAGATGACAAGACCCTATTAAAAAAGTTCATTCAAGAACTCAACAAAGCCGACGAAATAATAGGTCACAACGGCGACCGCTTCGATATTAAATGGCTTCGTACAAGGTGTATTTATCATGACATTGATATGTTTCCTACCTACCGAACTATTGACACGCTTAAATACGCTAAAAGTGGCTTTTATTTTAATAGTAATAGACTTGACTACATAGGTAAATATTTAGGCGTTGGCGGTAAGGTGGACACTGGAGGCTTCGACACGTGGAAAAAAATCATTTTCGACAAAGACCCTGAAGCTTTAAGCCACATGGTTGATTATTGTAAAAACGACGTAGTGATTTTAGAAAAAGTATTCGATAAATTACGCCCTTACTCAAAACACAAAGTAAACTATTCTACTTTGCGAGGTGGCGAACGTTGGGAATGTCCTAACTGCGGAACCCCTAACATACGTTTAAGCAAGACCTATACAACTTCGGCAGGTACAATCATGCACTCGTTACAATGTAAAGACGGATGCCGTTCTGCGTACTCAGTAAACAATAAAGTGTACATGGACTGGTTGCAATATAAAATGATAAACAATATTTAGTATCTTCGCACCTACTTCTTTTTCATGTTAGGTTTAGGACGGGGCTTTCTTTCGAGTTAGCCCTGTTTTTTTTAAGGTTATTACCTTACCACACCGCCATCTTCGTAAGGCTATACCCTTATTTTAGTCCTATTCCGTCACACATTTAGGTTAATTTTGTGACAAAACGCAAATTCCTAAAAAGTTTTTTTCACGCTGAAACCCACACTACCATTGACTTTCAGAAATGACCTTAAATTATTTTGTTAAAAAAGTGTGCAGAACTATTGCGTATTAAAAATAATGCAGTACATTTGTAAGGTCAATAAGGCACAACATTAAAAAAACGAAACATGAAAGCAGTAACAATCATCACAGAAAAAAACATTTTAGGAGAAGACGTAAAGTACATTTGTGTAAACGACGTTAAAGTTTGTATGGTTTCTAAAATCAGCAACCCTAAAAATTCAGGTTACGGAGTAAGAGAAAAATTCTTCGTAAGCAATATAACAAACGAATTAGGTCTTAAATGGTGGGCAAGAACGGCACGCACTCTTAAAGATGTAACAGTATATTTAGCTAAATAATATGAAAAACTTAATTACCTATTTCACCCCACGCAACGCAGAAGAAAAAAATTCTTTAATCGGTATAGGTTGCGGACTTTTAATCTTAACAGTTGTATTTTATTTTTATTCACTTTAATACTTAAACCATGACAGCTTACGAATACAAACAGCAAGTAATTATTGAGCAGAAACAAGACAAGATTGAAGCACTCATTGAAGGCTACAAAGAAATCATGAGACAGCTAAACCATAACTTTAAGGTTGCAAAGACGGACGCAGAAAGCACAGCGTACTATACCGCACGTGACATTGTAGAAACAACCCTTTTAGACATTACACAAGAAAACATTTTAGATTTATAACTATGTACGAAAAAATAGAAGTGCCTTGTTACTATTGTAAAGGAACTGGTATAGGCGAATATGTAAGCGAGTACGGACCTTATGGTTTTAATGTTACTCACGAATGCCACGAGTGCGAAGGCTCAGGAAAAGAATATAAATTTATAGACCCATTTGAAAATGAAGACGAAGAAGAAGACCTTGTTTTTTGAAGAAATCTTAAGAAGACAATTAGCCATCACCCACGCAGACCGAAAGAAGTGGTGGACCAATTACAACGCTGAACTCGTTAACCGCATTTCAGAAATCAAAAAAGCAACGACATGAATAATACATTGGATATATTAATTGAAAAATTAGAAAAAAGATTAATTCATTTAAGCGACGAAAAAACACACATTAAACACTTTGTAAGAACTGCAAAATGCGCAGAAGTTAGAAAGGTTTTAGAGTGGGTTTATGAAGCCAAAAAAGCGACAAAGTAAAATACTATTGACAAAAAGACGGTAAATTGGAAAAACTATTTAGCATGAAATGGAAAGTAACTTATAAGGGCTACGCACACAAAACTTGGATTGAATTATTTAAGATAGTCACAGCCAACAGCAAAGAAGACGCAATCAAAAAAGCCGACCTTTGGGAAGGTGTAATTTTAAAAGTTGAGATGATATGACACCAAAAGAAAAAGCAAAAGAGTTAGTAAACAATATGTTTAACTGCGACAAGTCAACACCTGAAGAGTCAATGGCTATGCTTTACCCACACGCTAAACAATGCGCTTTGATTTCAGTTGATGAGATAATTGAAATTGTTTATAATAGTTTAACCAGCATACAAGAATTAAATTACTGGTTAGAAGTAAAAGACGAAATAGAAAAACTATGAACCAAGAACTAAAACTCCTCGCAGCTATTGGTATAATGCC
>Ga0181344_1000374_pt1 | contig 18091 bp, 17 predicted proteins | sample Su13VDMLBDD_FD_130098 | JGI IMG/M metagenome (GOLD analysis project Ga0181344, IMG submission 130098) | Freshwater viral communities from Lake Michigan, USA - Su13.VD.MLB.D.D | ecosystem: Environmental > Aquatic > Freshwater > Lake | place: USA: Michigan | collected 2013-07-15
GCATACACATTAACTGTATTCAAATATACATTAGCTACAACGACTACAACGAAAGTTTATTCAGTCAATCTATCAGCCGGTGATACCATCACTGACTCATTCCCATATTTTTTAAACGAAGGCGATTATATCACAGTTACCTCTAGTATTTCAGGAACAACATTTATAGCTGAGGGTGAAGACATGCCTAATATAAATGTTGTGAGATGCAGGTAGTTGACGCGAATGGTAATATGTTCGGATATGATCATCTAGAGATCATAGGAGCAGACGGTAAGCCCAAAACCACAGGTGGTGGAGGATCAGGCACGGTAACTAGTGTTGGGTTATCTATGCCGTCAGCATTTAGTGTGGCAAATAGTCCTGTTACAACAAGTGGAACAATTGCTGTTACGGGAGCAGGTGTTGCAAGTCAATACATAAGGGGAGATGGTAGTTTAGCTAATTTCCCTACATCAACAGGAGGAGGAGCTTCTGTTTCTTACTACTTAAATGGTAGTATATCTCAAGGAACAATAGGTGGAGTTGCATATAAAGAAATGAATAGTGTTCCTGTGATTGGAGCAGGTACAGATTTTACTATTAATGCAGATGGATATATCGCTCAATTTATTACAGATATAGGCAATCCAAATAAATTATTAATACCTGCTGGAAACTGGAACTTTGAAACATATTTTAGTGCTTCATCATCAGGAGGAAGTCCACGGTTTTATATTGAACTATATAAATACAATGGAACTACTTTTACATTAATAGCATCAAATTCAGCAGCTCCTGAAAATATTACAGGTGGAACAAGTATAGATTTATATTTTAGTGCATTAGCAGTTCCTGCTACTACATTACTTGCTACAGATAGATTAGCAGTTAGATTTTATGTCATTCATAGTGGTAGGACAATAACTATGCATACCGAGAATAGTCATCTATCTCAAATCATAACAACATTTTCAACAGGATTAACTGCATTGAATGGATTAACTTCTCAAGTGCAATATCTTGCAGTAGGAACATCAGGAACAAATTTTAATATATCTTCTGCTACTGATACTCATACATTTAATATACCAACCGCATCTGCTGTAAATAGAGGAGCATTAAGCTCAACTGATTGGAATACCTTTAACGGTAAACAAGATACACTTGTTTCCGGTACCAATATTAAGACCATCAACGGATCATCGGTATTGGGTAGCGGTAATTTGACAATAAGTGGCGGTGTTACAAGCGTAACGGGTACGGCTCCAATCTCATCAAGTGGAGGAGCTACACCGGCAATAAGTATTGCAAATGCAAGCACTTCAACAACGGGAGCGTTAACATCAACTGATTGGAATACATTCAATGGAAAACAAGCGACATTAGTAAGCGGAACAAGTATCAAAACAATCAATGGATCTTCAGTTTTAGGGAGTGGAGATTTAGTAGTTGGAGGCGGTGGTGCATCTGGAATACATACTATGTTATTAGGCGGAGGTTCTTTATTTGGCGGTCTAGAAACAACAAATTCAGTTTCTGTATTTAATGCAACTACTTATACTTCACAAGACCAAATGTTGTATTTCCCGTACATTCCGAATAATTCATTTACTGCTACAACATTTACTTTTCAAGTGAATAACACTACAATAGGTGGTTTAGCGAGATTATGTATTTACTCACATAACGGAATCAATGCACCATTAAACAGATTGTATCAAAGTACCGATATATCTTTAGCAACAAGTGGTTCAAAAACAATAAGTGTATCTTATAGCTTTGTAAAGGGTACGGTTTATTGGTTTGGACTTCAAACAAATATATTCAATAGCCAAATTACAGGAATGAATTCAAATGGAGGTGTATTACCTATTGGAAATATTGGTACTACACAGGTTGCAGGATGGGTGCAAGTATCATTGACTTATGCAAGTGGAGCTCCTGCAACTGCTGCTCCAAATAGTTTTTCAAGTACCATCCCATTAATTAGATTAAAATAATATTATGCCACAAGTAAGACAAGAGATTTACGATGACAATGGATTAGTAGAAGTAATCTATATTGAGGTTGATCAACCTACACAGGAAGAATTAATTGCGCAGAAAGAGGCAGAACTTCTCGCTATGTATAACGAATTAAAAGCATTAAAAGGGGAATGAGAACAACGATTATAATAATTTCGATACTATTAGCTAGTTGTAGCCCAACAAAACGTTTTACTCGTCTAGTTGAGAAGTATCCTTATTTGTTAACTCAGGATACATTGATTATCCATGATACTATCAACCTATACATCCCTGAGGTGCATACAGACACCGTAGTAACATTGAGAGAACTTGTTGATACAATTACTCTAACTAAAGACAGAGTTACTGTTAAAACATGGTATGTACCAAAAGAAAAGAAGGTATACATACAAGGCAAATGTGATCCTGTTTACATCACTAAAATAGTGGAGAGAAAGATCCCTATTAAGTATTATGAGAAGTACCCATTTTGGAAGAAGCTGTTAAACAACCTGTTGGCTTTTTTGATTATATTTGTAGTACTTTATATCTTATATCGGGCATATAAATTTTTTAGATGAAAACAAACACTATTATCATTTTGTCAAGCTTTATTACGCTATTTGCGCCAGTCGGACCATTAGTCACAGTTGCATTAATTTCTATCGGTTTTGATCTAGGTTTTGGGATCTGGAGATCTATTAAAAGCAGACGTAAGGCTGGATCAACTGCTAAGATTGGAGATATAATTACTAGTCAAAAGATGTTGGCAACAGGTATCAAATGCCTTATATATGCAGCCGCAATATTTTTCTTTTACTTAGTAGAGAAGTACATCGCAGGTGACATCATATCTCACTTCATATCAATCGAGTTATTGTTAACTAAAGCTGTTGCATTGTTCTTTGTTTTCATCGAAGTTAAGAGCATGAACGAGAGTTATAAAGATGTTACCGGAAAAGATATTTTAAAATCGTTTAGAGACTTTATCACAGGTCTTAAAAGCGAGAGCGATAAATGGAGATAATATGAAGTTACCATCTAATATCAAACAGGTTCCTATGAAGGAATCTCAGTACATTAAGACTGAGACAAAGAAGAGTATGATCGTATTACACCACACAGCAGGAAACAGCTCAGGGGTGGGTACAATTAAGATGTGGGACAATGACGATAGAGGTCGCATTGCAACATGTGTAGTTATCTCCGGAAAGGGACAATCAAAAGATACATACGACGGAGAGATCTGTCAAGCATTTAGTTCAAAGTATTGGGGATATCACTTAGGACTTAAGCAAGATATATTCAGAGCTAAGGGTGTTCCTTATAAGTCAATCGATCCAATGTGTGTAGCTGTTGAGATATGTAATTGGGGTCCATTAACTAAGAAGGGCGATAAGTTCTATAACTATGTGAGTAGAGAGGTTCCTATCGATCAGGTATGTGAACTAGAGAAGCCATACAAAGGACGTAAGTATTACCATGCATACACAGACGCACAAATCGAATCTCTGCGTCAATTGATGTTGTATTGGGCCAATATATATAATATTGATCTGACGTACCGTGAAGCAGATATGTGGGACATTTCAGTTAGAGGATTAAAGGGGGAGAATGGTGTATATAGCCATAACTCATTTAGAAAAGACAAGTCTGATATCTATCCTTGCCCTCGAATGATTGCTATGTTAAAGAGTCTCTAATTTTTTTATTAAATTTGTGATATGAAAAAGAAGGGAGAATCTACGTCATTGATCAAGGTGAAGGTAAGTCGCCCTGGAATTCATTCAAAATGCAAGACATCTAAATTGAAGTCTTCAAAGAATTATAAGAAACTTAACCGAGGACAAGGAAGATGAAAGTAAATAATTATAACGTAGTAGCACCAAATGTTAATTGTACCGTATTCGGTACAGATGAAAATGGTTCTCAAAAGAATTTTAACGTACAAGCTTTATTGGCATTGAATGCTACGCCTGAGGTTGTTACTACAAACTTATTAACGTCTCATACGATTACTAAGACCAATACATACTTTACAGGAACAGCAGGTGCGTCATTTGTGATTATTCTTCCTGAATCTAACTCAAACTTAAATGGTGCTAAGTATGTCGTAATGTCAACAGTTACTCGCTCTACGACGCAATGGGCATCAGCAGGTGCTTCAATTGTTGGCGCCCCAGGAGCATTAACAGCAAACACTCCAGTGTGTTTACAGTATAATCATTCTAATGCAACTTGGTACATATCAGCATAATTTAGTACCTTTACATCAAATCTAATAAAATGAAAACAAAGAAAATCAAACAAGAACAGCTTGATCGATTGATCGAGGCTAACAGAAAATTCAGAGACCTTAAGTTTAACATCGCAGATATCGAGATCAATTTCGAGCGTCTTAAAGTTCAGAAGAACCAAATAATGGCAAACATGGAAATCGCTGCTCATGACTTGGCTTCTGTTCAAGAAGAGATTTACAACGAGTATGGCGATGTAAAAGTAAACCTTCAAACAGGTGAATTTAATTAGAAAAATATCGGTTGGTCCTGACTACATGAAGTGCATGCACTACGTTGTAGGACAACGCGTTCTCCGAGATGAGTATGAGATCGAGTCTATTATCAAGAATGATGATGGATCTATTTCTATTTGGATCATGCAGGATGGCGCGATTGTTTGTTGGAAAAACTTCTCGGCAAATATGCCAATCTCAACAGAGTACAAAATAGATTTCTAATGAAAGCTCCCTACTGCTTCATCATAAAGCCGGTTGGCTTGAGGCGGTACGACAATATAAGACAATTCGGAAATTCCGAGTTTATTATTAGTACCTCTCAGGAAGACCACCGCGTATCTAATAGATTCGCAGAGGTTATCTCCGTGCCTATATATTACGATGGTCCAATCCAACCAGGAGATACTGTTTGTGTGCACCACAATGTTTTTAAGTTCTACTACGACATGAAGGGTAGGCAGCGTAGTAGTTGGCATCACTTAATTGATGACCTATTTATTGCTGAACCTGATCAGATTTATCTCTTTAAAAGAGGTGAAGATTGGCAGGCTCCATATCCATTTGTTTTTGTTAGACCAATTGAATCAGAAGACCGAATGTTTAATCAAACAGGCGGCCTAGAGCAGATGTGGGGTGAGTTGGTATATAAGAATGAGAAGATGGATGAGGTTGACCAAGGAGACATTGTTTCCTATACTCCTGACTGCGAGTATGAGTTTAAGATTGACGATGAGATTCTTTACCGAATGTATAACCGGAACATATGTCTAAAAAAATAGAGATTGTAGAAGCAGCTAAGCAAGCAATTGATGAGTTGATCAAAGTACTTAAGTCGCCTATTATTACTCACGCTGAGGATGATATATCGGCAGATAAGATGAAGAATGCTGCGTCAGCTAAACGTCTAGCATTTGAGGATGCTATGTATATGCTTACAAAGATTGAGGAGGAAGAAAGCAGAGAGGCTCAACCTGCCGAAGTAACTGCCGGTAAAGGTGGTTGGGCTGAAGGAAGGGCTAAGACAAGGAATGGAAAATAAGTTATACTCCATATTAGATAACTACCTACAACGTCAAGTTGTATCGACTAAGAACAAACATAAGTCTTGGAATTATGGGTATCACCCTGAGTACGACCTTATAGTTATATCAAAAGATGGAACAATTGGTCCAATATACGAGATCAATGGGTTAAAGATAGCTATACCATCTATACCAAAAGAAATAGAGAATACAAATAACAGATGGAAGGCACAAGAGTATCCTGCTGAACTACAGAAGATCAAGTCAATATTTGATTGGAATAGGAAAGACAATGCATTCAAATCTAAGTATGTAGATAGTATTGAGAGTGAGTTTGACAGACGTGAGCATGGGCATTGGTTTATGAACAACGGTCAACCTACCTATCTTACCGGAACACATTATATGTATTTGCAGTGGACTAAGATTGACGTCGGTCTACCTGACTTCCGTGAATCCAACCGGATATTCTACATATATTGGGAGGCGTGTAAGGCTGACAACAGATCGTTCGGTATGTGTTACCTAAAGAACCGTCGTTCAGGTTTCTCCTTCATGTCGTCTTCTGAGACATCGAATCAAGGTACAATTGTCCGTGACTCTCGTCTTGGAATCCTATCTAAAACAGGATCGGATGCTAAGAAGATGTTTACCGACAAGGTTGTACCTATTGTAAGAAATTACCCCTTCTTTTTCAAGCCGATCCAGGACGGTATGGATAACCCGAAGACGGAGTTAGCCTTCCGTGTTCCTGCGAGTAAGATTACTCGTAAGAACATGGATGAGGAGCGCGAGGATGACATAGAAGGGTTGGATACTACCATCGACTGGAAGAACACAGCTGACAACAGTTATGATGGTGAGAAGTTATTGTTACTTGTACATGATGAGAGCGGTAAGTGGGAGAAGCCTGAGAACATTCTAAACAACTGGCGAGTAACAAAGACTTGTCTTCGATTGGGATCTAAGATCATCGGTAAGTGTATGATGGGATCAACATCAAACGCACTATCAAAAGGTGGTGAGAACTTCAAGAAACTATTTAATGATAGCGATCCTAGACAACGATCTGCCAATGGTCAGACTAAGTCAGGATTATATGCCTTGTTCATTCCTATGGAGTGGAACTACGAGGGTTATATCGATGAGTATGGTTGGCCTGTATTTGAAGACCCAAAGAAGCCGGTAAAAGGAGTCGATGGTGAGATGATTTATAACGGTGTAATTACCTATTGGAACAATGAGGTAGCAGCGTTAAAGTCTGATGCTGATGCACTCAATGAGTTCTATCGTCAGTTCCCTCGCACAGAGTCTCACGCGTTTAGGGATGAGTCAAAGCAATCCTTATTTAACTTGACCAAGATATATCAACAGATTGACTATAACGACTCAATGATAAAGGACCGCGTCATTACTAGAGGTTATTTCCATTGGAAAGGTGGAGTGAAAGATAGTGAGGTTATTTGGACTCCTGATCCTAAGGGTAGGTTCTATGTGTCATGGATTCCTGAGCAGGGATTAAGAAACCGTATTGTATACAAGAACGGAAGAAGGTTCCCAGCAAACGAACATATCGGGGCGTTTGGATGTGACCCCTATGATATCTCTGGAGTAGTAGGTGGTGGTGGATCGAATGGTGCACTACATGGACTAACTAAATTCCATATGGAAAAGGCTCCTACAAATGAGTTCTTTTTAGAGTATGTGGCTAGGCCACAAACAGCAGAGATATTCTTTGAGGATGTATTAATGGCATGTGTATTCTACGGTATGTCGATACTTCCTGAGAACAATAAGGCCCGACTGTTATATCACTTTAAGAATAGAGGGTATAGGGGTTATGTAATGAACAGACCTGACAAGCAGACACACAAGCTATCTAAGACTGAATTAGAGCTTGGTGGAATACCTAACTCATCTGAGGATGTTAAGCAGGCTCATGCGGCAGCTATTGAGTCTTATATCGAGGAGTATGTTGGTTTAGATAGCGAAGGAACTTATAGAGATTCTGATTCGATGGGTTCTATGTATTTTACTAGAACATTAGAAGATTGGGCTCGATTTGATATTAATAATAGAACAAAACACGATGCCTCCATCAGTTCAGGTTTAGCTATTATGGCTACACGCAAGTATATGTTTACACCTGAGAAGAAGGAATCAAAAATAAGTATTAAATTTGTAAAATACGATAATCGTGGAAACAGAAGCGAAATAATAAAATAATGGAGAAACCACAAGTTTTAATTTCCCAAAGGCCGTTCCCGAATCAGATGGCTACCGACGAAGAGAAAGCTACTTTCGAGTACGGTCTTAAGGTAGCAAAGTCTATTGAGGGTGAGTGGTTCAAAAGAAAAGCAAATTCGTGTAGGTTCTATCATCAGTGGGGGGAATTCCACCGATTGAGGCTATACGCAAGAGGAGAGCAGCCAGTTCAGAAATATAAAGATGAATTGTCTATCAACGGAGATATGTCTATGTTAAACTTAGACTGGTCTCCTATTCCCATTATTCCCAAGTTTGTAGACCTTGTTGTAAACGGTATGTCTGAGCGTCCTTATGCTATCAAGGCAGAGGCACAAGACGTTATGTCGGCTGAGAAAAAGAATATCTTCCAGGATATGATCGAGGCTGATATGGTAGCAAAAGACTTCCTTCAGTTAACTAAAGATGAGTTTGGTGTTGATGCATTTAATGTTGATCCAAACGAACTTCCTGAGAACGATGAAGAGCTATCTTTATACATGCAATTGAAATACAAACCAAGTATTGAGATCGCAGAAGAGGTGGCTATTGACACATTGCTCAAGATGAATGACTATGAGCACATCAAAAAGCTATATGACTATGATGTTACCACTATTGGTATAGGAGCTGTAAGACATACATTCTTGGTAAACGATGGAGTTAAGGTTGACTATGTTGACCCAGCTAATATGATCTACAGTTATACTGAGAAAAATGATTTCTCTGACTGTTATTATTTTGGTGAAGTTAAGATGGTCCACTACACTGAGTTACTTAAAATTGATCCTACACTTACAGATGAGCAACTTCAAGAAATTAGAAATGCTAGTTCTGCATGGTATGATTACTTCCCTATTGTAAGAAATTATCAAGACGACTCATTCTTAAATGAGGTCGTTACATTACTATACTTTAACTACAAGACTGACAAACGTTTTGTGTGGAAAAAGAAATTACTTGAGAACGGAGGAGAGAGAGTTATTCGTAAGGATGAATCATTTAATCCAATTATAGAAGACGGAATGCTATACGAAAGAGTAGAAGCAGTTCGTGATGTTTGGTATGATGGTATACTTGTAGGTGGATCTAATATCCTTGTCAAGTGGGAGATGATGAAAAACATGGTTAGGCCTAAGTCAGCTACTCAAAAAGCGCTTCCTAACTATGTGGTACATGCCCCAAGAATGTATAAAGGGAACATCGAGTCTTTGGTTCGACGTATGATTCCTTTTGCTGATCAGATTCAGTTAACTCACCTTAAGCTACAACAAGTCATGGCACGAGTTGTTCCTGATGGTGTATTTATCGATGCCGATGGTATCAATGAGGTTGATTTAGGTACAGGTGCAGCATACAATCCAGAGGATGCATTAAAGCTATACTTCCAAACAGGTAGTGTTATCGGACGTAGTTATACTCAAGATGGTGAGTTTAACAATGCGCGTATTCCTATCCAAGAGTTAAATACTAACTCTGGTCAAGGTAAGATGGCTGCATTAATTGGTAACTACAATCACTACTTAAATATGATCCGCGATGTGACAGGTATCAATGAGGCTAGAGATGCATCTACTCCTCATCCTGATGCATTGGTTGGTGTTCAGAAATTAGCTGCATTAAATTCAAACACAGCAACTAGACATATCCTTGAGTCAGGATTATATACTACTAAACGATTAGCTGATTGTTTATCAGTTCGTATCGCTGACGTATTAGAGTATTCTGATTTCGCTGAGGAGTTTGCTATGCAGATAGGTAAGTATAATGTGGCTATATTAAACGATATTAAAGACTTATACTTACATGACTTTGGTATCTTTATTGATCTTGCTCCAGATGAGGAAGAGAAACAAAGACTAGAGGCAAATATTCAGATCGCTCTTCAACAACAAACAATTGACTTAGAGGATGCAATTGATATCCGAATGATCAACAATGTTAAGTTGGCTAATGAGATGCTTAAGGTTAAGCGTAAGCGTCGAATGGAGCAACAACAGAAACAAAAAGAGATGGAGTTCCAAATGCAAATGCAATCGAATATCCAATCTCAACAGGCTGCGTCTGAACAGAAAGCACAACTTATCCAATTGGAAGCTCAATCTAAAATCCAACTTAAACAAGCTGAAGCTCAATATAGAATTCAAGAGATGCAGGCAGAGGTTGAACTTAAGCGTCAATTAATGGATGTAGAGTTCCAATATAATATGCAATTAAAAGGCATGGAGGGACAAGTTATCAAAGATAGAGACATGGATAAAGAGAAGGCAAAAGATAAACGAATTGACTTGCAAGCTACACGTCAATCTGAGTTAATTAATCAAAGACAAAACAATTTACCTCCTAAGAATTTCGAGAGTACTGAGGATAGTCTTGATGGATTTGACTTAGAGTCTTTTGGACCAAAATAGACGTAAGTAAATAATACTTAACTTTGTAACAATTAAATCCAATTATAATGAGTGAATTTACGGTAAGAGCTGTAGACTTTGAAGAAAAGTCATTAGCTGAAAAAGAAACAGAATTATTAAAGGCGCATGAAGAGCAACCGGAGGAAACTCCAATAATTGATCTTTCAAATGTTGAAACGCCAACAAATGCACCTATAGAAACACCTCCGGCAAACGAGCCGGTTGAATTAGACGAATCTACTGTTGTATCTTACTTAGGTAAGAGATGGAATAGGGAAATTAATTCATTAGACGACTTAGCTGATCAACGAGCAGCTAACGACGATCTTCCTGAAGATGTTTCTGCATTCCTTAAATACAAAAAAGAAACTGGTCGTGGTATTGAAGACTTTATTAATTTAAATAGAGACTACAACACCATGGATCAGGATACTTTGCTTCTTGAATATAATCGAGAACAAAACAAAGGATTAGACTTAGATGATGTAAAGTTTGAGTTAGAGACTAGGTTTGGTTACGATGAAGATTTTGATGACGAAAAGGAAATCAAGAAAAAACAAGTGGCAAAGAAAAAAGAGCTTGCTAAAGCTAAGGAGTATTTTAATCAACTGAAGGATCAGTACAAGGTTCCGCTTGAGTCAAGGGAAGCCTTTGTTCCACAAGAAGAGAGAGATGCATACGAAGCTTACAAGAAACAAATAGAGTCTGGAGCTGAAGCCCAGGAAGACCAAGCAAAGAAGTCGAAATATTTTGCTGACAAAACAAATGAGTTATTCTCTGATAAATTCGAAGGTTTCGGATTCAATATTGACGAGGGTAAGAAAGTTGTTTACACGCCAGCAGATGCAAAGACTTTGAGTCAAGAACAATCTAACTTATCGAACTTTGTAAATAAGTTCTTAAATGAAGAAGGTTACTTGAAAGATGCGGAAAGCTTCCATCGTGCGATTGCTGTGGCCTCAAACCCTGAGAAATTTGCTAAATTCTTTTACGAGAAAGGCAAAGCAGAAGCGGTTGATGGAATTGCTAAAGAATCAAAGAATATTGATATGGTTCGACAAGCACCCCAAATAACTAACAAAGCTGAGGGTCTACAGGTTAGAGCATCTGAACCAAGTGGGTTTGGTAACAGATTAGTTATTAAAAGTAAAAACAAAAATTAGAAAAAATGGCTGGTACATTAAGCGCTGCTGGAGTAAATTTAACTCCATCTTCACAAAAAGTTGCTATTCCTGATAACTACATCACGAATTTCGACTTCTTAAATCAATTTCTTCCTGACACTTACGAGCAGGAATTCGAACGTTATGGTAACCGTTCTATCGCATCTTTCTTGCGTATGGTTGGTGCTGAGCTTCCTACAAACTCTGACTTAATCAAATGGGCAGAGCAAGGTCGTCTTCACACTAAGTATACTGCTGTTACTCCTGTAAGTCCAACTGCAGGTGATGGTACTGTTACATTTGATATCGGTACTGCTACTTGTGTATTCCGAGTAGGTCAAACTGTATTTTTATCAAACAATGGTGGTGCTACATCTTACAAAGGTGTTGTTACGGCATGTCCTGCTGGTGGTGATGCAACTCGTTTCACTGTTGCTTTGTACAATGCTTCTGGTATTGCTGCTGGTGATACAAGTGCTACATTCACTGCATTCGTTTATGGATCTGAGTTCCAAAAAGGTACAACTGGAATGGTTGGATCTTTGGAAGCACAAGATTCATTCTTCGATGTTAAACCAATCATCATCAAAGATAAATACACTGTATCAGGATCTGATATGGCGCAAATCGGATGGGTTGAGGTAACAACTGAGAACGGAGCTACAGGATACCTTTGGTATATGAAATCTGAGCATGAAACTCGTTTACGTTATGAGGATTATTTAGAGATGTCAATGGTTGAGGGAACTCCTGCTCAAACTTCTTCTGCTGCATTAGCTTACTTATCTCCTTCAACATCTCAAAACTACGCAGGTGCTGTTGGTACAACTGCTGCAGGTACTAAAGGTTTATTCTACGAGATTGAAGACCGTGGAAATGTTTGGTCTGGTGGTATTCCATCTGCATTGTCTGACTTTGATACAATCGTACAACGTTTAGACAAACAAGGAGCTATCGCTGAGAACACATTGTTCTTGAACCGTCAGTTCTCTTTCGATATCGACGATATGTTGGCTGCACAAAACTCTTACGGAGCAGGTGGTTCGTCTTACGGATTGTTTGATAACGATGAGCAAATGGCATTGAACTTAGGTTTCACTAGCTTCCGTCGTGGATATGACTTCTACAAAACAGATTGGAAATATTTGAACGACGCTACACTTCGTGGTGGTTTAGTAGGTGGAGCTGTAAATGGTGTTTTAGTTCCTGCTGGAACAATGAACGTTTATGACCAAGTTCTTGGTAAAAACGCGAAACGTCCATTCTTACACGTTCGTTACCGTGCTTCTGAAGCTGAGAACCGTCGTTACAAAACATGGATGACTGGATCTGCTGGTGGTGCACAAACAAGTGACCTAGATGCAATGGAGGTTAACTTCTTGTCAGAGCGTGCGCTTTGTACATTAGGAGCTAACAACTTCTTCATCTTTAAATAAGAACAAATCAGAGAGGGGCAGCAGTGTCCCTCTCTATTTTTTATTGTAAATTAAATTATATCAAATGAAAAGAGTAAAACTAGAATCAAAAGATCGCACCTATCTTTTAAAAGGTGAATCATCCCCATTAACTTATTTTATCTTATCTCGCGACACAAAGCGAAAAAGATTACTTTACTTCGATGAAGAAGAGGGAGTAAATCTTACATTAAGATATGCAAGAAATCAAAAGAGTCCATTCGAGCACGAGCAAGATGCAAACGCAATCTTAGAGCCAATTGTTTTTGAAGATGGTGTATTGGTTGTTCCAAAAACAAACCCGGTGCTTCAAGAGTTCTTATATTACCATCCTGGTAATGGAACTGAATTCTATGAATTTGATTCTGAAAAAGATGCTCAAGAGTATGTAGAAGAATTGGTATCAGAAATTGATGCGTTAATTGCAGTTCGTGATTTATCTCAAAATGACTTTGTCAAACTAGAAGCTATTGCTAGATTAGTATTAAATGGAAATGTAGATAAAATGAGTTCAGCTGAAATTAAACGAGACATGATGTTATTCGCTAAACGCTATCCTCAAGACTTTATGGAAGTATTAGATGATCCATCATTATCAATCAACAATATTGCATTCAAGGCAATCTCTGAAGGATATCTTACATTTAGAAATGGTAAGGATATCTACTATAATTTGAAAGACAATAAGAAACGTTTATTGACTGTTCCATTTGGAGAGGATCACATTTATGTGTTGGCTTCATTCTTACAGTCTAACGAAGGTTTAGAGTTGTATAAATTCTTGGAAGAAAAGATTTCTAATAATTAGTATATTTGCATAGTTATTAACTATTAAAACGTTTCGAAATGAACAGAAAATTTTTACAATTCACGATTGGAGCTGCTAATGCCCTAGTGAAAAAATTAATCCCAGCTAATACTGAGTGGTTTATTGAGTTTACAAGCACAACAGTTTTAACGCTTACTGCTGTAGGTGGAACTGCTACTGCTGATGTTATCACAATTACTTTTACTACTGCTGATGCTTCTTATGGATCACATGTGGCGGTTGTAAATGCATTCGCTTTAGCTAATGAGCCTGGATCTAATCCAAATGCTATTATTACTCCTGCACTTCCATTGGTTGGAGCTACACAGCAATTGATTACATCTATCGCTATCGCTTAATATTAGCAACCTACTACTGAGAAGGCACTTTTTAATCGAAGTGCCTTTTTTTATTTATCTTTGTAAAAAGCAGACACATGATTAATGATGTTCGAAATATCGTTTTATCCATACTAAACAAAGAGAATAGAGGCTATATAACTCCTATGGAGTTTAACCTATATGCCAAGCAAGCTCAGTTAGATATATTTGAGAATTATACTTTCTTGTATAGCAACGCGATCAATAAGCAGAACGCTCGAATGCATGGAGAGGGATATACCGACATCCCAAAAAACATTGGTGAAGTAATTGACTCTTTTTCTGAAAGAGCTTCATTGAGTTATAATTCTCCTTACTTTACACCTCCTTCAGATTACTATTTTCTAGAAAAGTTGCTTTATAATAATAGCAAGGAGATAGAGAAAGTTAGTCATAGAAAGATAAACTATTTATTAAACTCTAATCTAACGGCACCTACTGTATCTTATCCTGTTTATACATTGGCTAATGATGGTATTATAGTGTATCCAACTACAATTACTACTAATGTAACAACTCAATATATAAGATATCCAAAAGATCCTAACTGGACTTATAATACTATAGGTAATGGTGAGCCTGTATTTAGTGCATCTGCATCAGGGTATCAAGACTTTGAATTACCAAACAGCGACTTTGCTAATTTGGTCGTAAAGATTTTATATTATTCAGGTGTTCAAATTAGAGAAGCAGATGTAGCACAAGCTGCAAAAAGTGAAGAGGTACAAGACGCACAACAAAAACAATAATAGATGGCTTACATTAGTAATTATCAGTACTACACAAATAATGGAAATATTCCTGAAGATGCTAACTGGGGATCGTATCAGTATGTAAGCTTGGCTGACATTGTAAATAACTTTATTCTTATGTATGTAGGGAATGATAAGTTAGTTAATAATGTTGACCGCTGGACAATATTGTTTCATGCTAAGAGAGCAGTTCAAGAGTTAAACTATGACGCATTAAGAAATATTAAGGTACTTGAGTTTGAGATGGGTGACAACTTGAAGTTAGTTATGCCCCCTGATTATATTAACTATGTAAGAATCTCAATGCTTCGTGGAGGTGTTCTATTACAATTAACTGAGAATAGATCAGTTATGTCAGCTACTGCATACCTACAAGATAACCAAGGAGATATTATCTTTGACTCAAATGGCAACGTGGTAGTAGGTCAATCAAAGCTTGACATATTAAACCAAGAACAACAACTCTACACTGGTACAGGACCATACAATGGATCATACGGATGGAACTATGACGGTAATTGGTATTTTGGCTACAACGTCGGTGCACGTTATGGGATGGACCCATCCTACGCGAACTCAAACCCTAAGTTCACAATCAACAAAGCAGCCGGTGTAATTGACTTTTCATCAGGCGTTAAAAACTCATTCATCGTTTTAGAATATATCTCAGACGGAATGGAGAACGGAGATGACAGCTTAATTACTATAAACAAGTTAGCTGAGGAGTATATATACAACTACCTTAAGTGGGCATTGTTAAGCAATAAATATGGTGTACAAGAGTACATTGTAAATAGAGTTAAGAAAGAGAAGACAGCTTCACTTAGAAATACAAAGATTAGATTAAGTAACCTACATCCTGCTAGACTTCTTATGAGTCTTAGAGGCAAGGATAAATGGATTAAATAACTATGGCTGAAATAGAAAAAAAGTTTTTATCCGGTAGGATGAATAAAGACGTGGACAAACGTCTTGTTGCTGATGGGGAATATTTGGATGCTGTAAACGTTACTGTTAATACATCCGAGGGTTCAACTATCGGAGCTGCTCAGAATCCTTATGGTAATGAAAGAATTGCTTATATAAACGATATACTTGCAGCTCGTGGTTTAAGTTCAATATCAAACCCAATTGTTATTGGAGCTCTACCATATGAAGCTATGAACTTAATCTATTGGTTTGTTACATCGGATAATTTTGATGGTATATTTGAGTACAACGAGCTAACAGGAGATACTGTATTAGTATTAGGTAGTACTACCGGACAACTTAACTTCAATGGTAGATATATTATCACCGGAGTTAACTACGTCTATAATGAGAACGGCAGTCTATTGTTTTGGACGGATGGTTATAATCCACCAAGACGTATAAATATCAGCAGATGTAAGACATATAACATTAGTGATCCAAAGATTAGTGATGATATTAATGTTGTACTTAGACCGCCATTAAGCGCTCCTTATATTAGATTATCAAATACTAACACTGTAGACCTTAGGCCAAATAATATTGAGCAGAAGTTCTTGTACTTCAGTTATCGATTTAAGTATGTTGATAACGAGTATAGTGCTATGTCTCCATACTCAGCCGTATGTTTTCACCCTAAGCAATTTTCTATTGACATAGAGACTGGTGAAAATAAGGGAATGGTAAACATATATAATCAGATAAACTTAGAGTTTGAGACTGGTAATCAGTTTGTTAAAGAGATACAATTGCTTGTAAGAGACACAAGTGGATTAAACGTTCGGATTGTAGACTCATTTAATAAAGATGAACTGAATATATCAAATAACGCCTCTTATGGTTTTACATTCATGAATAATAAGACGTATGCAGCTCTACCGGCTGATCAGACGACTCGTTTATTTGACAACGTTCCATTATTGGCTTCAGCGCAAGAGATTGTTGGTAACCGATTGATCTATGGAAATTATACTCAGTTTAGAGATATTACCTCATGTGATAATGAGTTTATTAATATCAACTATAAACTAGGTTATAGCTCTAAAACTATAACATCAGGCACACCTGCTCAAACATTTAGAAGTGATCGTGACTACGAAGTTGGTATTGCATACGCTGATGACTACGGACGTATGACGACTGTACTAACAGCAAATAATACTAATACTAGTAACAATACTACCAATAGTGTATATATTCCACCTATTGCATCTGACACAGCAAATAGTCTTACTATGACTATAAATAGTCCAGCTCCATGCTGGGCAACTAATTATAGAATATTTGTTAAACAAATAAAAGGTGATTATTATAATATATTCCCAAGAACATTCATAAAGGATGGTAACTATAGATATTTCTTAATTAATGAGGCTGATCGTGATAAGATTGTAGTTAATGACTATATCATATTCAAGACGTTTGATAATGGTCCTACTCATTCAAATAAGCAGTTTAAAGTACTTGAGCTTGAATATAAAACGGCAAATTTTATTCTTGGATCTAATGCACTTGAAGGTTTATATTTTAAGATTAAAGCCACAGCTGCTGATACTTTTTTAAACGCACAAGTTCAATCTAGTTATGGTTTTTTAGGAAGCGGTAGAGGTCCTAATGGGAATTCAGGTAATAATAGTACACCAGCGGTTATACAAAATAATTCATCTTTTGTGTGTCCTGTTGTGTATTATTCATCTACTGGTGATAATACAATTCAAAACACAGGTCCAACTGTAAATGTTAATGCCCTTACAAATGCAGGAGCAGGTGACTCTAGATTTACTATAGAGATATTAACACCTACTACATTTAGATGGACTATAGGTGTTAATCCTTCTAATCCAACTTGGGTAGCTACATTACCTATAACAACATCAAATACATTATTAAGTGCCGCTGGTACATCTATTAGTGTAGCATTTACGGCTACATCTGGTTATAGTATTGGAGATAAATTTGTATTTAATGTTAGGGGTAATGGAAACCTTAAAGGCACTCCTAGTCAACCTGCTGGTAATTATGGATTACCTTCTAATCTTGGATCTGCTAATAATTTTATATATAATCCTCCTTATAATCCTAGTACTTATGGAGGTCACTCAGCACTTAAAGGACCTGGACCTATATTCCCTGGAGCTGTTATATCTATAAATATTTTAAATGATGGACCAGGTGTAAATGCACCCGGACAAAATGCTAGTAGCATGTCATGGACATCAACAAATTACTACATAAATATAGAAGAGTGGTTTTGGATGTCGGGTGCTTATCAAACATTTACACAATACAATCAAAATGGAACGAATGTAGGTGCGAATGCTGTTACATTTAGACATGGATCTGATTTAACCTCTTTTTACAACATGGTTTCAAATGTAATAAAA
>Ga0181344_1000375_pt1 | contig 18056 bp, 14 predicted proteins | sample Su13VDMLBDD_FD_130098 | JGI IMG/M metagenome (GOLD analysis project Ga0181344, IMG submission 130098) | Freshwater viral communities from Lake Michigan, USA - Su13.VD.MLB.D.D | ecosystem: Environmental > Aquatic > Freshwater > Lake | place: USA: Michigan | collected 2013-07-15
GCTGGAGTCGATACGGGCACGCTCTGTTGTCGTGCTTGGGTCTGAGTTTGTACCGCCAGTTCTAAATATAACAGAGCCATTTGCACCAACAGATGAAATAGTTAAGTTTGTGTTTATGCCACCAGCGGTAATCCAAGCAGCAGCATCTGAAGCACCAACAGTGATTGATTTATATGGACTTGTAGTCCCAATACCCAAGTTACCGCTGGCATCAAGGGTCATTGCTTGGGTAAAGGATATGGCGTTACCTGCTGTACCAGAGGCAGTGCTTATATTCCATGAATAAGCTCCCGTTCCTCTGTCCGCAGTGTATTGAAGTCCATAGCCAGTTCCAATAAATTTCCAACCGCCGTTGTAGTAAACATTATTGTTTAAATACATGGCATTGGAAAATCCAGCCAAACTTACATCTTTAACTTGAACCGCTGAAAGTCCAGACAAACTCCAAGCTGCTGGCGCATTGCCCACACCCAAATTCGTACCATCAAACACCAACGCACTACCCGATGTAACAGCCTTTGAGCCATTGAGATAGGCCACACCATTGGCTGTGCCGCCGGACAATATCGGGTTTGAGCTAAATGTTTTTGTACCTGCTGCTGTTTGGCTTGATGACAAATCCATAAAGCCAGCTCCAGAGACATAGGCAGCGACCCATGCGCTACCTGTCCAGAGCTTCATTACGTTGTCAACGCTGTTGAAGTACAACGATCCAGCGGTCAATGCATTTCCATCATTGTCTACAGATGGGTCACTTGATTTGGCGCCAAGATAGCGGTCATCAAAGCTATCGTATGCGGCCAAGGTTGCATCGCGTGCAGACTCTGCTGCAGTCTTTGCGGTTTCTGCGCTTGTTGCGCTGGTCGCCGCATTGGCAGCAGACGTACTGGCAGCAGATGCGGAGCTGGCAGCGTTGGTGGCTGAAGTGCTGGCATTGCTGGCTTGGGTGGCTGCCGTGCTCGCCGAGCCTGCAGCATTGGTGGCAGATGTTGATGCCGAGCTTGCACTGTTGGATGCGTTGGTCGCCGAGGTCGAGGCGTTGCTGGCCTGGGTGCTGGCTGTGCTGGCCGAGCTGCTGGCGCTGGATGCCGAGCTCGATGCCGAACTGGCGCTGGAAGCCGCAGCCGTGGCGCTGTTGGCAGCGTTGGTTGCATAGGTCGTCGCATTGGCCACGTCTGCCGCAGACACGCCAGGGGTGGGATCTCCATTTGCATCAAACGACAGCGTTTTGTTGGCACGGCTGGCCTTTGAAGGCAGCGTCATGTTGATGCTGGTCGGATCTGTCTGAGGCGCAGTCAGTGCTCGGGCCAGGCCTTCAGCGTTTTGCTGGGCAAAGATGGTCTGCTGATCCAGCTCGTCATTGATGGCGTTGGCAAAGAAGTCACCGCCGGTGGTGAAGTCAGTGGTGCGCTGAATGGTGCGATTGCCAACAATGGCGTACTGGGTGGGCGAGGTCGGAGACAGCGCTAGGCCAGCAGCGGTGATCGTTACCGAGCCGGTGCCATTGGAGTTGATGGTCACCGTGTAGTGGGTGGTCAGCGTCAGCAGCGTGTCGTCCTTGTAGACGGCAATGTCTGTGTTGGCCAAGATCTCAAAGGTGAATGAATAAGGGCCAGCGCCACCAGTGCCACTGGGCGAATACACCTGTCGGCGGGTCACGTTGCTGATTGGTACTGCCATGATGCAATCCTTCCTGTTGGAAATTGTACGGTGTTAATGCGGTTTGTAGTAGAGGCCATTTGCCTTGCGCAGCTCTTTGAGCTCGTCGATCTTTACCTGCAAAGCCGGGTCTTCAAACTTGAGTTGTTTCTTGGCCGCATCCATGAACTTGGAATGCACCAATTGCACGGTCTTTTGCTGGTCATCCAGGGACATCAGATCAAAGCCAGGTGCCATCATGGTTCCCAATAGCTCTTGGCGCGATGGCATCTCTTTGCCGTAGATGGTCAGCAGCCGGTTGTACTGGAAGGAGTCCATCTCGACACCGTCGATCTTGCGCTCTGGCATGCCCACAGGCGAGCCAAGCCGCTGCAGCATGTCATCAATGTGGCTGAACTGAGCCGGGCTCACCCTGGTCGGCAGCACCAGCTCATAGGCCTTGCCCTGGCCCTGCATGATGGGGTCGCCCCACAGGTTCAATGACTCTGGCAAAGCCTCGTTGGCAAATGGCAGCCGGTTGCGGTACTTGTTGAAGGCCTCAACAAAGCCGCGCACGCCCATGGGCAGCTCGGGGCTGGCGCGAGTATCTTTGGCCATAGGATCCAGCAAGCGCTCGATACCGGCCACCAGCGAGCTGTAGGCACCGGCAGGTGAGCCGCCAATCACAAAGCCACCAAACTGCTTGACCAGGCCATCCACAATCTTCTTGCCGTCCACCTGGCCTTGCTGGTTGGTGCCGATCAGCTTGGACACCTCGGCGATGCCTTGCAGGTAGGGTTGTTCCTTGAGGTATTCGTAGAGGCCATAGGTTGCCCCCAGGAAGACCTCCTCCACCTTGCCAGCATCTGGCTCATGCTTGGCATATTCGGCGTAGTCGGCAGCGATGGCCATGAGCGCCGACACCGGCTCCATGCCGTTGTAGCTGTAGTAGGCATCACCCACCTTGATGGAGTAGGGCAGCCAGCCGTCACGCATGAGCGCATCTCGGTCGGCCTTGCGCTCTGGGCCGCGCCCGGTGATGTTGCCCTCGGCAGCCAGCATGGCGAAGGTCGCAAGGACTGAGCTGCCCAACGTCACCTTGGCCAGGGCCATATCCCGGTACACGCCGCCCTTGGCGATCTCATCACGCCATTGGGAAGACAGCGGAGCAAATGGGGTGCGCTCGATCAACTGCAGCCCAATGTTGGCCGGGGTCTTGAAGAACGGCACCACCACCTTCAGCATGGGGTGATTGAAGACCTGCTGCAAACTCTTGAGAGCAGGCGGCAGATCGGCGGTGAAGGTTCCCTTTTGGGCATACAGGGTCGCCGCTTCGTCCAGGTCTTTGGGTGGATTCTTGAACAGGCCTTCCACCTCAAGCGATGCTTTTGCCATCGCATCGGTTTCGTTCAAGCCAGACTCGATGCCATCGCGGTAGACCTGCTTGCCGCGCCTGGTGATCTGGGTGTTGAGCTCCATGCGGTAGAGCACGCCTTTGAAGAACTCGTCCTCGGTCATCAGCGCCCGGCCAGGCAGCGTGATCGCGGTGCCATAGTAGTCCAGCGCCTTGGCAAACCATTTGTCGGACTCAATGCCAAAGGCTGCAGAGCTGATGGGCGGCACATCCATACCGCGCTGCGCCTCGATCTTGCTCATCAGGTCGTTGGGCTGGTTCTTCTTGAATGCAGTGCTGGCCAGTTGCATGCCTTCGATGATGCCGTTGCGCATGGACTGCGCCATGGTCAACGCCTCGTCATAGGCGATCTTCTCGGCCTCGGTGCCAGGTATCAGTGACTTCCATGAGCGCACGCCGGGTGGCAGTACATTGCTGTAGAAGGCACCCACCAATCTCTCGGGTATCTGGTACAGACCAAACATGGCGTTGGAGACCACGTTCTTTGCATGCGAGACAGGGTTGGACAGCAGGCCATTGATGTAGGTGGTGAACCAAACATCTTTGACACCAGACATCATCGATTTCTCGACCATGGCATTTTGAGCTGCACGCGACTCCAGGGCCAGGTAGCTCTTGGCCATGTCGGCCAGGGCGGCATCGCCACCATACTCATCCAGCACCTGGCGCACGATAGGCGCTGTCCCATCGCGGGGAATTCTGAACACAGACAAGGCTCGGGCGGTTTCTGTCTGGATGCCCTTGACACCCTTCTGAATCAGGCCATGGAAGGCGATCTGCTGGCGCAGCACCAGCTTGTCAACATCGGTGGCAGCACCAGTGTTGACCAGCTTGAAGAGCCGATCCAGCTCGTTGGCGCTGGACTCCAGCACCTCCAGCGCTTTGTAGGTTTCCACGGCATTGGCCATCATGCGGCCATCGCTGCCAATCAGCCTGGTCAGGAAATTCTCAGAGATGCCAGACTCTGCTGCCTTGGCCTTGATCTCGTCAAAGGTCACCGCCTTGGTCTTGATCCCAAGCGCATCGGCCACGCCGCCGACAATGGCCGCGGCATCCTCGGTCTGGTAGCGTGACAGGTTGAACGGCTCATCTGGCACACCGGCCAGGCGCTCGGCAGCCGTGGGGCTGGGCTTGCCAATGTTGGGAGCTGCAGCTTGCCGGGCCTTGACGGCAGCGCCGACCGTGTCTGTCAGGGTTTGGTCAGCCTCGGGGATGAGCTTGAAGCGGCCAACCTTGGCGGCATCTGGCAGCTCACCTTCAGCAGCTCGCGCAGCATCTGGCACCAGGTTGCGTATTGGCTTTGCCGGTTGCTTGGTGACCAAACCGCGAAGCACTGACATGGGGCCAGCAATCTGGATCCCCTCTTCCATGCTGGGCGTGCCAGGGTCAGCCTCTAGCGGCGGCTCGGTTTCCATGGCCTGGGCAGCGCCAGGCATGGGCTCCAATGAGATGTCTTCAGCAGCGATCGCCGATGCTGCGCTTGGCAGCATCTGGCTTAGACGTTGATCGAGTGGGAGGTTGGCCATCATTCAGCTCCAGACTGCAGAGCTTGACGGCCCTGTTTTACGCTTGTTCGTTTTCCTGCGGGAGCTCTTTTGGCTCCGATGGATCCACCGGCAGCTTGACTTGCGCCAGTTGCTTCCACAGATCCAGCTCTGTTGGGGGTATTGAGCTTGGTGCCGAAGGTTGCGGCAAGTTCGTCGATTCGTTCACGGTTGACTCCCGGCCATGAATACCAAGGTTTCCCAAAGTACGGGTTAGTGCTGCCATCAGGTAGCGTGTCTTTGCTGAAGTATTTTACACCCGGAAAGTCTGCGGGGATGATGCCGTTTTTCTTGTCCATGACCTGCTCAAAAAGAGCATCGAGCCCCGGCTTTGTGAATTCGTAGTCGTCACCCTTGGATGTTGGGAATACGAACTTGTTGCCACCTTCTGGGGTGCGCTCGTAGCTGATGCCAAACGCACGCTCATGCATGCGGCCCTCCTTGACCGGCACGTTGGCAAACGGGTTGGTCTCACCCTTGGCCGACTTGACAATAGTCTCCAATGTTGGATGGGCGACCTCTTGTCCAGATGACAGCACCCAGCTTTCCCAGTGATAACGACCCAAGCTGGCTTGATCGGCTCGGCCAACATTGGCGTAGAGCTGATTGACGCGAGAGCCAAGGGATCGCTCCAATCCCTCATAGATGGCCAGTCCGGGGCCACCATCAAACAGGTGAGCCACGTCGTCGTAGATCTTGTCGCCACCAGCAAACAGGCGGTTGATCTGGATGCGATCCAACACCATGACATCTTCGCGGCCAGACACCAGCAAGGCAAAGGACAGCACCTTGTTCTTGATGCCGACATCTTGCGCCAGACCGTAGAAAGCGCGGCGAATCTGTGGCCCAGTCATGCTGGGGTCAGCAATCATGTCGTGCAAGGCTTGCAGCTTGGTACGGTTATCAGGCAGCCTCTCTGACATCTTGGGCAGGAATGTGCGCAAGAAGTCGTTGGCATTGGATGTCACCATATTGCCTGGGCTGCCAGCAGGAATGGATTGCTTGATCATCTGCAGACCAGCATCAATGTCGGCTTGCCCGTATTCACCGCGCAGCGCTTTCTGAATCAATGGGGTCATCGACTCAGCCAGATCAAGGAATCCTGATTCATGCGGGTATGCAGACGCACGGCGCGACAGCATGGCCCACATCATCAAACGGCCTGTGGTCTCAGGGCTTGCCGTGCCGTCGGTGTAGATCTGCTTGAACTTGTCTACCACCGCAAAGCCACGGTTGGCCTCATCCAACTGGCCTTTGGTCATTTGGCCAAACCAGTTAGACCATTTGGGCATGTCGTTGACATTCTCGATCATCCAACGTGGTGGAATCGGCACCTCATTTGAGTTGTAGACCGTGGCCAGCATGGTAGAAAAACGCTCAGGTGATTCAAGTGGATCGGGGAACGACTGTGCCAAATCGTCCAGTCGTGTAGCTGCTTCCATGTAGTTGCCGGGATTCACTGCGTTGGGGATGTTTTGCGTTTTCCCTTCTGGCGTATATGCGCCAGTTACTTTGACGCGATACTCAGGATCAAGCTGCAACACTTGTCCCTTGCTGACCTTGTCTGATAATTTGACGGCACCCTTGTCAACCTTTTTCGCGGCATTCAATGTTACTTTAGGGAATTGCTCTACGGGTACGGCAAACATAATCCCCGGCGTTGACATCTCCTTGGACAAGCCAGGGATCAATGATTGGCCAGAAAGAATGCGTTCATTCAAACCTGCTGCCGCAGTCTTGCCTAGAATTTTTGCTCCACCGATACCCGCTTCAATTACCCCAGGCAGCGGTGCAAACTCACCAAAGGCTTGCCCATACTCGGCGCTACCTTTACGCATAGCGGCATCAGGCGCATTAGGCGGCACAACAGGTGGCATCGGTATTGCCATGCCGGTGCCTGGTATGCGGAATTCGTTCTCTTTAGAAATTTGCTCAGTAGTTTGAAATAGCGTTCCCTCGTTCAAACCTTTTGCAAATGCATCTAAACGGCTTTGATCCTCTGGCCGGTTAAAAACCGCCTTCACCCCGTTGTAAAGCATTTGAATATCGCCCAATAGACCAGCGGTTTGAACTGCAGCACCACGCGCTCCACCGGCACCCATGTCCATCAATGCCATTGGGATGTCAGTCATTGGCCGGTTTGATCTGCGACCAGCAGCATTGCCGCCCATGGCCAGCAGCACATCACCCGGCTGGGTGCCGGGTGCAACCTGCTCTGGCATGTCGGGCTCAACAGGTGCGTCTGGGAATTGGACAGCGGTCAAGGCCGACAGGTATTTGTCCTCAATGGAGCTGTAGGCCATCACTGATTTCCTTCTGCTTGTTCAAGTAGCCGTTTGATCTGGGCGATCTCACGCTGTTTGTTTTTGTCGTTCCCTACCTTGCGCTCCAAAGCTGGCAGCGAATCGCGAGTGATGGGGCCATTGATCCATGGCTTCTTCTCCCAAACCTCGGTCAATGATCTCTGTGCAGCCTTGGCCTGCTCGGTATTGCGCCTGGCCTCCAGATCCTTGGACACTTGCTCAAGTATCTGCCTGGGCTGCAACACCTCGCCTTTTCGCATAGCCTCGGATTGGATCTGCAAAGCATTGGCGCGGAGCTGCTGCAAGCGCTCAAATTCCTTGCCCTTGGGGTCAATTACAGTGACCGATCCTGGCGATGTCGGTATCCCAGCGAGCCTGGCCAAGCCGGTATCAATGTCGCGCTGGTCGCGGCGGTCTTCACTGGTCAGCAGCTTCAGTGCAGACACCTTTTGCTTGCCGCTCAAGGTAGAGTTGTTGAAGATCTGATCTGGGCTGGTGATGGTGCCCTCATAGATCCCGCGCAATGTGTTGAACTCTGCGATAGGGTTGCCTTCCTTGTTGGGCTCCAGCAGGTCTTTGAGCACGCCCAGTGGCACCGCATCTGGCTGGCGCTCGGCGATGCCAACAATCTGAGAGATCAATGTCTTGCGTTGAGCGTTGCCCTCTGGAAGCGCCAAGGCCTTGTCATACAGCGGCACAAACTCAGCCACGGCCAAGCGCTTGTCTTCAACACGTTGGGCATCTTGCACCGACTTGCGGTTGTTGAAGGCCACCATGTAGTTGGCCACCACCTTGGCCTTCTCATCGTTTGGCATGCCGGCAAAGACATCTTTCATCTTGCCAACTTCACCAGTCTGCAGCATGGTCAAGCCCTGGCTGAAGTCGGGTGTGAATTCCTTGCTGGTCACAAACGCGCTGACAGCGTTGACCTTGGCGGTCTTGAGCGCAGCCTCAAACTTGTCGCTGTACGACTTTTGCAAACCGGCATCTCCAATCAGCAAAGCGCTGGTGTTGATGGTCTGCCGAAAGACATCGGCCAGGTCATCAACTGATCGAACCGTTGGAGACACAGATTTGGTGCCGTCGCTCTCGTAGTACGTTTGCGTGTTCTTCGTATCGAGCCAATACCCTCTTGAGACAGCGGCCTCCAGCAGCCTGGTGCTGTTGTCAAAGTCGCGGTCAAATTTGATAATCTGCGCTTGCTTCTGGCGCTTGATCTCGGTTTCTGCAGCCTTGGCCAACACGGTGTTGCCCATGGTCGCGATGGTGGCGCGGAACTTGAGCGAGGCCTCTGGATCCACCCCGGCCAAGCTCTTGCTGTACCCATCCATCATGGTTGCAATCTTGTTTTGCACCTGGCTGGTTGTGGCCATACCTTGCTCAACAGCGGTGAGCATGACGGTCAGCTCGTTGCGTGCTTCAGCCTCAAAGTTGCTGGACACCTCAAACGCCCTGGCTTTGCGCACGGCCTGGTCATAGATGTTGAACTTGCCACCCAACTGCAACGGCGCTGGGTTGCCATCCTTGGCCGCTCGCAATTGCTCATCGGTGATGGGATTGTTCGCCACATATTGAAAGCCAGCCTCCTGTGCGGCCCCCTTGGCGATGCCAAACAGCGTGCCGCTCAATCGGTCAAGTGACTGGGCAAGCGTGTTCTGGTAATTGGCTGCAGCCTGCAAACCAACATACTGGACTTGTGGTGCTTGCACGCTGGGTAACACAGCACCAGGAATGCCGACATTTTCAACGCGGCCAGATTGAAGCAATGGTAGATCGGCCATTATGTTGGTGTCCTTGTCTGTGCGAAGCGCAGCACGCCTTCGCCAAATGAGATGCCAGACAGCATGCCGCCAGACTTGGCAGCAAACTCACCAGCCAGGCGCATTTGCTTGGCCTGAGTCTCGGCTGCGTTCATGGTCAGATCAGCCTGCTCCTTGGCCGCCAGCACCATGGCGCTTGCATCTTCATAGCCCAGGATCCGAGCGGTCAAAGCATTGAGGTTTGTGACACCCACGTCCCGGTATGTGGCCCCCACGTTGGCGGCCTGGACAGATGCTGCGGATCCCTCACCAGCGACTATCCCGTTGGCAGCAGCTCGCGCACGCACGGCAGCATTGGCACGCTCCATTCCCCGCAGCAGGGTGTTGCCAGCGATGGTGTAGTTGAGTGCCTGCATCTCGGCTTGCTTGAGCTTGCGGCCAGCTTGAATTGATGCATACTTCTGATCTTGATCTGTGCGGATCTGGGCCAAGCGCAGGGTGTCAATTGCCTGGACTTCGTACATGGCCTGCTGGTAGTACCCGGCAGCCTGTTGCGCACCGGCCTTGGCAATGTCGGCACTGAGTTGCAGATATGGGGATGCCGCGCTAATTACCCCAGTGGCGGTATTGAGCAGCTTTCCACCGGCATCCAAGATGTCGTTGAAGGTGATGTCAGTGTTGTAATCAACGCCAGGGCCAGAGCCAGAAGTCCATCCTGGCTCAGTTGATGTCATCAGGTCGCCATCCATCATGTACCTCCAGACACAGCAACCTTGTACTCAAGACCCAACAGGGTCATCTTGAGCGGCAGGCTTTGTGATATTTCTACAGTGGCTTCGCGGGAGTACCCAAGCACGCCATTGACCCGCTTGATGCCGGTGAACTCTGGCTCTGGGTCATCCAGCAGCGGGTTGTCAAATGTTCGGAAAGGCACAGGGTTGTTGTTCAATGCAATGTGCTGGGTGTCGTTGACCACCGCATTGATTTCGACAATGCGCTTCTTGAACCCCAGCCTGGTGCCGGTCTGCAGCTTAATCTCGATAGGCATGGTCTTCGCATAAACGGTGAACGGCAGGCCAACCTCGTAGCTGGAAGTGCTGGCACGGTCAAAGGTTACCGAGCCGCCACCGCTCACGGTCTCATTTCCCTGTGGCACGCCATCGCAGATGACGTTGAGTGCCTTGCCAATGTGCGGCAAGCTGCTGGCGCTTGCAGCGGCACCGCCGACAAACGCGCAGTCAGTGAATCGATCAAAGCTGAAATACTCGACAAAGTATCTGTCGGTGCCGTTGAACGTGCGTTTGACAACCGCATAAATGTCAGTGACATCCACGCCCACATCTCTGAACACACCATCTGTGATGAATTCAGACGGGGCTGTTATTTGCTGGCTGCGCATGATTGAAAACACAGCCATGGTGCCATCGTCGGTGTTGACCATCATCAGCAAGTCGCCCTCATCGGTGCTGGTTGCCCGGCGCAGCGCCATGCGTGATGGTGTCTTGAGCAAGTGGCCAGACAACAATGAGATGCGAGTTGTGACGTATGTGAGCTGTGTGTCGGAAAACAGGAACTCGTTGAGCGATTTGCCTTGGCGCTGGATATAGACAGATCCAGATTCCAGGGATTGCACGCGAGTGCCGGTCTTGGTGCCATTGCGTGACACCGCCTTGAATGTCAGCGTCAGCGGGGTGATCGGCTCAGTGCCAGCTTGAGGCACATAGAACTCGCCACCAGTGGTGAATACTTGCAGGTCACGGCCAGAGATCATGTCAACAATGACATTGAGCGAGCTGGTGTCCAGCGTTGCCTCAACCGCATCATCGTCCAGCGACTCACTCGCCTGGAACTCATAGAACAAATTGATCTTGCTGCCCCAGATCGTGGATGGCCGAGACTTGGATCCACCAAAGTACAGGCGACCCTCATGGAAAGTGACCGTGCGGGGCCAGCCTTTGCCGGAGCTCCACACGTCCTCATAGCCCGACTCAATCTCCCAATTGCCTTGGGCGATGTTGGCTGTGCTGAAGAATGGGTACTCAACGACAGCATTGACCTTGGTGGCGCTGGTGTACTGAATGATGCGAGCGCGGCCTTGTGGGGTCGCATTGATGTACTGCCCAACGCTTGCTGCACTGAAGGCAGAATTCTGCGATGTCAACTCGACATTGCCAGACACAGCGCTTGGTGTCAGATGGCCAGCAGACAGCGTGGTCGAGCTGGTGACAGTCATCGTGAATGCGTATTTGGGGATGCTGTCAAACGTGATGGTGGTCATCGTCCAGTCAGCATTTGTGGCGCCACGCACCAACTTCACCGGCTGCAGGTCAGGGTGAACAATGATCATGGTGTCTGCACTCTGCGTCCAGCAGATGTCGGACAGCATGGCCCCGGTGATGCTGGTGGCCAGGTAGTCATTGGCACCACCATTGATGGCAGTAATTTGCACGCCATCCTTGAACACATACATGCGCGACGGGGTGAAGCACAGCATGTAGCTGTCATCCACCGAGAACTCAAACGGCACCAGGCGCACGCCATTGGCCGCGCTTGGCGTGCTGCTGTTGGGCAGCTCTGCCAGGTACTTGAGGCCAGGCCTGCGTCGAAGGCCGCCCTGGGGCTGCACCACCACATTGGTGGCCTTGGACAGCGCATTGTTGTACTGTGCCAAGTCCACCCGCGAGCGCAGCAAGGGGTCGAGCTCCCCCGTGCTGAAGTTGGTCTGGATGTCTACAAAGCGCGGCATCAGCCCCTCACTGCGATCAAGCTGTAGTCTTCGATCACCCTGGTCGGGGTGCCTTGGCCATCGATGTTCATGGCCGGGCGCATATTCCCGCCGCGGCCATTTTCAGCCGGGTCCCCAACAGCCACGCGCTGCCAATACACAGCTCGGTCTGATTGTTCGGTGATGGGCATGGCCAAGTGCCAGGACAGCATGTACTTCATCAGTTGGACAAAGTACTGGGGCATTGCGTACTCGCCAATGCTGTACTGGTAGTCGATGTAGACGCTGGTCAGATTGGTGAGCAGCGCATCGCCCTGGATCTCCCACTCCTTTTGGACTGGGCTGCCCTGGGCCGAGCTGTTGTACACAGCCCTTGGGTTATTCAGACGGTCGCCAGGCAGTTGATACTGGTAGCGCCACACGCTGGTTGGTGCCGTCACCAACTGAGCGAGTTGTATTTTCTTGGTGTTGAATGTCCACGGGTACACCACCAGGGTGGAGTCGCGGATGTCTGGATACAGACGGTCGCAGGTGCTTGACTCGTCGGTGCCATCATTGAATGAGCTGATGGCCTTGGCACCCAGCATGATGAGTGCATCTGAGCAGATTGTGATCCCGGTATCGCCAGCAGCCATGTGAACCCCTTAATGTGAGAAAGGCCAACCCTTAGTTGCCCAAGAGTTGGCCCGTCTATTTGGACTCCGTTTAATCAGTGTCCGTTGCAGTCACGGTCACACCGTCAGTGATGTCAACCACGCCAGAAGCGTTGCTGTTCACATAGGCGGTGGACATCACAGGGGTGCCGCCCGTTGCCGAGTAGCAGAAGATGATGTCGCCAACCTTGAGGATGGATGCAACCGAATTGAAATACCCAGAAGCGCGGATCACACTTTGTGCGTCAGTGCTTGCGTAGGTATAAATTGCGGGAGCATTGCCAGCCTTGGATTGACCGCCAACGGCATTGAAGCCAGTAGATGAAAAAGCCATGTCAGTCTCCTAGATTAAGTTTCACGGCAGGTGATCTTGACGATACCTTCGTCATCGATGGCCACAGCACCAGCACTGAAGACTTCATTCACCAACCAAGAGGTCTTCTCGGCGATGTAATTGATCTCGGTGCGCATGCCAATGCCTTCGCCGTAGCCCACTGCGTCCTTGTGGAACGCATAGCAGGTGCGGTCGAGGGAACCGTCGATGGGCAAGCCACCTTCGGAGCGGTCACCCAACACATGGAACGTGAAGCCCAAGTAGGTGTTGATCTCGCCTTGCACCAGCGCTTTGACGCTGTTGAAGTCGGAGCTCGTCACGCTGGTTTCGGACAGCAAGTTGGACAGGCCGTTGGCGTGGATGATGATGTGACGGCCATCAGGCGGCACATTGCCCTTGTCCAACAGACGTTTCGCTTCGCGCAGCTTGGCGATGTTCATGTTGGTAGTTGAGCCACCAATGCTGTTGGCAACAGTCAAGCTGGTGCTGGAGCCGTTGAGGGCATCCAGAATCATTTGGTCTTGACGGCGGCCCATGGCGCTGGCCACGACTTGCACCAGCTCTTGGCGCTCATCGAAGTTGACTTTGGCTTGGGAGAAGATGTCGCTGTACTCTGCGGCGTTGTAATCAGCCAACGTCAAAGTGACGGTGCTGAAGCCTACGTTCAGAGGGGTGACATCGGTTTGGGGAACGCGAACGGTGGCAACGCCACGGCCCACTTTGGGGAACTTGACAGTTGAACCTTCGACTCCACGACGCTGGCGAACCGCCGGGACAAGCATTGCTTTGCCTTGATAGGCTTGCTTGACCTCTGCATCGAACAGAGTCACAAAGGCGTTAGAAAGTGAAACGCTCATTTGGATACCTCATTCGGTTGTTGGACTGGGTTCTCGCGCCGGTGAGCCTGAGAATCAGGGCCGATTGCTTGCTGGTTGCGCCAGCCAATCGTCAGCATCCGCTGCGGTAAGGGTCGGTTGCCCGGTGGGCCTTGGGCGCATTGTATGGCTTTTTTACAACAGCGCAACCCCCCGCTTGAGCTATGGACAAAAAAAGACCCGGCACCTGGCCGGGTCAAATGGCAACTGCCTTTTGGGCAGACCTTGGATTATTGGACAAATTGCTGGAACATGCGCTCGACCTTTTGTCGGTAGCCTGGATCGGTCTTGTATTTCGGATCGTTGACCATTTGGTAGAGCTCCTCTTTGGACGGTGCTCCCTCGATGGGCGCTGAATCGATGGGCACCCGACCCTCGTAGGCCTCGCGGATCTTGAGCAATGCACGCATGCCCTTGGCCGTGCCACCCATGATCTTGAACTCTTCAAAGTCATCTTTGCCCCATACGCCCTTGTTGACCAGGCCGCGAGCCCAATCAACCATCCCATTGATCACCGCCTGGCCATTTGGCCCAAGCGCCTTGATCTCAGCTTTGGTGTCGATGGCTGGGCCTGCTGACTCCTCGGCGATGGCCATGGTGCGCTGTGCGAGCTCATCAAATGCTGCCTGCGGCAAGCCCCACTTGGCTGCAAACTCTGTGAGTGCCCCAGCTACAGGGCCTTCACCCAGCGTTGCGGTATCGTATTTGCCGCCCTCTGGTGCCTTGTGCTTGCCCTGGCTGATCATCTTGCGAAGATCGCCCCAGGACTTGGCAATGCCCTCCAGATCGGGCTCGTTGGAGTCTTTCTTCCAGAAGTTTTCTGGCCAAAAATCTGGCCGCTCTAAAGGCTCATCAGGTTCGGCTGCGCCTGCTGGGGTGGCCTTGTGGTCAATCTCGACCTTTTGTGAGTTGTCTGCTGGCTTGGTATCGTCGGTCACTTGCACGTTGTCAAGTAGGCCGGTTTCACCGGGCTCGACTGTTGCTGTATCGGTCATAGTTTCCTTGCTTGGTTAATCCGCGCCTCGATGTCCCTGATGACGTTGCGTTGCCCTTCGGCAAAGAACGCATGCGAGGGGTCTGTGCCCGGCACGGCGATGGGCACATTCACATACATGTCGCGCATCCAAGCCAGCAGCTTCTGGCCATCTTCGTCGCCAAAGACGCGCAGCATCAAGCGCGAGAGATCATCTCGCTTTTGCTCAACATCGCGGATGTCGGTGTTCTGGCCAATGGCATCGAGCTCGTCCCAGCTCATGCGGGTGCCCCGGCAGGTGCTGGCAGGGCAGCAGCGCCACCTTGCATTTGCTGCATTTGCATTTGTGCGGCCATGGCCTGGGCCTGCTGGGCCTGGCGCTCTTCAAGCAAGAATGCACGCTCGGCAGCGTCATTGCGCAGGGCTGCAGGCACGCCGAGCTTCTCGCCCAGGTAATCGATCATGTCGCCAAATTTCACGGCCACAGTGCCTTCTGGCCCCATCTGCTGGGTCAGTTGAGCAAACTGCATCACTGCGTTGATCTCGTCCATGGCCTGTGCGTTGGCCAGCGGTGCCACCGGGGTGACCTTGACCTCCAGCCCATTGACGCGCAGGGGCAGATCAATCAGGCCGCGCTCGTCCATCACTTCCAAGATCTTGGCCACCAGCGGGATCATGGTCTCGTTGATCAAGCGACCAAAGGCTGAACCCAGGTTCTGCGAGAGCTCCTTCATGCGCTCGACAATCTCGGTGGCCGACCGGGCGCTCATATTGTCGGGCGGCAGCGACTCATCCAGCAAGATGCGCTTGACGTTGGAGCGCAGGTCATTGATCACAAGCTGGGTGACGTTGAAGTCGCCAGAGCGGGGCAGGGCTTGCAAAGCCGGGCCTTGGGGGCCACCGTTCCTGGCCACAGGGATGATGGCACCAGGCACGATCTTGACCGTGTTGGGATTGAGCACACCGTCATCAGCCGCCGTGTAGACACCAGACACCGCCAGGCTGGCGTTCTTGAGCAGCAGCTCGATGGTCTTGTTCAGCGTCTTGATGTCGGGCAGGGCGGTCATCAACGGGCCACGGCCATAGATCTCACCGGCCACCTTCATGTAGCGCGAGATCACCCAGGGTGAATACGTCTTGCGCCGGTAGACCAGTTCCTCCTTGGATGTTTTGTCGATGACGTGGTAGCAGTAGTCGCCACGCTTGTGGTCATAGATGGTGGCTTCCAGCAGCTCGATGTCATCGGTTGGCTTGTGCTCGATGCGCCTGGCCATCTCGTCAGGGATCTTGGCATCTGGCCACTGGCGCTGGATGCTCTCACCCTTCATGCGCATGCGCCGGTAGACGTTGTCCACCTGCCCATTGGCACCCTCCTCGTAGCTCACCAGGAAGAGCGGCACGGGGATGAAGTTGAGCGGGGATACATCGTCGCCAGGCTGCACCATCATGGCTGCGGTGCCCACGGCCAGGTCGAGCAAAAACTCGCCCATGGCAATGTCCAGGTTGGACTGCCGCAGCACAGCGAACATCTTCTCGTTGTACAGGTCGAGGATCTGCTGGGCCTGGCTTCTGCGCTCCATGGGGATGTCAACGCCGGGATCCAGGCGGCACCATTTGCGTTGTGGTGGAAATACCACAGACTGCAATCTGTTTGCAAACCGTTGGGTGCTGTTGATTGCTGTACTGTCAAAGACCCGCTGCATCTTCTTGGATCCAACGGCACCACCCTCCCACACGCCATAGAGCTGGCGCTGGGGCAGGGCGAACTCATAGGCATCTTGGTAGAGCTGCTGGAATTCGTCCTTCTTGGTTTGCGCCAATTGCTGGCGCTTCAAGATTTGTTCGGGGGTCAAGCGCATGCCGCCTGGTGCGTTCTTCTCGTATTCCATTTTCAATCCTTGTACTTGCTCACTTCTTGTCTCGCGCTGCGGCCATGTTGTCAACAAGATTGGGGTAGGGTCGGCCAGCTTTGGCGGCCCGGCGCATGGCCATCCGCTTCTCAGCCGAAGACAGCTCCTTTGGCTTGGGCAGGTCATTGGGTCTTGGCTTGTCCCAGACTTCCTTCATTTGTTTTTCTCCTTGCTCATACCAGCCTCAGACATGGCAATGGCCACGGCCTGCTTTTGGTTGGTGACTTTGTCACCGCTTGAGCTCTTGAGCTTGCCAGCCTTGTATTCGCGCATGACCTTGGCCACCTTGTCTTTCATCTTGCTCGCTTTCATTTCATAGTGACTTGGCATTTCATCCGACTCCTAGTGTTTGTGTTGATCCCAGCGTGCCGCCTCCACCCATGTTGCCGCCATAGCCCAGCGTTTGTGGGCCACCATTTGCCGAAGCACCAATAAGTAGCGGCCTGGCCGTTGCAGATCTGGCGGCGAGTTTGCGGCCAGCCTCGCGTTCTGCCCCTTCGCGTTGCACACCTTCAAACTCGGTGCGTGCTTTTTCCTTGACCAGGGCAGCCTGCTGTTCAGCTTCAACACGTTGCTGCTCAAGTGCTGCCTGCTCGGCCTTCAATCTCAACGCTTCGGCAGCGGACTCTTCTTGCAATCTCTTTTGTTGAGCATCGTATTCAGCGGCCTGCCTGGTGATGACATCACGCTCTTTCTGGGCCAGCTCCTCAATCTCAGCTTGAGCTTTATTGAAGGCCTCTTGATCAGCCAGTCGCTGTGCTTCTACCTGCGCCGCATATGCTTTTTGCTCATCCTCAAAAGCTATGCGCTCTTGCTCTGCTCTTGCTTTTTGCTCCTCAATGTATCGTTGCGTTTCAACATCAAGCTCTTTCTCTTGCGCATTGACATCTTCCACCTGCGTACCGAAAAGATCAGATACAGCTTTTGATAAACCTAAATCTTTGTCTAGTTGGGCAAGTTCTTTACTGACTGTCTTTTCAACAGGTTGGAGTACGTTTGTAACTTCTCGACTAATTGCTGGGCCAGGATCTATTTTTGCGAGCTCATCGCTTACGGGCTTGAGCAAGTCGGTAACTGGTTTGCTGAGAGCAGTGGTTGGATCTAACTTTGCAAGAGCACCAAAAAGACCGCCACTACTTTCGGGAGGTATAACTGTATTTCTGTATATGGTTCCAGCCAATTCTCCTGGCGTATTTGGTGGTGGTTTGTCGTAATCGGCTTGTATATACAGAAACTCTGGCAAACCAGTTTTAGGATTTTTTGTTCCAGCACCACCCATCGCCTTCAAAGCGGCAGCCTCTTGGGGGTTGATGTGAGCAAGGATGGTGTCGCCACCACGCCCATGCTTGCGCAATAGCTCAACTGCCTTTTTTATTGCGCGCTTGTCTGCCATATCAGTACCCACGCAGGGATGTGATCTGTTGATCTTCCACGCCCATGCCAGCAAGGCCTGTTTCTGGTGTCAGCCTGGTCTCAGACAGCAGAGCTCGGCGGCCACTACGGCGGCGAGCTGTCATCTGAGATGACTCTCGCTGGGCGATCTTTCGACGCTCGGCTTCCAGCGCTGCAGCTTGGTCGGCTGCTGCTTTTTCCATCGAGGTCTTTTGCTCTTGATACTGCTTTTGCTGCTCGGCAAGCTGAACCTTGGCGGCTTCTGCAGCTTGGCTTTGTTGAGCGGTCAGGTTCTCCATGAGCTTCTTTTGCTCGTCGGCAGTCAACTGGGTTTGCTGGAGCCTGGCAGCAGCATCGGTCTTTTGTTGCTCCAAAGAAGAGGCCTGCAGCTCGCGGTTCTTCTGTGCCTCAGTGGCAGACTGCTCACGCGCCAGACGCGCTGCCTCAATGGCTGCGTCGCGTGACTTCTGGGCTTCAGCGGCTGCAGTTTCACGCGCCATCCGAGCCTGTTCCATGGCTTCTGCTTGTGCTTGCC
>Ga0181344_1000379_pt1 | contig 17981 bp, 44 predicted proteins | sample Su13VDMLBDD_FD_130098 | JGI IMG/M metagenome (GOLD analysis project Ga0181344, IMG submission 130098) | Freshwater viral communities from Lake Michigan, USA - Su13.VD.MLB.D.D | ecosystem: Environmental > Aquatic > Freshwater > Lake | place: USA: Michigan | collected 2013-07-15
AAGATTGACGCGCGCTCGTGGGAGACGTCGTTCACCACGTCGCCCGCCGACACGACCGCCGTATGGATCCTCGGCGACGCCACCTACGGCGTCCTCGGCTCGACGACGCGCCTCGCGCTCTAACCCACCCGCCCACCCACTACCCGCGAACACGGGGGCAGCCGCATGGCTACATGGACCACCACGCCGAAGGATTGGGCTAACGGGGTCGTCGTCACTGACACCGACTTCGACACCCACCTGCGCGACTTCGCCAACGGGTTCGGCGCCAAGACGTCCTACACCCCGACGCTTGCGGGCTTCACCATCGGCAACGGCACCATCACCGGGTCGTACACGCAGATCCAAAAGACGGTCTGGTTCGAGGCAACGCTGACCTTCGGCACCACCACCGCCGCTGCGTCAGCTGTGCCGACCTGCACGCTGCCCGTCACTGCTGCGTCGTCGGCGGTCAATGCGAGCCTCGTCCGTGCGCAGTTCATCGACAACGGCACTGCGGCCTACCTCGCCGCTGCTCGACTTCTCACCACGACGACGTGCGCCGCGTACATCATCGGCGCGTCAGGGATCTTCACCACGCCGAGCACGACGACGCCGCACACGTGGGCGACGGGTGACTCGATTTGGTGGTCCGGCCTGTACGAGGCCGCGTAATGGCTACCCCGGGGGAGCAGGCGTTGCTCGGTCAGATCCTCGCCGAAGTGAAGGCGGTCGGCGCGGAGGTGTCGGCGGTGCAGGTCACCGTCGCACGAGCTGTCGCGGAGATCGAGCACCGCGCGCGACAGGCCGACGACCACGAGGCCCGCATCCGCACCGTCGAGCAGTCGGTCGCGGCGAACGTGACGCAGGACGACCTCGACACGCTGGAACAGCGGCGCCGGGGCGAGGTTGCCGATGCGCTCGCTCTGGCGGACAAGAAGGCCACCCGTCGGCTGACTGTGATCGGCCTTGTGATGACGGCTGTCATCGCGGCGGCTAACTACATCTTCCGCTGACGTGCCCCGTGTGCTGGTGGAGGAGACGCCCCGTGGATCCCTACACCGGCCCGCCTGACGTGCCCGGCGAGGACGACGGGCAACCGCTGCTCGAGCCGTACGACCCGTCGGGCCTACCCCGGCAGCCGCCATTCGTCAACGGCGAGAAGTGCAACGTCTGCCCCGAGCACACGACCCGCGTCCCCGGCTCCCGCCGTGGGCTGCTCTGCCCCATCTGTGACGCACCACCGACCAAGGAGTGACCATGTCCGATCTCTGGCTCCGCATCCCCGCCCCCCTCCGTTCGTCGCTGCGCGTCGCCGCCGGCGCCCTGCTTGTGTGGCTGCTCACCGACGGCGTGCAGATCCTCTCCGACTCGACGCTGCCGCTGTGGCTGAAGGGCCTGCTGCTCGCCGTCGTCGTGCCGTCGCTGCGCGCACTCGACCCGACGGAGACCGAGTTCGGCGTCGGCAACATCGAGCCCGTCGGCCGCCACGAGGCGCTGTAGTCATGGCCTGGCAGCTCGTGCCCGCCGCCGTCACGCTGCGGGAGCAGATCAACGCCCGCTGGCCCAACCGCGACAAGGCATCCGACGGAAGCATCGGCGACGCGAAGCACGCCGCCCGCGTGTCCGACCACAACCCCGACGCCAACGGCTGGGTCCACGCCATCGACGTGGACAAGGACGGCATCGACGCGGACGCCCTCGCTGACCAACTGATCGCGCTGGCCCGCGCGGGCAAGGACGGCGGGCGGTTGAAGAACATCGTGTGGAAGGACCGGGTCGCCTCGGGCACGTACCCGACGATGTTCTGGGTGTGGCGTGGCTCGGGCTACGGGCACCAGTCGCACATCCACGTCTCGTTCACCGAGGCCGCGCAGCGGGACTCGTCGCCGTTCCCGGTGCCGATCCTGGCGACGTCGCGGTGGACGCGCGTGACGCGGTTCCCGTCGACTGGCGTGTACGCGAGCAAGTCGGAGCACAGCCCCCGCAAGGGCGCGCGCCGGTTCCTGCGCTACGTCGAGTATGTCGCCGTCGAGCGGGACGGCCTCGGGCGCAACTGGCTCAAGACGCCCGCGGGCAACTGGGTCTTGGCAGCAGCCACCGCCTACAAGCCGTGATACCGCCGCGATACCAGGGAGTGACCACATGACCTACGCCGACCGCGCAGCCCTCATCGCCGAGGATGTCGCCGCACTCGCCAACGACGCCGCCGCCGAGGTCGCCAGCCTTACCACATCGCTCGCCACGGCTCGGGCCGACCTCGCCGCTGCGCAGACGCAGAACCGCGCCGACGCCATCGCCATCGCCGACCTGCGCGCGCGAATCGCCGTCCTCGAGGGCACCGTCACGCCCCCGCCCCCCCCGCCCGTGCCGACCGGCGACCGCCTGTCGTGGGCACCGCCCGTCCTCACGTCGCCGACGACGATCACCCCCGCCGACGGCATGGGCAAGATCGTCCTCACCGCAGGGCGCGACTACATCATCAAGCTCCCCACCGACCGCGCGTGGAAGAACAGCCGCGGCCTGCACATCGAGGGCGGGCGCAACGTCGTCGTCATCGGCGGGCTTGTCGACGTCGGCGCGGGGTTCTACAGCGGCGGCACCGGCCCCGGCGTCATGGCGGACGGCTACGTCAAGCGCGCCGCCTACGTCCTCAACGCCACCGGCACCGTCCACATCGAGGGCGTCGCGTTCACGTCGTCCACCGGCTCGCTGTCCGAGGGCGTCAACTTCTCCGCGCCGTTCGCCCGCGCCCAGGTGCAGAACGTGCGCATCCTCGTCCCGCTCGTCGGGTCGAAGGGCGCGAACCACGCCGACGCGCTCCAGTCATGGAACGGCCCGAAGTGGCTCGGCGTGGACGGGTTCACCGCCACCACCGGCTATCAGGGCATGTTCCTCAACGCCCACGACCTCGGCTCGTCCCCCGTCGATGAGGGCTGGGTGCTGCGCCGCGTCGAGCTGAACGGCACCGCCGCCGCGAAGTACATCCTCTGGAAGATCGCGCCGCCCACGTCCCTCGTCGTGGACCGCGTGTTCACGTCGGGCGGGCTCGGCAACTACCCGAACTCGTCGGCGTGGCCCGGTGTCGTCCACTCCGCGCAGCCGGCGGGCAAGGGCTACGCCGCGACCGCGGGCCTCGGCTACGTCAGCCCCGGCTACGCGGCCTAACTGGGACTAGCGCGACCGGTGTTCCAGGTTGCGCGCTAACCCCGAACACACCAGCGCGCGTTAGCGGCTTTAGGCCGCTTTAGCCGCGCGCCCAAAACCCCCCGTCCAACCGGGACGGGCTACTCCGAGATGGAGATGGCGAGATGCCAAACGAGAAGATCAAGCACGTCGAGTCCGGCTACACGCTCCCCAGCGAGCCGGGCGGCAACGTCACCCCGTTCGACCGCACCACGACGGCCACCGTCCACTGGTACCCCGACCAGGAAGTCGTCCTTGAGGTCGACGCGTCGGGGGAGCGGATGAAGTTCCTTGGCTCCGACGCGGGCAACCCCATCGGCGAGCCCTTCGGGTCGCTTGCGATCCCGCTGGCACGCGCCGAGATCAACCGGCTGATCAAGGCGCTACGACGCGCGCGTGACGCCGCCTATGGCCGCGACGAGTAGCACCCCCATACCGGCGGCGGGGAGCCGTGGTCACTCCCCGCCGCCGCTCGGCACCTGACCACACCCTCGGTAGACCACCCGAAGGGAACGACCCCGTGAGCCTGAAAGCCCGCCCCAAGGTCACGCGCGGACACGGCCTCCCGTGCTCCGTCGCCACTGCCGCCGCGCTCCTCACCGCCGACGACCGCGCCACCCTCGCGGCGTGGCTCGACGCGCCCCTCGGCCACCCCGAGCGCCGCACCGATTGGCAGATCGCATCGGACCTGACCGCCGAAACGGGTAGCCGCGTGTCGGAGCAGCAGACCGGCAAGCACCGGCGGCAGACGTGCCGCTGCTACCAGGGTGTGCCGAAGTCGTGAGCGCCGACGCGCTGTTCCCCATCGCCGCCGAGGATGTGGCGATTACGTCTGACGACTGCTACACCCCTCCCTGGGTGTTCGATGCGATGGGCCTGCACTTCGACCTCGACGTCGCTGCGCCCAATGGTGGCCCGTGGCATGTCCCGTGCAGCCGCTACTACACCGCCGTTGACGATGGGCTCGCCTCCCCGTGGGAAGGGCTCGTGTGGTGCAACCCGCCCTTCAGTAACTACCTGCCGTGGGCCGAGAAGTGGGCGGCGCATCCGACGGGTGTCCTGATGGGGATCATGGGCAGCCGAAGCCCCGCCCGTCGTGTCATGTTCGGTGCGGCGGATGCTGTGGCCTTCATCAACTGCATCTTCCCGCGTCCGACGCGAGAGCCGCTGAATCTGATGCAGGCGGTTTTCGTCGCGTTCCGTGGCGTCGGCGTTGAGCCCGCCGAACGACTCGCCGCTGCTAATGCCCACGGCGCGGTCCTCTATGGGAGGGCGGACGCGTGAGCCTCGCCGAGCGAGCCGCCGCCGCTGCGCCGTCCGCCCCGCGCATCCTCCTGTTCGACCTCGAGCGCTTGCCCGGCGAGTACACCGCCGACATCTGGGAGCCGCGCGACCTCGCCCGCGTCAACTACCTCCACCCCGACCGCTGGACCGTGAAGCCCCGCACGCTCATGGCGTCATGGGTTTGGTACGGCAGCAAGCGCGCCCACATCGCCGCCGCATGGGAGTCCGACGACCCGTACCACGTCGCCCGCGTGATGCGCGAGCAGATCCACGCCGCCGACTGCCTCGTGACGTTCAACGGGCGCAAGGCCGACCTGAAGTGGCTGCGGCAGGATTGGGCAGCCGGGCAGATCCCGACGCCGCGCCCCGTCCGCGACGTCGATCTCTATGTAGCGGCACGTAGCGCCTTCGCGCTCGAGTCGAAGTCCCTCGCGTATCTGTCCGACTTCCTGGGATTGCCGGGAAAGGCAGGCAAGTACAACGCCGCCGAGGCGAAGGCCGCAGCCCTCGCCGACGGACCCGAGCGCCGCAGGCTCGTGCGCTACAGCAAGCAGGACAGCCGCATGATGGTGCCCGTCCTCGACCGGATGCGCCCGTTCCTGAAGCACGGCCCGAACCTCGGCCTGCCGTACCTCGACGACCGCAACCGCTGCCCGGTGTGCGGCGGGGACGACCTCACTCGCGACGGGTGGGCGACGACGGACCTGACGGCGTTCGCGGCGTACCAGTGTGCGTGCGGCGCGTGGTCCCGGTCGAAGTCGCGGAAGCACGCGGTCCAGCAGCGGAGGGTGGTCGGGGCATGAGCATTGACCCCGGCGAGGGCGGCGGACCTGACGAGATCCACGCCGAAGATTGCGACTGCAAGTCCTGCTGGGACAGCATCATCGCCCACTCACTCAGGGATTGGGACGAGGCATGAGCGAGCCCATCCGCCTGTCGGTCGAGGCCGACGGCATCCGCGTCCGCGCATCCGTCCCCGTCCGCCCCGACGGCGCCAGCGCCCACGACCTCGGCGACATCGTGTCGTTCGTCATCGACGCATGGCGGCAGGCCGTCCTCACCGAGTGGGACGAGGTGCCCGACGATGACGCCGCCGACGACACCGCCGCGGACTGACATCGGCGACGAGCTCGCCCTCCGCGCCGGCGTGGATCCCGCGTGGGACGCCGTGCTCGCCGTGTACCTCGACGGCGCCGCGATGTACCCGCACCCGTTCACCGCACGGCCCGCACTTCGTACCACCTAGCGTGCGCACGTTGTACGCACACAGACGGCACCCCCGTCGCTCCGCTGCAATCCAGCGTCGAGCGGCGGGGGTGCTTTCGTGCGTTGTCAGCGGCAGAGCGTCAACGTCCACGCGGTGCCCGCCTGCGCCAGCGACCACGCCTCGTCGAACGGCAGACCCACGACGGTCCCGTCAGCCTTGCGCACGACGACCCACGACGCCACGTCGCCAGCGGTCCACTGCTCAGCGACGGTGCAGTCACGCCCGCCCTGCGCCGCGAGGATCGCCAGCGGCTCCGCAGCGGCCCGCGCACGCGCCTCGGCCTCGGCACGGTCGGCGTCGTAGCACAGCGCCGCAGGACTCGCCGTCTGCGACCGCTCGCCGCAGCCCTTCACCTCGGGCGTCGCGGCGTGGACGAGCGCACCGGACGTCAGGAGCAGGCTGCCGAGGATGAAGGTCGGGAGCATCCCGGTGAGTGCGTTGCGCGCCATGATCGGACCTCTCAGCGCGTTACCTGGGTAACGTTTGGAGGGGACCGAGATGGACGTAAGCGGCTCGAAAGGTTCCGGTCTAGCGCCCTGACCTGCACCGATTACTGTTAGTGCAGGTCAGGGACTCGCGGAATCGGATGCCCCGTACGCTGTCCCCCCTGTAAAGTAGCAGGTCAGAGGCCCGCTAGTCTACAAGTGTTACCTAGCGAATCTGACCGGGTAACACTTAGCGGTCACGGAACGGAGCCAAACGGCATGAAAGCGTCTGTGCAGGAGCGGGCTACCGCCAAGGGCACGTCGTTCCGGGTCACGTACCGCATCGACGGCAGGCAGCGGATCGACACCCTGTGGACCCGCGAGGAAGCCGACGCTCACGCCGCGCTGGTCGAGCGCATCGGCGGTGACGCCGCACGCGCAGTCCTCCTGGCGCGCGAAGCCGCACCCGGATCGCTCACCCTCGCCGCGTGGTGCGAGCAGTACGTCGCCGGGCTCGAGGCCGTCACCGAAGGCACGAAGGCTGGATACCGCACCTACATCCGCACCCGCGTCGAGCCGTCCCCGCTCGGGCACACCCCGCTCGCTGCTGTCACCCGCCGCGACGTCGTCGCCTTCCTCGACGCCCAGGACGACGTCAAGTCCGGCACCCGCCGCAACCTGCAAGCGTTCCTCTCCGCTGCGCTGCAAGTCGCCATGACGTCCGACCTCATCCCCGCCAACCCCGCCAAGGGCATCCGCATCCGCCAGGTGGAGCCCGCGCACGACATGGCGTTCCTGTCCGCGGGCGAGCTCGCGATCCTCGTCGGCGCCCTGCCTGCCCGGTGGGTGCCGCTCGTCGTCACACTCGCGGGCACCGGCCTGCGCTGGGGCGAGGCGACGGCGCTCCTCGTCGGCGACGTCGACCTCGACGGGCGCGTGCCCCTGCTGCGGGTGAACAAGGCATGGAAGAAGGGGCCGACCCCGCAGCCCGTCATCGGCCCCCCCAAGACTGCCGCCGGCGTCCGCACGATCTCGCTGCCGCCCGAGGTGGTCGACGTCATCCGCCCGCTCGCCGAGGGCAGGCCGCAGGATGCGTACCTGTTCACGACGGCAACGGGACTGTCCGTCAGCCATCACCGCTTCAGCACGAAGGTGTGGCGCCCCACGCTGGAGCGGCTGCGGGAGTCCGGGCGGCTCACGAAGCCCGTGCGGATCCACGACCTCCGCCACACCCACGCCTCGACGCTGGTCGCCGCAGGGGTGCCGCTGAACGTCGTCCAGCGCCGCCTGGGGCACAGCAGCATCACGCAGACCGTCGACCGCTACAGCCACCTCGCCCCCGACTACCTCGAGGTGAGCGCCGCAGCGGCGTCCCTCGGGCTCGGGCAGGCCGTCCCCGCGATCGAGGGCTAGGCCACGGAGTCCTGTCGCAGCGCGGCGCACTCCCACGGTTGCAGGAGGTCGCGCGCCTGCGCGATGTGTTCGGCGGTGGTTGCGTGCGGGTGGTGCAGCCAACTCAGGGCCCCCGCACGCACGACCACGACCCGGTCGACCCTCCCGTTAGGGACGGTCGTTATCACCCTGTCCATCAAGCTCCCCCGTTATGCCGACTGCCGCCATGATGTCCGCGAGGACGGCAGCCCTGTCCTCGCCGTCGGTGTAGGTCGTCTCGACCTCGACACCGATCGCCGCGAACTTGACCTTGACGACGTTTCGCCCTGTCACATCGCCTCGCCGTTCCTCGACCGTGGGAACCGTATCGGCTCCACCTGACAGCGCATCGGGATCGACACCACTGTCAACGCTTGCATTTTCCGGGTCATTCATGGCGGTTCCATCGGACCTCCGGCCCTTCTTGATGTCGTCGAGGGTGCCGGCGGGGATCTCCAACGCGGCCTCAATCGTGCCGAGCGTCTTGATGACGGGCCAGCGGCGACCGTTGATGAAGTCGCTGACCGTTCCCACATCCAGCCCCGTCGCGGCGGCTAGATCGCGCACCCCCATGCGCCGATTTGCCATCTCCCGACGCACATATGCCGCCGCTTGCTCGCGGCGTGCGCCCTCGTTTGCCTCCATACGACGGAGCATCCACGGGAAACGTGAGGAACGCAAACGTTCATCCCGGCAATTTTGATCTTGATTTGGCGGGAATACCTCCATGTCATTCCCCCTCCTTCCAGGGCTCTGACCTGCGGCGCCGCACTAATTCCGAGTTGTTCCCCGTATGTGCTTGACATGGTTCCCCGGAGTTCCTAAGGTTCCCTACATGAGCGGAACAAGAGCGAACCCTGAGGAGTGGAGGCGCGTCGGCGCCACCATCCGCCAGATGCGGGAGATGCGGGGCATGACCCCGGACGAGCTCGCAAGCGCCGTCCTGATCTCCCGCCCGTACCTCGCCAACATCGAGGCGGGCCGCAAGCGGCTCACCCCCGTGCTGGCGTCCAAGATCGCGTCGGCCCTCGCGGTCCCGCAGATCAGCATCGTCGTCCCGGAGATCGCGGCATGACCCCCCTGCTCACCGTCGAGGACGTCGCCGACGTGCTGCGGAAGTCCCCGAAGTGGGTCACCGCCGCCGCCCGTGACGGCGTCCTGCCGAGCCGCAAGGTCGGGCGGTCCTACCGCTTCACCGAGGCCGACGTCGACGCCTACATCGCGGGCATCGCGCCCACCGCTGCCGCTCCAGTGGCCCGTCGTCGGAGGCGGGCGGCATGAGCACATCACTGACGCCCGAGCAGCGGTTCTTCGCCAAGGTCACGCCTGCCGGTCCGTTTGAGTGCTGGATGTGGACGGCTAGTACCAACCGGTTGGGCTACGGGCGCTTCAAGATCGAGTACAAGACCCGCGCCGCACACCGATGGGTCTACGAGTTCATGCACGGAGAGATCCCGGGCGACCTCGTCATCGACCACCTTTGTGGCAACAAGGGGTGCGTCAACCCCTTCCACCTTGAGCCCGTGACGGTTCGCATCAACACACTTCGCGCCTACTGCGCGAACCCGTGGACACACCTTATGGAACCGCAGAACCGCGCTTCCGCTCCTCGCCGATCACATTGCCACCGCGGCCACGAACTGGTCGGGGACAACATCTACGTCGGCCGAGACAGGGGTCGCCGATGCGCCACTTGCATCCGCGCACGCTCCCTCGCCCGGTCGATCAAGCAAGCCGCTTAGTCGTGGTCGCGGCACCCCCCGCCGCGACCACCCGCCGACGCCTCCCGTCGAAGCCCCTCCCGCTCCGGGAGGCGTCGGCCCCCTTCATCCCTCACGACCACCACTGAGGAGAACACCGTGACCAGTTTCATCAGTCGCCTGCTGGCGACTAGCGCATGGCGTTGGCGATGAACGCGCAGCAGCGGGTCGACAACGCGCTGACCGTCGCACTCGAGGCGGTCGTGTCCGCCGGCATCAACGGCGAGATCACGCCGCAGCAGGTCGCGCAGGTCGTTGACCTCGTCACGGCGGCGCTGAACACCGTGCAGCGGTGGGCGCCCGAATGGGAGACGTCGGCGGTGGAGCTGTGAACGCCGCCGAGTACTGCGCCGTGTGCGACCGCACCGCCGAGGTCGCGTACCCCGACGGCAACGGCGAGCAGGTCGGCTATTGCGCGATCCACGAGCCCGCGGACGGTGCGTCGTGACGAGCCCGCTGGTCGCCCCCATCGCCGAGGCGCTGGCGAAGCAGGAGCGCGATCACTTCGGCATCGTCCGCCCGGTGTCCGACTGGCTGCCCGAGGGCGAGGTCGCCGCCGACGCCGTCGTCGCGGTCGTCGCGGCGCTGCCCGCCGACTACACCGCCGCGGACGTGCTCGCCTTCCTGCGCGGTGAGCCGGAGGCAGTCGCCCCCGTCGCGCTCGACGCACCCGCCCCGGCGTGGACGCCGTGCGAGGCGTGCCAGGGCGGCGGCTACGCCGTCGTGACCGCGTACGGCGCAGACGGCGTGCCCCGCAACAACACCACGACGTGCCCCCGCTGTGGCGGCACCGGAACCGAGGGGGAGAAGTGACCGACCCACGCATCCCCGTCGTCATCGAGGCCGAGGTGCGCCGCCTCGCGGTCGACGCGCTGTACGAGGCACGCGACGCCGGCCACGTCATGGACGAGGCGGCTTGGCGCGTCGCCGTGGCGGTCGCACCCGTCATCTTCCGCCACGCCGCCGACCACCCCGAGGGGGAGAAGTGACACCCGAGCAGCAGAAGGCGCTGCGTGAGCCGTTCCCGAAGTCGGCCATCGGCAAGCTGCCGAAGGGCGGCGCGATGCTCGACTACGTCGGTCACGCGGCAGTGACCGACCGCCTCCTGTCCGTCGACCCCGAGTGGACGTGGGAGCCGCTGGCGTTCGACGCGACCGGGCTCCCGCTGTTCGACGTGAAGGGCGGGCTGTGGATTCGCCTGACCATCGGCGGCACGACGCGGCTGGGCTACGGCGACGGCCCCGACCCGAAGCAGCGCATCGGCGACGCGATCCGCAACGCCGCGATGCGCTTCGGGGTGGCGCTGGATCTGTGGGCGAAGGAGGACATCGCCAACACGACGCGTCCGGTGCAGCACGCCGACCCGGTCACGCCCCCGGCGCTCACGCGTCCCGTCGAGCGGCTGACCACGACGCCCGCGGACGACCCGTGGGCCACGGACTCCGTCGGGGAGGCTGCCGCCGAGGGCGTCTCCCCGACGGCCCCGCACCCTGACGCGGCGTCGGCGTTCCGCGGGTTGCAGGCTCAGCTCAGCGAGCGGGCGAAGGCCGAGGGCTGGTCCCGAGACGACGTGAAGGCGTGGGTCGGCTTGCAGGTCGGGCGCCCGATCGGTTCGACGAACGAACTGACGTCGGCGGAGGTCGGCGACGTGCGCGCGATCCTGCGCGGTGCCCGCCGCGAGGTGGCGTCATGACGGGCCTGTCGCACGTCCCGCCGGTGCCGTCGTGCCAGGACGGCGACCACGACGAGTGCGACGGCGTCGTGGAGCGTGGCCCGAACGTCGAGGACTGCCCGTGCGACTGCCACGGGGAGGCGTGGTGAGCGCCGACGAGTACGACGTGGTGCACATCAGTGACCTGCACCCGTTCATCGAGGTCATCAGCAACGTCGGCCAGCCCCTGTTTGAGTTCGTCGTTACGCGATACGGCGAGCCCGTCTGCATCGTCGGGGATCGTCTCGTCGCGGAACTGCTCGCGGCGTACTTCAACCGGATCAGCGCATGACCGCCCCCGACTGGACCGACGACGCCCTCGCGGACCTCGCCCGCGACTACCCCGCCGACACGCACGACGACGTCGCGGACCTCATCGCCGGCGTTCGCGCCGTGCTGCGGCTGCACCCCGAGACGCAGCACCTCTCCTACGGGGACGGCGGACCCGAGCGCCCCGTCAGCCCGACCTACTGCCGCAACTGCTACGAGCCGTGGCCGTGCGAGCACATCCGCGCCCTCAACCACCCCGAGGAGACACCATGACCGACACCGTTTGGTGGGACCTGTTCGCCGTCATCGGCATGGCAGCCACCTTCGCCAGCATCACCGTTGCGATCTTCTGCTGGAAGCTGCCGGAGCGCACCCTGCCGGGCGAGGTCCACGACCTGCCCGCGTCGGAGGTCGTGGCGCGGCAACGTGGCGACGGGCGGGTGGTCAGCGCGACCGGGCCGGAACTGGTCGTGCCGCCGCTCGCTGCGACCAGCCTGATCCGTGGAGACGTCGGGGCGTTCACCGCCAACGCGCCCGTGACAATCACGCACTACGCCGTGGGCACCGTCGACGAACCGGGCGACCCGCGCTGCATCCGCTGCGGTATCCGCCTCGCGCTGGACGAGATGTGCGCGTGCGACGACCGGGACGCGTCGTGAAGGGCGGGGCGCGACTGACCCGCCGTGGTGAGCGCGTCGCAGCGTGGGCGTTCGTCGCCGCCGTACTCGCCGCGATGATCCTGCCGGGCGCGTGGCTCGGTGTGGCGTGGTAGCCGCCGACTGCGCGTCACGCATCGCCCGCGCCTGCGACTGCGACCGCTGGTGCCGCGACGCCACCGCCCTCGACCGTTTGGACCCGAGCCCGGCAACGCCGTGGCAGTGGCCCGCATACCCCGAAACGGAGCCGCCATGACCGAGCCGACGTACACCTACCGACCAACCCCGGCACAGCTCGCCGAGCGCATCGTCGAACTCGCCACCGACGCGCCCGCCGCCCACCGCGCGGCCCGCGAGGTGCTGGCGGCGTGGGACGCGTGGACTGGTGACGTATTCGACGCCGAACAAGACGGCACCACGACGCGCCTCGACGCCGCCATGGCCGCGCTGCGCGAGGTGACCCGATGACCGGGCGCCCCCGCGAGAAGACGGCAACCGCGTGCCTGCGCTGCAAGCGCACCGGAATGTCCCGCTACCCCCGTGGCCTCTGCGGCACCTGCTACGACCGCGTCAAGGCATCCGGCCACCTCGCCGACTACGCCCCCCAGCGCACCGACCGCCGCAGCACCGTCGCCGCCCTCGTCGCCGACGGATGCTCCACCCCCAAGCAGGTCGCCGACCGCCTCGGCATCAGCCGCAACGCCGCCTTCATGGCCCTGTCGAAGCTGCGCCGCGAAGGCTTCGCCGTCGGCATCGACACCCCGACGCCCGCGTGGCTCGTGCCCATCGACGCCGCACCCACCGCCACGCCGTGCGTCGGCAAGACGATGGACTTCGACGGGCTCACCCCCCGCGAGCTGACGCCCCAGCGCAACCCCGACGTCGCGGCGGGCCTCGCCCTGTGCGCGTCGTGCCCCCTCGCCACCCGGCAGTGGTGCCTCGACGTGATGCAGCCCCGCACCCTCGGCAACGAGTGGCAGGGCATCGCCGGCGGCATCGTGTGGAGCCACGGGCGCGTCGTGTACATGGCCGCGGAGTCCGTCGAGGCCGCGTCGTGAGCCACGACGGAGCGGTGGCGCGGGTAAGGGATGCGCGTGGCTACGACATCGGGTACGCAGCCCGCTGCGGCACCTGCCAGTGGTCCTCCGGCGAGCTGCGGGACCGCCCCAGCGCCGCCATGCCCGACCTGCTCGCGCACATCGCGGACAGCCCGACGACGACGGAGGACGCATGAGCCTCATCGGACACCGCGCACAGAACCACCCGCAGCAGGTCGACGCCAACGGCGCGCGCGATGACGTGGACGACCGACGCACGCCGCTCGATCTGCTCGACGAGTGCCGTTCCCTCGCGGGGGTTCCCACGTTCGATCTCGACGTGGCGGCAAGCGCTGAAAACGCCAAGGCGCCGTACTACATCACCGCTGCCGACGACGGTCTGGCGAAGCCCTGGCGTGGGCGCGTGTGGTGCAACCCGCCGTACAGCGACATCCGGCCCTGGGTAGACAAGGCATGGGGCGAGTGGTGTGCGGGTAACGTCGAGAGCATAGCCATGCTGTTGCCCGCGAACCGCACGGAGCAGGCGTGGTGGCAGTTGTCCGTTGAGCCCTACCGGACCGGACCTCTGCTGCGCGTCCACTTCCTCAGCGGCCGTCGGCGCTTCGACCGACCGGGCTGGACGAAGCCTGCCAAGGGTGACCGCCCGCCGTTCGGCCTGTGCCTGCTCGTGTGGGGAGGCGCGGCATGAGCGCCCTCGACGAGTGTAGCCACCGCGACGGCCAGGCGTGCACCTGTGGCGACCTGCTGACGTGCACCTGCCGTGACTGCTGTGCGCAGCGCTGGCCGACTGAGTACGAGGGGGAGACCGACTAATGGCCTACGCCAAGTTCGACGACGGGTTCGCCGACCACACGAAGCACAAGGGGCTCAGCGACGGCGCGTTCCGCCTCCACGTCAGCGGCATCCTGCACTGCGCCCGGTGGCTCACTGACGGGCACATCGTCGCCGACGACGTCCCCGACCTCATGCGGCGCACCGACCGCCCGAAGTACCTCGCCGAACTCCTCGAGCGCGGCCTATGGCTGGAGCTCATGCCCGGCGCGCTGTACGAGATCCGCGACTACCTCCAGTGGAACGACAGCCGGGCGAAGGTCGAGGCCCGCCGTGAAGCCAACACGAAGCGCCTCGCCGACTGGCGCAAGCGCAACCAGAAGGGAGACGCATCGTGACCGATGAAACGGCATCTGTAACGCGTTACGAACGCGATTCGGAACGCGTTACGAACGGTGTTAGTAACGCCGCCCCACACCACACCACACCACACCACACCACTAAGAACACTTCCAGCCGGAGTGTGGCACTAGAGCGCGACCCGCAGATCGACGAATGGACAGCCCTGGCCCGCGTCGTCAACTGCCTACGCCAAGACTGGCGCTGGGCCGACGTGCGCGCCGCCCTCCTCGCCGACGACCGCGCCTACGCCGCCATAGCCCGCAGCGCGATCCTCGGGGCGCTCGACGCCGACGTCAGGCACCCGAACGGACTGCGCTACGTCAGCGCCGCCGGCAACGGCCCGTCCGAGGCGATGCGGCACCCGTCGGCGGTGTCGTTCGCCGACCGGCAGCGGGAGCTCCGGGCGCTCGACGACCGAGGTCGGTGCGGGTGCGCTGGGATCTCCTGCGAGCACGACGAGTCGCCGGAGTGGACGCTGTGAGGCTGTGCATCGCTGACCCGCCCTACCTCGGCTACGCGTCGATGTGGTACGGCTCCGAGGACGTTTCCGGGGTCGACCTGGCTGGGAACGTTGCGGTTGACAATCGTCGTCGCCCGCAGGCTGGTCGCTCGGAGAAGTCGACGATTCGCGCGCCGAAGAAGGCTGACGTCCACCCCCTCGCACATGAGTGGGACCAGCCCGAGCGCCACGCGCAGATGGTCGCCTCGATTGAGGCCGACTACGACGGCTGGGCCATCACCATGAACCCCGGAAACCTCGCGCAGTACCTCGCCTGGGTGACCAAGCCGATCCGCGTAGCGGTCTGGGTGAAGCCGGACGCCATGCCGCACAACAGTCGCCCGATCCGCTCATGGGAGCCGGTGCTACTGCACGTCCCCGAGGGCCGCAGGCGTGCGAACGGTCGCCTGCCCATACGTGACTACCTGATCGCTGCGAAGGGTGGCAGCGCGTTCGCAGGCGAGAAACCCCGCGCATGGACGCGCTGGGTTCTCGACATGCTCGGCTACGAGGAGGGCGACGAAGTGACTGACCTGTTCCACGGCTCCGGCGCGGTAGCCGCCGAGATCGCACAAGGCGTCCTGGCGCTCGACGGGGACGGTGCGGCATGAGCGGGGACGACCTGCACCGCCTCGGCTGCGCGCTTGTGCTCGACGAGGACCGCCGCGAGGCCCCGTGCGACTGCGACGGCCCAACTGCGCTCGCCGACCTGCGGGAGCGGCTGGCCGCAGCGATCGAGGCGGCGGCAGTGTGCTACGACGAACCGGGCGCCACCATCGGCGAATGGCACTACGCGCAGGGCCTCACCGACGCCGCCCGGATCGTGCGGGAGCGCCCATGACCGCCGACCGCCACACCGCCCGCACTGCTCGCACGGCGAAGGTCTGCGAGTCGTGTGAACGGCGCATCAAGCCCGGCGAGCGATACCTGCGCTGGGTCACGTTCCCCAGCGACGGGCTCCTCGACACGATCGCATCGTGCGCCGAGTGCGCCGCGTGCGCTCGCCGCCATGGGCGCGCCGCGCTCCTCGAGGCCACCCCATGACCGCCGACGTGCGCTACGGGCGCGAGTGGGTCGTGCGGCTGCCGTGGGACAAGCCGCCGCTGTCGATGAACGACCGCAGCCACTGGCGCGTGAAGGCCAACGCAACCAGCGCCGCGAAGGTGCAGACGATGCTCGCCCTCGCCGACGCATTCGGCGACATGTACCCGCCGCCGTTCCTCGGAGCCTGCGACGTGACCCTCACCTACGTCCCGCGTGACAAGCGCCGTCGCGACACGGACAACATCGTGGCAACGCTCAAGGTCGTTTGCGACGCAGCCGTGACTGCTGGCCTCGTGCTTGACGACGAGCCGCGCTACATGACGAAGCACATGCCCGTCATCCTGCCGCCCGACGGCGATCCCAGGCTCGAGCTCCGAATCCGAGAGGTGCTGCCCCCGTGACCGACCACGCGCTGTACCGGTTCTTCAACGACGACGACGAGCTGCTGTACATCGGCATCACGCTCAACGTCTCAAGCCGCTTCCGAGGCCACGCCCGCGACAAGCCGTGGTGGACCGAAGTGCATCGGATCACCCTCGAGCACTACGCCGACAGGCCCACGGTGCTCGTCGCTGAGGCTGCTGCGATCCGAGCCGAGAAGCCGCGGTACAACGTCGCCCACAACCCCGGCCCGCGATACCAGCCCGCGCAGGTCAAGCCCCGCCCGCTCACCGTCGAGCAGATGACCCCCGAGCAGTTCGCCAACTACATGCTTGACCGACACCCGCGCGTACACGGCCCCTGGCCTGTGCCCGAGGACCGCTGGTGCTCCGTGTGCGGACAGGTGCTCGCTGCCCCCGTCGCTAGCTTCCGCCGGCACGGCGAGATCCGCGTCGTTCACCGCGACTGCCGCGATCGGTGGTTCAACGACCACCCCGAGGACAAGCCCGACACCGTCAAGGCGTTCCGCGAGGAGCGCGCAGCAGCCATCGTGCGAGGGGACATCGCGTGACCGAGTCCATCTGCCCCAGCTACCACAAGGCCGACCCCGACCGACCACGACCATCAGCACCCGGCGTCCGACTCTGCCACGGCCACCTCAACGGCCTCGACTCCAACATCCGCGAACTGCCCGCCCTGCACGCACTCCTCGCACAGCACCTCATCAGCTCCGAAGGTGGCGAAGGCGCCGGCATCCCCGTGGGCATCACCCTCAACCCCGGCGTAGTCGCAGCCCGCGACCACATCCGCGCCACCCTCACCTCGTGGACGCTCATCACCCTCGAGGAAGGCCCCTGGCGCGTACCGCCCGCAGACAACCTGCCCGACATCGCCGCATGGCTCCGGTTGCGCATCGACTGGCTCGCCAACCAAGATTGGTCCGCCGAGATCGCCGACAACATGGCCGAGACGTACCGGGAATCCCTCGCCATGACCCGACCCCCCGCCACGTACCGCATCGAGATCGGCCCCTGCCCCGAACTCATGGGCCTCGAGCAGCACCACTGCGACGGCACCGTCATCGCCATCATGCGCCGCTCAACCGGCGACCAGGAGACGTACCCCAGCATCGTCCGATGCACGACCCACGGTGACGACGAGGTCGAACCCCACGAGTGGGGGCCGATGCAGTGGCACTCTCTCGGTAGGCGCATGGGCAAGGCGATGCACCCCGACGCGGCCAATGCACTAGCCCGACTCATGGTCGGCTGACGACGGGTTGCAGTCGGGCCGACTTGCGTGCATACTGCTACCGTGTCACTTGGGTTGTAGGTAGCCCCGTGACGACGATCTCAGCCCCGACCAGCGCAAGCCGGTCGGGGCTTCGTCATGTCCCGAGGAGGCCGCGTGTCCACCATGACCGACACCAGCCTCGACGACGCACGCGAGGCGTTCATCCGCGCCACCACCGGCGACTGGCGCGTGTGGCCTGGGTACGTGAACCGCATCCTCGACGACGCGCTCGAGCTCATGCACGGCGATGCCCACTAGGCGAAGGCCCGACCTCGTCACCACCGAGTACCGCAAGGCACGCGCCGAGCTGCGCGCACTCGGCCTGCCCTGCTGGTTGTGCGGGCAGCCCATCCGCTACGACCTCGCCGGCCCACACCCCCGCGCCTTCAGCGCAGACCACATCACTGCACCCCGCCACGGTGGGCAGCACGAGGGCAACCTGCGGGCCGCGCACCTCGGGTGCAACAGCCGCCGCGCTGCGCTCGAGCAGCAGGGGCACCGCTTCGACGGCGGGCCTGAACGCGACTGGTGAGCGTGACGCGCCGTTCGATTTTTGGCGTGTGA
>Ga0181344_1000380_pt1 | contig 17962 bp, 17 predicted proteins | sample Su13VDMLBDD_FD_130098 | JGI IMG/M metagenome (GOLD analysis project Ga0181344, IMG submission 130098) | Freshwater viral communities from Lake Michigan, USA - Su13.VD.MLB.D.D | ecosystem: Environmental > Aquatic > Freshwater > Lake | place: USA: Michigan | collected 2013-07-15
AAAAGGAGTGATTAAACCTTATGATTTTGATAGTTTACAAAGTGGAGATAAGGTAGTAATGGTTTGTAATGATTATTTTGATGGTGATAATTCAGATTTAGTTTATGGTGAAATATATTATGATGATGAGCATAATCATTTTTTCTTTTTTAATAACAGTATAGAAGGTACAACTCCTTATAATGGATATATGCTACCTGGATATAGATATTCTTGGTCTTTAGGTCTACCAGGTGATGAAAATAGTGATCATTGTATGATTCATAAAATTATTGTAGATAATAAACCATTGAGATTTAATGATGATATATTAGATGAAGAAAATTTAGAATCTGTTTGGGATTTTAATCTACCATTGAGAAATAATCCACCTGTTGAATTAGAAACATGGCAATCTAAATATAATGAAACTTTTAAACTTGCTAAAGAAGCTAACTTTGCAATTGTTCTTTATTTAGATGATGTTTTAGTAAAAGACATAAGTAGGGAAGAAATTTCTAAAGAAAGAAAAGATATGAGAAAAGATGCTTTAGCTTTAATGAGTAATGAGGATGTTAAAAAAGCAAATGTTAAAAGATACTTAGAAAAATTATTTGGTAAGTTAGGAATTGAAAAAGATAAACAAGAATTAAAAAATCTTAATAGTGTAGTTAAATCAACCATTTTAGGAGAATACTTTTTAATGTTAAATTATGATTCTTCTTTCATTAGTAGATTGACTGATTTTATAAGAGCATTATATAAAGTTATGTCAAAAGATGATGAAGAATATTACTTTGGTAGTTTAGTCGATATTTTTAAAAGAATTAAGAAAAAACGTTTAGAACAATCTACATTATATGATAAAAATATAAAATATATTAAATCTTTACAGGTAGATAATAGTGATAAGATAAATGAAATACTTAAAATATTTCTTAAAATAGGTAAATCAGTTTCTGATTATTTTAATGATAAAGAGGTAAATAGTATTGAGGATCTTAAATCAATTCAATTACAATTAAGAATGATTTTAGATTTATCACAAGATGATATTTTTTATTTATCATCATTTATGGCAAATCTATTATCGGTATTAGATGAAGATAATTCAAGTGTAGCAAGACGTGTAATAAGAACTTACTCTGATGAAGATTATGAAAAAGATCTTAAAAAACTAGAGAAGTTAGAAACAATAATCAATAGAGACTTTCTAAAAAAGTAAGTACAAGTCATTTTGTCTAGCTTCTAATTCAGTTAAAAGAAAAACACATTCTCTTCTTAAATCTTTTAGTTTTAGAAAATCTGCAGTACTACTTACTTTAGATAATTGATCGTTAAGATTTTCAATCTCTATTTTTATAAGATCCATCATTAAAGTCATTTCTTTGATTATATCACCTTTTAAATCAAGTACTAAAGATTTAAAATAAGGGTTTGTCATAATAATCGCTTTATAATCAGTAGAAGCAAAGTTCTTCATAATTCTTTTAAGGGTTTCTATGACTTCATCCTCAGTACTTGAAAGGTGTAGTTTATCCAGATATTCTAATAAGCTTAACTTCATAAACTATATATTTCGATGCATCTCTCTAGTAAGGTCCCTTTCTTTGATAGTTTCTCTCTTATCCCAAGTCTTCTTACCTTTAGCAACTGCTATTTTTATTTTAATTCTATTGTGTTTAATAAACATACCAAGTGGAATTGCGGTTGTGCCTTTGTCTTCCAGCTTTCTTTTAATTCGAGTAATCTCTTTTTTATTTAAAAGAAGTTTCTTATCACGATTTTCTTCGTGTTTATCTAAACTATGTGCTGACTTATAAGCAGCTACTTTTAGATTTTTTATCCAAACTTCATTATCTTTTATATAAATGAAAGCATCCACCATAGTAACATTTCCCATTCTAACGGACTTTACTTCACTTCCGACCAATACAATACCAGCCTCATATTCCTCTATGAAGTTATATTCGTATCTCGCCCTTCTATTTAATGCTATCATATTTTTATAATTTTATCGGAATCTCCTTCCCTGTTTTTAATAATTTTTATTATTTTATCATCATTCTTTTGAGTTATCATTAAACCCAAGTCTGAACAAAATAAAGGTGATGAACCACCCATAAATGAATCTATTCCATTTTTATGGGTAGAAGTTATAGTTGTATTTAACGGACAAGTAATTATTAACTTAGTTTCACAAATTCTTTTACCATTTCTATTATCTCTTAAATACTCTCGTATTGGATATATAGTTTCTTCTATGGCTCTTGAGTCTGTTATATCTTTATTAGTAAAACTATTTCTTTCTCTAAAAAGAGTTCTTATATCATTTATATCTAATAATAGATAATCGACTTTTTCTTCATCATTTAAAACCTGTTCAATTTTCATGTCTCTAAAAATAGATTTCATAGAAAAAGATGAACTTAAATCTATTGTCTTGGTTCTCCCAAGATTAGAAATAATTTCATCTTTAATTCCTTCATCTGAAAATCGATAACCAATTAAGGTTGTCTCATTTTTACTAATTAGATCATATAAATAATCTATAGTTTCCATTATAGATATTGTTCTACAAGTTCAGACAATTTTTCTTTAGTAGTCATACCAACACTTCTATCTACAATTTCTCCATCTTTATAGATTAAGATTGTAGGGATGTTTCTGATGCCTAACTCGGCAACTTTGTCACCATTTGGGGTTGCATCTAATTTACCAACTGCAACTCTTCCTTGAAAATCAATTGAAAATTGATCTACAATTGGTGCAATTTGACGACATGGTCCACACCACGTTGCCCATATATCTACTAAAGCTACTCCACTTTCTACAAATCCGTTATAGTTTGTTTCATTTAATTCTGTTATAAATCCCATAATTTATTATTTAAAGTTTTTTATTATATTATTTCTTTGTGAAAAGTTTAAAATTCACAAGATACACAATCACTTTGACTAACCTCTATCTTAGATAAAATACTTTCTACTCTAAGATTATGAAATTCATCAACTATTTCTTTTCTTACTGAAAGTTCATAAAGTAACGCGGTTGAATCATCAATCTCTTGATTGGGTTCAATAGTATGTTTTTCTAATATTGAGAAAGCAATTGTCGGATCTTCCTTATATCGTTCTAATAGAAGTTTTATTATTGAAACTTGTTCAGTTAGTTTATAACCTCTTAGATTAAGAATTGTCTTTGGTAGAAATTGAATTGTCTTTGATAATAATTTCATATCTTCTACATCAATTCCACCATCTACATAATCTTCATTTATAAATAAAGGTCTCAACTTATTCCATATATCTACCAATTCTGGTTTCATATAAATATTTCTTAAATAAAATAAGAAATCATCACCTTTATGAATTGTAAGTAGATTATTATCTAATAATACCTCTTTTTTAGTTTTTAAAGTCCATAGATTTACATCTTTGTCATATGTCGTTTTGACGTGTGTCATACATTCAAGATCTTGTTCTATTGTGAAATAGTTATCAAGTATTTTATGATTATTGAATAGATTGAAATATCTATCTTGAAATCTAACTTTATAAATATCTTGAAGCTGACGTGATAAAACACCTTGAACAATCTCTAATTCAAATAAATCTAAATCAACTTTCAGTTCTTCTGACTTTTTAACAATTCTAATTGCTGTATGACACGGTGTTTTCAAATTAGTTATTTGTAATTTACCTGTATTTAAGAACTTCTCAAATTCTGGTGTCCAATAAAACTTATCTTCTTCAATTGAATACCCGATTGCGGTACAATTTATATCAAATGATTTGATAATGATTTCTGGATTATGAGTATTTGATTTATAACTAACGTAATTGAATATACCTTCTGTAGTTGATTCACAAATAGAGTAGTAGTTTTTGGCTCTATCAATAAATCTTAGTCCAGAATAATCATCATACCAAACATTTTCTTCATCTTCTTTAAATGAAAAGAAATACTCTTTTTTATCTTCGTTATAGCTTTCTAAGAGTCCATCAAACAAAAAAACATCAATATCATTGATGATTGCTTTTGTTCCGGAAACTTCTTCCCAGATAAGATTTGAAATAGAACCACCTGCGATAAAACCTCTTTTGGGTAATCCCCATTGTGATTTTATTTTATCAAGAGCTCTTTTGGCTAACTGTTCAACATCCATTATTTTTCTATTTTAATGTTTAAAACTTTTGCTACGTGGTCATTTATTGTTCTAACAGGAGAATCAGGAGAAGCCTGATTTACATCATTTACTTCTTCTGATTGGTCTTCTGTTGTTTGTTTGTCTTTATTCATTAGTCTAAATACATTTCATCTATTTGGTCAAACTCTTTCTTAGATTGTTCCATCAAAATCTGACGACCATTTCTAATTTGAGATTTTATTGTAGATAAATTCTTTCCTAACTTATCTGCAATGTCTTTATATTGCATTCTGTCTATCTCTCTCATTATAATAACTGTCTTATACGGTTCTTTTAATTCAGAGATATGTTTTTTCATTACATCTGCTTTTTGTGCAAAAACATTATGTACGGATTCATAACTTTCTGTTTCTTGTATGAAATCTTTTAAAGTAGTTCCTTCATCATCAAACTCAATGTCTAATGATATGTTTCTGTTTTCAAGTTTTTTATCTTGTAAAGATAAGTTTTTTGCGATTGTGAATAACCACGTTGAGAATTGTGATTTTTCTTTTTGATACATTTCTATTTTTTCCAGAGCTATCATAAATGAGTCTGTCGAAATGTCTTCTGCTTTTTGTACATCATTACAAATTCTTGATGTAAAGTAGATTAGTTTTGGATAATACTTTTGGTAAAGTGTTGCGAAGTCTTTACCGGTTCTTTCTTTAAAAATTTTCTCTTGTTCAGAGAATGGGGTCGTGCTTAATTCCATAGATTGCTTTTGATTTTTCTAGTTGACTTGCCGTCAATTGCTTTTGATTGATTGATTTTGATTGATTTTATGCTTGTAATTTAATTCTAATTGCCCGTAATAATATTATATGATATATATATTAAAAAGTTCTTATTTCCTTAAACTTTATTTAATTTTCTTATCCAATCTATGAACGTATGTTTTTCTGGAGTTTCAAAGTTATAACTCGACCAAATGTTTATAGGAGTAGTTTCTTCTTTAAGAACTTCATTTATTTTTATATCTCTAATATACGATTTACTTTCAAATAATTCCTTAATAAGTTCATTTAATTCATTAGAATTAAATACTAATTTACTAAATCTTTCTGCGGTAAATCCTTTACTTACAAGGTACTCAAAGCACATAGGAGCTAGTTCTTCTTCAGGTAGTAAATAAGATCTACCACCATGTAAGTCTAACTCATTCTCAAAAGTTCCAAACACAAGATAATAAAAATCTTCATCCTTATTGAAATCTTCCCAAAATGATACTATTTCACTATATAATGTATCACCACAATGACCGTCGTCGTCATAATAATCACTGCCATCAAATTCATCTAATGGTCCTAATCGACTGAGCATAAACTCTCTAATTTCTTTTAATGTCATATTTATTTAAGTATTTGTTCAATTTTATCATTACGTTTCTTTGCTAAGTCGTCTTCAATCCATTCAATACCTTCTGACTTTAACCAAGTATTATTGATCATACCCTTAATTCGATCTTTAGTTAAATCAGTATTAAACTCTGATTGATCTGCGGTCATAGAAATAACCTCTACTTTAGATCTTGCAGAAGTTTTTTCTAGTTCTCCTAATTCAAATTGAACATCAAAAGATTTACCACCAACAGTAGTATAAGTATTTGTAAAAATACCTCTTCTTAAAAATTTCTCTTTAACTTTCTTATCTTTTGAGTTTGATAAGAAGTAAAGACAAGTAGAACTCACACCTAGTATGAGTCCTATAAATATCCCTAACCAAATCATTATTTTTTATTTTTGTGTTTATCTTTTCTTAATTCTAACTTTGCTTGTTTGAAAGCAGAAGTTAGTTCAGCACTGGCTTCTCTTTTAATATATTTTCTTTGTGTATAGTCATAGTGTCTACCTAAATCACAATCTCTAAAATTATGAATAGTTAAGATTGCTTTAATCCACTCTAAATCATTTGATCTAGCAAAAAAGTAGTTCTTATTATTGATAATATATTTTTTGAAATCATCAATGTCAAATTTTGTATTATTTAGATTACGTACATGATTACTTCTAAATCTTTCACTATCTTCAAATTGAGGGTACATATTGATAATAGTCAATACTGCATTATCCATTGGATCTAATTGATCCAATAAAGATTTTAATTGTAAATCCCTCTCATTACTAACCTTAGCTTGATCTACCATTGCTTTATACTCAGCAACTGTACCAGACTCACTAATACTATAAACTTGATAGGTCATTTTTGCAACCCAACTATTTTCAAAATCCGATCTTGAAATCAGTCGTTTTATGTTATTCAAAAACGTTGTTTCTGATCTATAAACAGAATCACCTAGTACATAAATTTTATCTCTCTTTAACTTCGCCATTTAATATTTCTTTTAATCTGTTTTCTCTTAATTCTTTTACAATCAAACTTTTGTCCTTATTAAACTCGTGGTAGTAGCGAAATTTATAAGAATTTAAAATAGTACGCAATTGGTCTCTATTCGCTTTATGAAGATTCTTAATGATACCTTCTTCAACATTTTTGAAAGTAGCGGCTTCTATATTAGAAGAAAAATTCTTAGCTCTAACTGTAAAGTCTTGTAAATCTAATATGTCTTTTTGAAGTTTCTCTAATCTTTCAATAATTGCTTCTGTTATATCTCCTTTCATTATGATAATAATTTTTCTAATTCTTCTACTGTTAAGATTACAACTCCAAGAGAAATCGCTTTAGTTTCTTTACTTGAACCGGAACCTTTTGCTTTCATTACTAAATATGTTGTAGTTTTAGAAACAGAACCAGCAACTTTACCACCACGTGATTCAATTACTTCTTCTAAATCTTTTCTACGAACACCAGTAAATACAAATGATTTACCTTCTAAATCTGTACCAACTTTTACTGCTTCTACTTTTTGGGCAATTGTAACCGGAAGATTTCCTACAAATGTAAAGAAATTATCGTAATTATCCACAAAAACTTTTGCAGAAATTTCAGCAAATCCTTCAATAGCCATAACTTGGTCAACTGTAGGTTTAGTTGTAAAGTGCTCTAATAAAGCTAATTTCTTACTACCTAATCCTCTGAACAAACCTGTGGCGTGTTGAAGTTTAGATAATTGAACGTCTTTAATAGATTTTTGAATTGAGTTATAAACAATCTGAGCTTTTCTTTTACCAAATCTGTCAATCTTCTCTAATTGAGATTGACTAACATTTAAAATGTCTTCGATTGTTTGGTAACCAGCATCCCATAATTGAGTGATAATACCTTCTGACACATTGTCTGCTTCTAAGATTTCAAAGAAAGCAATGTTTTGTTTTAACTTTTGATCGTCAGTTTCTGTTAAAGTAACTAACTCAATACCATTCTCATTCCAATCGATGTCTGTACCTTCAACAGTTGGCATAACAAAGTCAACAGTTTGTAGTACTTCAACAATCAATGGAATAACCATACCACTTCTTTTAACTACAACTTTCGCACCAATTCCTAAACCCATATCTTTTACGAATTTAGCATTGTTACCAGTTACGTTAGAAACAGTAACACCGTCTAATTTAATAGGAGTAATATGTAAAACAGGTTTTAAGAGACCGTGTTTAGAGATATTCCAAGAAATACCTAAAACATCAGCTTCGGCTCTTTGTTCAAATGAGTCGTGTTTAAATGCACGTGCATAACAAGGATTATTAGAAGAAGTCTCACGACCTAAACTTTCTTGTAATTCAAGATCATTTACTTCAAGAATTATACCATCAATTTCATAGTCAGTAGACCATCTTCTGAATAATTCAATTAGTAATTCTTCGGTAATATCTTTTGCAATAAATAAATGATAGTTTACTTTAACTTCTTGACCAGTGTTTAACATATCTAATATGTCTGACTTAGTTCTAAAGTTAAATCCTTCATTTGGTATAGCACCATATTTAATAAATTGTAAATCTTTTAGGGGTTCAGTTACTTCTTTTGAGTTAAGTAAACCGGCAACTAAGTTTCTTGGATTAGCAAACTCTGCTGAGTATTTGTCTGTAAAAACTTGTTTAGGCATGATAACCTCACCGTAAGTATATGAGAAAGGATCACTTTTTAAAGATAAGTGATTTTGTATTAGTTTGTAGTGTTCATCTGACTTCTGACCGAATTCACCATCACCTCTAGTCCAGGTGTTTGTATTGATTTCGTCATGACATAAAGAAAGTCCGTCATATTTTGGAGTACATACAATTTCTGCGTTACGACTAATACCTTTTAGTCTTAACCAGTTTTGTATATCTTCAATAGTTTTTATTTTATTCATAGAAGCCATGTCGATTGGTAACTTTGACTTTCTAGTTTCGTCGATAACTTCTAATCCTACTTTAGAGAAAAATTCATTCTCTGGGTCGTATGAAAAAAGTAAATCAACCATATCATCATAATCTTTATCTGACATGATTGCATTACCAGTTCTATAAGCTAAATTTGCTTCTTCTAATTTTGCTACTATTTTATCTATCATAATTATTATATTTCTACAAATATACGAAGTTATATTAGTTTTTCCAAACTTTTATCACGATTATATGATTTTTCATCATAAACCTCGATAACATATCCTTCTATTTTGAACTCACTTGCCCATTTGTCATAACCTGTTTTATATCTTGGATGTTTCTCCAAAACTTTTTCAACTGCTTCTTCTTTGTTTTCTGCTACTACTTGAAAACTTGGTAGTGGACCACTATGCCAACCGCCATCATTAAATGTTACATCATATATTTTCATGACACAAATATACAAAATAAAACTTAAAGAATAAACAAAATTTAATATATACTAAAAAATCAAAGATCATAAAATGGTTCAAAGTTCATTTCCAAAAGTAGCGGATCAAATAATAACGTATAATAAAAATATTGTTGAGATTTTATCAAAAATAAATTCTTTACAGACAACAACAGATCCATCAGTAACTTTACAAGTATATGATGAGAATGGAGTATTAAGAAATTATACACTACCTTCTTTTACTTCTTTAAAAGCAGATATTGATAGGTTAAATAATAATATCAATTCTCTTTATAGTATTGATGCAGCAGGTGCTTTAATTCAAACATCAACTCAAAATAAATATAAAAAAATTATAACTGTTGATTTGAATAGAGATCCTACTCCAGTTGGAAGTTTAGGATCTTTAACTACTTTTAAATCAGCGCCTAACTGGTTCTTTGACTCTCTTATGGATCCAATGGTTTCAGTAGAGCTTGATTTATCTGGTAAAATTGAAGATAATGTTAGAAAGTGTTTAATTAGAAGATATATTATTGATTTTGCGAAAAACGCAGATGGTACATTTACTACACTTGGACAATCTGCTTTAAATAGTTATAATCAATTATTTAGAGGAAATGGAAATATAGTTTTATCAGAATTTGAAAACTGGTATAGTACAACTACTGGTTTGGTTAATCCAAGTAATCCTAAATATGATGAACAAATGTTCGACTTAGAACCTAATAATTTACTATATGATGGTCAATTTAGTGTTTTAAGAATACAAGAAGATAGGTTAAATAGAAAGCTTTGGTATGTTTTAGATACTTTAGATTACTTAATAGTTGATACAAATCAAACTCAGAAGTTATCCAATGGTGATGAAGTTATTATAAACTCTGATAAAACATCAACAAGATATAGAATACTAGAGGTTTCGACTGCAGAGTCTAATCCAAGAATTAGAGTTGAAAGAATTGAGGGTATTGAACCAATACCTGTTGGAATTGGAACATTAAAAGTTTATTCTTCTGTTATCTATACTAAAAGGGTTAGAGTAAGTGTTGGTTATAATGAGAGAAATGTTCTTTTCATTAAACCAGTAAATGCGGATAATAATTTGGTTGCAAAGAGATGGAGCTTAGGTACAGGTTATTATACAAATGATTTAAGATTGGATTCCTCTTCTACTGCAAATGGATTATCAATGGAACAATTTTATATTGATTATGTTTATGATTATGGTGTAGTTTTACAAGATTTAGTAGCTAAAAAAACTCCTAATTCATTAGCAGGTACTCCATTATCACCAACATTAACAACTGATAACTTTAGGGTAGTTCAAATTAATAAACACCTTACTGATACACCTGATTCTAATTTAATAAAACAAAAACATAATTATCAATTATCTTTAAAATCAGAGATACAACAAATACAAGAAGCAATTTTAGCTAGAAATAAAGCAGGTAAATTTACTAAGTTTAAATCTGACTCTGCTAAAAAACAATCAGATTTAGAGATACAAGATTTAACTAATAAAAAGGATAGTAAAAGTAAATTACTTGCGTCAGTAACACAAGAAATTATTGATTTATCAAAAGATCCTAAAAATAAAATTGCTCCTAAATTTAGTGTAAGAGGTTTCTGGACTATTCCAAGTGCAGTTGTAACTACTGGTACTAAACCACAAGAGATCGTTCAATTTAGAGTACAATATAGATATACTAGTACAGATGGTAGAGAAGCACCAGTAGATACATTTACAATTACAGATTCTCAAAGTAGAGCTTCTTACTCTAACTGGAATGAGTATAAAACAGATGCTAGAAAAAGAGAGTATAACAGTACAACTGGTGAGTACACATGGGCAATTGAAGATGTTACTAATGCAGATACACCAAATATTAATCAAATAGATATTCCAGTTCAATCAAATGAAAGAGTTGATATTAGAATTAAATCTATTTCCGAAGTTGGTTGGCCAGAATCTCCTGTTGAATCTGATTGGTCAGAAATTATTACAATTGATTTCCCAGATGATTTAAACACTATTGCTAATGAAAATGATTTCATTTTAGCAGCGGCAACAAAAGAAGATCTAAAAGTAAGTGTTAATTCAGAATTATCCGCAAAAGGATTAGATAATCACTTAGCAGATACCGTAACTGTAAACAATGTTACATTTCATCATGAGGCTAAAAAGATTTTATCAGGTTTCCAAGATGAGAATGGAGTATCATTAGACTTGTATGCGTACATTCAAAAATTAACTGATAGAATTACTTCATTAGAAGAGAAAATCACAAGAGCTAAAGGTGAACTTCAGATTATTATTCTTAGAAATAATCAAGAATTTATGGTTAGTAATGGTTCAGAGACAACATTTAATGTTGAGTGTGAAGATTACTTAACTACATTTACTGGACAAGGTGCACCAACTGGTAGAGTTTATGAGAATAATATTTATGTTATTAAAGATTTTGTTATGAAGGTAAAAAATAATGCAAAAGAATCGGCACTAGGTTTATTATCAAATAGAACATATTTAGGAAATTCTGACACTGTTTATAATCCATCGACACCACAAGTATTCTGGGTTAATAATCAAGATGAATTAAAAACAAATGATGTGATTAGTGGACAAACAAGAACTCAAATAGATAATCAATTTATTTGGTCGGTAAACTATGATTCAATTACACAAACTACAGTTGCAAAATTATCAGAAAATATTGGTAATAGTTTTAATAATTCTACAGTTAATTCAAACTCAATCACAAGTGTACTTTCTACAAATGATTATAATGTTGGATATAATGAACAATCAATATTAGCATTTATTGGTAAAAATAATTCATTATTAGATCCTTCGAAATGGATTGATACTACTGTATCTGTTTCGTCAACAACTAAATTCTTGACTACTATACACCCAGTTGTAAAAGACTTAGAAAATATTCAAGAGTTAAATAGTGATAAAGTTAAAACAATTGCACCAGGTGATAAAAATTCAGTTATAATACCATTAAATATTTATTTCAAATTAAATTCACTTGATACAAGTTTAACAGGTTTAAATTATCAATATGTTGACTTCAATAATGCAACAAAAACTGTTAAGCACGTTAAGAAATTAAAATTCTTCTTAGAGAATGAGTCTGAGAATAGACCATTTGTATTTACTCTTAAATTTAACTTAAATAGAAATAAAGTTATTGTTAGAAAGTTTAATTCAACTGGTGGTGGACCTGCTTATATCGATGATTGGTCAACATCAAGTAAAAAATAATATTTAAAAATTGAGAAGCTTTGGTTTATTAAGAACAAATGTTGGATTAACAACAAATATAAAAGTCATGGTTGATACTAATTACAAACTAAGTTTAGATAGTATTGACTCTGATGTTAATTTATCATTTGATAAGTTTAAAAAAGTTTCCTTTACAAAAGATAATTACTATGATGAGTTGATTCCTTATTTCTATAAGGATTTACCTGCAGATATTGCATTTACTATTAAGTATGAGAATGATTCTGAAAGTATGTCAGATGATTTTAAAAACCAATATGATGAGTTATATAATTATGGTGCTCGTAATATAGTTAATAATAAAAACTATACAGAAGAGTATGAGTATTTTGCTCCTTTATATATTACTAAAAATGGATTACCTAAAAAGTTTATTGTTTTTAGAGTAGATGGTTCTGGTATTGGTAATCTAAGAAAAGATAACTTTAAAAGTGAGATACTTAAAAAATTAAAAACTGTTAAACTATTTGATTTAACTAAAGAAACAGTATTGGGAGAATGGATTGCTAAAAACTTTATTGATAATAAATACTTTCCTGATTCACCATTAGATATTGATTTTAGAAACTTAGAATTTTGTAGATGGAATGGTATTGATTATCAGAATGGTGGATATACATATAAATCATTGTTTATTGATGATATATTAGATGAAGAAAAAGAAATTTATGAACTTGAGAAATTCGTATTTGATTCGTATAAAAACAATAAAGTTGTTTTTCCAAACATATTAAACTTTTCATTCTTATTTGATGACACTCCTTCTACACCAGAACTTAAAAGAAAGTGGTCTATAAATAGATATTATGGATTTTATTTAGAAGATTTGGAATTTGTTACATCAATATCACCATATCTTCCGATTGGATTACAATCTGATATACAATTACTACCAGGAAATGTATTATATTCTGCAACTAGTTCTAATCCATTTGTTCAAGATTGGAGTGATAAAAAACCATTTTATGTTGAATATAATGGAACTTATTATAAAGTAGAACAATTTACAGAAACAACAACTAATCAATTAGTTAAAGTGAATAATCCATTAAGTACTGCCGAAAGTAGAACTAAAAAAGATTTAGGATTTAGAACCTCTAAAAACTCTATTAATAATGATGTAATTAAAAAGTCAGTAACTACAAATACTAAATCAGCAGTAGAAGAGTTTGGTGATGTTATTGTTACGAAATATAGACTTATATCAGACTTAGATTTAAGTGGATTAACCGCTTCTAGTTTAAACCAAAATTTTGGTCAAATAGATAATACAAATAGATTGATTCGTGATAATAATATTAATTTTGAAATTAGTACTTTTGATGATCAAGATAGTAATATTGGAGTTTGGCTAATAGAGATTGATGGCATTTATCATAACTTGATTAAAGATGGCACTTCTTTAAAACTTAGTACTGATTATTCCTTTACTTTTAATCAAAATGACTTTTCTTATAAAGTTGCAGGAAAATCAACAAAGGTTAGTACAGTTGTTGATTTTAACAATGTGCCTAAAAAGTTTCCTATTTATCGAGTAAAATTCACTGATATTAAAGATTTTGATACTAGAATTGTTGATACAGAGTTTTCAAAGTATGAGTATGAAGAATATGATAAAATAACCAAAACTGATGAAACAAAGATGTATTTAGAAAATATTCTAAGTAATTCAAGTCCTATAGATTTAGATGACTTTATTTATAAAGATGAGGTTGTTAATATTCCAGTTTCATCAGAATATACTGCTAATTATGAAACTTTTAAAATAGATACAGAATTATCAGAGATATGGAGAAAGAATTCAGTTTATTGTAGATGGGGATTTCAAAAATCTTTATCTGCTAATGATATGCCATATTTATTAAATAACTCTTTAATATTTGAAGACTTTAACAGAACTACGAATATTATGGATCCATTTCCTAAAAGAGTAGAAAGAAATCTAGATTATTTTTATACTATAAATTCAGCAACCTCTTCTTATTTACATCACACTTTACACGTAGAAAATGTAGATAATGGTAAGATTGATACTAATTTTAGATTTAGTTTAGAGAAGTATTTAAACTTTGGAACTTTTTCACATGATTATTTCACATATTTATTTAGTAAGAAGTCAAGTTTTTTAAATGATAAGATTCAAAAAAATACTACCAAGTATTCCTACTTTAATGTAGGAGATGATTCTGTACCAAATCATACTTTATTTAGAGGATTAAGATTTGATCTTTATGAAGTAGATGGTGTTAGTTTAAACTCTAATAATCAAATAGATAAAATAAATATTAAGTCTTCAAACAAGTTTAATGATTATAAGTTTTCTATTTTATTATCTGATAATGATTATCAACCAGTATTTGCAACTAATTCAAATCAAATTATTGGATTGACACAATCTCTAAATGATCTTCAATGGAAGGTATTGAAGGAGTGGAGAATAGATACTCAATATAGTGGTGATGATATTGTCATTTATCATGATATGTTATTTGTTTTAAGTGGTTCACAATCTAAGAATAGTCCAGTTGCTAAAATAGGTGATAAATTGGTATCATCAAATCCAATTACACAAGGTTTTCAGTTTTATTCAGAAACGTCTAGTTATAAGACAATATTTTGGAATCCTAATGTTAGTAAAACATATGTTTATAATTCAGGTGAATACTACTATAGTTCTAGTGGTAATGTGGACTTCTGGAATCCAAGTATTGCATATCAAATAGGTGGTATAGTTTTCTTTAAAGCAAAGTATTACTCATCATTACTAGATGATAATAGATATAATCCATTGGAATCAGTTGGATGGAATGAGATCTCGGTTTTACCTAATGGTAAAGTATGTAAATGGACATTGATAGAAGTTTGGAATCCAAAAAAGAATTATAGTTCTGATAGTTATACTATATATGATAATGAGGTATATTATCTCCCAGCAAGTTTAACTATTCCTTTACAAGAGTCATTAAAACAAAAAAATAATAGTAATGTTTCTAGGCCACCAATACAAACAAGTTCCTGGGTAAAACAATCATCAAATACAACATCAAACTACGTATTGAATAATGTAATTGAAATGAATGATTCTTATTATTTGTGTGTTGTTGGAAGTAATATTTCTACATTAGATAATAACATTATTATTTACATCAATAAAAAATGGAAAAATGTTTTAATTAATATAAATATAGCGGATAATACCTATACAAACATCTCAGAGACAAATAGAGATGATTTATATGATATTCTTTATAAGAAATTAACCGCACTTAATTTTACAAATGCAATAAATGATATTACTAATAAATATGGTTTCTCTGACTATATTTCATATATAATTACTGAAGAGGATGGAACAACTAAAAAGTATGGATATGAATTCTATGACTCAATATACCAATTACAAACAATAGATCCTCCTAAATATCCGAATGGTATTATTAGAAAAATAGAAAATATCAAAGATCTACCTTACTTAATTAGATGTGAAGAAGCAGATAAGTTAGATGTTAAAGTTGATTCTCTAATAAAAAGAGCGGTTCAATTACCAAATACTTTAAATCCATTTAGAAAATTAAATGATGGTAAGATAATTGATCTAACACAATTAAATTATTACAACAACATTCCAGTTGCTGCAAATATTATTGAAAGTCAGTTTGAACCAAAGGTATTCGAGAACTATCACGGTAATAAAAATATAGTCACTAACGACATTTATAGATATAGTGGTTACTATACACCTATCTTCTATGAAATTCAATTATTTGAAAGAAGCGAGTTCGATTTAGGTAACTATAAATTTGATCTTAGTTTAACTGATTTTGGTCTAATGAAAGAAAGAAAAGTTAGAAAAATAAATAGAAAAGGTAGTCAGTTAAGATTGGCAAATCTTAATGATGAAAAATCAATTTATCCGATGTTAGATGAATTTGGTTATTCGGTTTATGATTTTTTTATATTCTCATCAACTTGGGACTTAAAGTATTATTTAGAAACAAGTCAATTAAGTAAAAGTAATAATTACTTAGAAAGGTATACTATTGATGAAAATGTAGTTAATAATTTACAGGATGTTACTATAACTACTTTAATACCTACTGATATAGGACAAATACAAAATAATAATTAACATGAGAAGAACTTATATATCACCAGAGTACCAAAATAGAGCAGTCTATGGTACATTAAATATGGTTGAAGAAAGTACATTTTTTGGTGCTAAAATGCTTGAAGTTGAAGATACTATTTCTATTGACAATCAAGATATTATTTACTACCAAAAGTTAAATGGTGAACAATTAGATTTTTCGGTTGAATCTTCTTTATCTTCTATTGTTTATTCATCTTCTACTAGTAAATCAGATAATCATACGTTAGAACTTGATACTACACAACCAAAGTATCAATTAGATAATAATACTAGATGGATAATAACTATTGATTTAAAAACAATTATTACAGATTATTTATATGCAACTCTTAAAAGGTATAGAACTTTTGAAGGAGTTAGAAATGATATGACTATGTTTAATGACATTAATGTTGGTATTAGAAATTATATACAGTTTAATGTTTTAAATAGATATAAACTTAAAAATGTAGATCTTTATGTTAGATACCAAGATTTAAGAAATCAAAGTTTATTAAGATATAAGAATAATTGGGATAATACTATTATAAATCCAACCTACAAGCTTATTAAATTTCAAACAGAAACAGAGTTTGATGGTTCTTCTATTAAAATTACTTTCAATCAGGAAAAACCAAGTAATACATATAGTATGGATTATTACTTTAACATTTTATTTGAAAAAATCTAAACTTATTATTTACTTATTCATAAATATAATATGAATAATGAAGAATTAAACGAACACTTAGCGAACTTTTTAAAGATGTTTAAGAATAGACCTTATCATCTAGCTAAATATTTAATTGATAATTCTGCACTGAACAAATCTTTCATTAACAAAATTGTAAAAAGTGGTAAACTTGAAGATAAAAAACCGGAAGTTTATTTAACTGATATTTCAGAAATGGAAGATTATTATAGTTCTATTTTAGACCCTATTAAAATAGGTAATAAAACCGTAGAAGAAGTCACTAAAGAAATCAACGATAAGATGGATGAACTTATCAAAAATGAGAAATTTGAAGAAGCGGCGAAACTTAGAGATTATATGAGTAAAAAATCTATAAAAAGAACCAAATAAAAAACAACTTTTTTAAAAATCACACTAAAACATAAACACTAAAACAATTATATGACAAACGAAATTTTAAACCCAGAAGTAGGAAACCCAGACTTCGAGCTTTTATTTGAAGAGAAAAGCTACAAAAAAGGTAGAAATATGAGTGATAAAGATCTTGATGCTCTTTACAACTCTATTAAATTAGAAATACCACAAGTAGGTAATGTGGTTAGATCTAAGTACCAAGGTGTTATGGCAAATCAGTTTGTATTTAGCGTTGACGGATTCAAAGATGATGTTAGAGTTGAAGACAAACCAGGTGAAGCTAAATACCTTAAAAATTGCAACACTGGAGATGAGGTTGATGTTTTAATTACCGAGATAAATCAAGGTCAATATTTCATCAAAGGAAGTATAGCTTCTTTATATGAGTCAAGAGCTCATGAAAACCTTAAATCTCTAGAGGAAGGAGAATCAGTAACAGCCTATGTTAGAGCTCTTAACCCAGCTGGTTACGATGTTGAAATTACAAATGGAGGAGTAACTCTTCCAGGATTTATGCCAAATACCTTAGCTGGT
>Ga0181344_1000381_pt1 | contig 17947 bp, 25 predicted proteins | sample Su13VDMLBDD_FD_130098 | JGI IMG/M metagenome (GOLD analysis project Ga0181344, IMG submission 130098) | Freshwater viral communities from Lake Michigan, USA - Su13.VD.MLB.D.D | ecosystem: Environmental > Aquatic > Freshwater > Lake | place: USA: Michigan | collected 2013-07-15
ACTTTGCCAAAATCTTTTTTTGCGTCAGCCATGTTGCCCCCCTGATTAACGTGAAGTTACTTTGACGCTGAACACAGCGGTGGTTTTGGTGTGGCGTGCAATCTGCTCGGCAGTTGCGCCCAACTCAGCCAACAAGGCTTTGTTGTCAACCACGGAGCGGTTGGATTCGATGTAGGTTGCTTTAAAGAGGTTGCCCTCAATGACTTTGTCGCCACCAGCAGAGGCGGTGTCTTTGATGTTGTCTTTGATGGCGTCGGCTTGCTTAGTCAACTCAGCAATCTGAGCCAAGAGGTTACCGAGTGTGTCTACTGCTGTGAACTGAATGTCGTTTGATTTCATGATTCGCTTTCGTTTAGTTGCCTGACTGCCTGATTGCTGTCAGTGATGCTAGTTTAATCTCAAATTAAACGTGTCGACAAGAACTTTTTAAAAATATTTCTAAGGAAAACCCTAATGTTGCAAAAATACAACCGCTTTACTCGCAAACCGTAATGCCCAGCAGGCGGCGGGTGTCGTCCAACAGGTCTTGCTCGGTAAACCCCATCAGCTTAGGCCACGCCTTTGTCCCGACCCCGTGTATGCCGCTCAGGGAGCCGCGATGGTGGGCTGGACATAGTGGGATGACGTCCATGTGGCTTGCGCGCCTTCCTGCCCCTGTTCCAGCCCTTGGGTGGTGCAATTCGGCGGGGGTTCCCTCAAACCCAAACCGCCTGCATACCGCGCACCCCAGTTCAGCCACCCTGCTCATGTGTTGTTTTTCTGCCTTGGTGGTCATTGCTTCCCCTTGGTAAAGCCTGCGCGGTTCTTGAGTTCATGGCAGGTCAGGCATCGCCATTGGGGAGCGCCCCTGCTATTCCTGCCCTTTACCTCTGCGGGTTGCTTGCGGCACACCTGACACGTTGATTGCTTGTCAGTCATTGGTGTCCTTCTTGAGTCGCTCATTGCGTGAGCCTGCCTCAAACCCCGCAAGGTATGCGCGGCGCTCCACGTCGTACTGCTCTGGTCGGTGGCTATGCTCCCATTCATCAAACGATTCAACGCTGGTCTTCAGTGAAACAATCTGGCGCTTGCGCCAACCCTGAGCCTTGTCAATTCGCTCAAACTCCTCGTCTTCTGGTGTTGTCGCCATAGCCATCCTCCAAAGTGAATAAAACAAAAAGAATAACCCAACCAAAAACAAGACGTGGTTGTGAAAAATCCACCCATCAGCCAAGCAGACCACCCAAGCCAGAGCGTGGATGACTCCCCATTGAAAGATATTAAAAGGCATATCTGTTGGAGCAAAGAACGTCGATAACTGTCTCTGCGGTGTAACCGTTGACATAGCGCTTGCCGTATATCACGCGAGGGCGCAAGCCAGCTTCTTGGCAATCCTTGATGGCATCAATCTGCTCACCGCGTGACAGGGGTTGAATGTTCCTATCCATGACAAGGTTCTGCACCGTCACATACGGTTCCTTGTTGGATGAACACCCAACCAATGCGCTCACCGCGCACACTGCAATAAAAATCTTTTTCATATCGTTGCCCTTCCTTCTGCTCGGTTATTTGCTTGCTCTGTACGCCAAATTTCAACACGCAACTCTGCGGCTGTTATGTCCCACTTCAGCTTTTCTTCTATCTCAACTGCCGCCTTCAATCCGTTCAGCAACTCCACCATCTCAGGATGTGCATATGCCTCGCGCTCTTGCGCACCAATCGCAGTCTCCATGCTTCGCTTCATCAAAATACCTTTAAGCGACTTGCGGAACTGCTCAATGTAGGTACGCTCCGCCTTTGCCTTTGCAAACAGGGCGGCGTGCTTCAGGATGTAGTCCACCGCTTTATGCGGGTCTCTGTCTTCACTCATAAATCATTCTCCTTTTCTTGCATCAATTAGTCGGTGGTCGTTGACACAACCAAAAAAAACAAGCGGCAACACCGCAAAGCAACCAAACCAAAACACCTGACAATATAAAAAACCAAACCGCAATGTTAAAAAGCGTTTCCATTACTTACTCCTTTCACGAACAAAATCTTCACGCACATCAATCATTGCTTGCGCCTGCTCGAAAGCCTCGTAAGCAATATCAATCTTTGATTTTGACTTCACAGGCTTTTGCATTAACGCAATCAAAGCAAACATTGCGTAGATGTCAATTAGGTCTGGTTCCGTTTTCATTTGCGCTCCTTCTCTGCAAGGTACTGCATGACACGGTCGTGCAACACATCAATCAAAGGCGGCTCCCCAGAAAATAAAAAGTACACAATTACCAACGAAATAATCCAGTTCATTCCATCCCCTCTATGGTTACTTTGACCATGCCACCTACCTCTTCAGCCCAGTACACGCGCAGGTCTTCAATCAAAGCATCGTCATGCATAACACCTGCGTGAGTCATGGAGTCAAGCAACGCCTTCAGCAAGTTATCCAAGTCGCGGCGACGACGGTCTGGGCGAAAGGCTTGAATCTCCACCTTCACCGCGTAGTCGATGTGCTTGGCGGCACGCTGTATCAACACTTGGTCAGCAACAGCTTTGCGGTACTCGCGCCCCTTTGCGCTGATGATGGTGCGACCGTTGAAGTTACGCCAGTAAGAGTTGACCGTGGGAGGCCACGGTAGTGTTATCTCAATCATTTCCATTCCCCTGTGTTACCTCTGTTGCCCTTTGCCCACTGGTCTCTAACATCCGCCTCAAGTCGTGACTTGGGATGAAGTTCGTTCCATCCCTTGTGACGTCGCCCAAGGTTGTCAGTGTGACCATTGAACCAACGGTATGCGCTATCGCGATTTTCAAGGCGCACCTTGATGATGTGTCGAACGAGACAACGGTGACGATGCTCATCCTCTCCTTGACCTTCTTGCCCCTCATTCAAAATCTCCCTCCCGCGTCGAACGACATTGGGTACGAGTCGTGTTGCTCAATAAACTGCTGAGACTCCTTGTGATACCAAAGCGAATACCAATCCTCTGATTCGCCATTGCGTTGCTTCTCGCACATCAGGTAAGCATCAGGAATGAGCGGGTCAACGGAACCGTTCTGAGCGTCGTGTTCTTTTTTCTTGTTGCGCCACACCATCAACACGTTATCCACTTGGTCACTGATTGAGCCTGAGCCTTTGATGTCGTTCTTGTTTGGCTTGACCTCTTCGCTTGCCAACTTGCGGATGTGATGAATCAGGTGGATGTGTACGTTGTGGTCACGCGCCAACGAAGTCAACTCATCGACAAAAGACTTCTGCGCGTTGTAGTCATCCTCGCCTGATACGCACTTCATCAACGAGTCAATGAAGATGTGTTGCACGCCCAACTCCACGGCGCTGTAGCGCGACACCGCAATGACCTGCTGTGCTGTCACCGTACCCTGCTGGTCATACAGCCACATGAACTCATGGGCATAACGCCTCATGCGGTCAATCAAACCTGTCATGTATTTGTTTTTGTCGATGTAGCGTGGAGCATCAATGTTCTCTCCAGCAAACTGCCTGAGCATTCGGTACAGCGTTCGCTTAGGCTTCATCTCAAACGAGGCAATCATCACCTTTTGCTTTTGCTTGATGAGACCCATCGCAATCATGCCTGTCACCATTGACTTGCCGCCACCATTACCGCCAGCGTAAAGCGTCACCTCGCCAGCGCGGTACTGAAAGCCTACATGGGTCTTAGGCCACGGCATCGTTTGGAACTCTTCCTTCTTTGGGCTTGCCAACTCATCTTCAATCTCATCTAAGAATTCATGTGCGCCACGCACCTTCTGCGCAACGTCGTTGGCTTTGAGGTACTTCTCAAAGTCAATGTCTTCAGGTCGAACTACGCGAATGCGTCGAGCCTCATCAAGTTCTTGCGCTCGTTTTTGTACGTCAGACGTTTGCATATCTAATTGCCTCTTCAATTCGCTGTTGGGATAAATTTAATCGTTCTCTGTCGGTCTCGTTCAGCTTCTTGCCCTTGCTCATGTCGTAGGCGCAGATGGCAACCACCAAAGCCTCAAACGAAATGATGCGCATAAGGTCGCTTGCGTAGAACGCAGGCTTCATGCTCTTCTTGCCTTCGATTGGGTACTCGCGTCGCTTATCGTCAGGTGGAAATAGGTCGGTCATGTCCATGCCCAAAGCCTGCACCACGCTCAATGTCTCGCAACCTGCAAAGCAATGTAAAAGGATTCGACCATCCTCGTTCTCACGGATGGCAAGGGATGGCCCCTTGTCGTTGTGGGCAGGACAGCACGCCGTCCAAGACCCATTGCGACCCTTGACCTTGGTCAACATACCCAGCATACGCTCGACGGGGGTCATATGACCTTCCTTCCCACGGCTGGCGTGCCTGCATCGTCTTCCCAACGACGTTGGTTGATGTACGTCAAGGGCGCAGGCTCAAAGCCTGACGTCCACTGCTCGGTCACCTTCAGGGCATTGACCTGAGCGATGATGGTCTCAGCGACAGCATCGCATCCAGCCTTCGCCCACTTCTTTTGGCATTCTGACTTTGCAACCTTACGTTTGGAGGCAGGCCAAGCAGACCAAAAATCATCAAAGCGTGTTGATGTCGTTTGCGACGATATGGTATTTCTATTTCTGTTTCTGTTTCTGTTAGGGTTTGTGTTCGGTTCCAATTCGGTTTTCGATTCGGTTTTAAGCGGTCTGCCGCCTCGCTTTCCGAGTTGTCGATTATTTTCAACTTGATGTTGATACTTCGCAATTTCGACATGACAACGATTGTTGAAATACCCTGTTGACGTCTTTTCAAAGAACTCACCTAAAACCGATTCGGTTATGTCTAAATCTAGGCGTATTTTCCTAGCAACCGAATCGGTATCGAGTGGGATTTCCTTCTCGCTCATGTAGTACAAATCAAGCAGGCGTCGATACGCTAAATCCTCGGCGTCACTGAGATGAACCGTGTGTGTGAGGTAGTCCCCAATGTGAAATTTGTACCATATCATTTCGCTGTCTTTCCAAAAATGTCGGGTCGAAGTTCCGCCCTCTTCACTTTCCTGCCAGTGTGCAACTCTATGTCGCGTGCCAGTTCGGGACTAGGCAGTTGTCGTCCCGTAACAATCAATGAAAACCACGTTTTGCTGATTCCCAACTTGCGTGCCATCGCTATCATTGACCCCCTCGGCTTGTTTGCAAAATACTCTCTGAGTGTCATTGTGTTCCTTTCTTGTTTAAGAGAATCATACACCACAAAAAAAATTTGTACAAGACCACATTAAACATGATACACTGACCCGTGTTTAACTTGAAAGCGAACCATGCACAGCGAAGACGAAATGCACCAACTTATGTTGGACAGAATGCAAATGCTTGAGGAGGCTCTGCAAAGGGCTGAGGCAGGCGTTGCTAGTGGGGACGACTGGGACATCATCCGCAGTGAATGCGGGTTGCCCAAGCGTCCAATTGTGACTTTAGAAACCATATCAATCAGGAGCGAATAATGGCTTTAATAGCGAAAGAAAGCGGAGGGGGCGGTGAGTTTACCCCCGTCCCACAGGGTATGCATCTTGCACGGTGCTATCGAATCATTGACTTGGGAACCCAAGAGACAACCTACCTTGGAACGGTCAAGCACCTGCCCAAAGTGATGTTGCAGTTTGAGGTGCATGGGGAAGATGAGACTGGCAAATCAATTGTCACCGCCAAGGGTGAGCCTATGTCCATCAGCAAGAACTTCACGCTCTCATTGGCGGAGAAGGCGACCTTGCGCAAAGACCTGCAAACGTGGCGAGGCAAGGAGTTCACCGCAGACGAGTTGCGTGGCTTTGAACTCAAGAACGTGCTTGGCGTATGGGCAATGGTCTCGGTCATCAAGGCGATGGGAAACAACGGCAAGGAATACACCAACATTGCCGCCATCATGTCTGTACCACCTGCAATCAAAAAAGCAGGGATGCCAGAACCTCACAACGAACTGAAGATGTTCTCCATCGACGAGCCTGACATGACGCTGTTTGACAGCTTCAGCAACGGTCTCAAGGAGAAGATTGGCAAATCCCCTGAGTGGCAGGCACGCGGAGGCAAATCAAGCGCTCCAGCGCCCGCTAAAGCCGCCGCAAGTGGTTTTGACGACATGGACGACGACATCCCCTTCTGACCATGCGGCTGATGCGCAACCAACACGCGACGCACGTTGACTTCTTTCAGTTCAAGGGGCTGATTGAAACCAACCCGAAAGCGACTCCCTGCAACATTGACATGGTCTTTGAGCGAAAGTGCAAGTTCTTTGTCGGTGAGTGGAAGCGAGAGGGTGAAGGCATAAGCCAAGGACAGGGGTTGCTACTGCGCAATCTGGCAAAGCAACCCCAGTTCACCGTAGTCATCATCCAAGGCAACACAGATGGGGAGACGGTGGTAGAGAAGTTTGAGCAACTCTGCTCAGACGGGCAATTCAGGGTGCGGGGCAAGTCTTTTGATGACCTCAAGGGATTTGTCACTCGCTGGTACAACTGGGCAGACGCCCAAGAATTTTCTTAGGGAAAGCACATGAACACCATATCAACAACAAAATTAGGAAAGTTAATTGGTTTGCCAGTTTCAATTGATTTTTTGAAAAACATTGGCGTTAAACCAATTTATCAAACAGGCTATCGAACTGCAATGTGGGATGAAAATGATTTAAACCATATCCTTATGGAGATGGGTCTTCACTTTATCAATAAAGCAAATACCAAATCTTCTTTGGTTGCTCCACATGGCTACAAAAAAAACGGTGAGCCATCAAAAAAACGTGGCAGACCATCAAAATTTTTAACTTAAAAGGAGAAACACATGAACTTAACCCCAACTGACTACAAATTTTTGATTGAAGCAATACAGCAAAAAGCAAACGGTTTAATGGAAGAACTGAAAGCAGACATAGAAGAAGACATTGCTCAGGCTTGTGAAGAAGTTCTTGAATTTTTGAAAAAATCCGAGTCAAAACCTCGTGGTCGCGCACCTGCCAAAAAAGTAGTTCGGAGAACTCGCAAATGACCATCACAACTCCAACGATACGCGCAAGCGAATCAAATCATTGGTACACCCGCGACGGCTTGCCGCAGTACACCGTACCCTCAAAGAAGGACGGCTCACCGCGTGCAACCACCTTACGCGATGCACGAACCATGAACTTGGTTCCCAGTGTCACTACAATCTTGAGCGTTGCGGCAAAACCTGCGCTGACAGCTTGGCTTCAGCAACAGGTGCTACTCGCCGCTCTTACCCTTCCCCGCCGCCCCGACGAACCTGAAAAGGAATACATAGACCGAATCATCAACGATTCCAAAGAACAGGGTCGTTCGGCGGCGGATGCGGGAACTGACATCCATGCATCTATTCAAGGCTTCTATGAAAACAACCCGACAGGCAAGCACCACGAGAGTGTCCAAGCCTGCGACCTTGCAATCACCAAACACTTCGGTCAACAACGCTGGGTATCTGAGCGCTCGTTCGCACATGAACTCGGTTTTGGCGGTAAGTGCGACTTATTTTCTGAGGACGGAGAAGGCATCGTTGCTGACATCAAAACCAAAGAGTTCTCTGACCCCGCAAAGGTCGACGGGTACGACGAACACCTTATGCAACTCTCGGCTTACCGAGTCGGTTTAGGTATCCCTAAAGCCCGCTGTGCCAACGTCTTTGTCTCTCGTAGCGCTCCTGACCTTGTTGTGGTCAAAGAATGGAGCCTTGAAGACTTAGACCGTGGGTGGGAGATGTTTGTCAACCTGCTTCAATTCTGGCAACTTAAAAATTCACACAAGTAAGGAGTAAAAATGTTAAGCGAAGAAACAGTTAAGCAAATTTTCTTTCAGAGCGACCGACCCCGCAAAGACCCATTGATTGCGGACGAGGTAGACATCATGCAGTTTGCACACAACATTGAGTTGTACCTTGCTGTGGAACACGCTCGAAAAGAACACGCCCGCTGTGTGAAGATTGTCAAAGACTTGAACCGAGCAGTTGGCGACAAACTAGAAACGCTTCGACCAGTGTAAAAAAAGCCCCCCGTGAGGGGGGGGCTAAAAGGAGAGTGGCAACTGCTCCTGAAAATCATTTTTCGTCAGGGCGCTCTTTAAGTAGACTTCTGCCCAATTCATAGCCATATGTAGGAATGACAACAGCTTTACCCAAACCCCTTGCTTGGGTCATTTTTTTGCCTGCTGGCGGCAACAAAGACAGCCCAGCAGAACCCGCCTGCAAAGCCTTTAAAACGCCTTCGCTGGTGTCTCCTTCTTTGAGGCGTTGTAAAGCCTCTTGGTAACTCATCACGCCAAAGTAACCAAGCGCACCGCCAGAAATGGCTCTTGGTGCGGAGCCATACTTGCTTGGAAATGTTGAGGCTATTCCAACGCGCTCTAAAGTTCGCCCAGCCGCATTGGGTTGTTGATTTGCACGCGCCAATTTTCGCTGGGCAATTTCTGCTTCCATTTCAGCTTTAGTCAACGCACGTTGCAAAGGAGCCACCGCCTTTTTTTGGCTGGAAAGAATGTTTTGTCGTTCACCTGCCGCCGCACGCTCTTGACGCAGGCGCTCTAATTGTTCCTCGTGAGCCAATCGTTGTTGCTCTGCTATCCAATTTTGAGTCTCTTGTTGAATTTTTGTTTCATAGGCTTTACGTTCTAACTCAGCTTGGTTTGCTTGGTTTTGACGTTCTATTTCAGCTTGGCGCTCTGCCACGGTAGTGGGAGGCAAAGCCAATTGCACACCACCCACGGTGCGGGTCAGGCTGTAGTCACCCAAACCCAAGTCAGATTGTTTTTGAATTGCCGCTGTGTTGGCATCAATAATTGCTTGACCACCGCGAGGGTTGTCCTTGCGCATATTAGCGGCTTGGTCAGCAAGAACGTCGGGGACGTCCTCACCCATAGCACGAACCCAATTGGACGCGCCAGAGGCTCCTGCTTTTGTCCGCGACGGTACTTCATCGGATACAGGGAGTGTTGACGATTCAATCGTCGGCGCATTTTTTGGCAACCCTCTCAAACGCTCCTGAGCCAAGCGTTGCTCGTTCTTGAGTCGCTCAAGTTCCATTTGATTTTGTCTATAAGTCTCTTCAAGGTTATACATACCCTGAGGAGCGACTTCTTGAAAATTGCGACGAGCCAACTCTAACTTGTCTTGTGCAGATAGGTTTGCCTCTTGCGCCCTGCCTGTGTCTACCTTTGGAGATACTTTCGGGTCGGTAAACATTGGAAAAATTGCATTGACCCCAGCCCCATAAAGCGCCGCTTTTGCAGGGTCAAGTTCATTGGCGGCTTCACTGGCTCTATCAAGCAAAGTCTTTGGCTGTGGAGGTTTATTTTTGTCAGCCTCCGCCTGTGCATCTTGCTCTTGCTTGAGTTTTGCTGACTCACTTTCGTAGCCCGCAAAGGGGTCTTCCTTGGGGGCGGTAATCAAACCTGTTTCGTTGTCATCATCAAGGTTGAAGTTCTTTGAAATACGCAAAGAATATTTATGAGTTTCTGGACGCAAAGACATAATTGCCGCGTCTGGGTCTGTTTCATATTGCTTTACAAACTCAGCATTTGCTTTTGGGCTGGCGTTATACATTGCCACGGCGATGCGTGGTTTTTTGTATTTGGTCAACAGGTCTTTAAGAATGAACACTCCACCCTTGATGTTGCTATCTTCGTCAAGAGGGTCAATCTCTGCGTTCATTTTTTTGTTGTACAACTCTACCGTGCTAGGTAAAAGTTGCATAAGACCTTGCGCTCCAGCGGGAGAAGTTAACACTCCTTCTTTTCCAAGATGAGAAAATTTTCCGCCAGTCTCCGCTTCTGCAATTGCAATTGCCAATTCAGGGTTGACGCCTTGACGCTCCGCCTCCTTGGCAATCTTTAAAACTACCTGTTGCTGAGGAGCGGATAGCGATTGGAATTTTTTATCATCCATTTTATTGACCCTTAGCTTCGCGTTCTTTTTGCAAGCGTTCTAACTTTTGGCTGTAAGTTTCATTTTTTGGCGGCTCACTCTTGGGCTTTGCCTCTATAACAGGTTTTGTTTCTGGAACAGGTTTGCCCGCATCTTTCTTTTTCTTTGGAGCAAGCAAGTCCATGTTTTCTTCACGCACGCGGTCAAGCGTTTTACGGTAGCTAGACTTGAGGTTTTTGTAATCTTCATCAACCAAAAATTTGTCATACGTCATCCCCGGCTGGTCTCGTTTATTAACCCACAGCTTGAAACGCTCTTCGTCAAACTTGCCTTGTAAAATAAGCGCGTCAGACTTTAAGATGATGGCTCGTTGGCTGTCAGACGGCAACGCATAGATGCCGCCCAGAAGTTTGGTTTCATAGTCGGAGATAGCGCCCTCGCCCGGTGTTCGGTTCAACTGACGACCACGAGATTGCAACTGTGCGCTCTTTTGCATAAACATCTGCAACGCAGTCAAGTCGTTTCCTTCAAGTTTGTATTGCAAGACAACACTGGCTGGTAGACTGACGTTGAAGTTGCCAACACTTGCGCCTTGCTCTACAGCGCGAGCAATTGCGTTGCCAAGGCCGGGCTTATTCATAAGTTCAAACACCGCAGGATTGTTCTTAGAGTAGCCAATCATGTCTTTAGCAATGTTTGTATTTTCAAACGCCGCTTCTGCCTGCGTACCTAATCTAGTTGCTTTCTCTTCAGCCGCTTTGGCACGACCTTTTTGCGTTTCACTTAGTCCTGTTGCTTCAACCTCAATTTCGGATTCTCTTCGTTTTTTCTCAATAGCTATTTCAAGTTCTTTTCTAGATTTCTCATCTTCTAATTGGGTTTTAGTTTTAGCGCGAGGAATTCCTGATGACCCAACTGGACTTGCTGTCGATGTTGCGCCTACTGTTGACGCACTACCTACTGTTGAAGTTCCGCCTACTACTGGTATTTCGCTGGTTGTAGGTGTTGCAACTGCTGGCGTTTTTCCATCTGTTAGAGGTTTTACGTCTGTTTGCAATGCTCCACTAACAGCAGGCTTGACGTTGCTTGGCTTGGCGTCAAGTGCCATCACCTGCTCGGACTCAAGCCATCCTTTTCTGTCATAGTATTTAAGCAGTTTTTGCCAATCTCTATCAACAAAATATTCTCCTAATTTTTGTTGATATTCTTCGTATTCAGGCGCACTTACCTCTATTACCTCGCGACCACCACGAGGAATAAATTTGCGCTTATCAGAAGATTTTTTGAAATCAAGGTCTTCTCTAGCAATACGATTTTTCTCTTCTTCAACTTGAGACTTGCGCATCTCTTGAAGGAATGGAAGCATTTTTGGAGCAACGCGACTTGCAATAGCCAATATTTCATCAGTGACTTGAATGCGTCCTGACCGCACGCCTGCAACAACTTGCTGTTGACCTGATTGAGTTTTTAAATCTATTGGAGCGCCCGCCTCCGTTTGTACCGCCACACCCGCAGGGGCAGGCGCGGTGGTAGCTGTACCCGTCCTTGGCCCACCCAGCAACGCGCTCATCAATTGGTCGCCACCTAACTGTTGACGAAACTCTTGTTCTTTTGAAAGAAGTTCCATTTCCAGTTTTTGGTTTTCTGCCTGACGAAGCATTTCGCGCTCTGAGGCAACTCCAGCACCCTCTGCGGCATACCCCAAGGACTCGCCAAACGAACCCGTCTTGGTGGGTTTTAAGAAGCCTGCGGCGGTCTGCATCAATACAGGGTCAAACATCCTGTTCTTGCGTAAATCTAAACTTTCACGCATACGCACCAACGCGGCGTTCATTGCATCTCGCTGGTCGCCAAGGTCGTCAACAATCTTTTCTTTTAACCCAGTCGGTTTCGATTTGCTTATTTCTTCAAGGTTCTCCGCCTGCACCGCGCTCGTGTCAAACTTTCCCGCATTCTGTGCAGGAGGCTTTTGTTGAGAGACTTGGTTCAAGCCGCCTTGTACTGGATTTGCCATTCTTTACCCCACTAAGTAGCCATCGGCATCGTAAAAATTTCCGTTGCCATCGTGATATTCTGAACCAGTTGGAGCCATTCCACCATCAGCAAGGCGTACACCACCGCCATGCGCTTTGCGCATTACGCCGCCATCCTTAACAAGAGGCTTGCCGCCTCTGTCGTAATAGGCTTTTTGTGCGTCTGTGACGCTTGTGTTTGGAAACAACGAAGCAATCAATGAACCCAAGCCAGCAATCTGCGACAGCGGGCTGTTGGAATAACCTTCTGAGCCAGTCGCTTGCGTGGTAGTACCCATAGGCATTTGATAGCCTTGGAGCAACTTGGCAAACTGCTGAGTCTGCGCCATTGGATAGTCAAGCAACTTCTGACCTTGAGCCTGCTGTTGAGCGCCGTAGTCGGACATGGTCTTCAGACCCGCTGTACCCAACTGCTGTTGCTCTTGACCCAAATTTGTAAAGCCCTGCCCAGCGGATAAAGCGCGAGACAAGTCTGTCTGAGCCTGCGTGCCAGCCTGTGTATAACCTTGTTGGAGCGCCTGCATCTGCTTGCCCAACAAGTCGGATTGGATGTCGCGCAAAGCGTTGCCAGTGACCTGCGATTGACGACGTGAACCAAATTGACCAGAGCCAACAGCCGCCGCACCAAGGTTGGGGAGAATGTTTTCTTGTACGTTGCGATTGGTCAGTCGACCCATCTCATCCACCACACTTGAGGTGTAGGGGTTCATGTAGTCAGCAATGACGTCAGGAACGGTTGTAGCGCCCGCCTCGCCCAACAACTGCGAAGCCGCGCCCAAAGACCCAGCGCCAGCAAACGCGACGTCTGGAGCCATTTGGAAGGCTTGTTGTTGCAATGGACTGAAACCAGCAATACCGCCTTGTTGGACAGCGTTCTGACCTAAGTTGGCAATGTCTTGAAGGTAGTTTGTGTAAAACTCTGGAGCCGTCTGTTGGGCTTCCGTCGTCTTGGTAATTGAGGGTAATGGGTCACCCTGAAATAAGCCAGCCATTATCTCGCTCCTTTGAGGTATGAGGTCAACGCCTTTGTCTTTGGCGGTATTTTGTTGATAGGTGCAGAGCGCTTGTGGGCGCGGATGCCCTCACGGAACTTATCCAAAGCCTGAGCGCCTGCCTTTGTTGAGCCGTTACCAATCTGGGCAACAGTCTCAGCGTCAATCACATACTCGCCATCCGCAAGCATAGCTGGGATGTCATCAGACTGTCCGTCGCCTTCTCCATGCACTGCGGAGCCACGACGAAAGTCCATGCGACCCTCGACCATTGGGACATTGGAAGCGTGTGGCAAACCACCCTTGCGCATTGGAGGGGGCATACCCTGCTGTTGAGGCATGATGCCTTGCTGTGGCATTCCCTGTGGCGTTTGTTGCGCCATCTGAGGAGGAGCCTGCTGTGGCAGTCCCTGCTGTTGCGTTTTTTGAGGCTGTTGTTGTTGACCAATCTGAGGCATCATCTCAGGTGGATTTTGTGGGGGTTGTGGGCGCATACCCAAGTTTGCCAAGATGTCCGCAGGCTGTCCAAACGTGTAGTACGAAGCCACAGGGGTAGCCATTGAAGACAAGCCACCTGAAGCCATTTTGGGAGCCTCTTCGGTCTCTTCGGTGGGAACCGTTTCGTAGCCGTAGTCGCCTTCGTTCACGGGGTTGAAGCCCGGTGCATTTAGGTTCCGCAACAACTCCTCGTTTGGAGCGTAGTCACCACCACCAGTTCCGTAGTCCTCGTATCCAACAAACTTTGTTGGGCCTATCCCAAAGTCCGTAGTGCGTGGGTTGATGACACCCACCTTGGACATATCCAAGCCTTGGTTTTGGTTTTCAGAGCCGCCGCCAAAGTCGGAACCCAACAAAGTGGCAACCAACGCGCCAGCACCAGCCGCACCTGCGGTTGTGCCAAGTGCGCCAGTGATGCCGCCTAACGCATCAGACGCAAGACGTTGACCACCACTCACAAGTGGCTTCACATAATCGTCGTACCAATTTCGATTGCCTCCACCAGCGGCGGTGATGTCTTCTGGAACCTCGGCGGCGCGATACCACTCTCCGTTTTTGTACACATTCCCTAATGAGTCAGTGCTGTAATAATCGTCTTCAGGTTCTGGCGAATACACAGCGTCAGAATTTACGTTGGTGATTTGTCCGCCGTCAGTAGAGTACAGGTACTCATCGGTCATCATGTCGTATGTGAAATTGCCAATGCTATATGTGCCATCTCCATTGTCAACAGCACCATCAGGCATATAGCCACCGTCTGCCATGTGAGCGACTCCGCCTTGTTTCATCATAGTAATCAAGCCTCCGCGCTTGAAGTCATAGTATTCATCGCCATCATCTTCCGTTGCATATCGCTCGTCTGGTTGATAGTCAATGTAATCGTTGTAGTCTGTATTGTCACCATTGAATAGGTCATAGTCTTCCTCGACAATGTCTTCTGGAACTTCTGCGGCACGAAACAACTCGTATTCGCCATTAGCGTTTAGACCGTAGATGTTGCCGTTGCCATCGTCGTAATATTGGTCTTGGTCAACAGACAAGTCTGTATCAAAATTTTCCTCGTCTTCAGCTTCAGCGGCACGATATAAGTCATACCCACCATCAGCCGTTGAAATATAAATATTGCCGTACCCGTCATCATAGTATTTAGGCTCAAAAGCCGACTCTTCTGGGTCTAATGTTGCTATTTGGTCGAGACCCATTCCAGCAACTGTGTTTAAGTTGCCGCCTGTGTTTGGTGGATAAACGCTTGTATCCTCTTCAGTCTCAGCCGCACGATACAACGAATATGAACCATCAGGCATCGTCTTATAAATATTGCCCAACGAGTCAGTCATGTACTCGTCGGCAACCTCTGCGGCGCGGTACAAAACTTCAGTACCGTCTGGCATGACCTGATAAATATCGCCTTTTGCATTCGTTATAAATTCATCCTCAACAGGCTTTTCAGCTTTTTGAACTAGAACCTCAGAACCATCAGGCATGACTTTATAAAGGTTGCCATCTTTATCGGTTATGAATTCATCTTCAACAGGTGGCTTTACAGCGCTATTTGCTAGTTTTTCAGCGGCTTGTTCAGCGGCTTTCCTATCAGCAATTTGTTTGGCGGTCTCCGTTTTTTTCCTATCCGCATTTGTAACGACGCTAGTAGGCGCAGAGGCTTTTATTGCCGCCTTTTCAGCGGCAACTTGCGCTGGAGGTTTGGAAACATTTGGCTTGGAACTGAACTTATCCATCAGCAACTTTGTACCAGCACCAAGCGCCGCGCCAGAAAGCGCATTCACAATCTTGCTTGTGGTTGAATTTGGGTTGGTTGTTTTTGGCTTTACCGTTTGCTTAGGAGTTGTTGACGGTGAAGTAGTAATGCTTGTGGGCGTCTTTGATGTGGTGCTGGTAACAGCAGGCTTGGAGCCAGTAGTTGACGTCAAACTTGTTTGGGGTGCGCCTGTCGATGTTGTAATAGATGGGCTTGAACCGCTTCCAGTAGACGTGAGGCTGGATGAGCCACCAGAGATAGAAGGCGCTTTATTCACGCCTTGAATGACGCTACTCAATGGTGCGCGGTTAAGCGCCCTTGCTTCAGGTATTTGTTTTCTTGAGGTGCGTTTTTTTAGAATAGCCATGTCTTATCCTGTCTTCTTAACTTGCGAAGTCAATCCTGCAATGTTCTGAACTGGAGTCAACTTTGCGTTTTTGTCCAATCGCTTTGCTGGCGCAGAAGGCGGCAACTTAGCTGTCTGCAATGGCTCGGCTCGTTGAATTGGAATGAGTTTAGACACATCCATTCGTTGAGGAGGCGGTGTCCTTGGTGCTTTAGCCGCTTGCAATCCGCCTGCGGGTCGAGGAACAGGGCGAGGGGCGGCGCGAGGGGCGGGCTTTGTACCTTGCCTCAATGTTGATTTCAAAATGTTGCCAACGGTTGCAACCAAGGGTTTAGTGAAGTCAGTGGGTTTAAAACCTTGAGCCTCAGCCATTTTTTGCTCAGGCGCTTTTTCAGCCATTGCATTTAACCCGCCAACAGGTGTATCAGGCTTTGCCAAACCTTGGGTCAATAATTCATTAGATACAGGAGCCTCAGCAATTACTGGAGGCGCAGTAACCGTTGGAACCTCGTCGCCAATCGTTGATAGGTCAATAGGTGGAGGAGTCTCAGATATAGGAGGCACAGACATGGAAGCCAATGCGCCCTGTGGCTCTACATCGCTAATATTCTCTTCTGGAATCTCTTGAGCAATATCAATAACGCTTTGGGGTACTTCATTGGTTGCTTGCAAAAAGTTTGGCTTTTGTTCAAACATTTGCTCAATGTCAGCCAACTCAGAAAAGTTATCAACAGTCTCACCTTGAGGCGCTTTAGCTAATTCAGTATCTGGCAGGACGGAAATATCAGATACGGCTTTTTCGCCAGTGTAGGAAGAAGATGCATTGTTGACGTCTCTTGTGTCTTGAGAGTCAGCCAATACGCTTGCAGTGTCAAACGTACCTGCGTCATTGTCCACGCCAATGTCAGACAACTGAACCTCAGAAACCACGCTGTTAGGTATACCAGCGCCAACGGTTGCTACGTCAATTGGTTCGCCTTGCTTGTCTTTCTCATTCCAATCAGTTGCGGCAGTACGGAACTGCTCATCAATTGTTTCGTTAAGTTCACGAGCGCCATAGTCAATACCAGAGCCAACGGCACTGTTTGTGAATGATGTAGCGAAGTCGCCGCGACCAGTGACCTCAGATGTGACACCCGCAGAGAATGCTCTTGTACCTGCGTTGTACACAGCGGTGGCATCTTTTAAATCTAAACCGCTTTCTTGAGCCAAATCAATGACGTCGTCTTTAACGTAGCTACCAACTTCGCTTACGCCATTAGAAACCATACCGCCAGTAAATCCACCAGCAAAACCGTCATCAAAACTTCCGCCTTTAATTTCCGAAATTGTTCCGTTGACTAAACCTTTACTGATTGAATCACTAGCAACTTGCGAAAATGTTTCGTTAAAGCCAGCCTCAATAAATGATGAAGACACAGTAGAGGAAATAGCGTTTCCAACTTGAGGGGCAAAATAGGCTGTACCTGCTGATAAAGCAATGTCCTCAAGGTCACCACCTCGCGCCGCAGTTATTGCTCCCATCGTGACGGCTGGCGGAATACCAACCATGCTTCCCGCAACAGACAACAGCACTGGAACAGGGTCATCAATAACCGCTTGGACTGTATCGCCAACCTTATCAACTACATCTTCAACAACGTCACCAACAGATTCGACAACGTCACCGACAGTGTCAACAACACTTTCAACGACATTGGTAACCGCGCTAACTACTGCACTCATGTTATTCCCTTTCAGCCCGCTTTGGCCCTAACTTGACCGTGACGCGAAAGCCTTTATTGGTCTTCTCGGCTTTGTATCCCATGCCTTCTTGCGGAGGATTGCGTGATATAGCCTTGAAAATGTTCATAATTGTTGGGTCTTCAAACTCGCTCACAAGCGTGTCAAACCCCATCTTGTATGCACCTTGAATGAAAGCGTATGAGTTTTCTAGGTAATTGCGGGCGGTGTCTGCGTTCAATGCACGGAACAAGCCAACACGACCCTCGGCGTTATGAATGATGAAAAGGGTGTTGCCGTCGCGCACGATAGAGGTGCCGGGCATATTCATCTCTTTCACAAGCGCCGCATAAATTGTGGACGCAGGATGTGGAGACTTGGTCTCCTGAGCCGCAATCATTACGATTGCCTCTTGGCTCAGTTGTTTCTTTTTGCTATCGACCAGCATCACATCCCCTTAAAAATTGCGGCAGAGTAGATGTTCCCCATCCCAGCCGCCAGACTCATTATCAGACCATCAGGTGGAGTTGTCGATTCCGAAAGGAATACCGAATCGGTTTCGGTTCGATTCTCAATCGCTGGAACAACCCCAGACTTGATGTCGTTTAAAAGTAAAAGTGTCTCAAGCAGTCCACTGCTACCCATCGTATGACCAATCTTCTGTTTATACGAGGTTGCAACGAATGCTTTTAGCGTTTGGGTCAAAGCGTTCTTTTCAGCTTTGTTGTTGGACGCCGTTCCAGTGCCGTGGGTTTTGACTATTTTAATCTC